>Ga0179593_1372054_pt1 | contig 12756 bp, 10 predicted proteins | sample CZODoug2_1_08_16_FD_185931 | JGI IMG/M metagenome (GOLD analysis project Ga0179593, IMG submission 185931) | Vadose zone soil fungal communities from Angelo Coast Range Reserve, California, USA - CZODoug2_1_08_16fungal (PacBio error correction) | ecosystem: Environmental > Terrestrial > Soil >... | reverse complement strand
GACGCTACTGTAAACGTTCGTGGTGGGCTTCTCTTCAGCCTCCCCCTTTTGACAGTTTTCTAAACCTGAGAAAATTCCCAGTTTATTTCTTGGGAACGGAATTTATACCGATTCATAGTCCCCTCCCAGGAACCCCCCCAGACAATCATTCGTCTTTCCCCGCGAACTTTATTTAACTTGCCTACTCCAAGATTCTCCTTCCGGTACGACCGATGATTCGAAATCCTCAACCCGGCAAAACCCTTATTCCTATCGTTTTTAAGGCCCCTTAACGTCGTGGCACTGCCCCTCCTTGGAATTTCTCCGCCAGAAGAGCACCGTTTCGTCCTTCTCCCTCATGGAGGTGATATCTCCTCTTGCAATTTTCCGAGGGTGCGCTGTCCCCCCCCCCCCCCCAGGGTTTTATTTTCACCATCTGATTCCCAGCACTGAAGAGCAATTTTTCGCCCCCCCGCGGACTACGCCACCTTTCCGAACCCATTTTGCCGCTTTTTGGCCATTCATAATTCGGGTGCCGGCTTTCTCGTGTTTCCGAGTAAACCTTTTTGTTGCTATCGTGTCCACTTTTTCCCCCGGTCTATCTTCCCCCCCCCCCCTGTTCACCCCCCCGCGTGTCGCCTCGTAGTTTTAATTTCCCCCCTCCGGAATGATCAAATAAAAGCCCTCTAAAAATCCTTCCCCGTTTTTTCTTTTTGGCAGTGTTCTCAAGGCGCCTGCCTTTCTATTTACCTTTGTTGATTCATTTGCGGTTTTGATCAACCTGTCTTTTGATTTCAGTTGGAAGTAAACCAGTTTTTTTTTAAGCCCAGTTACTTTTTCGCCTCCGAAGTTTCTACAAAGCTCCTCACCCGAAACTCACAACCTCCTGTTTTAAGGCTCCTGTTGTTCCCCCAGTTACATCCCCTTGTTAGCGGGACCAACTATTCTTGACAACAAATGTGCTCCCTTTCAGAAGTCTGGAACGGGTGACTTCCTCACCCCACCATCCCGTGCGCCAGTTCATCCTAAGAAGGTTCGTTTGTGTCGTGCTTCGCTATGAATCTCCTCTCACAAACCCCATACGTCCGTTTTTACCCGACCGGGTTTTTTCAGATATGCCGTGCAGCTCTCTCGATTTACTCCTTCGTTGACTTGGGTTCTTTCGAGTGTTGTCCCGTTCCCTTCACACTACGAGTGTTCGTAAGGACGGAAAGGGCCCCACCTCATCCAGGGCATACTTCTTTCCGAGGTTTCTTTCTTAGAAACAGCAGTGCAACTGTTTTACTGGCCTTGGAAGGCCATTGCAGGAATTCCTTTACCAACCCATTAAGAAACCCCCTCCCTCCCACGGATTGATTTCCCGCCTGTTTTCCAAACTACCTATAAGACCCTCAACCCCCCCTGTACCGTTTGTGGACCGTGGGCGCCCACCCTTTGAATAACGAAGGTTCTCGTCCCTTACATCGTTTATTCAACTACCACCCCCTTGGCATCACTCGACGGCATAGCGAGTACACTTTTCTACATGACCCCCCTCTGAGCTCCGTCACCAGGTCTGTCTTCCCCCCTCCCTTCACCGCAAGTCAAGTTTCTGTGGAATTTTTTCTGTTCAGCCCCCCCATTTTTTATTCCGTCCTCAAGAATGGTAGTTTGAGGACAGACAGCGTTTTATCTTTCGAGAACAAACCCCACCTCCTCTCTCTGCTCTTTTTTTCCCGCCCCCACTTGTGTTATGTGCCCACCCGTCCAATAAACTGAAAGGACATGATTCACATGTGTACATTTAGTTTGTCTTTTTCCCAGTCCATTATGCCATGATCCGTACCCCTCCGTTTTTTATTGATATCCGTTGTTTTGAAAATCTGTCCCTTAGATCTGCCAAACTTCGGATTCCCCCCGCCGGTCCTCTGGGCGGATTTTTCTTAAATACAGTTCGGCCCCTTTCCTCTCTCCTAACTCCGTGTGTTGTTTTCTCTTTCTCCAGTTCCCTACAACTGATGTTACGGTACCCTTCTTCTCGGTGACCTCCGAACTGGTTTGACTTCTTTCCTTTTTCCCCCCCGCTTGTGCTCCAGCCCTAACCCTCCGTAATACCCTGCACACGATTTGGTAAGTTTCAGGTATTTTCCTTCTCCTCCCCACGAAATACAAATCCCCTTCTTCCGAGATCCTGGCGATTTTGCGTTGCAACACCGTTTCATATGACAACGTTTTTTTTTCCCCAGGCTTTCTTATTGTTTTCGCCTTTGATACCCCCCTCCTTCTTTCCCAACATCACCATTCACTTGGATAACGGCCCTCTGTTGTCTTTCCATTCAGCCCCCCTCTCTTTTCACCCCCCCCCCCCCCTCCCCTTACCGGTTTTATCGTACCCGATGGTGACGGACCTCCTTTTGGGTGACGAGAGAATTAGCCGTAAGTCAACGTTCTTTTTCCTCCTTGTTCAGGTGACTTTGAGTTAATGACTGAGGTCAAAGGCCTCCCACTTAGGTAGTCTTTTTATGGTCCCCACCCCCCAACGGTATTTGTCTTCTTAGGCTGACATGTGCGAGTACTGGAAACCTCCTCTCCGTTTTCCCCCGGCTTTTTTGATTTTTTATCTTAGTTTTTTTCCCGCTGTCCCTTGGAAATTCCCCACGTGAATTGACGGCTTTTTTCTGAGGACGCGATCTGACCTTTCCTTGAATGCCGCACGTCTTTTCTCTGCTGCGTGATCACGGCCACATCGACTCCACCGTCCTACCGCTTTCAGCACAATCTCGGCCTCCGATCTCTCGACCCCACCAGCTTGCCCATCGGACGGTGTTTTTTCGATACACCCAGTTATCCTCATCCCCCCTCCCACGCCTTCGGAGCTCCCTCCCACTAAGGGTGCGATACGCCCCCCCCTTCCATATGGTTCCAAAGCCCACAACGTTTGGCGATCTCCTGAGGACCGCCCGCCCCCCGCCGGTTTTCCACCCCTTCGGTTTTTCCCAACTCGCTCTAAAAAGCCGTTCTGATTTTGTCATGGTCCCCCTGACACCCCCCCTTGTCTCCTATAATTTCGACCCCCCACTGGACCGTTTACATGTACCCTAATCAGACCCTCCAAGCTTCTCCCATTCTCCCCCAACTCCCCCCCCAAACCTTGTGAAACCCCTCCAGGCGCGGCCTCACAGAGTTAAGGTCTTTATCGCATATCTACGTTAAGTTTTAAAGGTTAGGGCGGTTTACTTCCCCTTAAACCTTAGCACGCTTTTTTTTGACCTTGTACCTAGGGTATTTCGACATAAGTTGACACATGTTCCGATTCCCCCTTTCGTACGAAATCTGTCCAAACAACCAAGGTTTGGTACCTTCACTTGTCCCCCCTCCATCTTTATCGACCATATTTCTTAGAATTTTACATGAGCTGCCCCCAGATGGGCCAACGATCATATTCTTACACGCCCAATTTCCTGAATTTTCTATTCTTCTCCCCGGTTTGTGCCAGCCCCACTAGACCCCCTTTTTCATGTATGATTCCAGACAGGTCTTACGTCCCGTCAGGACCATAGTGGACCTCCTTCCCTGAGCACAATCCAATGTTTCCTTGCCCCACTGACGTGTAAGTGACGTATCACTGAGGCTTTAGTTGCTCCGGTTTCACCTGACTTTTTGAGTTTTAGCCTCACCCGGTTACCGCATACTCCGTTCTTGTCTTCGGCCCCTGTGTTTAACCCAGTTATCTTCGTTATCCTTTTTTGCCAGCTTTTTTCGGTGTCAGCAGATTTCGTGAATCACCCCCCGATTGATCGTATACCTTCCGCATTCCCCCCCCTTCCCGAACATAGGTTGCTTTCACGGGTCTTCCCCCCCTGTTTTCTCCTTTCGGTTTACAGAGCCCTCCCCCCAACACCTGAAAGTTTCACCGTCGGCTTTTTATTCTCCAATAGTTGTTTTGCCCTAGAGATGACTCCTACTGTTCCGTTAAGTTTTTGCGGATTGCGCTGAATTCCTGTACTCCCGGCTCCGTGGTGGAAACCCCCGGGTTCCCCAAAAGTTCGTGTTACCGCCCCCCCTGACTTTTATTACCCTTTTTTCAAAGACCTCCTTCCCCACCCGTAACACTTTTTCCCCGGCACCCCCTCCTATGTGCTGTTGCCATGTCCCCTTTCAACCGAACGGTCGCGCTGCCCCCTTTGACCTGTTTTTTTCCGCGTTTCACAAAGTCGGTCCATATTTTCTCCCTTTAGCCCCGAGGTCCTTTTCACGGCGTGTCCCTTCACGCCCCGATGGAAGATCGACTCGCCCCCCCTTTTTTTTAACTCAGTTCATTATCATCCCTGCACTTTTTTCCGAGGGGGCGTCGGCAAACACCGTTTGTTCCCACCTCCTCAGATTCTTGCAAGTTAAACCTGAAGGCAACTTTTCCCCTCTTTGGTTCTTTAGTCACGCCGGAAACCCCCCACCCCCTTTTCCTCCAGAACCTTCAGACGGGGTCGTTTCCCCCCCCCTTCATCTGACCAGGCCTTTTTGCAGCGGACCTTAGTTCAGAGCCACCGTTCTAGGGCCCTTGCCCTTTACTAACCTCTTCCAAATTTTTCAACCTTCAAGGTCGCGTTCAGGGCACGCCCCGGACATGTCCCCATTTGACTGGAACCTTCCTACCTCTTCCCGTCTTGGTCTGCTCCCCGTCCTGCTAAGTTTAACAAGTTTGTATTCATTGTAGTCTTTTGATCCTTTTTTTTTCCGAACACACGCGTGTAGGGAGTATGGAAATGGAACCCCGTCAAAGACCTTCCTGTTCTCCACGTATGGCCAAAGTAATTTTTCACCGGCCAAAACTAATAGCTTTGTTTTTTTTCCCTGACGATGTCCCCCCCCCCATTTTTACCGCGTTCTGCCTTAACGCTCTACCTGCTTCCAACCAAGGTTTGTTGCTTTGCACCCGAGAGGTTTTCTTAGACCACAACCCCCTTCGTTTGGATTGATCCGACGCGTTAGTGGTGTCTTTCTTCCGCGACTGACTTCTCGAAAACCCCCCCCCCTCCCCGTTCCTCCTTTTTGCCCTCTTGGGTTCGGCCGGAAGAGATGTAAGTCTTCCTCCATACGTTTTTTTTAAAAGGTTTTCTCTCTTTGGTACATTTGGCCTCCCTCCTCTATTCCCGTCGGCCAGGTCACTATCCATGTTATCTCCCCCTTTCCTTGCCTAAAATCTAAACTGTTTCCGGCCGGCCCTCCCCCCCCGTTCCCCGTCCTCTTTCCTCCCAGCCCAACGGCAAGTTACTCTTCTTTTTCCCGCCTCGTCCCAAAGTAGCCTCCTCCCATCTACCCACTGTTGGGCGGAGCCAATACAAGGGTCCCTGCATTTTTTTTTACCTTCTTTCGATTCCCTACCCTATGGCCCTCGAAAGGAATTACGAGGTCTGCATGGCTAATGGCTCTCGCCCCAGTACCATTGACCATTAACCAGTTTATTTGGCTCGTTTTGTCTTCCCATCTTGCGCTGAACTTCCATTTTGACTTGACTGCACCGCTGATCGCCCAAAAGATCCCGAGACCGTCCCTTGGTTAACGTCTGGTTCTTTGACCCCGTGCACATCACTTCACTTTCTGTTTCACTTCGTGTTCGGACTATTCGGGACTTGAGGGATGCTCCCCCCCCCGTAAAATTTTGTGAGGATCTGCCTTTATTCTCTTTTTCATCCCCCCTTGGTGTTCTCCAAAAATATCGCTTTCCCCCCTCCGGCCCCACCCCTGGCGTTACCCGGACCTCCCCAAAACCCAGGTAAACTTGATCTCTTCCTTTTCCCATCCGCCTTTTTGTGTCCTTCTTGATAACCTTATGGCGTCCTTCCTCCATTCCTGCGGTGTTTTGACCATAATCATATGGTTGAAGTTTTGTTGACACCGCTTGGGATCCACATCCTAAACCATCCGGTCCCTATCAGCTTCCCCCCTTCGGGAAGGCCGGGCTTTTTGACTATTTTTCCTCCCCCGAAAGGCCCCCGTGATATAGTGCCTGGCGTTTATTAACGGTTTCCCCCCCTCAGAGGCCACCTTTTCCTTTGATACGGATTTATTTTGGTATGCAGAATTCTTGCTTCCAAATCACCCCTTCACTATCGCTTTTTCTGCTGGGGGAGTCTCTTAAGCCAGCTCTTCCCACACCTCCCCAATTTTGATCTTTTTCCAAGATGGTTCCCCCTTCTAGGATCTAGGGTGCCGGACGAATTCCTTCATTTAATTATTCTTTCTTCTAATAGTTATTATCGACCCCCCTTTAAATTCTTCCAATCTGGTAGTTCCTGTTATGGATTAACCCCTTCCCCAAACGGTTTTTGATTTAGGTCCTTTGGGACACCTCATCTCCGTTGCCCCCCCGTTTCCTTTTTTATCCTTTTTTTTTCTTTATACTGCTGACTCTGCCTCCTTGTCTGTTTGCGCCGGTAGTTTATTCGTGCAAGCGAAGTCTTGGTTTTGGGGGGTGTGGGTTTGGTTTTTTGGGGGGGTTTTGTTTTTTTGTGGTCCCCCCCAGGGACGTACCTGGCCTCCGTGCTCTTGTGCTGTCTTCCTTGCCACCCTAGATCAAATTTACGAACGGCTGGAATTCCCCAAACTTTCCCTCTTTTCATTGATAGACCCGATTTCCAACCTTCCGGCTTTTGGTTTCCGTTCATCCACTATTAGCTACTTCACTCCCCCTCCGTTTGATTCCCCAGCCCCAGACTGGGTTGGCCCGCACGTTCAACCCATGGCATCGGATTAACCAATCCCCCCCTTGTGGGCCAGCTATCTCTTTCGGAAACCCGCGCCCGTTCGCTTTTTTCACACTTCTATCATTTTTTCTTTTTGACTTTTCCTTTTTTCCCCTTCCCCTTTGTCCGGAGATCCCTTCGGACATTCATTTTTTTCTCCATTGTTCCTCAAGACGACCACCCTCTTATCCAAGACCCCCCTGTCCCCCACCTTTTTCCCCTTTGTCATTCTCATTCCAGAGAAGGAGGAGTATAGAAGTGCCGGCACCCTGCGTTGAACTTGCCTTTCTTTCACTGAAATAGGCGCCGCTTTTTCCTTTCTAGAAAGCACTTGCCTCCCCCAGGTTATCGGACCCTCCTCCCCATACCTCCTGGATTTTCTCATGCTCTTATCGAAACATTTCCTTAGTCCTTTCTTCGCTCCTCCCTCTTAGCCAAACAGCTTTTCATTCGTGCAAGGACAATCTTCCTGTAATAACCCTTTGTGCGAACGGCACACTCGACCTTTTTCAGTCGGAGTTCTTATAAAGGTATGCGGCGTTTTTCCACCCAAGAGGTTCTCTGAATTCTCTTCACTTCCCCCCCAGTCAGTCCAAGCTTCTGGCAGGACTGCTTTTTTCTTTTTTCATCTTCTCTGAGGGAGATCATAGATCCCCGCAATTCTATTTTTGAGTAGGAAAGTGAAATTCCTCCTTCGATGGGCCCTTGCCGGCTAGGGTTTAGATTTATGGGAATCCCCGATGATCCTTCTCCCCTTTCTGGAAATTCCGAAATCTTTCTCACTTGGGTTTCCCCCCCCTTCCGCATATCTGGAAGGACCCGCCCCCCCCACCCCAGACAACGGTCGTCTCATCCTTTCCCCTTGTTCTTCTGAGATCCTTAACCTTTTTGTGGTGGTGCGGATGGAGAGTCAAGCCTGATAAATTTCTATTGTTTTTCCGGTCAGCCCCAAGTCTAGCGGTTTGCCTGGAATTATCGTACGCGGGCCACCCGGATACCCCTTCTGACCTCCCCCCAAACGGAATCCTGCAGCATGATTGATTTTGCTCACCTCCCTGATCTACTTTTCCTTTTCTGCCGAGCTCCTAAAAGTCTACTTCGTCGACTACCGACCGTACTCAATGCCCTTCTGGCAGAAAGCCCTTTTTCCCCGCCGCCTCAGTCGAAGAGACACTCTTCTTTTTTCCCGCCGCTGAACTTTTGCAGTCCCCCTCTTCCAATGGTCGAGGTTTTTTCGTCGGACAAACCCCTTGGTTTCCTTTCAAATTAATCTGCTGCCTTTAACATTCAGTCTTTCTTGGATTTGCGCGTCGACGTCCGGAACCCCAAAGTCTCCTAATAAGTTTCGCCTTTAGTTTTCCCTTAAAATATCCCCCGCCTTTTTGCCTTCTTTGTCCCTTCCAATGTCTCTAGAGGTTTTTGGTCTTGCAAGGTTTTCTCTACATCGTCACACTTGGCCAAAAATGCGGTCCTTCCTAATTTGTTCCTTTCCCCAAGCAATGGAAAAATTCTTGACAGAATGACACTTCGATACTTTCTCCTTCCCGGCCTGAGCAATGTATCCTCTTTTCCACCAATTGTTTGAGGTCATGGAATGTTCTTTCAAATGTGTCGTTATTCTGGGTCTTGTCCCCTGCCCTGAAACACGTTGCCCCCCCCGTTCCTCCCTTCAGTTCCCAATCATGCCATCCCCTTTCCCCATTCCGTGTTAGAGAGCGTTTAAAACCCCCTTTGACCTCGTTGCCCCTCCAGGATCGGGCCCCTCCCCCCCCAGTTGTTGTTTTATCCCTTGCCATTGGCGTTTCTCCCCCCCCAACCACGTTTTGCGAGGTTTCCCCCGTTCGCCCTTTCTTTTTTCGTGATGAACCACCTAATGACTTCTCTTACCACCACACCATTTTTTCTCCCCGAGGAGTGGTTGGAGATTTCTCCGCTCTGATTCAGCCGTTCGTACCGTTTGATCTGTGTTCCGTGAATCCCGCACTCCTTTAGGCCCCCTTGGCCATTCCTTCTCCGTTTTGACTCCTAGACAACCCTTACCGGCGCACGAATGATGACTCTTCTCCGAAGACCCCCTACCCCCGATACGTACCAATGCCCCCGCCAATGGAGCTTCTTCCAGACCAATTTCCCCAGCCCCTCCCTTCCCCATTACCTTTTTTTGTCCTTTTTCGAGCCCATCCTTGTGGCCGGCCGGTTTTCGTACTTCGATTAACTATCTGTTCCCTCGAAGAATATCTTTCGTAGGCGATGGATCGTCCCCATCCTCTTTTTCTCTTCCTTTTTCCTCTAACGACACTTCAGTTTTCTGTGGAAGAGCTGTTTTGCTGACTTTCCTCTGAGCACCGTTTCAATAAAGTTAATTTTTGTGATGTGGAGAGACCCTCTTTTATGATGCGAGCCCACACATCCCGCAGTTCACGTGTGTCCTGATTGTGGGTATTACACCCTCCAAAACGCCCGATTACCTTTGACTCTTTCAGGATTCTTGACACGCTCCCTTACAAACAAAGTTTTTGACCCCCTCTGGTTAGTGCGTTATCCCCAGACGTGCCCCCTCCGCATCTCACCCGCTTTCGATTATGGAAGTCTTTACCCTTACCGCAACAAGTTGTATTTGTAACTTGATCTCTCTTAACAAGTTTTGGTATTGTTTCTTATCTTTTTCCCTTCCAACCTTCTTTCGTCCGCTTTCACGTCCAGTATGCTGAGGGAATCCGAATCTGTTTGCCTGTCTCCTCTGGGACCGAACCACCTTTCCTTCCAGGCGCACACGGATTTTCTTTGTTCTCCCGTGTCTCTAGGATTCATCCCCCTGAAGGTAACCTTCTCTCTCCTGGCTGTTCTTGAAGGGGTACCCCAACCCCTTGGACCACTACTGCCTTTCTGTATGTCTTTGGTCCCTTCCTCCCGATTTCAGATTCACCATTCACCTTTTCGGCGCCGGCAAGATTTTCGCAAGCGTCATCCAACAAGCTAACCAGAAATCCTGCTTTCCAATGATGGTGCGGATACTGCTAGAGCCTTATGCCGTTTGAACAGGTACTCAGTATATTCTTAGATTGATCCCAAATAGTTAGTATCTTCATAGCTCCCCGGTTTTCGCGTTTCCTTCCCTTTCTGTTCTCCCATTGTACCCCGAGTTAAGTGTGATTGAGGAGGTGACATGTTTCCTCTACCCATATGCTTTGTTGTTATCTTCGTTTAGTTTCCGCGGCCGTCCGGCATTCCCTTTGCTCCCGGTAGTTTTATCCATCTAATTTCTGATAGCAACTGTCTCCTCGTTGCTCTCTGTCTTTCCTTTGGTTCCACATATACACTTCCCTGAACCTTCTGTCCTAACATATTTCTTCCTCTACAAAATGCCCCAAATCTGATTTTTTTTTTTCCCCGATTCAATTAATTATTTTCATTCCTCCACGCATGTCGATACCTTCCCCTTTGGTTTGGCTCTCCTCAACCCATGGCAGCTCGGCAACGCCCAACCCTTTCGCAATCGAGGGGAAACCGCTTAGTTACCCCTTTTTGGGTGACCACCTCCATCCTATGATGTTTCATTGGATTTTTCCCCCCCCAATTTGGAGGGATCCTTTAGACAATTTGGGTTATTAAGTTTTAATTAACTGAAGCCTACAGTTTTAACAATGCCAAGGACTTCCCCCTTTTTGGGGGGTTTTTTCCCCCACCCCCCCCCCCCCCCCCCCCGCACGCCCGCACTGGCGCATTCGTCCCTTCCCGATGGGGACTGCTCTTTCCAGTGGCCCGTCTTCAATTTGTCCATGCGGGAGGGTCCCTGACCCCTTCCATTCGGGCCTCTTTTTTTTTTAGGATGTAAGACGTGCCACTCCCTTTCCAGTTCCTCCATAAATCCCTTCCAAACAATGCCTTTCGCTTCTTCTGCCCTCCCCCTTATAGAAAATCGTAGGAGGAATTTTTTCATCCGTTTTGTCACCAATCCTTTCTGTCAGCCACGCTGTTTTTCATTTCCATGCCCCCCCCCCCTCCGACAACCCCACGACCAGCTGAGCAACGATCGTCGGGAAAACTCTGTTTTGCGCTGCTTTCTCTGAAGCCACCTTGTCTCACTTTGAACTCTTGTTCAGTCCGTTAAAGGTGGAGAGTCTAACTCTCTTTAAGAAGGCGCATCACGGCGTTTTTTCCCGCCATTCTCTATCTTGTCTTCCGGGCCCGTAATGATCGGGGCCCTGAACGCGTTACCTTCGGGTTGGAGAAGGCTTCGGGTCCACAGTTGATCGTCTAAATTCCGCTTCCCCCTCTGGCCCTTTCAGGCCCGGGTCCACCCTGAGACTTTCTTCAGGATGTTTACGCCCTCCGCCCCAAACGACGTAAATTAGATCTCTTCCTCTTCCGAATACGTTTTTGTGTGTTTCGGCTCTGCCCAAACTTTTCCTGTTGTGTTTGATGGCGTCTATTCAAGGTTGCTCAGTTGTGTTTATGGCTCCCCGGCAAGTTCTCGGTTGGCAGTCGGAATTTCTCTTTTCCTTCTTTTAAAAGAATAACCAAAATCCGTCTTTCCCCCTTCTTCCGTAATATTTCCTTTTGCTTCCAATCACAAAGGAGACTTGTTGTTACGCCTCTTCCATACAAAAACCACCGGGGGTTCCCTGTAAACCCCCATTTTGAATCGCCTACCTCTGGTCCTTCCTCCCCCCAGTTATGCTTTGCCCTCTCATTTTTCCCTTTTCTACTAAGTTCCCCTCTGTTTTTCCGCCGCCTTTCATTTGCGTTTAAATGTTCTTTTTTTGTCTTTGGCCAACTCCATTCCCTTCTCGTCATTCCTTTGCGCCCCCATAAGAGTTGGGTGAGCCAGTTTCTTAAAATTCTTTTCCGAATATCTCTTCCCCCTCTGGATTTTCCTTCAGTTTCGCAGGCCCTTTTTTTTTCCTTTAATGTCTAGTCCGATTGTTCCTTGAGGACCTTTTACATAGTATCAAATGTTGGCCCCCCTGGTCTCCTTTCTGTCCTGGCCAACGACCTTCCATGTAAAATTCCCTTTCGTCCCCACTTTTTATGAATTTTGTCCCGACGCATGCACCCTTCTTCAAAAGGTAATTGCCATTTCGTAATCGTTTCTTCTAAATGTCACATTATTCAGTGCATTCTCACTTTCTCGACTCATTGAAACCCACCCCTCCGATGTGTATTTTGTTTCACAAGAGGGGCGTTTTTTCTGGTTTCGAGTCGCCGCTATTGCCAAAGAGTTCTCTCTTGGCACATGCGGTTGCGTATCCCCCCCCCATCTTGCAGCTCTGATGTCGTCTCCCGCGACATTCCTTTCTGCCCCCAAAAGCAGTCAGAGTTTTGCCCCTGCTTTTTTTCTATAGAGGTTTGTCCTACACTCAGTTCCCAATTGATTGGGGCAATTTTTCATCCCTCAGAACGTCTAGAAGTCTCCCGGTCCCTACTCCAGTCCATAATCCTTGAGCCCTTCTCAAATCGGCAGGACGTTTCCGCGACAACGAATACAAGTAAAGATCACTTTTTTTGAACCCCAGAGCACCTTATAGTGAGCTTCAAGCCACTTTCATTTTTCATACTCCCATCCACCTGATGGTCCCCGTGTTAAACCCACTTTCCCTCACCTTGACTGTGTTTAAGTTTTTTTTTTTTCTTTTTTTTTTTTCCTACCTAGTCCTATTAAATCAAATTCCCCCCCTGCAGAAGTAACTTCCCCCCTTACTTATATATGAAAATTCGTCTCTTTCCCCCCTTTCTTGTTCTTAGAAAAGGAACTTTTTGATGTTGTCTTTATGAGTCAACCGAGTGATATCTCAAATTTTGTCTAGTGTCCTCCCAGCGTCGATGCTCACACGTCCCTCCTTTCGCGGTTTTGTTTTTTACCCGCCATGGATGGACCCCCCAAAGAGGCTATCGATCCCCCTGTGACCTTTCTTGAGTTCTCCCGTCTCCTTCTTGGTACACTGTCCCCGTAACACCTTGTTTCCTCCTGTGGTAGTTTCGTCCCCCCAGCGCAGCTTTGCCTCTTCTTCTTAACAATCCGGCAGGCTTGACTTCCATCTTTTTCTGTTTTCAA
>Ga0179593_1347612_pt1 | contig 12756 bp, 13 predicted proteins | sample CZODoug2_1_08_16_FD_185931 | JGI IMG/M metagenome (GOLD analysis project Ga0179593, IMG submission 185931) | Vadose zone soil fungal communities from Angelo Coast Range Reserve, California, USA - CZODoug2_1_08_16fungal (PacBio error correction) | ecosystem: Environmental > Terrestrial > Soil >... | reverse complement strand
CCCCCCATTCATGCTGATTGTTTTTTTTTCCCCTTCCACCCCGTAACACCATCGGTGCCTCCCCGCCTTTACTCTCTGACTTCTTTTCCGCCGCCCACTTAGATTTGATGAGTCGCGGATTCTTTTTGCGTCCGACTTCTCCTAGAGTCTGGTAAGGTGACATCTCCTATGACCTACCTACCCCTTTCTCTGCTTACCCCCTCCTCCACCAGGCACTTGCCTTTTCTTTTTTGCTGCTGGTCTGCTCCATACCGACATCGCGTTCAAAGCCCGGATGGATGTGATTGAACCATTCCTACGGATGCAAGTTTTTTCTTTCTCCTGAGCTTCTTCTTCAATTGTCTGGATTTGTTTCTGCTATCCAGCACCGATTTGTCGCCCCTCTCACTTTATTCGCATTAAACGCCTCCTTCGATCTTTTATCAAGCACTACCCTTTCCCTCCCCCCCAGTACCACTTTCTTCTCCTCCCCAAGCGTTTGTCCCTCTTTCCTGCGGATGAGAGCGCCCCATCATCTTCGCCCCGCCTTTCCCCCCCCCCCCCCCCCACAACGCCGAATTGCTCCGTACAGTCTCGTCTTGAATTTTTTTCTTTTAAGAAGGTTCCTTGAACTTTCCTCCCCAGACAACCACGTACCCTGGCATTTTTGTGGATTCTTGCGAGGCCCGCGGTGCTCCCCCTCCCTCCTGGCTTCTCGTTTGCCGCCTTCGTCCGCCGACGTGTCTCGAGTTTTGCAAAGAATTCCAAAGAAAATATCAGGCCCCAGTACTCCCCCCCCCCGTTAGCCTCTGTTTTTTTCATGTTCTCTCCAGTTCTTTTGCACTTTCTTCTCCTTCCCCAGGTCTCCCGTCGGAGCAGAACCGTTTTGTACCCTCCCGACGGTTCCGGCAACTCCTCGGCGATTTTTTTTTCTAGCCCCCTGAACTTACTCTTTTACTCCAGTGCTCGATTATGCTGACTATTGAGCGGATGAGTTTCTCCCTTCATAGTCTACGCTTCTTTTCTTCTGGCCGATCTGCGTTGAAACAGTGGTCTTTCGTAACCGCCCCCACCCCAAACAAACAACTCGAGGTCCCTCTCCGTACGGCTTTCTCCATCACCGTAGCGTTAGCCCCAAGCACTACGTCGCGCGACTTCTGCTCTGCCGTTTTCCTCCGAACGTTCATGAGACCAGCTTCCATTCACCAATTGTTTTTCTCCTACTCTATCGCTCTCCTAAGATATTCGTTCGTTCTTAAGGGAAAAAGTCCCTTTTTGCTCGACTGTCCGCTTTTTTCCTTTCGGCGGTACAGAGACTAACCTCCTTCCAATGTCGTACGAAACGTTCCCACAACGAGTTGCACCCCTATTTTCAGGATCTAGGATTGGTTTTTTAGTCTCTTTTCCTCCCCAACGATTTGCCCCTTATACTCAATTGCGTTAAGCAATGATGTTCCCCGCCGATTCTGCCTTTTCCCAGCCTTATCCATGAGCTTGAAACCAAATTTTTTTTTCCGTGACACTTCCCTCTCTGGGAGGTTCAGGTCCTCCAACAAGCTTCTGTCCTTGTTCGTATTCTTGCTCTTCTCCCCTTCTGCTGCCAAAGGCTTCCCGCGATCCACGATATGCGGCACTCACAATTGGGTGGCTATTTTTTTTCCGTTGAGTCCCACACTTGATGATTCTTTTTTCTGCCCCAAGCATCGCCTGGACCGAACACTCGTTTGGGCGCGCTGCGCACGTGTTTCGGCTCTCGGTCAAACCCCCAAGTTAGATAGCTTTTTCTTTAGCTTTTTCTTCACCATCGAGTTTTCCTTTGTTTGCATCGCCCGACATCCGCATGGCCTGCTGTTCGATGCCTCCTTTTTTAATTACCGGGAGAAATTTTCTACATAGAGCGTCGAGTTAGACTCTTTCTCGGACGTTTGGTTTTGAAGGTTCCGCGCTCGCGTCGTTCTCGGGAGGTTGCCATAACCCAGACAAGATGTGAACTTTCTTCATGGACTTATCTTTACCAGCGTATTCTCAGTTGTCTTCTCGATAGAGGCAGTCGGCAGACCTTCTCTCGGAAGTTGTTACGTCCCTCGCATCTCCCCCCTATGAGTTTCTGCCTTTTCCTAGTACCCAAGCCTAGAGCTTCTTCGGGACCCCTCGGTAATACCCCCAGACCCTTCGGACTTACCGCTTGCCATTAAATAAGGCTTCCCTTCCAGAAAATTTAGATTTCTTTTGGACTAGTAAAATAATGTGACTTGGATGCTCTTTTTAGAGATCCTTCCCCCCCTCGTGAATCGTGCCCTCATTCTCTCGAGAACCAGAAGTTCTTGCTACTAACGGACGCCTCTTCCGTCGATCGTTTTTTTTATCGATTGTGGATACCCAGTCATTCGGAACTTCTATGCTCTCTTTTTCCTTACAGCGGCCCAGCAACGTTGACCCTGTGATCGTGACCCTTTGCAGTCCCCATGCGACTCAGGGATTTGAATTAGACGTTGCACGAGCGCCGACTTCTTCGGCGGAGGGTTTTTCTCGGCTATTTCATCCACTTTTAACCCCTGGAGCACAGTCGTCCCCCCCCTATCAGTGCCTTTTCCCCTGTCCGTGCTGGAGGCCGCCCCCCCGGACTGTCCCGGTTGGCTAGTAGTGATCTCTCTTTCTCTCTCATTGTTTTTAGATAATGATGTTCGTGTATGTTTCCTCCCGCAAGGTCCTCTTTCAAGGCGTCTTTCATGCGGCTTCTTTTTCCCGTATTGCAGCAAAGTCTCATGCTACTTTCGTTTTTCTAGGGAGCTATCTCAAAGAAATTACCCCTCCTAGAAATTTTTGCTCGTTTTACCTCCCTCTGCTCCTTTTTTCATTCCTGGATCACATTTGCCAGAAGGCGACCCCCAGTCCACGGACGGGCAAAATGGGCCCAAAGACCCAATTGCAGTTCAATCTCGCCATTCACGCCCTGAGCGATTCTCCCCGAGCGGCTCGGGACTGTCGCAGTATCCACGCTCCTTTCGTTTTAGGCGCCGTGTGATCTGCTTGGAGATCACTTCTTTTACGCAGTTCATTCTTTAAGTTGGAAAGTCCCTTTCTTGACGCACTTGGGTTTCAGTTTTTGATACTTTCCTTTCCCTGCTTACCGGTCCCTGGTTCTTATGACCGTTTCATGTTCCCGTGAGTTTGCTGTGACACCGTCGGTTGGCGTTACATAGAGTCTTAGCCGCCTCTCCTCGAGGAATCCGGAAGGTCCTTGTTCCCCTTTGCGCAGTTTCCGTCCTCCTGGACGTTCTAGCCCATCCACCGCTGTCTTTGAGGAGTGGTTCTATCTCTAGCACCCTGCATTACCCCCCCCTGCTCTCTTCGTGTTTGAGCCAACCACGAGACGCGCTCCTCCCCTGGAATCGGTTTTTTCACTTGCTACAACCCAGAGCCCACGTGTTTGTTTCTTCGACCCGCTCTTATGGAGCTTTTATCATGGTTCTTCCCCGTCAGTATAGAAAGGCATGCGGCGAGGACCCGGGTCGTCTTACACCGATGTGATTCCTTTCGCAACCAAATTCCTCCTCAGATTCCTTCAGTACTTTCCCTGTGTATAGAACCGATTAACACTCCTCTACTCCTGTTTCTCCTGAGGGTGCACCCCCCCCCCGTGTTCGCACTTACTTACGCCATAAGTTTTCAATCTTTTTTTTTCGACCAAACTTTTTTTCCTCTTTGCCATATCCTCCTCTTTATTCAGGCGAGGACTTTTCTTTTTTTTTGACGCCTCTTTATGAAATAAGACAGCGATTTGACGACCCTTTTTCCATTCCCCATAAGCGTTTTTGCCTTGCGCCACCGAAACCATCCATTTTTCCTTCTCCCGGAAATCGTCTTTTGGCCTTTTTGGGAAACAACCGGCCTCCGGCGGGCGGTCCAACATCTGTCTCTCTCGGCACGGCAACTGTGGCATCGGGGATTACACCCCCTACCCTCCCCCCCCAACCGTGGCCGCATACGGCTGCCGGTACTGGATTATTGTGGTCGACCTTAGCCTCTAATTGTCGCTTTTACTCACCTTCTACGCGCCGGGAGGATTGATCAGAGCTTTTCAGTGTATCTCGGTTGCCCTTTCTCGTTACTGACCTCTCCTTCCATCTTTCTTTTTTTCTTGATAATCGTTCTTTCCCCCCCCCCACTATTGGCTTCTTTAGGGGGGACATGGTATTTGCTCCTACCCCTGCGCGCTTTCAGCTTCCCGATTTCCTTGAGTCGGTTCGCTTAAGGAATCCAAGTTGTTTCCTTTTTCCCGCCTCTTCTGGTTCTAAACCGTCCCCTTGCACTGCTCCTTGCTTGCCTCATGCCCTCCTCCTAATCCCGGTTTAGCTGTTCAGTAGGCACGGCAGTTCCCTTACAATCCACTTTTGTTGTGCGCTTTGCAGCCTCCTTATGACGTGATTTCTTCTCTCCTCTGGCCGGTTTTTACCACATACCCTTTTGAATTTTGCTGTTTTTTTCCTCTTTAGCATTCTGCCATACTTGCGCCTGACTTTCCGTTCAAACTTGGCTGACAGGGTGTCACTGAGTTCTTCTCTTGCCCTTGGGGTTTTTGAACCAGCATTCCCTTTCCTGAGTTCTCTCCCTTGACTTCGGGATTGAATATCCTCCTTTTTCTAGTGAGCAGGTGCGCGCCACCTTTTTCCCACCCGCCTGACGATGCTTTTAGTCTGTCCTTGATGCAAGGTCTGTTCCTCCCAAAACCCCCTTTCTTTCCCTTCCGCCAGTGTTGAAATTAAGCGCTTTTTTCGGCTGTTGTGACCGAGACGCCTGAATCGTTCCTTCCCTAGCCTCGCGATCTTTTTCCTCTCCTACTTTCCTACCAATACGTGCCGCGGATTTTTTCCTCAGTCTTTTGACTCTTTCTGGTGTACAAATAAGTGCTCGTGTAGACAAACGGTTTCCTCTCAACAAGTCCATACATGCGTCCCCATTTTAGATACGGATGCGTTTCCTGCCCTACGATCTCCTTTACTCCTTCCCCAGGTCGAGATGCGGTCCGCTTCCCACAGGATGTGAGCCTCTGTCTTCCTCGAGGGCCGTGGTCAGACTCCATCCCCTACACCGGCGTCCCCTTTTCTTTGGTCTGCAGCTGCCACCTTGTCTTCTTTCCAAGAGGCCTATTTCCCTCTGTCCCCTTCCTCTGAAGGATCAGTGAACGAGCTCCGCAAGGAAGTCTATCGGACTGATCCGGTGTCTGTCTCCCTCCGTCCGAGATCCAAGCCTGTTTTATTCCCTCTAACTTTTCGTTGTGCCAAGTCCCTGCAACCTTTAGCATGAATTGTTTTCCCCCCCCTTATTACTTCATTATTAAGTACTTAGCAATCCATCCGTTTGGGCCATCTCTTATTCTCCCTCCTTTTTGTTTTGAGCGATGGCGCACCTTGCTGGCGACTCGATATACAGCCTAATCTGCCTTTTCCAGAATTCTTCTTTTTTCGTTCCTGTCACCACGCCCAGGACACTGATATATTCCTTTTTCTTTCTTCCCCGATGGATCTCTGAACTGCCCCTTCGGGCGTTTGTGAGACGCTCTTCCTTACCCTGCTGCACTTCATTTCGGTTTTCAGGGGACGACGCTCCTTCTTGGATTACTTAACAAGTCGCTTCCCCTCCTCCAGGTCACGCGGTGTAGGGAGTCTGACCACACCTCTCCGTCCACTATTAATAGTTTCCTCGAGCAGGACCGCAATCGGATTTCCCCTCTCTGATGAATTTGGCAAGTTGTCTTCGTCCCCCTTTCTCCCTTTTCCAATCTTTCTTTTTGCTATTTACAGCCGCGCTTTCACATGGTTTCTCGAGATTTCTTCAGACTATCGCGGCACTTCAGTCTTCCCGCGGTCAGTAAAGTTTGATTCTCCCTTTCCCACAGCGTTTTTTTTTTCTCTGAGCAGGCTGACGTTCCCCATCCTTTTTCTCCCCAACGTGACTCCCTCTTTCTCTTCGTCCACCCCGTTCTCAGAGGAGTGCAAATTCCAGACTGTTTTTTGACTTCCCTCCCTTGCATCCAGAAACTCCCCCGTCAACATTTCCGGCAATCGGGTTGGCACTGTCTCGGCTCGGTAACTCAGAGGATATCTCCCTGACCGCCGCGCTATTTGTGTTCCCAATTCATGATGTTCCCCCCCACCCTCTATCCTCGAGCCGCCCTTCCCCTCCGGTCACCAGTTCTCTCGTTACATGTTACTTCCGGCTATTTTTGCAATGTTCCCCCTTTATCCCTCCGCTCCGCCAGCTGGCTTTTTTGCCCAGTTCTTTCCCACTTGATCCTGCGGCCCCTTTCAGCGCCCTAAATACTCTTTTGATCCTGCGGAGTTCTTCTCATTGCTGCGAATGCCAGTCTGGTTTTTTGTTTATGTTCTGCCAGCAGGGAAGGCCCCAATCTCTTTGTCCCTTGTTTCTTCTATAAACCGACAGCTTCTTTCCCTCGTCTTCCCCTCTCCCGCAACGGCAGGAGCTTCCTTTTGGAGACTTACGCGCGGTCCTCTGTCCCTCCCCGGGCCCTCCCCTCCCCTACTGACCGCCCACCCTCCCGCCATAGTTTTGGTCATGACTCCTCACTGATCTCTTTCTCTCCGCCCCCCTCTCTCCCCATCCGGAATGGAACTTGAGAACCCGGCGCGCGGAGCCGATGTTTCGTTTCAGCGAATAGCGATTCTAACCCCCCTTCGATTTTCCCCTCCCCTTCCTCACCTCTGGTTTCTCCCCCCCCCCCATCCCTTTTTCCCTAAAGGAGTCAAAAAGTTCTTGTTCCACGGTGCTTAACGTGAGAGGACCCTTTTGGTCCCCCCCCTCCCGCTTCCTGGTCTATTACACTGAATTCGCTTTCCCCCCACGCCCATCCCTATTTTTTTCCTGGAGACTCAGACTGCTTTTTGTTCTAAGCCGGGCATCTGAGGTACTCCAGATCCTTCCAGGCTCTTACGATTAATCCTTCGGCGGCGGCCCCCCTCGTCCCCACGATATGCCGCCTCCCCCCCCTCATGCTGGTATTTTTTCCAAGTGTCGGGTTCCTTTTGCTTTTCTCCCACCCACTTCGTTCCTATCGCTCTCCAAAGGATAGCATTGACCCTCCCCCTCTGGGGGCGCCCTTCTTTCTTTGCTTTTTGCTCTTTTCTTCCCCTACCCCCAATTCTGTCTGTCCTCCTCTGAGTCCTTCGCTTTTTGCTCAAGAGCTAACGCCAAACTGCGCATGCTTCTTTCTTCACGATAGCCTGTTACGCATGAATCCCCGGGTATAAATGTCTCCCTAGTTTTCGCGCATTTCGTATCTCGCCCCACGCGTGTCTCTTCCCCTTTTGTAGCAGGTCGCTTTTCACCCTTTTTTCGAGGTTTTTGCTCACCGAGCTCGCGATCCTTTTATTCGGCTGCACTTAGCTTTGGCTGGTCCCCGCGATCTCATTCCCCCTCTGTCAGGTCTTTTTTTCATGGCTCGTCATTCGGCGCCCGAAGTTAAGTGAGATCCGTCGCTCTTTCTCATGGCTGGTTTTCTTCTCTCGTTTTTTCCTCTCCATGGATCCTCTTCGGCGTCTTGCAACTGTATACCCGCACAGAATGGTACGACTCGTATCTCCCGTTGCCTTATAAAGAGTCTTCGTGCCCCCCTTTTACAACCTTTGCCCGATCTTTAGCGCTCAAGTATGCCCGTGCTTTCCCCTCCCTCTTCCCACACGACGCGGCTTGCGATCTCGCAATTTCCAATCCTTTCCTCTCTGTTTCTCATTCTCTCTATCTTTGTTTAGCATCTGTAATTCAGCCGTTTTCTCCAGCGGACCCTGCAGTGGCCCGTTCCTTTTTCTCGCTTGCTCCCCGGCGGCCCCCCCTTCCTAGGGTGATTTCTTCCGAATTTCGGTTGCCTAAGTTTTGGCCTTTTCTCTCGTTGCGACCTCGCTCCGCCAATGCCCTTGATCTGAGTTTCCCCTTTTTGCCCACAAAGATCGCCCTTTTAGCGCCTCAGTCCTTCCGTTTTTTTCTACTATCGGTGGGCATTCACCAGATTCTCGTCTCGCTCGTTTTGGTTAGACCTTTTTGTCTTCCCGCCCACCTGACGTCAGTTTGACTGCGGGTTTTACCCCCTATTTTTCCCGTCATATTGTTTGATTTATAAGACCGCATCAATTTGCCTCCCCTTGGGCGAATCACGTGTATGTCCCCCGGTTCCCCCTTCCCCACCCTTTAGACGACTGTTCCGGCGTCGTTCCTGATTCCTTCCTTTCATCCCAACTTGCTGGTCTCACCTGGCAAATCTCAGTCCCTCACCCATGTTGATCCCGGCCTGGCCCATCTGTACGATGGGCGTCTGACGGACGATCCTCCCTTCCACCAGCGAAGAATGTAAGAAATCTCTTGAACGCATGGCCCTTGCCCTGAGTATCGCCAGCGCGTTTTTCCTGTTCTTGTGCGAGAGCTGTCTTTTCCCTAGAGTCATTGACTTCTACGTAATCTTTTCTTTTTCCCCAGGATTGTACGGAGGTCACTGCAGTATCTTTTCTGCCGTCCTCGGACCGAGTTCCCTTTCTTCATTCTTAATGCTGGTTGTAAGGTATTACCTCACGGTCCCCTTCGCGTGCAAATCCGTAGTTTTGGCGAGTTCTCGAGGCGAGTTACGCCCAGTTTTCACGTATCTTCATCGCCGCTAGCCTTCGTAACCACTCTTTCCCGCCTTGGCGCGAGCCATCGCCTTACCTGCAGAGTTTCGGCGTCGATCGATTTTTCGTCTAGAATGATCGATGCCACCCCTCGCTTTCCTCAACCAGGAGACGACCGGCATTTTCTACTGAATTCCTTTCACAAACACGGTCTGCAATTTCTTCTCGACCTCTCTATGAGACAATTCTGTCCCTGGCCCCCCTTGCTGACCGTATATTCTCGACAGTAGCATTCCTCGTGTATGGCGATTTCCCCGTGTGTCTTGACACCACGCTGATTAGCTTCCAAAAACTCTTTCGTATCTAAGGCACCTAGTTTTTCGACTGCATCATGAATTGCCTCTTTTCGGTCGCCTCTGTATTTGTCATTCCCCCCCCCATCAGTCCGCCACCTTCGTTTGCGTCAACCCTTACGGCCATCCTATTCCCTCATTTTTCGGCATGTTGGTGTCAGGAGCTTTTGGCCCTTCCGGCGTCAGCGGCCTTAATTCTATCGACAGCCTTACGTGACACCCTTTCTTTCCCCCTTCCCCTCGACTTTTTTTTTCCCTTGCTGACACTCCCCACAGTCATGTCTGTCGTATACGTCGCGGCTGCCTTGGCGAGAGAGATGGACCTTCTACTGCGTGTGGTCACCATCATTTTGTAATCTTTCTTGTATTTCCATTCCCATAGGAGTGTACGCTCCATTGTTTTCCGCCCGGCTCCGTTCCGTCGATGGTGGTTTTCATCTCGTTTTCTTCCTTTTTCTTCCTCCCTTGTCGATAGGGCCTCCCTACCTTTACCGCGGACGCTACTCGGCGCTGCCGGTTTATGCTCGGTGCCCTCGTCATCCTTTCCCCCCTTCCTATTTATTCTTCGTCCTTGGCTCTCCTCCTGGAGGATATTTCCCCCCCCCCCCTACGCGTTGTTGGTTTAATACGTCAGTCCTTTTTTCCGACACTGCTGTCATCATTCACAGAGGGTAGCTCGGTTCGCTCGCCTACTTGTGTCTGCACGCCCGTTGTTTTTGACTCCCCCTCCCCTTTGCTTCTCCGTTTACTATTTTTCTTTCACCCTTTTCAATTTTTTTCCCTTTTTTTGCTTAAGTTTTCCTCCAATCACGGTAGGCGGCTAAGGCGCACAGCACATGCGGCGCTTCGCAGTTAATCTCTTCCTGCGTAGAGATTTTCGCTCCTCGTGCTTATTTTCCTGCTTGAATCCGGTTGTACTTTGTGCCATAAAGAGGTTCTCTAGATATCATGGGTTCCGCTCGGATTGCTAGACAATCTAGACACTTTCTTCGCACCCTTTTCCGTCTTCCACTCGTTCTCTCTTTTCCTGGGTTTTTCCACCGCCTTCAATTGGATTCCTCTCTCGCCCATTTCGGTGTTAGTGGGTTGACGATTAATTATTAGATGATTTCTCCAGCCGCTTTACATCCGTTTCCCACCCTCCCTTGTTTGAGATCCCGTTTTTTGTCTTCACCCCCCAGTCCAAAGTTTAAACTTTCCCAGTCTGCCGTATAAGCTCCTTGAAGAACGTAAGCGTTTCTTCCGAGCCTTCGGCTTTTGTTTTGTTTTGAACTCGACTCCTCTGATTTTTGCGCTCTTTCGCTGATCCTTCTGTCTACCTTTTTTTCGCCACTGAAACCGATAACTTTAGTTCTGATTGTCCGAAGTGACGAGATCTCTGATCTTTTGCATTTCTATTTCCCTTACTGATCTCCTCCCCCCAATCTTTTCGGTCCCCCGTCAATGAACAGGACGCTGCGCTCCGTTTTCCGAGACAACTTTCCCTTCCGTCAGGCCTTTCACGCAAGGTGGTCAATCCTCTGACGTTTTTCTCCCCTTCCCTTCCTGGGCGTATGGTCAGACCAGCCCGCACGCACGGCAGTGACCTGCATTAGTGTCTCGCACCTTGTCCGCTCTTTAAATCGTCGGCCTTCCCTAAATTTCCTGCCTTTTTCCCTCTCTTTTCCTGTTGCCTTGTTCAGAGTTCCTATCGGTGGGACTCCTAAAGCGGGTCGGACAGTTTTGAGTCGTTGTGCACTTCTCCCACGTCCTCCTGCCATTTCGGGTTCCTTAAGTCGTATTTACTTTCCCCTCCTCCTTTCCTCTTCCTTTGCCGATCTCCTCTCCCTTCTTTTTGTGAGACCGGCATTTTTTTGGCGATGAGATCGAATTACAGAATTACACGCGCCCCGTACGCCAGAAATGAATGTTCTTTACCTGGCCACACGCCTTTAGCCGAACCGCTTTATTCTTGATCGTCTCGCCACCGCTCCCTCCTCTTTTGACCGAGCTTCGTCCGGGCCTTTTCCCCTAAGCTCTTCCTCACTTTCTTTCATTTGATTGTTGGGAGGGGAACCTTTGAGATAATACGCCGATACTAGGACGTTTCTTTCTGCCGACAAACTATCACATCGGGCACTGCCGGTGTATGGTCTTCTGTTTTTACTCAACAATCTTCCCGCCCTACCTTCTTTGCGAAAACTCTTCTTTTTTTCTTCGGCTAGTCGCATCTTCTTTGCCTGCTCGACTGCCTACGTGCAAGGTGTTCAGTCCTCGCCGAAGATATCTCCATGTTACTACATTTCTTTTTTAGCTATCTCCCCCGATTTTTTTTTTTTGTTTTTTTTTCGCCTCGCAGCCGTTTTCGCCCCTTTTTCCCCCCTCTCCTATTCGCTATTCTTCTCAAGCCATAAGTCATGATCGTGTCAACTGAGAGAATTAACCCGCAGCGGGGCGAGCGATTTTTAAGGTTTTCCTCTGCCCCCCATCATTAGGCTTTTTCCCCCCCCCACCCCTCCTACTTTCTCGTCAGTCTCCCTATTATTCTGGTCCCATGTTCAAAGCCTTATCCTGGCGTCCAGAAGGTGGTTCGGAAACCTGACATCCAGGACACACAATATACATCTCCCGGCCAATTTTCGGGCCCCCTACTTTTCCGCGGCTTTGATGCTCCCTCATCTCCTTCTCCTTCGCCCTCCCCTCCCCAAGTGGAGAGCTTTTTCCGGGTTGGAAAGTCCTGCTTTTTCAAAACTAAATATCCGCGAGCCAAGTCCGACGGCAACTTCTCCTCTTTTCCTGTTCTTTCCAGGATCTGTCTCCCTTCTCTCCTTCCCTGTATTTTTTTTTCCTCTTAGATCAGCTCTTTCGGAGACAACGGTTAAATAAGGCGGTTCCTCGGAGTGCCCAAGCCCCGAAAACTAGATCCTAGTGATCCCCGTGCTTTCAATCTTAGCTTTTGCATTTGTTGCTCCTACAGCCCGTCACCTCTTTTGTCTTTGCCCTTCCCTCGGATGATTCATCAGCGACTCACTTATATTTGGAACAGTTGTTACTCCCCTCCTCTGCAGGCACGTAGGCCATTATTCAGCATCCTTCTTTGCCCTTCCCTTAGCTGGTATCGGCTCCTATAGAAGGGTCTGAATAAGCCGTTCTCCCCGCCAGTTTCTTGGCCGTTCCCTCACTCACCTCCGTTTTTTCCCCCCCCTCTCCCCTCCCTCTGGATAGCCGAGACGCTCCCTATTCCGGAGAGGGCCTCGGAGGGAAAGAATCTTCTCGCCCCGCCGCCGGTCTCTGCATGCCTGTATCCCTACCTCGCGTTCTCCCCCTCCGACAATTAATTTCACTCTGTCCACGATGTGCTCCCACCATTCGTTCCTTCAGCCTTTAGGTCAACTGTTGCGTTGACGTTCCCCCCCTCTTTTCCCCCGTTTTCTTTCCGCCACTTTCTCTCTTCACTGCAGCTTCCCCCTGTAAGCTGCCGGGTCCCTCCTCTAAAACCTGCGCTTGCCTCCAAAGACACTGGTTGTTCCCTCTTGGCGCCCCTCCTGTGTTGTTGCTGTTCTACTGGGAGCCCCATTCTATAAGTAATTGACTGTCTCATCTTGTCTAGATTAATCAGTCGGCGTTTCCCCAAACGCTTTCCCTCCCCCTCTGATTTTTGACCATTCTGCTGTCCTAGGTATCATGGTTTGGGGAGTGGTACCCCCCCCTTGGGAGGGTACCTTACTGAGTAGCACATTTCCTCTAACATGTTCTTCGTCTTAGACAGTATTGGAGCCCCTCTCCAGCCCAATCCAGCCCCCCTTCTCCCACCCCCACAATAAGTCAGA
>Ga0179593_1327730_pt1 | contig 12756 bp, 13 predicted proteins | sample CZODoug2_1_08_16_FD_185931 | JGI IMG/M metagenome (GOLD analysis project Ga0179593, IMG submission 185931) | Vadose zone soil fungal communities from Angelo Coast Range Reserve, California, USA - CZODoug2_1_08_16fungal (PacBio error correction) | ecosystem: Environmental > Terrestrial > Soil >... | reverse complement strand
GGGCAGGAATTTGATAAACGCGTCAGGGCCGGACACTCCGGCGTCCTCCCCCCTGTTCCCTTCACCCTGACATTCTCTCTCTTTCCCTTCTTTGTTTGTTGCGGAGGGCCCTCTGAAGGGCCGTCAACCCCAAGTTGGTTTGTGTTTTTTTCATGGCGTTTTTAGGGGGAACGACGTTTGGATTTGGCAAGCGTTTAGGACCGCGGCTTTGTGCGGCTCTTTTTCTTTTGGTGGGTTTTTCTTGTTGTTTTTTCTCCGCTCCTTCCCACAGCGGAGTCACCAAATATCTCTTTTACCATCCCCCCTAGCTTGTGTGGCCTGTTGATGTTGTTTTATTTTTTTTCACCCTTTTCTTTATCCGACGAATCCTCTCGGCCCAACGTTGTTCCTTTTGCGTTTCTAATGCCCCCCCGACGTACTTGGGTCGGCTTTTTCCCTAAAACCTTCTCTTTCCCACCCCTTTCGCGATATTTTTTTCTCCGTTGAAGAGATAGCACCTTTTCCAAATAACCTCCTTTTGGGGCCAGTGATGGCCATATAGACCCTGTCCCTCCCCCTCGAGGGGTGGACGATAGCCCGCCCCCCCTTTATTAAGGGGTGACTTCTCTTTGCCGGGCTTTTTGTATGTTATTTGTAGTTATACTCTCAACTGTCCTCAACCCTTGATAAGCCAGTGCCAATTAATGGACCTGCAATTTCTTTGCACTGGTCATGAAATTAGTTTTGCTCATTTCGTTTGGGGAGACTTTCGGATGTCAACACTTTCCCTCGCGGCAGTGTTTTTTTTTTGATCCAGAGAAAAAGAATCTTGAGGGTAGTTCAATGCGAATTATTTTTTTTCTGACGAAGTTACACACTCCCCTTTGCAAGTTTTTTTCTGTTATTTCGTGAGCCCGTTAATTACAAGTCCGACGAGATTTTCGCGCTGATTGAACGAAATCCCCCCGGTTCTAGATTGCAGCCCTGTTTCCCTAAGATTTGTCCGGACCATTGGCTGCCCCCGGCTTTTTCCTGTAGTTCTAATTTCTTTCCTTAGAGTCACAGGCCCAAACTCCCCGGAAATCCCCTTTCGGTCCCTCTTCGGCTCGAACCTTTGAAAAGAGCTTTTCTCTGAACCGTCAATCATTTCCGGTTCTTCTCCATGTGAATTGCCCTTTTGATTCAGATCGACTCACCTCAAAGCGCTTTTTTTCCATTTAGATGAGTGGAGGTTGTGACCTTTTCCAATGTTCCGGCTGGCAGTTCCTTTTTGGGCTCAACTTTGTTATTAATGATGCGGCCAACCGCCTCTATGGCTTAGCCGCTTGTACCTACTTTTTTAACCCCCTTATCAACGGTCCCGCCTTTTGCTCCATTTGGTTGCAACTTTTTTGGCCCATCAGCCTGGAGGTTGGCTGCACTTTTCCCCGCCCTCTCCGCGTCTCTTTTTTTCATTTTCACCAGGATTTAGATGGTGTGTCTTCTGGTTTTGATTTGTTTACCTTTCGTCCGTTCGTTGGCTTCCTGCTGAGGAGGGCAGTTCCCCTCCCCTTTTGTCACGGCATTCCCTTTATAATAACTTACCTGCCAGTATCTGTCACCCGATAAATTGGCCCCCTGTAGACTTTTGTTCGCCCTTGGTGTCTTTCCTGATTTCCTTTTAGTCCTTATTTTCTAGATGTGATTTCTGAAGACCCTTTTTTTCGACTCGGCTGTTGGCACTCTTTTTTCCAATTGATTCCGTGGCTGTCAGATGCTCTTGGACCTTTTTTTCCCCCCCCGTCTGAACATGGGAGTTTCTGGGCCACACCCAAATCAGTTTTTATATTTGCCACCCCACGCTTGAGTCCCATTTTTTTTTTTTTTCCCATTTTATTTTGTGCATCCCTTCGGCCCAGACAATGATCTATGCAATTGGATGTTTTTCTCCCCCCTCGGACCTGGGACCGACTGATTTTACACAGGCGTTACCATTGAGGGACCTCTCTCTTGCCCCATGGGCCTTAAAACGGCCTTAATTATTTTTCGCCCCGGAAGGAGATTCGTCCAGTTTTGGTTGGTCAGGGTTTATAAAGCTCAACTCACCGGTTTTTTGTGGATTGTTTTGGTTTTTTTCGACCACTGACGCTGGCTACTGTCCTGTAGACCCTTCTCTCCCCGTTTTCCGCACCCGTCGGCAGACATTTTATTATTTCTGCGTTTGTTTTGGCGGCATTTCTTCTTTTTTTTTCAGCGTCCTGCCAGGTTTTCAGGTTCCGGACCACCAGCGCTCTCACCCCTCAACCTTTCAGAACCCCATGAGTGGGAGGGACTGTATCCTTTGTGGCGACTTCCCCCTCCCGTCCGCCCTTTCTTTCTGACCTTTTCTCTCCCAATTTCCCGTTCAGTTGCGCCGTGATAGGTACGCCCCGGCCGTTACCCTTGCTTTTTTTTTCCGATTTTCGCTTCAGGCCTGTATCTCCCACTGATGTATGACCAAGCGTCTCCCTTTTTTCGCCTTGTCGTTTCTTGTAGCTCTGAATTCCATGACTAACTACGGGAGTCGCGAGTTGTTTTACCTTATGTTTCCTGATGGAGGTCTTACATTCCTCCTCGTTTTTTTGTGGAGTGTTGGGTTTTTTCGAGGGTCTTCCTTTTGAGTGTTTTATAATCTTGCATTTTATCAACTAGTGCAGAACACCTGCTGTTTAACGGTTATTGTATCTTTCCGTTGTTGAGAGACATTGCCCTTTCGGCAAACCTTGGTTTTCCTCCTGAACATTTGTTCGGTGTTTTTTTGTTTGTTTTACGCAAGTAGTTTTCCTTATGTCTTTATATTCTTTTACTTTGAATTCTAACGTCATTGACCCCACCATTGTTTTGCGGCATAAACAGTGGGGAGTTTTTCACACCCTTTGTTTTTTCGCGTTTCCCTTTAATACACCTGGGTTTTGACCCAAAGGGAGTTTAGTACTTTCCCCATTCCTTTCTCAGGAAACAACCCCAACATGATGCTACTGATTCCCATTTTTGTTTTTTACGGAGTCCCCATCCAGTTATATTTCTCAATCTTACTGCATTTTTTTGGGCCATCTTTGTACTATTTGTAATCCAAACTATTTTTTCAGGGTCACTTTTTTGTCTTCTTTGGGGGTTTTTATGCTGCAACAATTCCCCTCCTGTTCTCCCGACTTTTTCCCCGTAGTTGACAGAAGGTGTGCGGTTAGAAACTCATTGCCCTTTTGCTCCCTTGTCACTTTTTTTTCTTTTGGGATCACGTTTTCCTGAATTTCCCTAGTGTCCTTCCAGAAGTTTCGATCCAAGCTCTTAACCCTTGTGTAAGTTCTTAGTCACTTCTAGTGACCTGTCGCTCGGGGGAAACCCACACGTCTTTCACCGAAACCCAACTACACCAACGGACTTTTTGACCCACGTTTTGAGCCAATCCCCCCCCTCCCATTCCCCGCCCTTCGTCACTCCTTGAACCCCTGGGTTATTGTGCCGACCAGCAAAGTCGGGTTACTGGCTTGTCCCACCCGCCCGCGCTTAGTTACACCACTGGCTGGCACCACAAACCCGTTGTCGTCTCAACCACCTTGCCCCTTATCCCAACCAGTGGATCTCCGCCCCAATCCGCTTTTTTTTTTTCAAGTTGTCCCTGGCAGGCAGGTTCGCGTTCCTCCCCCGACCTACCGCGAAGCTGAGTCTTTTTCGTCACTGCTTGCCCTGCGCTTTTTCTTTCCTGGGGATTGTGACCCCACGGTCTTTTTCTACTTATGGTTTGCCTCCGCATCTACCCAAAAATGCCCCCCGTATTCTCTCTCCCGATCTTTTCCCCGTCGAAGGGGTAAGTCTTTTTATTATGTGGCGCGTTGTACTTTGTGCGTACTTTGTCTCCCCCTCATCTTGCGCATTTCAGCGCTGTGTTTGACTTTTCCCCCCCCCCAACCGGGATCTTTTCTAGTTTTTCAAGTCATGGAACCATCTCCCCTAGTGGATGTATTCCTTTTAGAGCTTTTTCCCGGTCACTTCTCCCACCAGCCCCCCCTTCGGCTCCCCCCTATGCCCCCAACGAAACTTATTTCGTCCTCTTTGTTTTGTCGCTTTTTTCTTTTTTTACCAGCCCCTTTTCTTTGTTACTATTTGCCTTTATCCCCGATCTCTCCTTTAAAGACTAAGCAGCCCATTGTCCTAATTTCCGTTTGAAGATCTTTAGCGATTCTCTCTCTTTTCCTTAACCCTTTTTCCGTTTTTTTTTTTATGTATTATTAGGATCAGACTGCCCCCCAACCTCCTTCTTACAATGGAGCCGTCTCTTCTCACCGCGCCGCCTCTCGCCTTGGTTGCCCACCCCCCCCCCCGCATTTGGGTCGAAACTGCCCGGCTCCCACTCTTACAATAGTTAAGGTCTTTGCTTCTTTTAATTTATATACCGCTCCTTATTTTGCTTTCTCCTATCGTTCCGCCTCCCTCATTTGCTTGTCTTGTTCATTCAGGTCCGCTGTTCCCTTCCCTTGGTGCTCCAGCGTCCGTTCATCTTTCTATCCTACTTTTTTTTACCACGACCATCCCTCCCTTCGATACCCACGTCTCTCTTTTTTTTTTTGGGCCCTCCCTTTTTTTTGTGACATTACCTTGTCATTTTTTTCGATCTGTCCCAAGGTTTAACATTTCTGCTCTTGTTTTAACACAGACACGTCTCTCTTTATCTTCCAGGCCGTCGATTCCCTTCCTTAGGGTTTTCTGCCAGGTCCTGAAAGAGGACACGGCCACCTTCTTCACTCTTTCATCCTGCGGTTAAAGTTTTTCCTGCTATTCCCCTGGTAGTGTTGCCGTTGAAGGTTAGCCTGCACCCTACCCTTCGCCTGCTTTCCTGTGCCGTCGAATCGGAATCGAACGCTTTCGAGCGTCGTTCTTCCTCTTCGATTCGAGAGACGATCGCCCCCTCAAGATTTCTCTTCTAAGTACCCTGGAACCCCAGCGATTCTCACGAGTGTTGAATACGTCTTATTTGATCTCTCCCTTTTTTTTTCATTCCTCCGTTTTTTTGTTGGTCGACTGACCACTTTCCTTTTTAATTAACTTGTCCTGACTAGGTCATTGTTTTTTCCCGGCGTACGTCTTTTATCTCTTTTGATATAGTTCCCTCGAGGTGCTTTCCAACCGACGAACTTCCCTCGTTTTTGTCTTTTTCCCACTATTACCTCGATCGTTCTACGCTCGTATTTTTTCCCTGAGTTTGAGCCTCCCTTCATACGGCGCCAAAGAGAAGATTTTTTCAAGAGATTTCCCCCCCCGTTTCCCCGCCTCGTAAACGGCCCCTTTCCTGTCCCCAACGTCTTTCAGACTTCCTTCCTCCCCTCTTCCCGACCTCCCTAGAGATGATTTGCGTCTAGGGAGTTGCTGATTCCCTTTTCTCTTTCTTTCCCAGAAGTATGCTCTTCCCGCTGGTTCCATCGATTTGGAAATTCCATTTGGTTTTTTTCAGCTCGGAAACACCTTCTTTTTCGGACAGTGTCCCCCGTATGCCCCTTCCCTTTTTTGCCAATTTTGACGACTTCGTGATGGAAAACTAACCCTTTTACTGGCTTGTAGGGCTCATCGTTTTGCCGCTCCTTTTCCTTTTTTTGGGCTGGGGTCTGGCCGTGTATTCGGCATTCCAATTGCCTCCGCTTTTACTCCCCGCCCCGGGGCAAACCCAAGAAATTTGGCGATTCAAGGCTTGCCTCTGCAGCCTTCAGTCTTTTTTATTGATGGCCAGAAGTACCTTTCGCTGTTTATCCATTTTTCCCTAAGCGCCGCCTTTTCAATTTGCCCCCTGAGCGCTCTCTTTCTTTTGACGTTTATCTTCCATTTTCCTTTTAGCGACTGTCTTTTTGTTCTGTAATTCGGCATAGCAGCCGCCGCCCTGGCACTGTTCCACTATTCACTGCCACTTTGTTAGACTCCCCTCCGCATTCTGAGCTTAAACTTCTCCTTTGCCCTCGAAGTTCACGGACGGCCAAATCCATAGTGTTAACCCCCGCCTTTCCCTTCCCCCCGAGCGACCAATTTAGTCAGTTGTTACCCCCCCGTTTATCTCTTGTGCGTCGCCCCGCATTTACAGTACTTTCGAATCATTCTTGTCGTCCTTTTTCGTATGGCCCATTGCGGCTTTCTCTGTGCATCACCTTTGGATGACCTTCTTCGGCCCCCCTCTCCCCCGCGCCTGGCCATCCACCATTTAGAAGCACTATCCCCTTTTCTGAGTCATATCGGTTCTGCCCCCCTACATCCGCTATAAGCACTATTCCCCTCAAGATTGCCCCCCGATAGAATGCTCTTTTTCCCCGACCCTTCCTTCTTCGTTAGTTCTTTAGTCTTTCCTTCAGGATATGACCGCCATCTCCGATGTTCCAGGGCCATTTTTTCCCCAACGAATTCCATTGCCCCCCGCGTTGCCCCTTTTCCTCTTCCCCTATGTCGAATGTCCCCCGTAGCCTCAAGTTTTCCTTATTTCTCCTGTTTGAAATGTTCGCACAGCTTTAAGCCAGTTGGGGCTTCTCTGTGCTGGACCCGAACCCTCCATTCCCCCCCTCCCCGCCCCTTCCAGGCGCGTCACCTCAATCTACTATTTTTTTCGTTGCGCTTCCTCAACTCCAAACACAACCCCCACTCGTTTGAGTTCCTTCTTTGATTCTGTTTTGGTTCATCTTTTCTTGTACTGTGAAATAACATGCTTTATGTGCCCCTCCTAGCCATTCCCCACCCCCAGTGGACTACATACTCTTTGGGCCCCACGCCAATCACATGTGTCTTCCGGTTCCCCTTCACGCCAAAATGACCCTCTCCCCTGCGCCAGTTTCCAAACATTCATCCGGTGCCGATCCCCAACTCCCCACTTTCCTGCATCCCCCCCATATCCAAAAAACCGACCCGCCTTGCCCCCGTGTGGTTACTCCACCCGTTTCTCCGTGGTGCCCTTTCCAGTTTTTTCGTACGGCAAGTTAAAACGCTGTCACCTGCCCCCCTCTTTCCCCGCGGCGAAGAATTTACATCTTGGTTCTAAGCATCCTCTTGTTCTGAAAATATGGATTTTACTTTTCGGGTTTTTGCCCCCCCCCCGCAATCTAGCCATACGAATTTCTATCCTTTAGGATTGATTAACATCATTCTCGATCTTTTTGCTGCCCCCCCCACAAATGAGCACGGAGCCACCAACTGTGTCACGGAGCGCGCGGTAGTAATTTTCTCCTCTTGGAATACCTTGGCACCTGACATTTCGCTCTTGGCACCTCCCTTTTCTGCATATGGCGTCCCCCTCTTTCGGTTTGACCAAGAGCCAGGACCTGTTTCCGGTCGCTGACATCACTCACCCTTCGCGCCCCACAACCACCTTCCTCAAGATGTGGCCTTTGTCTGACTTCCCCTCGACCTAGATCACACAACCACCAGCGTGTTTTTTCCCAAATCCGCTTCTTTCCGGCAACTGATCCTTTTCCCCCACACCTTTTTCCCCTCGGTTTTCGACTCTTCGTTTCTGCGCCCTTTATGTGAAGCCTCACCCCGCGCAACCATCCAGCTCGAATGGCCTGAGTTTTCCCCCTTCACAAGCTCATCGGTGCGTTTCTCGGGACACGCAGGGCCCGCCCGGGCGCGCTTTTTTTCCCGGCGGATCAGCAAGTCCCGAACGGAGGCCTGCACAGTTTCTCCTTTTTTGCAGACCTTTTTCGGCCTCCGCCGCATCCTCCGCCGAAAAATGGTTGAATGGTCAGCGCCGACCCATTGGATCCATTCTTCTTGCGTACCTACCGCCATCATGGGGCGTGTTGACCACAGGGTTTTTTTCAGAAGGTCCCCAGTTCCCTATCTTCTGTTAGTTTCACTCCCCCCCTAGGATTTATCGTTACTATGGATAGAAAGACCCTTTCTTAGGGTTTTCCCCCCCTTTTGTCAGTTTCAAGTTTTTGGCCCATCCTTATGGCCGTCACCCAAGGCATTTAAACCGTCCCCTTCCCCCGCCAAACCCCCCCTCCTCAGCCCAACTCTGAGAATCCCTTTTCATTTTTTCCGCAGCCTCTTTCTTACCAGACCGGGATACGATTGGATATTCCTGCCGGATTTTCCCGGTTTAGGAGGGCTTCTTTCTTCCTTTCTACTCGTCTGCGGCCGCGCTTAACCTCTGAACTCGTTTTCAGCAAAGTCGTCCAGTAAAGCTGTCAGGTCCTTGTTGTAGCAAGCGCTCTGAGCCAACGTGTTTGTACTTCTGCATACCATTCCCTTTATTAGAGCTGCAGAGTTTTAATTTGGTTCGTACATGTTCTTTTCCCTCCTCGTGTGTATGCCGCTCTGCAGTTCTGACTCACTTTGGTTTATGCGTTGACACGGCTTTGGATTAACTGTTTCCCCCCTTTGACCGGTTGATTTTCCCTAGTGCTCCGTTTTCCGTCCGAAGGTTTAGAATAGGGATTCATACTCGCACCTTTTGAGTTTTGACGCACCTGCCGGTTTGGCCGTTTTTTCCCTCTGCTGCCAACTTCTTCCGTCTCTCGACGACGTCCGCGTTGCAACATTGCTCCTCTAAGTTGTCTTTGTCTCCAGGAGTCTTGCAACCGCTCACTTTTGCAGTTCCCGATTATCTCTTTGTTTTTTTTTCTCTATCCTTTTTTACTGTTTTGCTTTTTTCAGCTCCTTGGAGCCCACAAAACCTAACCGGGCTGAATTACTTTTTCGGCCCAAGCGGTTTCCGCCGCAGACGTCGAGTTTTCTTTTTCACCCTTTTCACGCCTCTTACTGCTCCTCCCCACGGTTTTTAGAAGTTAAGATATGATTTCTTTCCTCCGTCCCCTTGAACGCTTCTACACGTGGTTCTGACTGTTCAATAGTGTCATCTCCGTTCTCCCCCTTTACTCTCAAAGTCCCTTGTTGCTGTAAAGCCGTTGTGTGTTTTATTATTTTGCTCCGACGGAAGCTTATACCCACTTTCGTAACGACGTGACGAAAAGGCGGAACAATCCGATGCGGTTTTATCTCCCCTTGATAACTTGCTCAGGTGCTAACCCACAGATGTTGTATGGCCGCTAGATTGCACCCCAGCGTCTTTTTCCCCCACACAGTTGCAGTTTACGGCCTTCTAAGTTCTTGAAATGATTTCATCTTGATCTCGTAAGTCGCGGTCTGATAAGAGTACCCTAGCAGAACCGCAAATTGACTCTTACACCCCGGCATCGGGCTCTCATAAGAGACTAGCCCAAATTTTGCCTTCAGAACTATGCTTAATCCCTCTTTTTCCGTGTGGCTGAGGATTTTTTGGATTTTCGTTGTGTTTACCTGTTGGTGATGTCCAGGGTTGCTGACCTCTTTCATGTCTTCCCGTCTGCAGTCCCGGGTTTACACCCCTGAAAGTGTCTTCGGCTCCACAGAGAACCTCAATTTCCCTTTTTTTTACGGGTTCTTTCAGTTTTGCATAAGGTTTGTGGTCTTTTTCAAACACCACTAATTTTCGCCCTTCTTGTACTGGTGTCGCCCGAAGTTTTACTTCGTCATCGCTTGTCGTTCGATGTTTCAAGGTTTAAAGTGTTTTGTGATGTTTCGGAGGATCCAGCAGGCTGCACGCCCACTTGCGGGCTGCTGAGCCGGTGTTTTAATCCTAGATTGGGTTGCCAAGGCGCTTCGTCAGGCGTGGTCCGCACCCTCACCGCATATTTTTGCTGCACGGTTCCTCAGAGTCGCGGTCGAGGAGAGTTTGGTTTCGAGGTTTGCGTGCTTTTCCTCTTCAACTGGCCGGCAGGTATACATTGATGGTTGCCCGCACCGTCTTCATTTTTTTGGTCTTTGGGGGGGGTTGTTTCCTTAAGGGATTTAACCCTTCTTTGTGGTGAGATCGTCGAGGGGCTTATTTTCGCCCACTGGCGTAGTGGATTTTTATCCTCCCTCGTGTCTTTGCTTTCCGCGCACCCCATATGTCTTCTCTTTTTCACGAGATTCTTTTAGCCTTTCTCGGTGCACTGATGCATGTGGAAAGGAGCAAATTAGTGTACAATGAAAATTCCGGATCGAGAGTATTCCCTTTCCCCCCCCCTCCTCCCTTCCCGTGCCACTTTTTTGGCGTTCCAGTTCGTTGGTTTTGTTTCTCCTCTTCCTGCTGACCTTTTCCGAAGTCCCATTTGAGGATCTCTGTTAGAGCTGGCGTGCCCAAACCCCCTTCTACCCCAAGCGGTCAGTAGAGGTCGCCTTATAACTCTGTTAAGCCATCTGGGTGAAGAACTCTGCGTGACCTTGCTGTTGGTACTGTGCTCCCGCCCCCCCTTGACGGTTGCTCGGAGCCCCGGTTGGATTCACACATTTTTGCTGAGATGGTTGTTTTTGGCTCTGTTTTGATGATTGTTAAGTTGCTGTATTTTTGATGCCGGCTGCAATGTTGTCGCTTTTGTATGCTTGGTCCTTCGCCCGCCTCACTGCTTTTGTTGTATCCCACGCCCCTTATGCTAATTTTGGGTTGTTCCTTCTGTGCGTTTCCCCCGGCTGTGCAAATACCCCCTCTGAAAACCCCTCGCCTCTTCAATAGTTTGACGAGTTGATGATTTTTTGCTCCTGCTCCCTTTCTGCCTTGTTGAGTTGCAGCTCTATGGACTGATGGAGGTTTTGACGGCCTTTCGTGCGTCCATTACAAGAATCCTCATTCTGGGCGTCCCTGCAAACTTACATCCAATTACGCGTTTATAGTTCTAAGTGACTCCTCTTGCCTCTTCCCTTTCCCCCCGCGGTTGTCCTGTCAGTTTTTAAATAACTGCCTCGATCTGGATCTCGGCTCGTGCCGCGCCATCATGAAGATTTTGACCTTGCTCGAGCGTTTCTGTCCGGATCGGCAATATTTCTGGATTGCTTGAATGTCCTTATCGGCGGTATTGTTGGCGCGTTCATATCTGCTTTTCCCAAACTGCATGCTTCCCTTATTTCTCGTCGCGTGTCTCATGTTCTTGCGAGGATTTATCCCTTTTGCCCCCGAGACTGCATCAAGAAGTGCCTTTTCAATTTTGCTGATTCGTTCCTTGTTTGACTCGCGGCCGCGCTTAATACCGGTGTTTCCACGCGACCACTTTTCTCCTCGTCTTTACCGGCTACCCGGGTCGTGTTTGCTAAACTCTGGATTTGACGCGTTCAACTCTTTCTTGAGTAATTTACATTTATCCTTCTTCCTAGTTGTTGCGCGGTCCACTGCCCCAATTCCCCGCGATTGTACTACTGCCGGGCGCTGTTGTAGCTGATACGCGCACACCGCCCCGTCAAATCTCAAAGTTCCAATGAACATCCTGATTCCCAGTGAAGCTCCTTCTTTCCGTGATGCCCTGGTTACGTGGGCGTTTGCTATGCCCCAGTCGTTTCTAACCTTCCCCTTAGGACCCAAATACGCCCATCCCTTACGCTGCTATTCCTTGGACCCCCATCTATGGCGGTTTTTTCCGTGCAGTGTCGTCCTCTGCTTTGCTTGGCAACGTGCACCTCCAAGACAGAACATCCCTCTCGGCCCACTTGGATTCCCTCCGCCCATAGAGTGGTGCTTTTTCCGAGCTTTCTCAAGGGCCTACTTCTCTTTTCTTTCTTCATTCGTGCCCACGCTTTTAGCCGCATTATCCCCACCTTAGTTCCTTCCCCCCGCGGGCCTCCCAGAGTGCTTTTGCATCTCTGTACCCATCCTCTTTTTGACACACACCCCCCATCAAGCGACGGCCATCGCAACGAACTACTCGTTCAGATGTATACTTGAAGGCTGGAGCCGCTTCTCGGCAGTCGTAAATGACTTAATGGTAAGTCTGGTCCCCATTCCCGGAAAACTCTCTCAAGAAGCTCTTCGGCGTAAGGTTGCCCGCCTTATTGAGGTTTTCCCCCGGTAGCCGTCACCAGATTGGTTTAACGATCGTAAGTTTCTTGGAATACAAGCTCCCCCGCTGGGAGCCCTTGGTTTCTTCTGTCGCTAGCGCGCATAAATAGGCCCTTAGCCAGGAAGCATGACACGGATTTCACGATCTCGTCACACTCTATTATGACCGGTAGTTATGTTCAGAGTGTTTTGGGTGCTCTCTTTTTCCCCATCGCTAGTATGAAACGCTCGGACGGAGGCATAGGAGGTGTCCCACTGTTACCTTTGAGCTCCCCCCGCTTGCTGCTATATGGCGCAACCTAGATATCGAACCCTCCCTCTCCTCGCTCATGTGTCTCGGGTACCCTGACTAGTAGTTCGCTCGAAGTATTGTTCCGTCAATTTTGACATGAACTCGGCATACGTCGGCAACAAATTTTTTCAGAGTCCTCCCCGTTAGTCTTTATTCCCCGTCGACCCCCCATTAAGTTCCGTTGCTCGCGTGGATTCCTCTGATACGATTCCCGCCCCCAGTGTCTTCTTATTTGAGTTTCGGGATTCTTTTCTACGATGCTGAGCTCTGACTTAGGGATTTTTGTCCCTCCGCGATGCGCGCCGCTTCTTACCGCGACACTTTGGAAGCAGGACTTTATTTTTTTGATGCTTTCCGCGCGGTAAAATCGTTTTCAGGGAACACCGAGGACCCCTAATCTTCACCATTGCGCCTCGTGCTTGGTCCCCTTCCCTCCCGCTTCCTGGCTTTCGCCCTGGGATCACAGCTTTTTTAATTTGCCTTTTTTCGGCGCTGGTATGTCCTGTATTCGGCCCCCCGCAACCCCCCTGTTCCGTCAGCCCGAGGTCCAAAGCGGATCTTTGCCAGTCTTTAAGCAGTCCGGATTTGGCTCGATTATTTTCAGGCATTATGTTTGGCGATTTTTTGATCGTTGGGCCCTCCTCCA
>Ga0179593_1472634_pt1 | contig 12757 bp, 21 predicted proteins | sample CZODoug2_1_08_16_FD_185931 | JGI IMG/M metagenome (GOLD analysis project Ga0179593, IMG submission 185931) | Vadose zone soil fungal communities from Angelo Coast Range Reserve, California, USA - CZODoug2_1_08_16fungal (PacBio error correction) | ecosystem: Environmental > Terrestrial > Soil >... | reverse complement strand
GCTTTCTATGTGGTCGCCCGCACTGAACTCGAAAACGCTTTGTCCTCTTTGTCAGGGAAACAGCCTGTTTGCGCGGTCTTCCAGCACACCTTTTGTTTGAAGTAAGAGCACCCCTTGAAGCCAAGAAGAGTCCCGAACTTCTTTCCCGGAGTACCTTAGCCCTGAGCGCCTCCATTACCTTTCCCCCGCAAATCCCATTTCCTCCCCTCCTTGTCCTTTGTAGTACACGGGTAGGCGTTGTAACAAATTGTACTTTCCAACCGCGCATTTCCGTCCCCTTCATGTCCTGATTTACGACCGCCGCTCGCGACCCCCCCTTTCCGTAATTTTTTTACACTCCTAGAAAACCTTGCCTTCAGCGCGAGCGTTAAAAGCCCCTAGGCCCCTCCGTCTCAGCGACTTTTCTCATTTCGCTCCCCCCTGAATTAGACCTTCGTCTCAGTGCCGTATTTTTACTCCCCTCGGTCTTTCGTTATGCTCGGGCCACTTTTAGGCCTCCTTACATTTAATCATAGCCATTCATTCGGCGGATACATGTCGCCCAGGATCAGAGTCTCGGTTGACATACTTGGCCGGCTTACTTCGATGATTGTCGCGACTTCCCCCCCCCCATAGTTACGGCAATCCCCCCGCGCGAGTTCCTTCCCAGGATCCCCTTTTAGTCTATAGAAGTTGATAAGGAGCTGCTTCCTTCGCAGTACAGCAAGCCTAATCTCTATATTCCAAACGATCAATCCGGCATGAAAAACCCTTCTCCTTTCGTTCTTTATCTGACCAGCGTAGTTTCGTAAATTCGTAAATGTCCTACCTCGTAGGTATGTCAGTCGTAAGGTTAGACGCTCAACCCAGACAGCAATCCCAATTGTGGAACCGACCCAGATCCCTAAACGGCGGTTCCCCTCTCCCCCGTCTTTTGATAAGAATAGACCCCTCAGTTCGACTGTGGTCTTCAGGCTGCTTTTTACATTTTACCGTCTCTAAATTCCGTTGTTTAACCTACCTTCTGACGACCCCCCCCTTTAGAGTTTAGTCTCTGGTTTCAAACTTGTATTTCTCTCTTGAATTAGGAGTTTATGTTGACGGAGCCCTTGCTGAGAGCCTGCTCCCTGCAGGATCTCTTTTTTTTTATAGAGTATTCCGTGAAAGCTAATTGAGTCGACCCAGTGATTTACTTCATAATGTGAGAGAAAGAATTCTCCACTATACTTGTGCCCTGATCCCAAATGTCCCGATAGTAGGGCCTAACGCGATACCGCGAACTCACTCCGACAGCCGCTGAGTTTCCAAGGCGATTTCCTGCGTCGTCATGATTTCCCCCGGCATTAGTACTGAAGTCTAGTGTGCCCTTCTCCGCCAACCTCTTTCTCCCCCCACACTGTTCCTGCCCACCCTTCCCGTCTATCCCCCCACTTTTCACCCTCCCCGCAATCCGACATATCCCCTTCCTCGACCACACATCACCACACCCTCCCTCTACTCTTTTTCATACTATCCCCCTATTCGACACCCTTTCCCTTCCGCCCGAACCTCCCTACCCTCTCCTTTTCTTGAGGACCTGACCGAGACTCGCAACGTCAATCTCGCTTTCCAGGCTTTTTTGATTTACCCTTGTCCCCAAGGAGGGCCTCTCTTTCTTCACTTCCTTCCCCCTCGATCTGTCCCGACTTACGCACCTTTATTTCCTTATTTCCCCCTATCGAGGATATTCCCATTTTTTTAAGAACCCCCCCAACGTTCTTCTGCTCTTTATCTAATCATTGTCTCGCCTATGCTCGCGTGATCACCCTTCCACCAACTTCTTCGAACGCATTCCTCGAGGTTGGTAAAGGGGTCGCGGACCTGCTTGTCCATATTTTCCCTTTGAGGCTTCCTTTCCCTCGGTGAATTTCTTGTACGTTTAGCCGCGATCCTTCCTCTTCGTTTCCTGTCGCCAGTTTCCCCGAATTCCCGCATTCACGAAGAAAAGGACGTTTTCCCTAAGGTTGTGGCCAGGAGGTGCCCCTGCTTCCTTTCAGAGGGGTTGACGGGTTCCTCCCCCCCTCCTTCCCGGCCGCACTTGAGAAGGATCTGGGCAGTTTTGGGAAAGGGGCGCGGGCCTTTTGCGGATTCCCTGGTTTTGCCCCGCTCATCCAGATTTAACGGAGCCCCTATCTTCTTGTTGCTTGTAGGAGTCTCCCCGTCTTCTTTTTTTCTTTGTCCAGAAGAGTAGCTTCCTTCGAATTGTCCTCTCTCCTTGCACAGTTTTCTGGGTCTTGCTCCTGCGTTCTGTCCCCCCCTACGGCTGCAGTGGACCTAGAAGCGTGTTCATATCTTTCCTACTTCCTTCTTGTTGTTGATCACTGCTCGAGGTACCCCTCTCCCCCTTGGTCGCCTCAGCACTCAGCGGAAGTTCCCCGAAGCTGCCTCGTAGCTTTGCACCCTTATCCCTCACTTCATGGAACCAGAGCTTAGTAGTATCCGCTGACGTAAGACTAGATCGAGTTGATTTTAAAACATTTTTTAGTTCCTCCTTTTCCATCGCTTTACTCCCCTTCGAGTTGGACTAGCCCCTCTCCTCACGAGCGCAAAGCAGCTCCACGAGGAATCCTTCGACGTGCGGACCAGGCCTCTTTTCACCCGTATCCATCCTGACATGATTCGAACTCATTCCGATTCCTCGCAAAGTCCCATTTTTCTTGCCATGAGAGTGCAATCCTTGTCGGGTTCTTTTCCTCACCTTTTGAAAGAACTCCTTGCGGCGGCATTCTTCCTCCACGTTCAAGCGCTCTGCACATTTATTCCGCTTTATAGGATGCCTATGACCCACTTTCGCTAGGCAACTTCCCCCCCCCGAGTACTTTTCTTCCACCCCCTCCCTTGTAAGGGATAACAACCCCTTCTCCGATAATGTGCCTCGATTTTTTCTATCCCCTATTTTTGAGGGATGTTGAGTTCCCACCCTTTCCTCCCGCACTTTCCTCGTACAAGCACCTTGTGTAAGACTTCTTGCCGCACGGCTTAGCGGGATGTAGGCTGAGAACCCCTCAACTCCCTTCTGGAAGGAGGGGGCATTCCTGGTTCCCCAACACTTTTCTTCTAGTATTATGAATTTTTGTATGGATATAGTTCGTCCGTAGTGCGGTGGCTTTCCCAGCATGTGAGCAGTTTCTCAGATCACTCCACTCTTCCTTACTCGATTTCCTGATAGGGTACGTTATAGAGCGTCTTTTTTTGAAACGAACTATGCGTTCCCCCCTGTCCTTTAGTAGGGACGTCAAGGCGTGCGTCACTTCTATTTCCTCCTCCCGCCTATAGACCCCAAGTTTCCCCTTCGGCATCGATCCGTTTTCAGCAAGAGCTCTTGCCCATTTTATTCATGCGCGCCCCTTTCCGCTGCAGAGAATATCCTGAAAGACTTCCTTTGTTTCTCCCCTCCGGGGTTGCCGAGGAAATCACGTCCTCGTTCCCTCCCGCCCCCCCCTCCTCGCCTTCAAAAGACTCCCGATCTCGTGACGGAACATGTGACCTAAGCAACCTTCTTGCCCCATTTCCTTCCGGTGGGTTAGTCTGAGCCCGGGTCCTTACCCACGTCTTATTAACTTTTTTCCTTTGATTTCTGGTTGATTTGAGCTAAACCTTCTGAACAGAGATTTCCTTCACTTTTCCGCTTAGTTCACTACTGCGAGAAACTCACACGACCCTGGACGTTTTCATGCCGGAATTCGATTTTTTTTGGACTTCCCCGAGACGAATAGTTAAGCGCCTTTCGTAGCTGAATTGTCCTTCTGCAGCGGTGCTCCGAGCAGCTCATCCTCTCGCCCTCTTTTATTCCTCTCCCTTTTTACACCGGACTATCGCGAGGCACTCTGGCACGGACTCCTTACCTATGTGTGCCTTACAGTTTCCATCCCCTCCTCTAGAAGAGCTTACCGTCTGACCCTTCATGTTTTTCCCTCCTCGAACTCGAGCCTGTCGAACTCTGTCCTTCTAGCTTTCCGATGTCTCTTTTCAGGATGAGTTCAGACAGTGGAAAGATTTCCCTGAAGCCTCCTGGTACGCCGGCATCTAGGTCTTCCTGAAAGATATTTTTTTCTCTACCCCCGTCCCATGACGTCAGTTTTTTGCCGTCATGGATTTTTACTTCCCGCGTCTCCCCCTCTCCGGCGACTTCAAGTTCTATGGACCTCCCCACTACAATCAAGAAGGGGTGTGTTTCACAGCTGAGGCCATTTGACCCTTGACTCTGAGGGCGGATGGATTTTTTTTCTTATTGGGCCACAAAGAATCCCTTTTCAACCCCTTTTCGGTGGGTTTTTGTGATCCGCCCTTTTTCCAAAAGCTGGCGCTGCCACTTGTCGAGTGAAGTCTTGTCCACCGAGCAGCGCTTACTCTTCTTCGAACCTTTCCCGTCTTTTCCCGCTCTGGCTGTCTCCTCTCATGGAGTCTGACTCCTCCACCTAGTTAAGACCTTTCCAACCTCAATATTTTGCCCCGACCAGCTGCCCTTTTTTTCCCCTCTTTTCTTTTTAAACCTCTGGCTTGCGGACCACATTTCCATCCTTTCTTTCTTTTTTCCTCCTCGTTGTGATTTTTTTTGTTTTTTTTTACCTCCTGCCCTTGTTTTTCCTTCAGCGCACCCCCGTTGTTCCTCTTGGGACCCTACCTCATGGCCCCCCTCGCCCCCACCCCCCTCATCCCCCGCCCAACCCCCCCCCCCCCCCCCCCCCGCCCCCCCCCCTCCCTCCCCCCCCCCCCCCCCCCCCCCCTGGCGCCAGCCCCCCCCCCTTGCCCCTCCTAGACCCCCCGTCCCTTTCAACCACAACCAGACCCCCCCCCACCCGCCCACTTGGTACCGCTCGTCTCATCGAATGAGAGAAGAATCAGAGGACCCTCCAACCTTCCCCACTGACCAGGCTCTCCTAGAGAAATTCCTGAGGCGCCCTCACAGGATCCTTTCCCTCCTGAAAAAGAAAGGCCCTCCCCATAGCCGGGATCACTTCTTTTATCCCTTCCTCCCTCCCCCACGGAGACACAGCCCCCCAGCGAGTTCCACTGAGGAGTGTCCTTCCTTCTGGTTCCCCCCCACCCTTTCCCATTTCCAATAAAGAGACCAGAAGGATCCCCATGCCGCGTACCCTCTTTTACTCCCAGGAATCATAACACCCTCGATTTTAGTCCTGTTTGAATCCCGAGTCCCGATCGTGCCCTTACGCCCGAATAGTGTAGCTTCATGTACGTTGTAACCCGTCTGTAATTTTCGACTACCTTGGCCTCGGGGAGAGGACCAACAAGCCCACCTCCCCACAGCCTCAGACAATAACCCTCTGACCCGATCCATAGTGAAGATATTGTCTTTCCGCCGAAAAAACCCTTTCTTCTTTTGCTTCTTTTTGCTCTTACGCTCCCCACCTCCAGTTGAAGAGTGTCAGTTTCTGGAGGGACCCTTTTTCAATCGGTCCACAGGGCCACTGTTCAACCACGAATTCTCCTCGGTAAAATTCGCTTAGGTCACTTCTCAAAAAAGCCTCTCTCCCCCCCCATCCACTCCGACCTGACAGAGCCCTACTTGGGCAGCAATCCCTGACCCAGGCGACGAATTGTTTCATAGCGCTGGCCAAAACGCGAGGATTTCAGACGGATTATCATGCCGAGTCTCTGCCTTGAGGTCGGCAGACCAGTGAAAGAAAGAGTTGACCAGGAAATTCCCTCAGGAGTTCCTCATAGTCCCCCGATAGTAATCTTTTGTCTACCCCCCCCCCTGACCCCTCCCAACGTTACCTCGCCCCCCACCCCCCACCCCCCCCCACCTTCCCTACCAGCCCCCCCCCACCTCCTGACCCCCCCCCCCCCCCCCCCCCCCCCCCCCCCCCCCCCCCCGAGCCACACACCCCCCCCCCCCCCCCCCCCCCGCCCCCCCCCCCCCCCCCCCCCCCCCCCCCCCCCCTACCCCCCCCCCCCCCCACCCCCCCCTCCCCTTCACCCCCCCCTCTTTCCCACCCCCCCCCCCACCTCCTCCCCCCCCCCCCCGCCCACGAGCGACCCGCCCCCCCCCCCCCCCCCCCCCAGCAGCATTACCTTCCCAGCATTAGGGCTTCTCCTTCATATCTTCGTATCAGATCCCCTAGTCCTTCTGCGCTAACCTTGATAGTCATGCGAACGTACTTGCGCGTTCGACGCATGAGATTCCTTTAGGACTCCGTTAAGCTTTTTTCAAAGTACCGTCTTTGTTCTTACCTTCTTACTTTGAGACGCTCAACCATAAGAACAATGTAAACACTTCCAGTGGACAGAAAGAGAAAGCCCTAGACCCCGGGGAATCAAAAGTTCCCAGTAATATAACCCCAACATCGAACGGGATAGCCCCTTTGTAACCCCTGATTACTTTCCTCTTTTTAAAATTCCACCAGCTCCCCCCTCCTTAGCGTTTACCCTCTTCATCTCAGGATGTATTTTTTTCCTCTACCCCACTAGCCATGATTACTTTTACGTAGCGGAGGACCAAGAGGTTAGTATATTTTTTCTCTGCATACAGGTTATTGGTTTCTTTTGTATTCATGGCTGGAGAGACTATCTTCACTGATGAGATCTCTTTCGTACCTTAGGCCTCACAGAAAGACCTTGTGATATCACGTTCCTGATCGGTACTTCTGCAGTCTATACGCGAAAACTTGATCCAAAAGCACATTTTTTCACTGCGGTTTTCACCCCCCTCCGGGAACAGAAGGAGTTTCGAACCTATCTAGTCTGTTTCCCCCGCCCAAGACTCCCGGATGACTTTGTTTCCAGGATTCTCCGGTTAAGAGGGGGGCATTTCTCTCCCAACTGTCAATTTCTCCTACGCTTCTCCCGTGTTCCAAGAGCCACCTCCCGGATGGATTATTCGCGATGAAGCCGAAAGGTCCGGACAGTCGCCCCTCCTTGTTAAACGATGTGGAAATTCAAGGCCCTGAGATCCCCGGACCTCCCTAGATCGTTCACTGATAACCCCTCCCCATGAATCCCCTTATTAAGGATACCCCGGTCTGGCCTGCGCCCCGTATCTCGGCTTCCCCCCATGTTTACCACCTTAAAACGCGTTTCAATAGGCCTATCCGCGTTCCTCCTTCCCCCTCCCTTACGTTTCCTCTGTTCGTGCTTTTTACACTCTTCTTTTCAATAGAAGATAGGATAACACCCCTCCCTTCGTCTGCCTCTTCCACATTCAACCTCCCTATTTACGAATTGACTTACCCCCGCCACTACCCCCTCCGTCCGTTCCCATTTTATTCTTTATCTTCTTGTCCTTTGGTCTCCTTTTCCTGTAGCCTCTCTGTCTTCCTCCAGGAACCCCAGGCTCCTCTCTCTACCCCTCTAATAACGTGGCACCCTCCTCGTCTTGTGCATCTCCCCGACGTGTGCCCTTCGCTGTTTCCGAGGCGCAGAAAGCTCCCCCACTCCCTTTGGACAATTCATACTGGTGACTTGCTTGACAATAGAGTACGCGTTGTCCAGACAATGGACGGTTGTGTTACTTGCGAAGGCACCAATGCCCCCTGCTCGAGAACCATCTTCCCCCTGACTCGCACTACCTTTGGGATGTCTCATGATTCACCTTTCCTCCCTTTCCTCCCGCCCGCCACTTCGATCTGTCTACACCAGGCACTATACTCTCCCCCCACTGAAGTGGCCATCCGTACTTCTCCATTTCACATTTCACAACGAACCTTGCATGACGACTCGGTCACCTTCTCCCCTCCCGCTCTTATCACTGATTTGGGCCCGCTCCACGTCTCCCTCCTCTCCTCCATTCCTTAGCAATCCGCCCTCCACACCCCCCCCTGCAGCCTCCTCCCCCCTCTTCCAAAAGTGTAATGGTCGCACGTCCGCCTACACCCTCCGTCACCCCGGGGCCATGTTGATCACTCGTCTCTTACCACCTCCTCCACTACCCTTCCCCTCTATCATTTTTATATCCCATCGTCCGCCTACATTCATCGTTGTACACAGGGCCCATCCACTGTCATTTGTGTCAGAACTTAATCCCCCCCCTGAATACCGATCTTAATCGCAACCCGTTGCTTTTCCACCGCCTAAACAAGCAATTAATGAACAAGCCTGGCTTCCCCTACTACTTTCCCTTTCTTACCCCGCCCGAGTATTTGTTCCCGTTGTTTCCACGTCCCTGGTCCCAATATCAATGAGCCTAGACTTCCCGCACGTCGCCCCTTCTTCTCTACCCCCACCCTTGCATGTAGCTCTCCCATACTCCATTAATTCTTTGGTGCGTGTCTGCTAGCCCCCATCCCTGTCCCTGGTCCTCGATGGCAACAAGCCTTACCCCTCCTGCCCCTATTCCCCCTCTTTCCCCCCCCCACCCTCTCGGTTCCTCCGCGCCCTTCAGCCCTTGATCGTCCTCCATCTCGGTCATTCACCCGTATACGCCCGATATTCTCCACCTCCACTCCGCATGCCACCAGATCATTACTTTGCCAAACCTTCGCGCACCCTCCCGGATTCCCCCCAGCGGGCTCCTCTCTTCCCCTAGACATACGTCCTCCGCGCACTAGAGATGATCCCAAATTCCCCTTACGGGCCAGCCTCCAAGCCTACATTCCGTCCTCTTCATCACCACAAAAACGGCACCCCCGGCCATCTCAAACCTCCTTTTCATTTACCTCCTACCCATCACCTCTCGCCCTCCGTGATTATACCAGTCGCTACGTTCTGTTCCCCGAGACGCCTTCCCCCCACCTCCCCCCCCTCCCCCACTCGATGTGACATCCCTTTTTTCCCGCTCCTCCCCTCCCCTTCTATTTTTTTCGCTTCTCCCCCCCAACCTCCCCTAACTTTATCTTCATTCTTCTTCCCCCCCCCTTTCTACTTATGGCAGACGAGTTTATAGCCCGCTCTCTCCTCCGAAATCTAGCTCAGGAAAGCCTGGGAGCAACCCCCACTGTCTCGATTGAGCTCGCATTATCATGGGAAAGACCTTACCCCCTTCTCTTGGTTACACATAGATGCCCCTTCTCTCCCCAGATTCCAGATCTCCCGCGGACGGAATATTCCTTAGGGTTCCCCTTGCCGCAAAGGATCATTTCCTTATTTGCCCCGAGAGACCGTATGCTCTTTCTTTTATCATATTCTTCAATCCCTACGGGTTTGTTTGCGAGAGACCAGCACCGCCTCTCAGGTCCCCCTCGCATTAAGCGCTCGCCAGCCTGCCGAAGATGCGCCAAGATAGTTGCTCGAGTTGCCCCCGTCCGCCGCTGCACATTATCTTACCAGATCCTCGGAGGAAAACTTTATGACCTTTTTTTTGAAGCTCCGGTTTTCACACCCATGAACTCCCCCCGAAGAGAGTAGGGTTGAGTAAAAATTAGGACTGACACTCGGTCCCCCAATACCCCGTCGCTTGCGTTTTTCTTTTTGTTTTTTTTTTTTTTTCTTCACCCCAGCCGAGACGATTCCCCCAAGGCGTCCCCTTGGCCCTCTTCTCTTAGGGCTGCCCGATGCAGTTTACCGTTTTAAAGACCCTTCCTCTTCTCCTGTTCCCGACCTCTGGACTTCCAACCTTCGTTTCTTATTCTCCCCTTGAATTCTTTTCGAGGAGATCCTCTTTTTCCCTTCGAATACGACCCCTGCTTCCTGATAGCGAAAAGCTCCTGTAGAGAGGAAAGAGATCCGCGGTCAGATTGCAACCTCTGCCCCATCCATCTCGCAACCATGTCCAACCCCTAGAGAAGCCTTCTCCCCAAAATCCCTGTAATGATACCCCCCTTTCCTTCCTCGAGCACCAATTCTCTACTCCCTCAGGGGAAGAGTGTGATAAATCCGTCCAGACCCAGGCCCCATTGTCCTTTCTTATTCGAGAGCTATCGCTTTTCTTTTTTTGGAGGATGATCCCCTCCCTGAGCGCGAAGTGTTATGCCGGGATAACCACATGCAATTTTTCCCTATTTTTTCCATGACTTTACCGAGTTTTTCATCTTCTCCAGTCTTCCAGACGCTCTTCCTGGTGGTAGTGCACGGAGTCCTTAGTAAGCCTTCGTTCTACCTTTCTTACGCTCATCCCTGGAAAGCGTAGACGTCTTTTCTACTTCTTTGCTCTAGCAGCTCCTCTCCTTTCCTATTCGGGATTCCCACAGTACGTACTCTTTTTCGCGTCAAGTTTTCGTCCTCGTGTGGTCCGATACCCTCGCTGATCTGATGATGGGAAATCGGCATCCTATCCTCGGATCCCTGACCAGTGTGATCTTCTCTGACTCCCTTTTCCCCTCCGAACGAAAGAAACTGCAGCCCAGAGAAGATGAAGCCTCGTTGGTTTCCCCTCCTGCGACTCCGGTCGTCTCTCACCCCTCCTCACCGATCACCCCTTTTCAACCGACGCTTCTCGACGTAAACCAGTTTTCCCCCTCCCTTCAACGGCCACGTTCCAGCGAGCCCCCTGATGGGTATGAAGTCAAAATGGTTCCCTTTTTTCTTTCGGTTGTCCCTTTTTCGTGCTCTTTATGGGTAGCCTTTTCCCCTTTATTCTTCAGCCCGTTCGATTTGGACGTGAATGTCCTTTCGACGTCCGATGCAATTACCGATGTTTTCCCCCCGAACCTTCCTTTTTTCCTCCGGACCTCTCGTTTAGCTAACCCCAGCTTTTATCCCTCTCCTGTCTCATGACGACCCCCCCTTTTCCGTTCTGGACTTGCTCTCTGACCGCCCTCCAGGAGAAGAATCGAACATCCTCTTACGGAGATTTCTGTGACAAAGGTACTATCTCGCTGCCTCCCCTTTCTTCTGAAGTCACGTCCTTTTCTCCTGGCTCGAATTACCTCTCTAGTTCAGCTTCTCGAAGTCAATAGACCAAGTATGTTAGTCCTCGAGCTTTTCGTCATCATTCTTTACCGCTCTTCGATTCTTTTTCCCAGTTTAGCGCCCAGTGACCGCTCCTCCTCCGAAACTTTTTTGACACGATCCCTTCCCTCTTTTTTCTTCCGGTTCAGATCTCAGGGAATCTCCCTTATAATTCCCCCCCCCCCCCCCCCCAAGTTCGCCCTGGAAGAAGGAGTTTGTTCCTGACTTTCTGGCGGCGTCCTACTCTGCCTCCAGGGGTCTCTGGATCCTTTCCCAGTAATAGACAATAACTTTGGTTTCTCCTCTCTGCGAGTCTCTGCTAAGATTAAGACGGTTGATTATTTTCTTGGCCCCTCCTCCTTCCCTCCCCTTTAGAGTGACCCGGACTTGTTCAATGATTTGTCGCCTCATCTAGGAGTCAAACACTAGCACCTTGCTATTCTCCTTTCTGAAGAGTCTTCCCCCTTCTTGGCGTAGCTATTTCGTATGACGCAGCCCCCAAATAGAGTGTGATCCTGGTAAGCACCCCCCCCCCCCCTAACTCCTTGAAAGAAAATGCAACCATTTGATCTTTCTAAACCCAATCTACATTAGTGAGAGCCCCAATTTCCATTCACTCACTCCCTTTTCCCCTTTCCTTTTTTGAGTCTCTAGGATTGTCTTCATGTTTGTTTTCGGCGCCTCCAATGCTCTTTTTTCCTGAGAGACCAATGACAGTTCCTCCTGGTTTCTTTTTTTCTCCCGATAGTGAATTTTCGCGGTTGTTTTCCGAAAAGCGTTGGTCTTTGCGTAGACAGACCATCTCTGCTCCCCTCCCCGAACGGCCAACTCCTTTCGTGAGAACTCCTCTAGCGAAAAGAGCCGTGTGGCCCGACCTAGCCCAAAATCCCTTGAAGCTTTCGTCTCCTTTCCCCTGACCTTTCGTGCACGGAGCCCAACATCCTCCCCTTCCGGTCTCCTGAGAGTTCCCAGAGACGACCGAAGTTATTCCGTTTCCCCCCTTCGGATTTCCGTAATTGGGGGAGCTCTCTCAATTGATGTCTAGTCTCTCCTCTTTTTCTTCGACCAAGGTAAAAGTCGTTAATTTTGCGAACGGGTTATAATTTACTATCCCCCCCTCTCTCCTACCCTCAGATGCCCCCCCTCGATTAACAATGTGAAGGGGCAGGGCGGTTTTGCTCAGTCCACTTGCTTTCCCCCCCCCCCGGTCCCTTTTTCGCATCGTCATTAGCGAGTTTTTCCTCCCTGCGAGAAATTCTCGTTCGTCTGGCCCCCAAATATGGCCCTCTTTATCGCCTTTTCTTCATATTCGCTCCTGAGAACATTTCTCTCCCGCCCCTTCTTTCCTTCCTCTTCCCGTCGCGCTCGATATTCCCGGTTCAGTACATGTGCTCGAGAGATCGATGCTGCTACCTCAGTCTCCTGCTCTCAAGTCCATCCCAGTTCATAGGGATTTGCGCTTCCTTTTTTCCGTAATCGCTTCATTCGGAGCCTTTTTTTTTTCCTCCTGCATGGAAAAACCTTCCTTTTTATTTCCCCTAGAAGAGATAGGCATCTCTGAGGTTACGCCTGATTCCCTTCGCTGGTTTTTCATAGATCACGGGGAGAAGACCCCCCCCGCCTTTCTTCAACAAGGGTCCCCCTCTTTCCCTACTGTCGCGGTAGCACTTTTGACGACTCGACCAATCCCCCGGAGGGTCACCTTGTGGGTCACGGCCTTATGTCATTGCCCGTTCATCCTCTTATTTTAACTTTGCGCCGTTCTTTTTCTCCGCTCGCTCGTGATCTACGGAAAACCCTGAGGCTCATCTGTCCGTTTCTGCTCGGTTTTTCTGGTTCGTCGGCCCCGGGCTGCACATGCTCAACTTTCCTGAGAGATGTGTTTCTCTTTTCCTTCCCCGTTCACACAATAATATGTAGAGAATTCGGCTTGATCCGTCCCCGCCGGGCCCTG
>Ga0179593_1440712_pt1 | contig 12757 bp, 13 predicted proteins | sample CZODoug2_1_08_16_FD_185931 | JGI IMG/M metagenome (GOLD analysis project Ga0179593, IMG submission 185931) | Vadose zone soil fungal communities from Angelo Coast Range Reserve, California, USA - CZODoug2_1_08_16fungal (PacBio error correction) | ecosystem: Environmental > Terrestrial > Soil >... | reverse complement strand
TCGCGCCCAAACAAGTTCCCCCCTTGATCGTACATTTTTTTATACCAATCTGAATCCCCCGTTTCCGCTCACTCCATCCCTCCCGGACAATATCTCTAGCACACGTTTTCTGTGTCCAGTCGTTCAAAGTTCTTCTTCTCGTGTTTTGTTAAAACCTTGCACACGGCGGCCCCTCTTCACGTTTTCTTAGCGATCAAATTAACTTGCGCCTCAAAAGTGCCGACTTGTTTTTTCCACCTATATCGATGACGCATCCGCTTCCCAGTGGATTTTCTCCTCCCCTTTTTCGAAACCCGGAAGAGTAAGAGTCCCCGGTCGATGTCGTTTTTCCCTCTTTCGTGGTCTGAACTTCATCGCGTGGACTTTTTCCCTGGAGTCGTCCAGTTTTCGTCCTTTTTTTCCCCCCCTAATGGTTTGTCAACGCCCCCCAGTCCCCCCCCCTCTAGTAGCAGTTCCCGGCCTACGAGGCCTTTTTGAAAGCGACCGCAGGCCCCCTTGAAGAATTCTCTGCTTCCCTACGCAAGTCCCTCCTTTTCTTTTTCCCCCGGATCGAGATTTTCCCTTTACGTGGAATTTTCTTTTCTCCCTCTCCAGTGTTTGAATGCGGAATTTTTTTTTTTTGTCCTCATTTCAACTGTCTGTCGGCCGTTGTCCCTTTCCCCCCTAAAGCTTAAGAGATTTTCCCTCCACCTTTTCGTTTCTCTTCTTCTTACTCAGGCCCCCAACTGTCAGATCAAAAAAGGGCGATTAAGTTATACTTCTCCATTTTTTTCCCCCCCCACCCTCTTAATCGGACACCATCGGCTGGACACCCCTTCCCCCCATGCTTCCCCCCCTTTTGTCTCATCCGGACCCAAAAAAACGGGTCATACACTTTCTATCCTTGGTTCCTAAGTTCCTTCCCTCCCATCACCCTTCTCTTTTTCCTCCCGATTCCTGAACCCTCCGAAGTTTTGAGTCAACCTTTCATTTGCGCATTTGCACCTTCCCCCCCCTTTTTTACTCTTTCCAGACTCTTTTCAAAAACGAGGAACATCAGGCCCCCTTTATTAGCAATCTTAAGCTTCCTTACTATTATCGTTCCTGCCCTAACCTTCTGGATTGAAGGTATCCTGCCTGGACATCCTTTGGCAGAAACTCCCCCTCTTATTACAGAATAACGGGCTCTTTTTGGAGAGACTCCCAGCTACTCCCGGATCCTCCGTTAGACTTGGTGCTCCCTTCGATTTAATCTATTTTAAGCCGTTTCGAAGATCTATGTTGATTGTTCTTCCAAACAGTTTTATTCCTCTCATTTCCACGAAATCTCTTCCTCCTCCCCTCCCTGCTGAGGACGTGACGGTCCCCCTCGGAGTTCGATTTCCCTCAACTTTCCTTCTTTTCCCCCACTAACAAGCACGTCTTTCATGCTCGTGTTTTTAAGTATCGATCATCCCCTCCCTTTCTTGACCTTATAAACTTCCCCTTTGGTAAGTAAGTCACCGTTCTTTTTTTTTTTCGTTTCTCCCCTTCCACCCGCCAACGCTTTGTTAATTGCCTTCCTTTCTTTAGTCATCTTGAATCGACCCTATTCCGTTCACTGTTTTGTTTAAGCGCTTTCTCCCGCCCTCCATTGGTCCTGAAGCGTCTGAGACCCGCCCTGGTCAGATTTTCCTCTCGTTTTTGGCAATATTTTCTCTTTCTTTCCCCTTCCTCCCACCTCCAAATAACGTCCCCCGTTGCAAGCCCCTTTTTTTACTTCTGGTTTCTTGCAAGAGCAAATGAGGATCAATATCCCTAAGTGACACTCTCCTCATCCATGACTTTTTCTGACCCCTTTCCACTCTTCCCTTTATATCTCTTTTCCCCCTCCGTTGTGTTTTTTTTCTTACTTCATGAGTGGCAATTTTTTCTGAACATCCCCTTCTATGGTTTGTCCCCCTGTCCCCCTCCTGCTCTTGCTCCTCATTGACGCGTGCCTCAACTTCCCTTTTTTTCCACGGGAGATTCCCGTTGGCGGTATTGGGCGTTTTCTTACGTGTTCACGAAAGAGGAACCTTCCTTCTCCCCCCCCCCTCACAGATATCAATATGCCTTTCCCCATCGCAGCGCTCCGTTCCATGCTGAGCCTTTTGGCAACCCCCCGTGAAGTATTATATTTTCTGATTCTTCAGACTGCCACTACAAGTTTCTTACTGTCCTGAAGAGGCCTTGTGAACCGAACCCCCCCCCCCCTTCAGTTCTCACGTTGTCGATTCGCTGGTTCCTCCAGCTCAACACGATTTCCTTTTCTTTCTCGAAGGTTAAATCCCTTTTTGTTGATTTTGACCTAATTCCTTCTTCGCGGCACCTTTTCTTCTACTCTACTCTTTCCTGCTCTGGTTTTTTCTTCCCTTTTTCGCTGGAGAGTCAATGAGCTTATCAAAAATTTTACCATCCAGGACCTCCTTGTAGAATTTCTCTGGCCATATCGTACACTCGCCTGATGCACCCACGTGTCTTTTTTTTTTAGGTTATCGGTTCGGTGTGATAGACCAACTCGCGGTCACTCTTTCCCTCCCTGGCTTTGCTGGCCCCGTTACCCCCCCCCCCCCCCCCCCCCCCCCCCCCCCCCCCCCCTTGCAAGAGGGATTGGGAAAATCAATGGCAAATTTCGACGGACCTTCCTTTCGTAGTCCTAGCTACCCTCTTGGGCTTCTTTTAAACGGAATTTCCCACTTTTTCCTAAAACTTTTTCTTTTTAGTATGCCCTCTCCCTTGACGTGGCTTAATTTCCTTCTTTTTCTTCCTTGATAGCAACCGCGCAACCGTGCCTTTTGTCCTGAAGTTTCCCTTCTTCTCTGAACTTGGTCCCCCTGTCTTCCGTTCTTCTTCTCCCCCCCTGTTGAGGCCGCAGTTTGACTTTATTCCTGGTGGCTTTATTTCTTCACCTGTGGCCTAGAGAGTTTAGGCTCTTCTTGGACGGAGGAGTAGATCTTTATAGCGAGCGCACTCTCAGTTTATGAGTCTTCTTCCTTCGGCAGGCAGCCCAATCCCTCTCCCCAGAGTTCATTGAGTATTCTTTTCCTCCCCTCAACTGATTCGACATGCGAATTCTTTCCTTTTCTTCCCCTTTGAAGCCGCAAAACATCACCCCCCTGCCGGAACCTTGGCTTATGCGCATCATCATTGATTCAATGCCGGTTGTATCCGCGGCGCCGGAGCCTCGAGACTTTTTTTTTTTTCTTCTTTTGACACAACAAAAAAGGCGTTTGAACACTTTTTTTGTTTTCCCCTGACGCCCTTTTACATTACAAGTCTTCATGATTCCCCGTCGACGTCCCCTGGAACTCTCCAGTTCTCCTGGTACCCAGATCCCACCCAACTTGTCCGCTGTGCTTGAAACCTTCGAGCTAATTTCAGCACTTAGTTCTTTTTTCTTCGCGGAGTTGCATATGTGATAGCTGCCCCCCGTTGAATCTTCTATGGTGTCCTTTTTTTACACACTAATCCTTTCCCATGAGATTGGACCAAAGATGAGCCCTCTAACACTTAGCATATGTACTTTCCTTTTTCCTCTTTATTCCTTCTCAGCTAATCAAAGATGGACCCCCCCATTGACCTTTTTGCCAGTAGTACAGAACTCCTTCTCCTTTTCCTCCTTTCAGTCGTTGGTTTCGATATCTCCACTCGGTCACAATTTTCCGGTCCTCAAATTGGTGTTATCCAATTTCTTTCCTGCTGAACGTCTCCTATATGAAGTACACCTTCTTTATATTCTAGACATTTTCCTGTGCTCAGCTTTTGGCCAGTCTGTCTTCTGTATTTGTGTTTCCCACTGCACCCACAGGAGGCCACTCTTCAGTTATCTCCTAAAAATCTCCCCCACTTTGCCCGCGAAGTCATTCCCCGCCAGGTAATTGTTCCGCTCTTTTTCTCCTTCTCTTCAAACTGAGGGTATTACTTTAACTAGAATCTCATTCGGCTCTTTTTCCTTGGTCGATTCGTGGAACCTCCCCCCCCCCTTCCGAGTGGAATCGAGTGTCTTTGCGTGGACTTTCCATGCGTAGTCCCAGTTCGCCACATTTTCCCCATTTTAATTTTAAAAGTTCCCCTCGAGAGTCCCCCCCCCTCCCCTTTCCCCTCCAGATGCTCTTCCCGTCTTCAAAGATTACTTCCTCATTTAAGATCTGCCAGAATCCCGTTGCCCTCAGTTCTTTGTGCTCTTCACGAAGTGACGCCCCCTTTCTCTGCCGAAGTAGGCTTGACTCTTTTTTTTCCTGTTCCTTGGTTGGTCTTTCTACCTTCTCCTAGCTTTTCTTTTTTGAATGAGCATAGGAAGTGATTAAACCACTTCTTCTTCGTCTAGTCTTATCAATATGTGCTCTCAGTCCCATCTCCCTGCTACCCAACCCAAATGCACTCTTTCCCCCCTTTAGGCTCAACCCAACTCTCACCTAAACATCGGCTCTGACCCCCCTCCCCAATCCTTTCGCCACCATGGTTTCTTAGAAGACGGTTCCTCCCACAGTTGGACCGGACCACCTTCGCTCAGAATTCTTTCCCCTTTCAATCCCCAACTGAACGTGCGTTTTTTTTGCTCTCTCATACAAGGACGTCTCCCCCCTTCTCATTCGAAGTTTCCCTTTTCCCCTTGCATAGTTCGACCCGATTGCCTATAAAAAAGTCCTCCTTTGACAAGCCCAATTTCTTCGCAATTGCCTCCTCTTTCACCTTGATCTTTACCTAAACGCTTTTGGCCCCCTCCTTTGCTGTTCAAATCTCCTTTCTTTCTCCCAAGTGAAGCGGATTTACAGACTTTCAAGGTCCCCCCGTTTTTCGCTATCTATACTCCCAGAATCCATCTCCTCCCTCTCAGCCCTCCCTTTTTTTTCAGTTTAACCTCTTCCCTCCCCCCGATCTCAAGGAATTCCACGATGGTGATTTCGGTCGTATTGCCCTTTTTCCTTTCATTCTCCACGCAGTGTGCCGACGAACCCTATCGGAAACACAGTAGAGTCACGCCCTTTCCTTTTCCCTTATCCGTGACTTCGGTCCCCCCCCTTTTCCTCGTCCAGTATGAACCTTCGATCACGCCCCAATTATCGGTTTTCTCCCAAGATCCCCTTTCTCGACCCCTTCCTACCTGGTCTGAAGTCCTTCCTCTTTCGGCCTGAACGCAGTTTTTTGTATTTGCCCGTACTGTCCTCTTAAATCGAATCTGAGTATCCCTTTTTTCCTGGCTCCTTGTTTTTTTTCCCAATTGCGTGGAAGAGCCGCTTTCCCTTTACGATATTCAGAAAAATCTCTGGTTTAAGAGGTTTCCCGCTGTTCGGTTGCCCCCTTCCCTCCTCAAAGTCCCCTGCCAAACGGCCCATTTTCTACCCTTGACCGCCCCGCTGTAATTATTTTCTTTCAATCTTTCAATTCTTAGCTCCTTTTAGACCAGAGGGGAAGGCGCCATCCTTTTCCGCCGGAAGGGTTCCAAGATTGCTTTCTTTTTCCCTTTCCTCTCTCTTTTCCTCCTTTTTTTTTTTTTCGATCGATACTTGAAGCGTTCTTGTAGCCCTCAGGTTAGGATGGGGCGCTTCCCTCTGCTAACCCCTTTTGACGATTGCACGACCCCCCCCTTCCAGCATGCGTGTACAAAGGGGATTTTTTGGGTCGAGGGTATTTCCCCCTCAACCCCATCAGTCCCTTCTTCTCCCTCTTATAACATTCCCCTTACTTCCTGCTTCAGGCCCAATGCTTCTTTTTCCCATGAATTCCGTGCTCCTTCCCAGGGCCCATTATTCTTCTCTTTCCCAGTAATTCCCATTTAACAGGTTGCTTTTTTTCCCCTTCCTCTCTGACTTTGTGACTTCCCTGACCCCCAGTGTCGTTCTCTTTTGTCTCTCCCGTCTGGATCCTCCCGCGCTTGGCGCAACCCCTTCATTTTGGTGCTCCGGTTCACTACGAGTGGATTCGCCTTGCATCAAACTATTTCTTTCCTCCGCGGTTCAGGCCTAGGGGAGGGTTGTCGGGTGGAGGCTTCACCCCCTTTCGGTCATTTTTCCCCCGTCCGCCCCTCACCCTCATTTCGCATTATGCAGCTGGAGGCTTTCTTTTAACTAGAACGTTCTCTTTCTTCCTGATATGGGGTCTCTCCTCCTCCTCCCAAAAGCCTTTCCCTCCCCTTTTTTACTCCGATTTTTCCTTCCCCCCCCCCTTTTCTCCATTCTGCAGTGTTTCACAATGGCCCTATTTTTCTTCCGGACGATTTGCGTAAGAGATTCGATTTGCTGTCTGTTTATGGAAAGTCACCTTTTTTACCTATATTTAGACTTTCCCCCTTTCTTTGGTCAATTCGACCTTGACCGTTGTATTTCCTTTACGCTTCGGCTGTCCCCTTGAAGCGCTAATCCTTTCAGTGGGACTTTCCTTCACTTCCGAAGACCCCTTTGTTCTTCGGATGGCCCCCCCCCTTTTTTCCGACTAAGTTTGGGGTTGACTGTGTCTAGCCGATGGTTGTCAGCCTGTTTTTTTTTTTCTTTCTTTCAGATGATCCCTTTTGCGTTCCCTTCTCTTGGCGTTTTTTAGTTAGGCAGAGGAGGGTACCCAAATCTAAGGTGCTTTTCCAGTTTGTCTTTTTCCCTCTCTCTATTCCCAGACTGAAGCACGCCCGCCCAGGAGCAGTTCCTGCTTCCCCTCACCCAAAGGACTGATTTCTTTTTTTAATTCTCACCTGGTCTTCCTTTGAAGACTCAAACCACAGCACGATGCCTTCTTTCCCCTCCTAATTTGCCTTTTTCATCCTGCGGTTTTTATTTTTTTCTCCTCTTTCGTCTTGGTTTCTCATCTTTAGGTATGCAGTTGACCATTGCACCCTCCCTTTCATTCAGACTCCCCCTTCTTCCACCGCGTCTTTCGAGATCGGGATCCCCTCACACTGCTCAACTTCATTTCTCTTTCCCTCTTCTCATTTTATTCCCCCCTCAGGTTGAAGCTCTTCGACATTTCTAGAGATCGGGGTTTGCCATTCATCCCTTGTTCACCCCCCCCCCCCCCCCCCCCCACCCCCCCCACCCACCACCCCCCCCCCCCCCACCAGCCAGGTTTCTTCAGTCTTCCTTTCTTTTGATAGCTCCTAACTTCAGGGACGCTGGGAACGGTTTTCCCCACTCCTGATTTCACTGGGACCAGATTTTTTTCAAGTAATGTTCCTCTGTTGCCTCTATTTTTTATTGACATGATTTCTCTTTGTTTTCTTTGGACCCGGCATGCGATGGTCAAACATGTCTCCTCCGGACACTTTTTTTCCTTAGTTCCCCTTCCATCTCCTTTCCATAATACCTTTGTGTGTTGTTCGCGCACTCGTTTGGAACCCTTTCCCGGCTCTCCATTTGTTTGTATACCAGCCCCGAGTTCTTCCTTCTATTCATTCTGATACTTCCCCTCTCAATTAGCGTTTCTCCTTCCTTTGGTCTGTAGTTCCCTGATTCTTTGTAAACCTTTAACAAGGCGGCCGACTTTTTACTTCTTCTCTATACTGCAGCGACCTAACCCTTTGCAAGCAAGTGCTGAACCACATTTTTCCCCGCCCCCCTTCGTTGGATAATCTTGCTCCTCTTCATCACACTATTTTCGCTTTCTTTCCCCCCCTCCATCGCCTGATTAGAGGTTCACTCCTTCTTAACCCGTTTCCCCCCCCTAAAAACAGCAGTTTTCACTACGCACCGCCCCCCAGATTTATTAGCCTGGAGACCTTCTCCCGCGGATACAAGTCTCCCCTCCGATTCTTCAAGATGAGTGCCTCCCTCATCCGTTCTTTTTTTTTTGCTAACTTTCTCTTTTCCGACCCCTGGTATTCCGCCTTTTCTGTCATTCTCCACTATCCTTTGCAATGTTGTTTTCCGTAATTCTCTTCTCCTTCTTCTTTTTTCTAGTGCTGATGAGAGCTTTTTCCTCTGCCTTGCAACATTTCCCCTTTCTCTTTCCCTTATTTTATCCCCCACTCGGTATACACTCCTCCCATCTCCTTTTCCTCAAAGAGATTTGATACTGTCTCCTTCCCCAAAACTATTAAATCTGGATAGCTCCCCCTTTCCGCACAGGTGTCCTTCAGCGTTCACGGGAAACACTTTCAGTACCATTCTCTCTAAGTTCATCCCTTCCCCCCCTTCATTGATTTGTTTTCTCTCCTCTTAGACCCCTTTTTACGGAGTAAATTCCAACGTGTGAGTTGTCCCCAGGTCACCCCTTCCTCTCAAAGATTTTAATTCTTCCCACTTCCGACTGGAACATAATTCCTATTTTCTCTCGGGCATCAGGTGATCTTCCTCCAACCTTCCCTTCAACGAAAAACATTTCTGGGAATTGGCCCCCCTTCAGATCGGAGAGGTTGCCCCGCCCCCCCATCTTCTTCCACCGGGAAGGTTCTCTTTTTTCTCAGTTTACTCCCGTCGCCCTTAATCTCTCCCTCCTCACGTTTTTTGGTCCCCCCTTTAGTGTTACCATTTGCATTCTAGTTAAGAGTTCGGTGTGGGCGTTCCGAGTATGCCCCCCCCCCCCCCAAAAAGGGATTCTCTCATATTCAATTCAAGCGTTCAGTGTCTCCTCCCCAGACCCGATGCCGGGAGAGGTAGAGTCTTCGAATCTTTGCCGCCTATGATTTCCCTAGTCTTTTTAAAAAGTCCCCGAATTTGCAAAGATCCCCCTCCCTTGTTCCCCCCCCTCTAGTTTTTGAAGCCCAGAGTCTTTCTCAAAATTATAAAACTGACCGTGTCATGAAGCACTCCTCTTTTCTCTAAAACCCAGTCCCCCCCCCCCACTTCTAATTGGATTAATGTTCTTCGCCTTCTCCCGATACAATGGACTTCTCTCCTTTGTTGACCCCCTTGGCGGTAGAGCTAATGCAACATGGTCTAAAGGAGGCTTAGTGCCCCCCTTTCATGAACGTATGCGCAGGGATGGAGCTTCCGATGCCGCGGACCTCCCCTTGGACATGACGCCAACTAGACCCCAACTCCCCTCCCCCCCCTTGGCACATAAGCTGAAAGAAACGCGTGTCCTTATTGGGTCGGGCACGCTTCAAACGGCGTAGCCAAGAGAAGTAAGCCCCCATGAAGGAAAGACGCCAGGACTCGGAAGGGTTTATAACCAGGACTACTTAGTCTGATTATTTTTCTCCCCTACAAGTTTCTGGTGGTTTTGAGCTAGATCACTTTCAGCATTTTGGCGTCCCCCCCCCTCTGCAGGTTCGGTTACAGGTGCTAGTCCTGGAAAGAACTATTGATCTCCTGAATTCCTTTCCCGTCCCCACCCTAATTACATCCTGGGGTCCCATGCACACCACCCCTCTGACTTTTGCGTTCTTTTTGGTTGTGTCTAATTGGGCAACTCCCATGTGAAAATCAATTCCGAAGCACGTCTCCCTATGCCTACCCTTTTTTTAGAAGGAGTATTCCAATCGGCTTTCCCGCGCCTTTTTGCAAATAGACCTTAAACTATACGTCGCAGGCCCCCCCCAATCCTTCCCCATTACAAACGCTTTTTCAGTTACGATCCTCCCCAATTTTGACTTCTCCCCTTAGTACGTTTTAGAAGAAGCTGGGCTACTCCCAATATTGGCGCCACCCCCCCCTTTTTTGTTTTTTCCTCAGCGTTTTTCCAACTAAGTTTGGGTGGGAAGACTTCCTGAAAGCCTTCTCTTTTTTTTTTTCCATTATTTATACCCATCTTCCCAGCTTTTCGCATCGGGCGGTCTTCCTCCCCGGCTGGCCTTGATTTCCCCCCATGAGTTATCCCACACTGTTGTGCCCCCAATTCCTTTTTCACCCCACCATCCTGTGCGGACTTTCGCGGCAGGGTCCCTCTGGTACCTCCCCTTTCCACCACGTGAGAGGGGTCTCTGATGAGTTATAGATATGCTCCCACATTCTTCCATGTTCCCCGCTGCTTTTGCGGCAAGTCTCCCTTTTATAATTTAAGTTTACCCCTCTCTTTCTTTGGGCCACCTTCATTTCCCCCCACGTTTCTGACGGACCTCTGAGACTTTTTTCCTCTCTTTCCGAGATTTGAAAACTTTCTCTTTCCAGTCGGACTTTTTCCATCACTCGGGCGAAATCCTTTTCTTTTTTCCTGCACCGTTTCCCTTGCTTTGGCGTCGTCACAATTCTGTCCAATCGCTAGTCCCAACCCTTTGCAACGTTTCAGTTTGGTCATTGAAGTTTTTAACTTCTGAGCCCCTTGTGTCCGGATCCTTCCTTATCCCTCCTTTTATGATAACCTTGGAGCGCCGTTGCCGGGGCATAGCCGCTTTTGGCCTGCCCCCAGTTGCGTGTGATTTAGAAGTTCACCCGACCTCTCCCTTTTTGCTGATCTTTTTGACCCTTAGTGTGAGTTCGTATACGAGCGTCGTTTCTTGATCAAGGCCTTCCGCCTTTTCCTAGCCCCCCCCCCAAAGAAAGCCCCCAAGTGCTCGTGCTTAGTCCCTCCCCCACGGTGCCTCTCACATACTTTCGAAAACTGCCCAGACGGGGAACGGATGGACCGCCGACCCCAACCCCCTCAACCTGTTTTGGCCACCTTGGCTTGATTACGCATCATCTTGAATTTTTCACCCTTCCCCCGTTTTTCTCCTTTTTCTTCCGGATTGACCCTGCCGCTAATGTTTCTTTCTGGCCCAACATTCGGGTTCGAACCCTCCCCCCCGAACTTTTCCTCCTCCGCCTTCCTTAAACGTATCCGCGATTGATTTCTCAACTGTCCTCCGAGGAAATCCCCTAATCTCGCCTTCCTCCTTTAATCTTCCCCCCCCTCCAAGTGGTAGCTATGCGGACATCTTTCCTAGAGTTTCCTTTAGCACATTGAGGTTTCCCGGGCAGTTACCTCTCCGACGTGGCCTCTTTCCCCGTTCGGTTTTCATTTTCCAGCAGATCCGGGAAAAAGGCCGAGACACCGTCATAGCCCGGCTTCCAAGGCTAGAAGTTCTTCCTTCGATATGACTTGAGTCTCCCCTTCATCTGTTTATAAAACCTTCTCTCGGAACTTGTGACTAATTGAGCATCTCTCTCTTTTCCCTCCTTCATTTGTTGTTTTTCTCTTTGATGCTTCACTACGGTCCCAAATCTTCCTTTTTGTTGCCCTGCATGCAGCTAGTTAGGCTCACATCGATAACGGAAATCCCTTCTCATTCATCTTTTGCCTGAGTGTTTTCCCTTTTCGTTTTCCTGTTTCTGCTCTTTCCTTGAGGGGGGGTTAAAACCTTCAAAATCAGTCCCCCCTCTTTCCAGTTCTTCCTCCCTCTCCACTACCCCAATGACGCACGATCCAAATGCCTTCAACCCGCTCTCTTCGCTTTTTGAAAGTCGTACAACTTGGAGTTGATACTTACCTTCTCACCTCAGAAGAGAATCTTCCTCCCCCCGTTAGCTTTCGTTTTCCCCACGTAAGCGTGGTTTCTTTTCTTTCGTACTGACCCCTTTCTTACCCACCCGCCTTTTTTAGTCCTCCCCGTTTTCCACCCAAGTATTAGAGCAGTCTCCCGGCCCCGCTTCTCCATGAATTACCGTGCATAATGACATGCGCCATAAGCAATTGCTTTTTTCTTGTTCCTGATCCGGAGAGTGACTTTCCCGGTTTCTCTTTTCTTTCGCACTATATTCGTTCGCATTTAACTGGTTTTATGAACTTGCCTTTTTTTTTTTTTTTTTTTCGTGATGCCTTAAGAGGACTTGACTTGATCCCTTATGTCTTGTTTATACACTACTCGTCTATTCCTTTCCGTCACCTGCTCCTCACCTGCGCTATTTTGATACTGACAAACTCTCCATCTTCCCCCCATCCAGTTCTACACGTAAAACTGGGTCCTCCATGGGAGATCCAGCCATTGAATACAATTGTCTTGTTCCCCCCCAGATTCAGAAGTTAAACTTCCACTCAAACTTTACCTTTTCGATTTCTTTCCGAACCCTATCCTTTGTCGTAGAACGTAAAGGTAGACCCCTTACCCCGTGTCTGGTAGCCTGCCTTCACAAGCCCTCATTCCCCTGACCCCCCCTATTTTGGCCCCTATGAACTCTTCCTCCCTTATATTTCCCGGAGAAATTTCTGAGTCACCCTCCCCCTCTTCCCCTTTACTATAGGAGAAGGCCCCCTACTCTGACAGACTTTCGTAGCTTTTGCGCTGCGATACTCCCCTTTCCTATCCGCCTGCGCCGCCCCTCTTCACTTTTTGAACCTTTCGAGTTACCGTCTTTCTTCCAGCCGTTCCTCGCCCCGGATGGTCTTGGCTGTCCGGTTGCACAAGTTATTATGAAGCTCTGCGCCCAGCATTGAAAAAGAAAAGTCCTTCCCCTGGTTTTGATTGAGTTTATTTTTCCGTAATCCGTGCCTGCTGGTCAACCTAAAACCTTTAGGTTGAACCTTCGATCCTGCCCTTCCCAGAGCGCTTTATCCTCTCGTCCGGCCCACGTCCCAAACGTGACGTCCTTCCGCTCGTATGTTAAACTGCCAGTTTTTTTTTCATTTTTCCTTACTTCGTTCTTCTAGAATTTCTACGTATATCCCGGTACTTTCGTTTTTTTTTCCCCCCGGCGTTGAGTCCGAAAGTGGACTGACTCTCTCACCTCTGGGAAGGATGTGCCGTTCTCCCCCCGTTGCCCACGTTTCCAGACAACTCCAAAAGCAGCCCCACGGTCATCTCCTTTTGACACCGCCCCTTCCCTTTTAAGAGTGGTTTTCCCCTTTCCTTTCTCCATTCCATTACCTAAAAGGCTGCCCAAGGGGTAGACCCAAATTTTTTCACTTAGAAAGGTAT
>Ga0179593_1418399_pt1 | contig 12757 bp, 23 predicted proteins | sample CZODoug2_1_08_16_FD_185931 | JGI IMG/M metagenome (GOLD analysis project Ga0179593, IMG submission 185931) | Vadose zone soil fungal communities from Angelo Coast Range Reserve, California, USA - CZODoug2_1_08_16fungal (PacBio error correction) | ecosystem: Environmental > Terrestrial > Soil >... | reverse complement strand
CAGAGGCCGACCCAATTGAGTGTTCCAAGTTTTAGTCAATGAAAAATCCTTTTCAAGGATTATATTAGTCTTTTATAGCTGGCTCCAACGGATATTCTTCTTTCCTTCCCTTGCCTTGCACCCAGCCTGTTTTGAAACCCCCTTAGGACCAGGAATTTTGTTCCTGCATTCATATCTCTCTTTTCAAAAGATTCTTCAACCCCTAAGAAAATGTAAAAATTACCTGACATTTATACTAATCTTCTCTTTTCCAGAATTATTTTCAACACCCTGCTCTAACTTTCCTGCCTCTTTCTCTTCACAACCTGTTGTGGAAACATACTCTCTCCATTTTACAGTTCCCCTGTGCGCGTCCAAGTCGTACTTGAAGTAGTATCCAAACACAGGTCCATGACTCTCTGCCTATCTGTTTTAACTTCTCCCCCCCCTTGAGCTCCGAGTTCTTCTCCCCTCAATTAGTTCCTACAACCATCCTTTAATACGTAGCTGCCCTTCATGTTTAACTGTTCAGAAGAACCCACACTTCGATCTCTAAGGGTACTTTCGGGTGGTTTTTCTTTCCCCTCCTCCCTCCATCCGCATACCGCGCATCCCCTAATCTACCCCTTCTTTGGATGATAAGACCACCTTTTATTTATGTCCTACGAGGTGCCTCTAATTGTTTAACTGCAAGTCTTCTTGACTCTTTTTTTTCCTTTTTTTTTCCGCACCCCTGACTTTTTCGCCCTGTTTGTTCTCCTTCACTTTCGTTACCCTCCACTTATCTTGCTTTTATGTCTGAGACCCCAAGTTATAATTGGATTCCATCATCGTTGCGCGTCTTAACCTTTTACCCTAGGATTCCTGCCTTTCCAACCCCTTCCCCTTCACATTTTGCTCTCTTCACCCACATACTTCCACAGGAAATAACCGTGAATTTCTTGTTTCTTCATTGTCTTTTCTCCTCTTTTTCTTCCTTCACCACTCTTTGTTTTCCTAATAATAAACAATAGTTGGTGACCTGTCGTCCCCCCCAGAAGTTATTCCTTTTTTTTTTCCCTACACTTCCCCTTCTTGTATTTCGTGTTCTCGTCCTTGGTTCACCAAAACATTATTTTTTGCCCCCCCCCAGAAGCCTTTAATCAATTTCTTTCTATTTTTGATTTTTTTTGTCTTTGCCTTCGAGACCGTTCTACTCTGAGGCTACTGCGCTTTCTCTTCCTCTAGTCCAACCTCATTACCAAACTCCTCTTTTATTTAAGTGTTTTTTCTTGTTATTGTTTACCCGTGGGATCCTTTTCTTCCTATTAGTCCTCAACTCTTCCCGCTCTCTTATTAGCCTTCTTGCGTTCTCTCCTAATTGATCCTCCCCTATTATGCTTGTTCATCTGGCCTTGTGACAAGTTTCTCAAGATTTAGAATGGGCACTATACTATACCCTTTTTTCTGCCTTACTATTTTTTCTACTTTAACCCCCCCTTTATTTTACCCTTCTGTTGCGCGTCATGTTGCCTGTCGGTCTGTAGGGCTAACCGCTGCTGGACCTTTCCTTTATCCTTTTATTATTTTTTGAGAGTTTGTGTTCTTCATGTCTCCCCTTTATTTTTCTTTTTGGTTTCTCTTCACAAAACACGGTGACAATTCCTCCTTCTTTTGCTCCTTTTTCCCCCTTGCATCATCGCCTTGTGAAGTTGTTCTTTCCTTGCTCTTGTTCTTCCGCTTTCTGTAAGCAAATCTTTTCATCCCTCCCAATTTGTTTGTTGTTTTTTTTTTTTTCTACGGAACCCGCCCTCCTTCACAAAATTTCCTCCCATCGTCCCCTCCCTTGTCTTTGTCACCCAGCTCTCACCCAATTCGGGAAGATTGTTGTCTATCCACACTCACCCTCTTCCTCCACCCCAAATTTTGAGGAGATTTTGACCCTCAAGAAACTGCAAACAAATAATTTGCTCGATGATAGAGGTTTGAGATAAATCTTCATCTCGCTTTTCTTCCCCTTCCCTTCCTCCTTCCTACCCCCCTTTCTCCTCTCCCCATAAGGTGTATCTCATCTTATTGTTTTTTATTTAAATAGTAATTCCCTCTATGAGGAGTGAAAACGGCCCAGTGCCACTTCTCCTTTTGTTCACCTTCGCTTCTTTTTTGAACCGCCTCTCGTCTTTGTGTTTCCTTTCTCCCCCCCATCTCAGGAGAGACGCAAGATTTCTCTAGCTGCCTCTTCTTTCTAGCAGCCCTGACCAATCCCCCCAGACTTTTTTCAACTTTACTTTATAATTAATCTAGTCCATAATCTTAGTTTTCGTCTCTTTCTTTCCCCCCTGTGGAGGTTTCAACCTGCCATTCTTCATCCAATCATTATACCCGGGAGGATAGAAGTCTTTTCAAGCAAACCTTTTTCAAAACTCTTCCCTAACTCTTACTTCTCTTTGCAACCTCCTCGCATTCGTTTTCTTTTTCTATGGGGTCCCAAATTTTCCCGATCCCGCTATCTGGGATGATTTTGATAACTACTGCCTGCCTCTTGTATTAAGACATGAAACCAGTACCACTATTGTTGATGACTTTTCTATCTTTTTTCTTCTTATTTGGCCCATTAATACCCTTCTCCTAGAACTCCCCTTGCTACGCTCCCTCCCCCAGTTTTTCTTCTCCCAATTCACGGTATTTTCCTTCCCCCCAAAAACCCAAAAGGTTGGGGACCCCGTTCCCCCACAAAAAAAAGGACAAACACCCCCCCCACCCCCCCCCCCCTTTACCCAAGGACAAACACCAACCCCCCCCAAACACACCACCCCCCCCCCCCCAAAAAGAACCACCCAAAACCACGGTTTCCCATTTGGGGGTGTTCCCCACCCCCCCCCCCCCACCCCGTTCCAAAAACCAACAACCAAACCCCCCCCCCCAACAACCACAACCCCACCCCCCAAAAAAACCCCCACGCAAAACACCAACCCCCACCCCCCCCCACCCCCCCCAACAAAAGACCCCCCCCCCCCCCAACAAAAAACCCAAAAAACCCCCCCCACACCCCCTGGTCATAGTGGGTTCCTCTATTCCTTTTTCACCTTTTTTTTGCTCTACTACGAGGTGTCCCCCTGAAGAGTGCGATTAACTCTCACACGCCCCAAACCTGAAATGTCTTGATTATATATGTGGGGTTCCCCTTTCCAGAAGAGTGGAGATGATGGATGTTCTCTTCTCCAAGGTTTCCCCCCCTTTCTTCCCTCCCCCTTTCCTTTTTGCTTACATGAAGGTTATCCAAACTCGATGAGCTTCAAGTTCACACTGATGCTGCTCGTCTTGACCTCTTCCCTCTACTGATCAGTGTCTTTTTGAGTATCTCAGTTTTTCCCCTCATGAGACCCCAATATACTTTTTTTTTTCTGAGTCTAGAGTTCTTATTCCTCCCCCCAACAGATTCCCACGTACCTTAGCTTTCCTTCGACTGTTTCTTTTTTTTTCTTCCCATGCCGAGAAGGGGCCCTTTTCACTTCCTCCCTGATTTAGACCTCCTTATAGATATCTCTTGATCTTTGTGACTGAGCTCGCCTCCTCAGAAGTCAGCTCTTTCCAATCTTTTCTCTCTTTGCCTTGAACTCTGTGTTGGATCCGCTCATTCTCCTTACTCCCTGTCCCCTATCTCTTTCCCTTATATCGTATGGTGAATGTTATTTTGACAGATAAAGATAGTTTCCCGCGTCCATGAGCGGATCCTTGGGTTTTTGCAAATGACATTCCTTAGCCCTATCCCCCCGCTATTCGTATTCCTTCATTCTTTTTCCATAGCTTTCTTGCTCTTATTCAATAGCCCGTTTAAAATTCCGTCATTTCCGCGGACATTTTCAACGGTTTTTTTTCCAGTGCAGTCTTTGAGATCCTTTTTCATCTCGTCTTTTTTCTGCCCCTTATTTTTCGCCGACTTAATATTTGTTTTTTTTTGTGACATGCTTCGACATCCTCAATGCAGTACTTGCCTATTCAACTCTCTCGATTTCCGCCTTCCTTGTTTTTTTGTTTTTTCTCTGATGTCATCAGCTCAAGCTCCCCCCCCGTTCGGAGGAGTCCACCGCCCAATTTCCCCCTTTCGCCCCGAGGATTATACTTTATAGGCGAACCCTGGATTCTGACAGCTTATATCCTATCCCTTGATCCCCCTCTGTTGACCAAATTTCCTCCTTCGGTCTTACGATTACACTGATGAGATACCCCGCAGGCTTTACACGCTGCCTCACCAGCATTCCCCAATTTAAAAATACTGACTTGTATTATACGTTTTCTTTTCCAAGGTTTTTCCACATCTCTCCATTTTTCTTTTCTATCTTTCTAACCCTCGATTCTCTCATTCCAAATACTCTATTCATTTCACAGTTCCGGTTTCCTAGTATTCGTACTGTCCTCGCTCTTACCGTTCTTTTCCTAAACCTTTGCCTAATCTGACCTCTTAATCTCATAATGAGCTATCCCCTCTTTCCCTCTCCCATTTTCAAAAGGTCTTTCAACCCCTCTGAGGACATTGTTGTTGGTGTCGACTGCACGTCCATACAAGATGGTCCTCTCCCCTACAGTCTATGTCCGGCAGCCTTGGTTTCTTGCATCCACTTCTCTCCGACTCCTTATTCAACTAAAACTTTCCCTTGGTATTTTTCTGCAAGCTACACGACCCCACTCGTATATTCTGTCCTCATTCGAGTTTTATTGAACATTGTGCAACATCTCTAAGCTTTCTCATTTTTCTTCTAAGCACCCCTTCCCCCCTTGTTTTGCTTTTGTTAACTGTTCTCTTAATTTTATCCCCACTACTCTTTCCATTATGTCCTCTTTTTTCGAAACCCACATCCTCAAGTAATCCTTATTTTTCCCTCTTACTATTCATGTGCCTTCTGTAAACGGTAGCAACTCATTCCTTACTCGTCTCCCCCACCTCTCCCCCCCCGTCATTTTTTCTTTGGCGAGTGTTAGACCCCCTTTTTCTTTTATATTTTTCCTTTTATTCCTTCTACCCCCCTCCCTACTTCTCTTCGGCTCTCTTGTTCAGTCTTACTAACCTATATGTTCTTGTATTAATAACGTTTTCAGTCTTGAGTTATCTAAACCCCGAGTCAATTCTTACGCGTCTTTCAACCTGTGGTCACCCACCCCATGTCCCCCCTTCCTTCGTCTTATTGCCCCCCAATTGCATCAGTAATACTTTCCAATTTTGATTTTCTTCTCTGCGCAATTTCTTGCTTCCCGAAAAAAGTCTGACTATTTTGAGCCATTGTACCCTTTTAAACTCATCAACCTTTTCTGCAACGCACCTCTCCTTCCCACCAATAATTTTTTGCTATTGCATTATTGGTGTCTTGCCCAAGTCGTATTTTCCGTTTCTCTAGACCTATGCAGCTTTCTAGCCCTTTTGCTTTTTCTCCTTGAAAGATTTCCTCCCCTCCATCCGATGTCTTGTCCCAGCTCCAGGTCTCCTTTTACCATTGTTCCGGTTAGTGAACTCTCCAATATTGTATTATCTCCCTCTTTTTAACAATTCCACCAATTCAAGTCTGCTATTTCGACCCTTTTTCGAGGATATTTTTTTTTGTTGTAGGCCTACCGCGATCATATTTATATAACTCCTATCAGCTCTCATCTTCTTTTCTTTTTTTCTTTTCTTCTGTTCAAGCATTCTCCTCCAACTTTTTTCCTTCCCCCCTCTTTGGATGAAGTTCAGAATTGTTTCCATGGTTAAACCGCCGTCTATGAGGGGAAGGAGGGTAGTGATTTTCTCGCTGTTCTTCGCCTTTATGTACCCTGCCCATTTTTTTTTCTTTCTTTTGTGTTTTTCTTTCTGATTCCTTCCACTCCAGCGGGAATTAAACAGCGGACAAGTCCTTCAATAACCAGCAGGGATTCCCCTTTCACCCCAAGACTTTCCACAATTCCCTGATTTTCACCTCTGTTTTGGGTCATCCAGAATCAATGATCGATGACTACCTCCCCAAAAACCCCTCCCCCAAATAATACGATTGCGCCTCTTTCTCTTATTAGATCATCTTCTCTCGCGGTATGCCCCTCATCTCAATACCAACCTTCCCTGAAGCCCCAGTTCTTCTAAGGAATTTCATAGTTTTTTTTTTATTTATTTCCCTTACTATATACAGGTTATAGAGGATTAACTTGTACGCCGCAGAACTGAAATTGAGGGTCAGCTTTGTACCCCTCTATCTTCTGGGAGGGGACCTAATCTACCCCCACACCCCCTTTCCACGTCCTCAGGATCCTAACTCCCTGAAGTGTCGTTCCTCCTCAGCTTTCATTCCTTTTTTCTTTCTAGTGTCAACGGAACCTGATACCTATGGTGCCCCTAACCACAAGATTCCTTCATCTCCCCCCGCCCCCCGCTTACTTTTTATTTTGAGGAGAGTTGAGGGCCTGTGGAGTTAGGGTAAAAGTGACCCCTGCCACTCTATTAATCATTCTCACCTGTTTCTTTTCCTCCTCTTTGCGCAAAGCTCATGCAAATCCGTGAGGCAAAAAGCTCCAGTCCATCTCTTTCTTTTGCCACAAAATAGAATCAGGTCCTTTCCGATGGGGTTCCCCCGTTTCTCCCATCGAAACTGCTCCCTACAGAATGGATTGATTTCTTTCGCGTCCCCTACTGAGAAGCTGCTGTCGTAATAAGTAACTTGTTTCCCTTCTTTCCTTCAACTGTTGCTGTCCTTTCCCCTGCAGAGATTCCTTCATTTCCCCTCCTTCTAATTGAAGAGATAAATAACACAATTTTCCGCCAGAGGGGCGAAATTCATTTTCCACTATCTTCTCCTTTATAGGGTTACTTCTTTCACCCTCGTTTTGCCTCTAACTCCTTGGGTACCGGTTACCTCAGGACATGTTTCTTTCCATAGTAAGTTCTCAAATCTCCTTCCTTCTTTTTTCTTCCGCCCCTTTCAACCGCATAGAGATGGCCTATGCCCGAAATGAAGGTAGGAACAATTCCAAATTTTCCCCCCTCCAAAGTTAATTTTTTACCTTCCCCTTTGTTGTTGGTTCTGTGTATGTTGGTGTGGTTTATCCCAAAAACAGTTAATTTCAACCCCCTTCTCTCTTCCCCTTCCTGACTTTTCCTTGCCATTTTTCCTTCCCTCAGTTGACTTTTAGCCATTCTCTCGTACCGAGTGGTGAGCAAATCTTTCTTTGATGCGAGTGCTGTTTATCTCTTATGCCCAGCAAAAACTCTCTGCCCGTACCCCCTTCTCTTTTCCGACTTTTTTTAGTACGTACCAGCTTTCTTGCAGGGCCTTTCCTCCTACAAGGGCCCCCATTCCTTGACTTTAAGGCCTTCCTTTTATAGCCCTTCCTTCCTCGGATAGCTCGGCTTGAGTTTTCTCCCGTACTGCATAGCTCGGTGCCCCTATTTGAATCCCTCCTTTCCCTCTGTCGATAGAGCGGAACGTACCTACTTAACCGGTTTGACCTACCTTTATTTCCTCTTAGTCCGTTCCTTCTAGACCAGGCTTTTTGTTTCCGATTTCTAAGTCTATGGAAGCCTTCCCAATTCGCGTCTTGGTTTAATTCCGTTAGAAAGGACCCGCTTCATATAACTTTCATATTATGTTAACCTGTTATGATTTTTGCAGCCCCCTTTTTAATTGCTTCTATCCCTCACCTAGTCCCGTTTCACCCATCGTTCCCCCATCTGACTGTCTTACATTTTTTTCATGGGTCTTCAAGGGCATCTTTCTCTAAATACGTCCTCTCTTGGTCTTCCTCTTCCTTCCCAAGACTCCTATAACTGGGAAGAAGGTTGCCCTTTTACCCCTCAATTTTGTAAGATTCTATCTGAATATTCTTGTGGTGGGTAGAGATGTCATTCATTCTCTCTTCCCCACCATTGAGTTTAACTTTTCCCTCCATGGCCCCCACACCTTCTCCAGTTTATAGGTATTACTTACCAGCTCCGTGACAATTGATTCCTCTTTCTCTTCTAACCAGCCCGTTGAAAACTCTCCTCCTCCTGATGAACGGACTTGAAAAACTTTCTAGGATAAGAGCTTCAAATTCCCCTACCAACGATCCTTTCCACCTACTCCTTTATACTATGGTTCTCGTTCTTTCCCCTTCTCTTTTTCAACCAAAAGCTCTCCCTTTTTACGTGTCCTTCATTTCCCCAAAATCAGTTTCTCACCCCTTCCTCATATCATAAGTTCCCCTCTTGAAGTCTTTTTAAGGCTTTTCCCTTGTTCCGCTCGATCAAAAATAGTTCTTAGAGCGCAAATCTTTGCCCTCATCGACCTTTTTTTACCTCCCTGTTCCGAGGTCCTATATTTGGAGGGTCTAACATGCCTGTCCTTTGAGACTGCCCTTTCCCTCCCCTCTGGTCGACCTGAAAAATTCGATCCTACGGTCGTTCGTGTGGGGTTTTTTTGCTACTGAACTCTCTTCCGATCCCTCTCTCACCTATATATTTTTCTCCCCCCTTCTTGGGCATGATCAATGTCAAACACTCCCCATTCCCTTCTCATCTGTCAAGACCTTGACAGTGAATTTTCCTTTTTTGACAAGGAAGATCCCTTTTCTTTAAAGATTTTGCTTCCTTTAGACCACCCTTTACCCTTTTTTCGATCCCGTTTGCACTTGTTATAATTAACATATCCAATATCTTTTTTCATTCCCCTCTTGCTTATTTTTCGCCCCCACATCACCACCATTTTCTGGGTTATTCTTACTATTTCCTCCTCCCATTTCGCCTTCTTTACCGTACCTATTAGAGCAACTTTACCAAGTTCTCTACCCCTATCCTTTCCACAAGCAATCGTGAATTCCTTGTTCAGTCTTTTTACTTTATTCATCCTTTTGTCATTCCTTCTTCCCCCCCCAATGCCCTCTCTTCGGTTAGGTGCGCAACTCCCAACAATAGTTGGTCTCTGTTTCCGGTATGATTACTTCCCTCTAGATCAGTAGGTGCTCTAAAGCCCCCCCCTCAAATTCGGTATTTATGTTTTTGATAACCTTTGTTCCCTCCCCCCCCATCGTACCATTCCTCCTTCGTTTTTTGGCCAAATGAAAGTTAATACTTTTTTCTCATTTTTCTTTGGAATATTGCTTGAGGGCTCACCATGTTGTTATTCTATTCTCTTCCAAAGGGTCTTCACCCTTTCCCTCCCACATATGAAACGCCCCAAGCGCCCCCACTAATAATTTTATGAGTCTCTTTTGTGATCTGTTATTCCACGTAGTGTATCATCTTCTTAGCCCCCACCATCCTCTTCCCGATGATGCTTCCTCCTTTTTTTCCCTGCACTTCTTTTTTGACCTCTATTTACTAAAATACGATAGGCCGTTTTTCCTCTCTCCTTTTTTTTTTACCCCCTCTTTTGCAGTGCTGCTCTGCGGGAAGGTAACTCATAATTGGTATTCTATACTATTTCTAAAAACCCCCCACACTATAAGTCCTCTACAGGTGTGCGAGGATCATTGTGGTAGGCATGTATGGATGTGGCCTCTTATTCGACGATTATCTCCCTCTTATTTCTTTCGTTTTTTTTTTTTTATTCTTGTTGCCAGCATTTCCCCCCCCGTTTTGTATTCTTTTCATTTTGGGTCTCGCCCCCCCTTTTCCCCTTCTATGGGTCTTCCTTTTGAACGATCGCGCACTGCTGGGTTTATGGAGTTTTGAACTTTTTTCCTCTTTCTGTTAAAGGCAACTCTATTTCTCAGGCTCGTTTCTTCCAGCCGGGACGAACGTCTCCCACTTCACTACATCGACCCGCAGGAGATCGGTTTTTCCAAAGGAACTCACCCCACTTTTACCAGTTCCCTGGGGGGTATCCCACCGATTTCCCTCCTCCCCAATTTTGAGGGTTGCACCCACCAACAAAAACCCCACACCCCCCCCCCAAAACAAACACCCACACCCCCCCAAAAACCCCCCAACCAAACCCCCCCCCACCCACTCCCCCCTCGTAATCAGACGCTTGCCGCTGAGTTAGTTATATGTTCTTCGTATGCCCTTTTACCCTCCCAGACAGGGCCTACCCCCCCCTTGATTTCCCCCTTTCAGTTTTGACAATAAGACCATAGTTTTTTCTTTACTCTTCCCTTTTACTTGAGTTTTGTGAAACGTCCCACCTTCCATCATTGCGAACTGTACCTTGCGAGCTTTTGGCCACCAGCCCCTATCTATGCTTCTTAAGTTCTTTCCCATTCATTGATTACGCAAAGCAGTGACCTCATATTCTTTTTTTCTGAGTACCGTTCCCAAAGATAAACGACTTGTTTCTAACCGCTCCACAACTTATTCACCTTACTTTTCCCAGTAAAGGAAGTCTAGTGTTTCTTGCTTTTGCTGTTCCCTAACTGTTCTTTGGGCTGTCAAAGCGGTAGCACCTTTTTTCAAGTTCCTCCAATCCTCTCCCCCTTTTTGATTTTCGACCAAAGATTGTTGTTTTCCAATTTATCCTTCAGTGATCCAAATTCTCCTCACATTATTTACCCTTATTTTTTCCCCCCTCCGACGAAAACCTCTTCTCTTTTTTACGCTTGATTTTCCCCACCTTTACAACTCCTTCACCACTAATTGGATTATTTTTCTGAGAAAAATACTGAAGAAGCTTCTAGTCACCTCCCTACCCTCTCAACCCAACCTATTTTTCTCTCTAGCTCTAGAGATGAAGAGAGTAGGCACTTTCAGCTTTCTAGGAAGAGACTCCTACTAATCTGACCTGAGTTTGAAAATTCGGTTCTTACTTGATCATGTTGCGTTTTCCCGACCTTTTTTCCCATCTTTCCTTCCGTTTGTCCGGTTACAGAATAGCCCTTTATGTGAAATTCTCCGCCCCCTCCGAATCTTCTGAATTACTCCTGGTTCTCCCCTTTGCAAGATCTCTGGAAGCCGATCTTTCACCCCTTCCTTTCCCAGTAAACCCTGGTCTCTTTTTCCCTTCAATTCTTTCAGTTCCCGGGATCCCCTCCAGATGAGTCTTACTTTTGTCGCTTCCCCTCGATCTTTACCTGAACATATAGTTGTGTTTAGCATTATATTCCCCTGAAGGGGAGTTAAACATATCGTTTATTCTTTTGAGTCCTTTATATTATTTCTTATTCCTATCTCCAAAACCCCCCGCTGCATTTACCCTTCTCAGACCTACCCTTTTTTTCTTTTTCTTACCAGCTGTTATCTCCTGCCCGTTTCCCCTTATTCACAAGCGCTAATTGATTCCTCTAGACATTCCTTACTCGGATTTGAGACTTCTTAAGTCTGAATTTTCTCGTCACAATCTTGTCATTCTGGCACCTGATGGTTGGATAGATTCCCCCTTCAGTCTCCTCACGGTTTAGGACCCTATTTGAATGAAGATCTATGCGTTTGACTTCAATGCTTTTGAAGATTTTAACTCTAGTTCCTCTTTTTACCATTGCTCGTTCTTTGGGTTTACCATACTCTCAATAGAACCTCGCGATTAGTATAAATGTCTATCTGTTAAAATTCTGTCTGTCCCTCTTTTCCTTTCTCTTTCTTATCGACTTTTCCGTTTCCATTCTTTCATCCGGAAGTGCCTCCCGGTCTGTTACTTCCACTGCAGCATTAGAGCTACATATGTCATTTTCTCCGTTTTGCCCCTAGCAAGTTTTTGACTAATATAATTGTCAGCTTTGTCCCCTTTTTTGACCTACCCCTATATTACTCTTCCATCTCTCTCTCCTCATGGGTTTTTTTCTGTTGAGCTAGTCCAACCTTTTGATTTTCCTCTTTCCACCGCCAAGAACCTTCCTCCAGGCGCATATTAGTCGTGCGATAGGTTTTTCCCCAAAGTCGAGAAACTTTATCCTGCACTTTGCCCCTCCGTTCACCCTTTCCTTCCGGATGCATCTTTTGTCAATTTGATCTCTCTCATTTATTTCCAAGCTTAGCCCAATTTCCTTAAAATTAAAAAATACCCTGACTTTCCAATCGTGTTTCTCTTTCTAAGTTTTTTCCTTTTCTTCCCAAACAAAGAGTCCCCGCGGTGTTTCCTCTCTTTCTTTTCAAAAGCAGTTCTCGGCATGCCCATACTCTTAAGTTACCCTCATCTTCTGTTGAAGAGTAGTTTTTCCTGCCGTTCCGCTTATCCCCACCCCCTCCTCCCTTTCTCCAATTCGTTGCCTATTTCCCTCTGTATAGCTCTTTTACAAATACTTCGACGATCTTCTACTTTCTTACTCCACAAGGAATTGTCATCTCACTTATCGGCCCTTGTTCCTACGGATCCTTCCCTTCTCCCCGTAACCGCTGTCCTACTCCCCCCCCCAATTTTCGAATCTCTAAGTGTACCGAGTTTGGTGTCGTTCCATAATACTACTTCCTCCCCCCTGCGCATCAACCTTATTTTATCCATTTCCGTCTCCTTCATTAACTCCCAACCTCTCAGTATATTCTTTTTTATGCTCGTCGGCTCATCTTTTTCAAACTTTGACTCTCCCCCTTATTTACGTTTTTTCTCCCCTTTTCCTTTAAGAAACCCAAATTTGAACCTTTCGAGCCAGGGTTTACTTGTTACTTCACCCTCTTCCTACCCATTCCTCTTCTTCTGCTATTGGAGACCCTTTCATTCATCCCTTTTTTTTTTCTTCTTTTTAATTCATCCTTTGCGCCCGCTTGACCCTTCCCTTCTTCTTCGCTCCCACCACACTTCCGTCCCCGTACTCTCTAACCCACTATACGCCCTTAATACCTTTGAATTACACTTTGTAGCTTAGTCAACTTTAGGGTATATATTCTTCACTTCCCAATGCCTCCTTCTTCTCTTGGCTTTTCTCTTTTCTCTCA
>Ga0179593_1326123_pt1 | contig 12757 bp, 16 predicted proteins | sample CZODoug2_1_08_16_FD_185931 | JGI IMG/M metagenome (GOLD analysis project Ga0179593, IMG submission 185931) | Vadose zone soil fungal communities from Angelo Coast Range Reserve, California, USA - CZODoug2_1_08_16fungal (PacBio error correction) | ecosystem: Environmental > Terrestrial > Soil >... | reverse complement strand
ACGCCCCCCCACTCTTTTTTTTTTCGTTCTTTGGCCCCTCACCGGATTTTCACCTTATCCCCCAAGGCGGTTGTGGTCGTTGCCTGGGCTGCTCCCTCCAAATATCCTGTCGATGATTCTGAGCCCTGCCCCCTTTGTCCCGTTCGCCCCCTCCGCGTCCGCGATTGATAGGTCCCGACCCCAACGAATTTCAATCTGCCATACTCACTGGAAGTACGGTTTCGCTCCTTCACCTTTTGACTCTAATCTGCGGGTATCTGACCACCGTTGCATTCCGTCTTCGTCGTTCCCTGACTCCTCCTCCACCCCCCCAAGTCTTCGCGTCCCAAGTCGAGCCGTTTTTGAACAGGCCTCTCAGTATCTCGCCTCCCTCTCACTTTTGTTCCTTTTCCTGAACTCTATTTTGAATTGGAGTTCCTTTTCAAAGGTTTTTTTTTTCAGCAGTGATTTTCTTCTTTTTGTTTCCAGTTTTGTTGCGGTTGGCTCCACACATGGTACCCCCACTTCCCATGTCCCTGTGTGCTTGGCTCTTCTCGTATTTTGTCCCCCCCTCGTAACGAGTTTTTCAGCCTGATTAGAGTCCACTTTTTAAGTTCGGCACCCTCAAACCCTTACTGGGAACATAGTATTGAACGAAGACAGACAACTCTGCCATTCTGATAGACTATGCCCAAATGATCAAATGCCCCAGAGTTAGGTACTGTCTGATGGATCTCCCTTGACTTTTCGCTGAGCCTTTTTCCGTCGGGTTTTCTCTGAGTATTTCCCAAGCTTTTTTTCGAGCGCTGTTATGGCGCAAGACCGGTTAGGATTTCAGTCTCTTTCCCGATACATAAACCGGCGTGGACACCTTGCTAGTTATCTGACGTCTCCTGGTCGAAGATACAGTTGTTGTCCCAATTCAGTTTTCTTTCCATGAGCCTTTCAATGGTAGATTTTTGCCCGGGTTGTGTTCGGCCCCAAGACTGTCAGTGCGGTGTTTTTTCGCTTCTCTCCTGCACTTTACCATCACAGGGAGTAACCGTTTGTTCCATCCGTCGGCCCACCTTTCCCGGCCCTTTTAATTACTGAACTTAAATGTCCCTAAATCAATGTTAGGCTATGCCTTTTCCCTCCCTCAGAGGGATCCCCCGTTCTTTTCCCCTGAGCTTCCAAGCTTCGCCCCAATTTTTCTGCGATCGAGGCCCTTGTAGGTCTTATCCTCTCTTCGCTGCCCTCGTCTTGACCCTTAGTTATGTGAGCCATTATTCTACGGGGGATGGCGTAATTTTTTTTTTTTCGATTTTTTCCCTCACACTATCTGTCCATTCAATAAATGTCATTATTGTCCGCTTACTTTGATGCTCCCCTTGGCAAGTCAGATCGATACCCCTTTTAATCTCTTGAGATTCAAAAATTTTTGCGTCTCCGACATTCATTCCGGTTAGTTCAACCTGTTTCTTGGGTGTTTTTGTCTAATGAAATGCTGTTGGCGTCCCCTTCCCCTTCCCCTTTTGCCCCCTCTCCTACCTTATAGCTCTTAGGACCAAGTTCGTCTCTTTAACTCCTTTCCCCCCTCTTTTCATTCTGATAACCTCCCCCCTCTCCTTAAACTTGGTTGGTGGGCGGTTTGAGTCCTGAGTCACAGCGCTCTCACCTCCATTCCTTGCTTGAAGGGTTGTCCTTGTCAAGCTGTTGCTTCGTTCCCTTGGATCCTGACCTTTTCTTCTTTTTTTCGTGCTCTTTCCGTTTTTGTTTGGTTTTTGCCCTCTGTGGCGACCTGATTGTATTCTGCCGTGGCGTTTTTTTTTTTCTCCCCTTCAACTCTCTTCAACTTTCCTTGAGCGGAGGGTGAGCCCTGTTTTAACGTTCCCCCCCATTGATATTTTTCTTTCTTTTTTTCCGGCTCTTTTGGGAAGTGCATGGTCTGTCCCCTCTTTCCCTCATTTTTTCCGACTCTCGATTTTCTTTTCCTCGCGGCTTTGGCGTTGGCGTTTTCCTTCCAGGGTCCTCCGGCACGTTTCTTGTTTCCCCCTCCTGGGCCTTCTATTTCTGACCTGCATTGTTGCGAGTTTTACGCACTGCGGCAGTCGCGGGTTTTCTGTTCCCTCAGTGCGTGGCTCCATTTCTCTTTTTCTTCTGTGAGCCACCTGCCTTTGTGTGACCCCTCCGCACCTTTTTGGTCTTCGTTGTTGCTTTTCTGCTCCTTGCTGAATGGCTGAGATCTTTGGTGGGTATTGCGACGGTATTTAAGGTCCACCAATTTCCTTCTCTCCCTGACCATTTGCGACCTTTTTTTATCGCACCCCTCATAGGCTTTTTTTTGATCTGTTCGCTTTACCCGGTCTGACGTGTCGCTTTTTTTTTTTAATGATGGAGGACCACTTGCCGATTTAGTTTTTTGCTCTTCCCAGTGTTTCCCTTGTCGGTTTGAAAGTTCCCGTGGCTTGTTCTCGCCGGCGCCTGCCCCGGCAACTTTTATCCTCTGGCCCGCTCTTCATATCCTCCCCGGTTTTTTGGTTTTCGAATTTCGATAGCCCGGGTTGATTTTTCCTCATCCTTCTATTTAGAAACCAAGCCCTTGCGTTTAACGAATGTCACAACCTTTTTCTAGCGTGCCCCTCAATTCCCTCACGTTCCGCTTCCCCCTTTTTGTTTCGAACGACGGCGTGTTTACGCCGGGGCGATTCTCACCTCTCGATGGCATGTTTTAGATCTTCACCTTTTTTTTTAGCCGAGGCCTAACCGACGTCTATTCCCACCCTCCTCCGCACCCCTTCATCCCGAGAGCGGTCGCTCCACCCTCAACCCCCCGTGACCCTCCAACCCTTCTTTCTGCCAGTCCTCGTTTCTCCGCTTCCCCATGAGACTCCAAGAAAATGCCCCGGTCAATCACGAAGACCACCCCCCGACTGAGCCAAGTTGGATGACCCAACCTGCATTTTGAAATCATTCAAAATTCAATGGGACCCTTCCACTTGCCCTTTTTGCCTTCTTCTCCTCTGCCGTTATCCCAATTCCTAGTTCCATCGATGTGGACCCCCCATTTTTTCCCGATACTTGTCCTTCTCTTTCACCCTTTTCCCCCCTCCCGTCCGCACCAGAAGCAAATACTTTTGACTGCGTGCTCCCCGCCTCCCGCTTGACCCTCGAGGCTCCGTCGTTTCGAAGCGGTTTTTGCGTGGCGTCAAGTGCAACCCCCCTCCCACGGCAGACATTTTGGCTTCATGGTTCTCGCCAGCTTGCGAACAAGCCCTGGATTTTTTGTTTACCCCCGTCCTTCCTCTTCTCTATCCCAGGCGAAGTCCCGACGCCCCCAGTCATCCGGCAAGCATGGAACTTCGATTTGTTGGACTCTTTTTGAACTCGCTTCTTTCACCATTCCCCCTCCACTTTTTTGTGGGACGTCCTTTCCTGTCTCATTTCATGTGCTCTCTTTAGGTCCACGACCCCTTGGGTCGAATGAGAAGCTATAGCGTGTGTAATCGGGCCTTGGCCTTTTTATAGTTTCCTTTGACTCCCCCCCCGCATTTTTCACCCTTTCTAACCAAGGCTGACGATTATTCGTTTTCAGGCATGGAAATAGCAAGATTCGGAAAATGATGGACTCTGCCCTGCCCGTTTTGCCCAGCCACCACCTTTTTGCCTTCGATCTCGATAACGCCGTTTTTCCCCTTCGCCATCCCGTCGATTTCGCGGGCTGCGCAGATGTTTTACTTCTTGTTCTTGCCCAATAGAGACAAGCCTGCTTTCGAGTTCACCTCGAGGTTTGACTCTCTCGTGTCCTCCCCTTCTCCCCCCTTTTCGGTCGCCCCCGTCTTATGCCCCGCATTGGTGATTTTTTTTACAAATTTATCGTACTAGGCTTTTTTCTCAGGTGCAGTGACGCCATGCGCCCCCTTTTCTGGCTCCGATTTTTGATGCTAGATTCTATGACCTTTGACGCGCGCATTCTTGAATGGTCTCACAAACCCGGTCTTTTTCTTGCTTTGCCGTCTGGATTGCCCATTCTTCTTGTCCAGTTTTCTTCGACCGGACTTACCCTCCTAAGTTCACTCATGGCGACTTTTTTCCCTTGACCCCGAGCCTCTGGCTGCGATTCTTCATGACCCCCTCCCCCAGCCTGAGCGCATCCCGAGCAGTCGTTCCCCTCGCCTTCTTCGCACATTCGCAGACTATCACTCCCTTACTAGACTGTTTGGTGGCGCCGATCTTGCCAGTAATATTTTTAGTTTGTCCTCCCCAATGTTTCTCCTGCTTTTTATTTGCATACCCTTTTTTTCCGCTGGTGGAACCCCCCCACTTCAGCGAGCCCCCAAGGTTGGTGCTTCCTTGAATCCCCAGTTGCTACGTCCCCTGCAAACCAGCCTGCGCTCTCGTCCCCAAAAACTGCAGCCCATTTCCCTTTGATGATTTCATCTGTTTTCCCCCCAAATTAAGGTACGTTTCGTCTCTTTGAGTTTTCCTCCCGGTCCTGTGTCCCCCCATTGGACGCTTCCTGTGCGTTGTGGGTTTTGGCTTTTCCTCTTCTGCTACGAATCGCCAAACGCACTGTGCTTCTTCCGCTCCGCTTGTCTGCAATTTTGAGTCGTAAGTTGTCTTGTGCGCCACGAGCGTCCGCTCGATCCTAGTTGGGTCGACCCTATTGCGTTCGTCGTCGCTGTTGGTTTAGCCCGCCCCCCCCCCCTCCCCTAATTTTTTATGGTTTTAAAAGATGTTGGTAAGTTGAGGGCCGCCCCACTATCTTTTTTTTTGTGGTGTTTTCCCCTGGTAAGCGTCCCGGCTTCATACCATCACTTTTAGTTCCAAGACTTGCGTCGTGCTTCTGTTCATCGCAGCCTCCCCCCTTTTGTCTTCTGTCGTTACCTCCCCGCGATACACCGATGAGCGTTTTTTTCCATGGCGACTTCGTTCTCACTTCCCCTCCGTTCGCTGGAGGTTCAAGCGCTCATTTGGCTTGTCGGTGGTCTGGTACTACCTGTTGCTTCTTTTTTTTTGTCTATCACTAGCCGTGATCTATTGTGCATTCCCTTCCCTTTGGATTGTGACGTTTTTGGCGTGCAATTTTCTGTTCTGAGGGCGGGGGGTGTGGGGTGTTGTGGGGTTGACTTCACATTTCCCTTTTTCCCTTTTTCTTCTGACTACGTCCCCTTTGCCTCGTTGAGACCATTGGTTGTGACTTTTTCGGTTTTATGCTCGCATGCGGGTTTCCTTCGACAACACTTTTTTAGCGTGTGGTTTTTTTCCTTTTCCCCCCAATATCTGGGTTTGTTGTCATGGGTCGTTCCGTCGTCTCAAGACCCTACATTCCTGACGTTCCCTTTGTAGCACACGGCTTTTGGCCAGGTAACCTTAAAGGTTGCTTTTTGCTCGTTTTTTTTCGCACCATTTGATTTCTGTCCCGCCGCACGCTCCCTTTTTCGTGTCCTTTTCCCGATACTGAATTAGTTGTTGTACGCTCCAATATTACAAGCACCATTCCCCCCAACCTTGCTTTTCGCCTTTTTGTTGTGTCACCCCCGTCCTTTCCCTTCGCTTGGCATGGCAATGAAGCATTTGCACCTGTTTCTCGATCTTCCTTCGGCCGAATCCTTCCCCCCTTTCGCTTTTCCCTCCAATCTGAATATTCGCATCACTGGTTTTCACGATTTCCACCAGGCGTTCCAAGACTTCACTGTCATTGACTTCCCTCCAATTTGTTTCAGGTGCCCGGTTTTTCTGCCGTTCCTAGGCTTCTCTGTTGGATTTATGTGCCCCCCCCCAATCCATTTGTGCGAGTTATTTTTCACACCCTTATTGTGCGGTCTTACTGTAATCCCTCTATCACCCCCAACTGAGTGGATCATGAATCCTCCCATCGCTTTCCATCCTCCCCCTTCCGAGACCTTTTTCTTGGACTTTTTACCTTCCGTGGTTGTGTTTGAGAGACTGTCCCTTCGTTCCGATGAGTCTCTTCGATGTGACGGAACCTTCTTTTTCTCTTCTTTGAGAGACGATCGAGTTAGTGTCTCCCCCTTCTCGGTATCATTTGATGAACCCCCAATATTTTGAACAACCGTCACCTTGCTTCTGGATCGGCCTCAGCATCACCCCTTTCAGCTCTACCGCCTTGCTTGAGATCCGGGTGCCTTTCCGCCCCTTCAACCCCTTTATGTTACCAATTAGGAAAATAGGCATAACCTTATTTCGCCTGTTTAGTTCCGTTTCGCCAAGGAGCGACTCTGCGATTTGATTTCTGTTTCCTCTTTTTTTGAAGGTGCTTCCTTTCGGGCCCCTCCAGTTCGAGTGCACAATTTTAATCCGTTTTTTCGTTCTTTACGTGACACCTTGTGATGCATTTCGGATTTCGGTGCCCTTCCCTAACCACGCTCATCGTTAAAAGCTTTGTTTTTCTTCTGCGTTTTTTCCATCTTGCCGCACTCGGCTCCTACCCGGACCTACTTTCCCTCTTGCCCCTACTGGATGTCCCGCGATTCCTTTGCTTACCTCCCTCCCCCTTGTGCCCTGCAACTTTGCCAAACCTAAATCCTTTCGCTTATGTGACGGCCCTTTTGCTTGCCCGTGGAAGTGCTCTTTTTTCTTTTGATCTCCCTCCCCCCCCCTGTGAACCCCCACCACCCCCCGGCCAACAAAAAACACATCCCGGGCTTTTTCACATTATTTCCAATGACGAAGCGTTTTTTTCTGTCGCTAACCACTCAGCTGTTTGCGCTAATCACCCTCCGTCCCCTCTCTATTTTCCCATTGCCCGAACAAGGACCCTCGTTTCCCGCCCCTCAGGCTTTCCCGTTTCTTGTCAAATTCTTCCTCCCTCTGAACGAACTCAGTTTTTCGACACTTCTAACAAGTTGCCTGCAGATTTTCGTTTCATCACCCGCTTCGATGCCGAATGACAGCTCCCCCCCCCCCAAGTCGTTAAAGTTAGCCCCCCCTTGTGAAATTTCCATCCCATCTTCTTGACCATTTTAGTTCCCCGAGTCGAATCGCAGAAACTATCGCCATTCTCCCCCCCCCCCTTTTCCAAGATTCTTCTATCTTTTTTTCCGAGAAATACCCGTCCCTCTGTCCTTTCCCTCTTTTCCCTTCGAATCAACATGGACCTCACTTTTCTTTTCGGGTTCTGGAACGACGGTTTCATGATCGCTTCCCTCCCCCCCCCGTCGTCGCTTTGCTGGCTGCCTCCGACACAGGGATTTGACCCCCCTTATCCCCTGCCCCCGTTTTCGGCGGGCGGCGACACCAACAGTTTTAGGACGCCTATCCTCCCCCATCGTTTTTTTACCCCACCGCCTCTCTCGTAGTGCGTCCCACCTCCCCCCCCCCCAATATTTTCCCCCCCTGCCGTGGCCTGAGGAACTACTGAGCGTCCGATGACACCCCGGGCGTTTTTTTTTCGTCTTTAACCTTGAGCAGTGCCAAACCGATGCCTTTTCCCAGCATGCCCTCCTTTTTTCTATGACGATCGGTCTCATCTCCTAATGCAATCACGGTTCCCCCTGCCCCCTCCTTTCATTAGTGTACATACGGACCCATTGCTGTGTTTTTGTGGCTTCGAGGTTTTTTTTGACTTTTTCTCTGTTTGGCCCCCGCAACTTTGTATTCCGTATAACCCCTTGACCGGGACTTTTGTCTTCTTTTCTTGGACGCTCGCCGTGTCGCAGTAATTGAGGTCCTGAGCGCTTCCATTACATTTTACCATTCCCCACTTCCAAAACTCTTGCTGCTACTCTCTTTTCTCCCACACTTGTTTCTCTTTTGCATCTCGCTTCAAAGGTTTCATCGTTCTGGTTGAAAGCGGGCCCAGATGCACGGTCAGCATTCCCTCGTTGTCCTGTCCTTTTCACTTTTTATTCTGGCAGTCGCGGCTCGGTGTAGGTGTTCATTCCCCTCAGCGCGCTTGGGAGTTCGTGTCCTTCTGCACCAGGCGCCTTGGATTTACCACTCCCCCCTATCGTTAGTAACCTTAACATATGGCAATCCTCTTCCCCGAGACTCGCCCCTTCTTTTCGAGAAAGGGGTGTGGCGCTTCATTAAAGTCTTGCGAGGACGTTCGCGCTATCGTTTATCCCCCCTTTTTTTTCGTCCCTCCCGAGCCTTTTTTCTTGATGAGCAATTGTGTTTCCCTCGACCGCCCCTTCCGAATTAAACTTTTATCCCTCCTCTTCTGGGCCTTTGTGCATAGCGGTCTCTTCTACGAGCCTTTCTTGCGCCAACCGCGATTCAGCCGCCGCCGAATGATTCCTTCTGTCCTTGCAAGCTTGGACCTCCCCTCCCTTTTCCCTGATCCTGAACGCGGTGATGTTCTTTTCTCAGGCTTTTTCTTTTTTTTCCTGAAGCTATCTGATGGCCCCCTCATAGTTTTTGGCTTCATCTAAGGGCCCGTCAGATGCAATCCCTGCGCATCCTTTCGATTTCCATTGCCCTTTTTTCCGCGACCCAAAGCTCGGTTAGGAAATTTTTTTTCATTCGTTGGCGTCACTGGCTACTATACCCGGGTATTATAAGGCGTGCAGATTCTTTAAGTTTTCCCTTCTCCCCCCCCCGTTTTTTTTGACGGTGCCTGATTCTTGCAGTCCTACCCTCACTCGTCCCCCCCCACCTCAACTTAACTTCCATGGTTGCACTCCGATTACCCCCAGTTGTCACGCACTCCCCTCCAGTCCCCCTTGTTGGTCTTTCCTGTTCGATCTTTTTTGCCGGAATTTTGGATTTATAGGCGCGTTTTGCTGCCCCTTTTCCGGCCCCTTTCTCCCAATCTGGCTGTTTTTTTTTTTTCACAATGTCTCTTTGTTTGCCGAGGGTTTTAGCACTTCTCCTCCGGTGACTTTTTTTCCCTCTTTCCGAAAGAAGGGGCTTTCGCTTGTAGCGGCTTCCATGATATGATGGGTCGGTGTCCTTTTTTTCTTTGGGCTTTTTTTTTCCTAGCGGGTTCATTTTTTACGCCCGTTTTTTTACTAAGCGGCTCGGCGGGCAGTTTTGTCTCCCTTCCCTGTCTTTCACTGGACCGGCGGAGGCCAATTGATTTTTGTTGTGTTCTTCTGCCCCCTTTTTTCCTCCCCGAAAGTCGATTTGTTTTGTTAGGTCATGATGGAGCATTGCGATGGTTCTGTTCCTTGTCTGAACAGCGCAGTCCTGGCCGGGTTTCACTACTTTGTTCCGTTGTGAGGATGCTCCCTGATATCCTTCCCTTGTCCTTTTTGCTTGTTTTATGAAGTCCTTGTATTTACCTGAACTTTTCTCACGCCTGATTTGCCACTTTGACTCTCTCCCCCCCCTCCATAGAGCTTTTTTCGTTTTTTCTGCAGCCGAGTGGAGAGAAAGGTTTTTCTGATCTGATCTCTTCCACGCTCGAAAATTGTGACACCTCCTGGTTTCCTCGTGGTTCTTGTTTCTCGGACCCACCACTGCTGATCCGCTGAATCTCTCTCTTTTCTCCCCGTGTTTGTTTTTTTGATCTCTCTTTCCTCCTGCGACGAAGCTTTGCTTGGTCCCTCAGAGGTCCGCACTCCTTCCCCCACCCCCTTGAGAGCCATCGATCGCAACGTTTTACTCCATCCGGAAACCCCTCCGTTTTCTCGTCCCTCCCCCGTCGTAGCCGATTTTTCCCCAACCCTGAACGGAGCAGTTATATATGCCTCGTCACTTTTGTCCATGGCAGGCGTTTGCCGTCAAGTTTCCCTTTTTTTTTTTGCCCCCAAGCTATCTCCCCCTCCAAGGACGACCCTGAGCGGAGCTGCCAGCAACAAACGGGCCTCCCAGTTCTTGCCTTCTTTTCCGTCCAGGCCGCGTTATCAGCAATTCCAGAAACATCTATGTCCGTCCAATTGGCCCTCCCTGACCCTCACTGCCCCCCCCTTTCTGGAAACTTTTTCCGCTTCCTATACCCACCCCTCCTTTTTCCCGGCCGTGCCGTCCCCCTGCGAGCCAATCCCCGAGGCCAGATAGACTTGAGCTCCCATCGCGTGGTAAACCCTCCAGACTATCTGGTCCGGCCGGAGGCACCCTTCCCCTCCTCCCTCCTCACCGCCATTGACAAAAGATACTTTCTTCCTTGATGCACCACGCCGCATCCCTGCGTATCCGAGTCGCTGGCTACCAGTCTGTTTTTTTCCTTTAGACCCCCCTTTACATTGGGTTTTTTAGTGGTCATACCTTTACAATCTTGCGAACAAGTGCCACCTTTGACGCCTTTGCGCATCACCACGTGTGCCGGAAAACGATCTCCATCATCCAACGCTTTGCCCTCCGAACCCCAGTCACTTTCTTCTTTGGACCCTTTTTCGGCTTTGCCCTGTTCCCCCCTCCCTTCCCGTCCCCCCCTGAGCCACAGTTTAGGAGAAGACCTTGACGGTTCTCGCCACGCATGTTCTCTTTCCCCTTGTCCTTGGAAAAAGGGTTCGAATTCCTCCTCGGGTGTCTATTGACTTGGCAAGGCTTTTGCTTTTCCCTCCCCCACGCATTTTCAAGCTTCCTTTTCTACCCCCGTTAGCTTTCCTTTCTTTCGCGAGGAACTTGAAGCGACCCAGTGATTTTCCCCCGTCTCTATTCCCTCTGCCTCGGGGTGATACCGATTTATGGCCCTTTTTCTTCTTTTTCTTCTATCCCTGCCTCCAATGACATCACACGTGATTCTATTCTCTGTCCTTTCTCCCTTTCCCGCGAGGCTTGCAATTTCTGTGCACGCCTTTTTTTTCTCTCCTCCCGAGGAGAGATTTTAGTGAGCACCGTCTCCCGCTTCGGTCTCCTTGAACCTACTTTTGTAGGGCAGCAAATGAATGAGTCCCGTCGTGGCCGTTCCTCATTGCCCCCTCTCCTGCCTCTTTAAAACACGTTGCATTTCTTTTTCCGGCTTTTGTATGGATATAGTTCTCGAGCGTTATTTGTTTGAATGTTTTTCCATTGCGCCCCCACCTTTCCCCGCTTTTGTGCTCGCAATATGATGCATTTGGCTTCTTCTCTTGATCTCCCTCCACCCCACACCCAAACCCCCGACCGTTTGCCCGCTTTATGTCGTTCTTCCATCCTAAAAACCCCCTAAGAGGATCCCCAACACGTCTCCGTCACTTCCATCCGCAGAGAAATTTCACCGCCTTCCCTCCTGACAACACGGAGGCCCTTCCCGTTGATCGCCATTTTTCAACTTTGAGCTATCTTCCCCCCTCCCTTAGTTTTTTTTCCGGACATCTCCTTCCTATTTTTAGTGTGAACACTGCTCTCTCTCTTCCTTACAATTCCTCCCCTGGTCCCTCTGCTGGCCCCCCCGCTAGCAAAAAATCATGTAGTAAGGAATTTGTTTGTCACGAGCAACATGCCCCCCAAGTCCTCTTCTCCAACATATGGGCGCCCAATTGCCCTTTGATCCTTTTCTAGAGTCGACAGCTTATGGTTTCCCCCATTTTTTTCCTCGATTTGCTGAAGCGTCGTCCCCCCAAAGTGAGGTTTTGGTCTTTTTTTTAATATGTTCGGCGTCATGTTTTCTCCTCTCCCCTTCGCCCCAACGCATTTTTTCCCCCCCTCAGATTTTTTATAGGTAAGAATGAGTCGTTATATGGGGCGTTTTTTCGCCCCCGAGCGCGCTAGATGTTGGGTTTGACCAGTTGATGGAGGTTCGGTGCTTTATGTCCTTTTGGTGAGGACGACCCCTTTCCAACTTCTTTCCTCCTTGGGTTTCAACCTTTCCGGGCTGTTATTGAGCCCAAGCGCCGTGTGTTTTAGGTACCGCGCGACATCAGATGCCCACCGTCCTTCCTGAGTTCACTTCTTTGATTAGTAGTCCTTTTTCGCGCAGGCTGAACGGCTGCTTTCTTTAGCGTTCATCGATCCTGCTTGACCCTAGAATTTTGATCTGCCGTTTTCAAGGCAACGAGTTTTGGACTTCGTAGCGCGATTTTGTTTCTTTTTCGGTTGCGGCTCCGGATCCATTCTTGTGAGATTATTTAATTTACTGTTGGTTTGACTCTTCTTGCAGATTCCTTCGATGTCCCGACAACGGCTTCTTTTTCCTTCTGTCCCCTCCGAACCCTTCCACTCAATCTTTGATTATTCGTGCTCATGTCCATGCTTCGCTTTTTATTTTCTACAAAATTCTTTTAGTTTTGCCGCTTCGCTTGATGATGGACGTGGTTTTTGCCATTTCGTTGGTGTTCCTTCCTATTTAGCCGAATTCGAACTCCACGTTCCCTTTTCAGCCTGTCTTCGTTTGCGTCACCGAGTTGATTTGCACTTTGGCCCCCTCGTATTTTTCGCACCCAATTTCCTAGCTCGTACGCTCCGATGATCCTAGAGATTGCTCCTCAAACTGGTCGGTTCCCTCTTCGCCCCCCCCCCCACCCTTTTCACATGCACCGCTGTTTTTTTCCTTGAGGAGTGTTTTGGACACTTTCTCTTCCTGTGCTTCAATTTGGCGTAGCCCTTTTCACATCTCTCCATGGGGCTTGTTCTTTTTCCTCCAGGGCATAATCCTCACCACCCTTTCATCTCTGCGCGTCACTTTTCCTATCATTGTCGACTCCTTTGAGTGCTCTTCCCTTCCGACCAGTGCGTTTCACAGAATAGTTATGAATAGGTCTATTTTAATTCCACCATTGTTTTTTGTCCCCGTTCTACCCTGATGTTCCTTTTCCCTGCTTCCCGTCTTCGTCAGCTCCTTTGGATGCGTCGCCTTCACCCCCCGTCCCTTGTGCCGTTTTTTCAAAGCATTTTTAATCTTGTCCAGTGACCCTAACCCTTCCTTTTGTATATCCTCTCACTGAAGCATTGACATCCATCGAACTTCCTT
>Ga0179593_1299647_pt1 | contig 12757 bp, 16 predicted proteins | sample CZODoug2_1_08_16_FD_185931 | JGI IMG/M metagenome (GOLD analysis project Ga0179593, IMG submission 185931) | Vadose zone soil fungal communities from Angelo Coast Range Reserve, California, USA - CZODoug2_1_08_16fungal (PacBio error correction) | ecosystem: Environmental > Terrestrial > Soil >... | reverse complement strand
CCCTTCTGGCAGTAGCGGGAAATATCGACCGTCCTAATCATTTCTTCCCACTTTCTCCCCTGGCTGGGTTCATAGCTGCCACTCCTCTTTCTCCTTTTCTTCCTAATAATCCGTTGTGGTTTGTTTGATCTGGAAAAAATGCTCCTTTTAGGAACTTGTTTTTTTCCCCTTACAATCTCATCTCAGTTTATTTTTTTTTTTATTCCCCATTTTTTTTTATTTTTGGCTGCTCGTGCATGCGAGTTCATTACTCTTTTTCCTTTCCCGGTTTCGGTTGGGAAGTTTGGTATAGCCTTACTGCTCAATTGGGGATTGTGATGCACGGTTTTTTAGGCGTCCCCCCTCTCTTCTCCCAGTGTAGCGATGCTCCCCATTCGACTTTTTTTTTTTCTGGTGCTCACTGGATTTCACTGTCCCTTCACTTTGTCTTTCCCCCACCCCGTGAAACTGCGCTCTGTTCTAACGCACACTGCGCTTTTTTAATAGATTTTTAAGAATTAAATCTGACTCGTATATTCCCCTTCTTGTTTTTCTTTTTCCCTCCACGTCAACCTTATGAACGAGCGCTCTCCTTCTCCCTGGCTTCCTCTGCTCTGGGCCTCCCCTTTTGTTGTTTTTTTTTTGCTGCAAACACAACAAGTGCCCACTGTTTCTCAAGTCAGAGAAGATCGGTTGCGGTGTGCTACATCCGTTCTTTGTTTTTCCTCTTTCTACGTCATTGGGAATCGTTGATACTCCCTCCTCTGGCGTCCACGGTACTATTCTCGATTGATCAGGTGCTCCTCTTAGTAAGCCTCTGCAGTCCCTAGAAAGAAGGCAGGGACCCTGTCAGTCCCCCTCCCTCTCACGAATTCGATGTGACTTTTTAGAACATATTTACTTTTTTAGTTGGTTTGAATGTTTTGTCTTTTTGAATAAAGCATTACTGAACCTATGTTCCCAGATATTTCTGCTTGATTAATTCCCCCCTTCAGTGCTCGCGGTATAGTCTCAGATAGCCAGACTGCCTTCTCGGCCAAAATACTTCGACTGGTCTTTTATTTTGACGGCCCCTATCTCACTGGCCTGTTTCTTTTTTATAATTGCACGCGTTATTCATATTGTACTCCTTCGATACTTCCGTAGTCAGTCGATCAGGATAAAAGCAGTTACACGTGTCTTTTCTTCCCCTCAATGTCACCTGTCTTACCCTCTCCCAGGATCTAGCTATGGTTTTTTTTGCTTATATTTCTTTGTTGGTGCTCACCGGGGCGTAAATCTTGTGCATGCATTTTGCGCCTTTTCTTTCGGACGCCTTTCTAAATAACCTCTTCAACCTTTCTCATGCGCTTTGGTCTTTCTTTATATTTGTGTAATTTTTTTTCGTGAAGTGACCTATTGCCCCCTTCTGTGGTTGAACATGCAAAGTCTTTTCTCCATCTTTTTTTTCCTCGTTTGATACCCTTTTGTTTTCTCATTCTGCCCGACTTGCCTGTGCGGTAAAGTTCCCGCGCCTTATTTTTGACCCTGTAAGTGTTCCCTCTGTTCGTCCCCCCATTTTTGAGATCCATTCCTTTGGTTCTTACCCCCCTGGTTGTTCCCAGCCATCAGCTAAACCTTTTACATTCAAGATCTTAGGAATTCTCTGGGAATTAACATTTTCGGCGTTCTTCTTCTTGTTTTCTCACGCCTGTGTGACCCCTGGCTCTTTGGATCCCGCTTGTTTGTGACTTGGACCCCCACCCCCCCCCCTCAAACTTTCGATCATGGATTACTTCGTTCCCATTTTTTTTTGCCAAAGGTTAAGTTCGCCGTAATCTTTCTCTCGGTGTAGAGAAGCTTCAAGCCCCTGCCCCTCTACCATTACTGTAAAGTAACCATCCGCCAATTTGCATATGTGTCTCCCTCATTTTCTCCTGTGACCCCGGATAGACTTTCCCGTCCCCGACCTTATTTTATTGGGAAACTTCCCCCTTTTTTCTGCCTAATACTTTCCGTTTATTCGGCCCGCGTCTTAATTAATTTGCCACAGGAGGCCGCCTTCTTCTTGCCTTTGTTTTGGGCGCTCGAATACGACTTATCACAGGGTGTTATTGGATAAAATTTTGAGTCTCGTGCAGATTTTATGAGGTTTTGAGACCCCTACCTCTTCCTGATGGAGCCTCCGTTGTTCGTCCTTTTGTTCCATTTCTCCCTCGTTGAGTTGTGAATATGGGCCACTCTTTTTCTACCCTTTTTTTGAGGAGTTGTTACTCCTCCTTCAAGACTTTTTTCCCCTCAGCACAAGCGTTCAGCCCTTTCTCAGTTTTTTTTCGGTTCGGAGTACCCCTTTTTCCCGCGGCCTTTCTTTCTTCCTCCCAGTAAGCGTCCCCCCCCCCCTGTTCCTCCCCTTATTGAGTATTACAGTATGCCCTGTTCTATGGCCATTTTGGTATCCGGTGCCCCGGCTCTTGGCCGGGATGCCTGAAGAGACTCGGTGCCCTCTTTTTTCCGTCCAGCAGATACGGTTCCGACTTTTTTTCTCCGGATTGACCCCTTGCTTCGTTTACTAAGTGAAGACTTCTAGGCAGGAGACTTTCACCCGGTTAGACGATATTTTTCTTGGGTTATGTTGCTCGAACTTTTTTTCGGCCACCAGAACTGCATGAGTTTTTTTCAGTGGCTCAATTCCGCTAGTATTTGAGGAGTGATCCACCTTTCTTTCCCGAGGGAGAATTTAGTGGATTCCGTGCGTACCTTTACGGGCAACCACGGTTGTTTCTCCTCCCTGGCACCTTTTACCCTTAGCTCCTTACCTTATTAACTTTCTTTCATTCCAAGTCCCTCTGATGAATTTGACGTTCATTTTTCCCCTCTTTCTTTTTTCAACACAACGAAAAACTTTCCACGCCTTCTTCTCTAAGAGTCTTCTCCTGCGCATCATTCCCACTCGACGGTTGCCAAAACGCGGCCCCTGCTGTGGATAAAGCAATGCTCTCGAGCTTTTTCTTCGAATCATCTTGGATGACTAATGCGGATCCCGAGTCCCTCCGTTTGTTTCCGTCCCGGGCGTTCCCTGTTCGAAGTGCTTTTTAGCGGTTTGCCCCGTTCCTCTTTCTTACCAACTTTTTCTGTTCCGAAGCTTCCTGAGCGCACGAAGAACATTTATCCCTTCTTTCCCCAACACTCTCTTTTCTCTTAGCCGCTATGACCTCTAGTTTGATTCCTCGTCTTACCACCCCAGGATTCAAGTTTCTTCTTATTCGTTTCCTAGACATTCGAAGGATAACCTCTCCTTTTGTCTTCCGCATCGAGACTCCTTCTCCTGAACAATATCTCTCCCTTTTCTCCGTTGTGTGTTGTGATCTAGTTCTTTATTTTTTTCCCGCGCTTTTTTTCGTGATTCCTGATTCGTGGGCGGAACAAAACCCTCCGGAATTTTGTTCTCTCCTCTCCGCCCTTTTGCCAGTTAATTTTTTTTTTCCCCGATGACTACCAACCTCCGTGGTCACCGATGTTTTCTTTACGGGGAAGGGTTCAAAATAGATTGGGCATACCTCTGTAGATCGTTGAATTCCTTCACCCCTAATCCTTTTTCTAGCCCCTCGTGCTTTTCCCACTCCCTTCTTTTTCATCTGCCCCCCTTTTGTCGCAGACTGTGAATGCCAAACACCTTCTATGAGGACTCCCACTAGTTCCTATTATACTTCATCTTCTGGAGTTTTGCCCTTCGTTTCATTGATACCCCCCCCATATGGCCAGTAGTTTTTAAAGTTTTATTTGATTCATGGAAGGGCATTTTCTCCTTTTCCCTTCCCCCGCTTTTGCTGTCGAGGGTTTTTCTCGTTCCTCCATGCATTCCTTCGCCCATAGCCTCCCTCAGACCAAAGAACAGGCTCTTAACGATTTCTACCTTCTTCGAATTGGCGTTCCGGTTTTTGTTTCTCCTTCCTTTCTGCTTCAGAACACCCCCTTTTTGCCCGTCCAGGGACCTTGACATTGAGCCTCTCGTCCCCTCCCCCCTTTTTACTAAGCCACGAAGAGCGGTCTATTCTCGGTAATTCTTTTCTCTTTCGGTACCCCTTTTGGGGTGACGGCAGTCAGATTTTCTCGCGCCCATAGATAGGACTTCATTTTTTCTTCCCCGCGGTGTCAGCGTGGCATGGTATTCCCTTATTCGTTATCAGGTTTAATCATATCCGGTTTCTCCATGATATGCCCTTTTTACGAACCAACCCTGAACATCCTTATAGTCATAATCAGATCCATTTCAAGACTTGCTTGATACCCTTCCTCTTTCCATATACGATTTTCAGCGGAATACGCCACTGTTTTGCACCAGCCTGTTGTTCGAGGGATTTGTGGAGATTCCTTCTAACTCTAAAGCATTTCCATTTGTTTCACGAGCCCCCCCTGCGACTTTCGTGGTTTCCTTTTCCCCTTTTGCGATTGGAGGGCTTTGGACAAATTATCTCTTTCCCCCCTTTCCTTGGGTTTTTACAGCATTGGACAACTCCATTCTCCTAGTTCTTTCTGTCTCGAAATCTCCCTCCCCCTATCCTTATCCATGCCAGTCGGGTCTGGGGGTATTCCTCTCTGATCCGGACTTTCTGAACGGCTCTTGGCCCCCCCTTTCCCCCCCTGTATCTGCCTATTCTCTTGCCTAGGGACACCACAAGGCAAATCAGGCCTTGATCGCCTTTGTCACTTAAATAGAGATTTCGCTTAATAAAGCCAGGCGTATTGCGAAAAACCTCCCTTTCCCTGCTCCTCATTATTACCGGTCTTGCGATTTTTTCTGCTAGATTCTTGATCTCAGAGTGAATCTTGCGTCGGGTCGATGCGGATTGTAGAGGTGGGCAACTTCGGACTTGTCTCACTTCTGCTGAAGTTCTCTTAACGAGTCAGACCTTCGGATCTCTCCGGTTGTGGGTTTGTCGCTTCCCCCCGTTATGAAGAAACAACTCTTCCCTGTTTCCCCCAAGAAATGCGCAACACCAAACCTCCCATTCTTCTGGCCCACAGTACATCCTATTCTTCCCTTCCTCTGGAATTCCCGCCGCTGTTGCTCGCTGTCCTTATCCCCTCTTTTTTTCCCCCAAGGCCTGGGAGCCTGCCTGGTTGATGGGCTCCCCCCCCCTTGGATGACCTGACGGTTTCAACTTCTCTTCCTGGAATTTTTCCACAACCAATTTCAATCTGTGCTTCGCTGGCTGGGACCCCCAAACCTCCCCTGCCCCAAATCTTATAACCCCCACCCCTAATTGGCCCCCTATGTCCATTCTTGGTTTCTTCGTTGCCGGAGCCACAGCGCCAATTTCTAAGAAACCCTCGCATTTAGACCCTCACTCTGTTACTCTGGCCCCTCGGGAGTAATTCCCCCCACTGTTTTTCCCCTTCCACAACATGTGTACTACCCACTTTACACCGTCTTTTCTGGGACCTTCCCCCACCAAGATAGCTCTCCGTGACTTTGAAGATATTCCTTTCTTTCCTGCTCCCTTTTTTGTTGAACTTTTTCTACGTTTCCCGATTCGACCTCGGTCCACGTATACCTCGATGAGGGCAAACGGACTTTCTTCCGGTCCCGATAAGACGCTTCAGTTCCCAGAACTGTCGGGTCCTATCTTACCACCCCCCTCCCCCCTTTCTATGACTTTGTCGGTTAGCGGCCGTTGATAAAGTCCCCTTCCTCCTGATTCTTGCACCCACAGTGATATGAATCCCTTTTCAATTCCTCGCTGCAATATTTTTTTTTTTTATTTTCTCTTTCGACCTTTCTTTTCAAATGAGAGAAAGGTTCCCCCCCCAAAAAACTTTTCTTTCTCAGACACTAACCCTTGAGGCATCTTGTAAGTGAAGGTTGCCTTTACTGTTGGGGCCTGCCGTTATCCCTTTCAGCTATCGAGAATTACCATCCCCTTCCGCAAGGCTGATTTTCTCGCGGGCTTTTCACTATTGCGGCAGGGCCTCCACCAAATTCTCCACATGAATGGCAAACCGGCCTTCCGTACCCTCTCTCTGACTTTATGTGAAACGCCGTTTTCCTTTGTTTTTTCTCGCTTGCGATACACCTGGGGTAACGTTTTTGAAGATGCGACGGACTTTCATATAAACACGGGCCCATGACTCCTTCTTCCTTCCTTTTGATGCCTTTTTTTTTTTTTTTTTTTTTTTTTTTTTTGGAATGACACCCCAATCAGGTCCGTTTTAGTCAAAAGCTTTAAGAAATATTTTATCTCTCAGCTTCTTCCGCTTGCTTAAGTGCGTATTCAGGCTGAACATGTCCCCAGTTCTCTACCAATCTACTGGACTACCGTGTCCGCGTCCAATCACCATTAGTTTCTCTTCCTTCTTAACCCCTTGTGTTTGAGATTAGTCAAGAGCAACAATTCTTGGCTACTTCTGTACCCTTTTCCCTCTGGATCCATGCTCTCCCCGTGATTATCTCAGTCCCCGACATTTAATTTCCCCACGTTCCCGAACGGACTTAAGGCTTTTCTCGCGCTTACGACTAGCTGATCTACTTGTTTTTTTTGAAGAGAGATCGGTTTTAGCTAGTGCATAGCGATTCCCCTTCCCCGTTTGTTTTTTTTACGTGGGATAGTGCCTGTCCTGACTGTTTCTTTTTCCCTGTTGCGGCGTCAGCTCTTCCAATTTTTTTTTTGATGCGGTTCTTGTCCCAATTGGTTTCCCGAACTTCCTCTCAAGATGGATAAGGGTTTCTGCTTCCCTTTTAGTACCCCAACTAGACCTTCTTGTTTCAGTCTCTCCCCCTTTAGGCCAGATTGAACTCTTCTTAGTTTCTGGAATTCTAATCTTTCCACTACAAACGTCGATGACCCTTTTTCTTCGGAGATTTTCCCGCCCCTCTTCCCTTCGTTGTTCCCTGACTGGCATCGTGTTGTTTTTTTTTAACTTCTCCCTCCGATTCGACATCTTATCCCAGTTGGAATCCGCTTTCACCACTCAAAGTGCACACGCGTGCCTTCCCCCTCCTCGACGAGAGTATTTGTAATGTGTGGCCGTTCGGTGTTGCCCGCCTTCTTTTGCCGCTCGTGTGAATTTACCCGCCTCTTTCATAAGACTTCGTTCCTCGGTATGTCCATGCTCTTGACTTCTCCTTTTAGCAGGCAGATCCTTTCCCGAAAGAAAACGGCACACGTCAATTTTCCCCCTGTTCTCCCACTTTTCTATCTCTTTTCACAGTGTTCTTCTCAATTCCCCCTCCCTTTCTTAGGTTTCCCCCCCTTCTCTTTTTCCACCCTTCGCGTCACTCTGACCCTTCCGGTGTGGGAATACGAAGGCAAAGCGACTTAATGTAATTGGAACAAATGGTTCCCCTCTGTATTATTCTTTCCCCCAGAGGGACTTGTTACTTTCTCCCTTCCCCCTCCTCCTTTGTCTTACCCCAAGAATGTACTTTGTTATTAGGTTTGAGTATACCCCTTCGTCCTCTTTGGATGATGCTCTTATAAGGTAGCGATTCTCACTTTCTTCGGATGCCTACGGTAATGCCGATCTTTCCTTCTCCGCGTCAACGTGTTCCCTCGGGCCATAATGTCATCTTCCAATCCACGGTAGATATCGCTATCTTTTTTTTCCGTCCTTAAACTCTATACCGGTGTTCGTTTTCTAACATTTTTCGTCAAAAAACGTTTTTTCACGGAATTTTTTTTTGCTTCCGCCGGACGGGTCTAACCTCTTCAACACGGTTTTTTTCGAAAGGCGCTTTAGTTTCTCTTCGCTGTAACTTGTTCCCGTGTCCGATGACCCCCTCCTTACTTTTTCTCTATGACTGTGTTTTTTCTACCCGTTTTCCACCTGATGTTGTAACCTTGGTGTCGTTAGTCAGATTCTTTCATGCTGTTTGTCAGTTAAAGTGACTTTGACTTGTTTAGTCCCATCCCGTTCGTTTACCACGGCGAGACTCCAGGCATTTCCTTCTTACCCCGCCGTTAGCCCAATTGTTCCTTTGCAACACTTTTCCTATTAAGCGAAGTAAATAGTCGGTAGGCCCTTCTTCTTTTTATTCTTGTTTTCGATGGTCCGTGGGTGTTCAAAATTTTTTTGTCTTTCCTCTTCGTTTTCCTTTTCCCCCAAACCCGCAAACCCGCGACAACACGGTCTCGGTGATGTCTCCTCTTTCCGGTGAAGCAAGCGAGAGGTAGACTTCGACGATTCCTCTACGGCCCCTATAACTTTTCCTGTGCCCATTGACCCACCCTTCTTCTCAGCCCTTTATTTTCCTTCTAAAGCTCAGAAAGGCTCGAAATAGTTCAAGCTTCCCGGCTTTTACCATTGTGGTTTTTCCCTCTACGCGTTGCTTTCCCTCTTTTCACGCTCCTAGTTATCTCCTCGCCCTTCAGTTGGTAATGCTTTCTGTCGGTCTTTCGAGGGGAGGTCTCTTCGTGTGATTCTTTATTTCACCAGTTTGAGAGCGTCCTCTCATTTTTTCTCCCCCTTTCCCACCCCCAATCCCCTCTTTTTCGCACCCCTGAGTATCCTTTCTTTTAGGTTCCCTTCGATTTCGATCCACCGACCTGAGTCCTTTTCTTCTAACCGTCTTTTTAGGCTGTTTTCAACCTCCTGTTTTTCTTTTTGCCCGAGCAAGATGCCTTCATGACTTCCATTCTGTGGCGCGAGTCCCCCCCTGTACATCGGCGGGCTTTTACAAATCCAATACCCCTTCTCCAACCCCTCCCATCTGTCTTTTTCCAGGTTTAACGTCGTTCTATGTTCAATTCAGTTGTCTACGCGTTCAAGTTTTATCCTTTTGGAAGCGAGTTGCCGAATTTTTTCCCTTTTTTTTTCGCGAAGCGAAGACTTCCTCTTTTTTTCTTTTCCTAGAACGCCATTTATTCTTTTCGAAGAGGGCAGAATTTCGAGTTGCCGCCTTGAAAGCGTTTCTATAGCCCTCCCCTTTATCCTGGCAGCGAAATGTTTCTGTTCCTTTTCCAGAACTACCCCACCCAGCGGCGGAATGAATTCCCCTAGTATAACTCAAGGCTTAGTATTGTTCCCACCGTGGTAATTTCCGCGGGATAATGGTTGATGGCCCTTTCTTTCCCGTGACGGTTGTCACATGTGTCTCTGAGCCAGCCCCGTCCAGCCAGGAACTTCCCCCCGAAATCGTTTGAAAGGTGTTCCGTCTCTTTAATTCCCCTTCCAGCGCTTCGTAAACTTCTCTTTGCGCTTCCTCTTTAGCTGAGTTGCAACCTTCGACCCCTACCATCGCTCTCCTTAATCAAGTTGCTAGGAAAGCGCACTCCTTGTTGAAACCCCCTTTCGTTTCGATGGCCTCAGCGGCCCCCCAGTCTTGGCGGCAAAGTTCCCCCCTCCAGTGGTGAAGAAGCGGAATCGGGCCCCCTATTTTTCTTTTTTTTTTCCCAGTCTTCGTTCGGCTAACAATTCCAAAGTGTCTGTCTTTTCTCATGTCTCGATACTACTCTTCACCCTTCGTCCCGGCTCCGTTCGAGCAAAGACTCCCCCACCATTCATATCCAGGATCCACCTTCTCTGGGGCTATTTCTCCTTCCCAAGCCAGATGACAAGTACTTTTCTATTCCTTCTTCAACCTTCATGTTATAGTCAAGGACGGCCTATCTTCGCCAGGTCTCCTTTCTTTTTTTACTCCCACCCTTTTGCCGAAGTGAATAATCCTATGCAAGAGAAAGTAATCTCTCTCTTCCTTTGTTGTTTGCGTGAGAGTTTATTCTTGCGAGATTATTTCGGATCGATCTTACTTCTGTTTTCCCTTTACCCCAAAATCCCAGTAGCCGTGCCTCGAAGAGAAGTGGACTTTTTTTTCCCACTTTGCCAGATATACTAAAAATCTCGTGTTTCATAGCGGTATTAAGGGTGCCACTATTTTTGTTTTTTCGATCTTTTTCCTTATACTCTTCTTTATCTCTCCGTTTGAACTCTTCCTAGCGAGAACTTGCTCGGAACACGTCCGTATTCTTCATGAGTAGATCCGTCTTTTACCGCGCCCACGGCCGGATCTCTTATCTTTTTCACTTTTTGGATTTATTTGCTCTTTCTTTGTGAGATTTAGGACCTTAAATTTGGTTGTTCGCTGATGAGCCTTCTCAAGCACCTCGATTCCGTCTTATCAATCCTTGTAGTTCGTTTTAGGATGTTCACGACCTCGTCGGACCCATCTCCCGAAAAGTTACAACTCTGATTGTAATTTTTTCCTTAACTCTCTTTCTCCTCCAAGACTTCCGGATCTGGTCCTTTTTTTTTCGGTGGGATTTTCCGAACCCTTTGGACCGTCACCAAGAACCTTAAATGAAAGCCTCGGGTACACTTCCACCTTTTTACGACGAGTCCTTTTTAGACGTCTTTCCTCTCGCCTCTTTTCCAACATTTTTGGGTTGACTAGCATCAGCCTTTTAGACTCTTCCCATTATTCTATCGTCTTCTAGTTTGAGGAATTCTTTAACTTTTTTCCTGCTTCTTCCCAGACCGGAGTCCTCTTCTTCTTGATGGGACTCCGATATGCGATGCTCCCCTGAAAAAACATGAATTTCTGTCATTCATCGCTCACGTTCAAATTTCCTCGTGATTACACTGACTGCTGGCCCTCGCTGGCTGAATCTCCTTTGCCTTCTGCGTGGGTGCATTTTGTTGCCTTTTCTTTGTAGGTTGTACCTTCCCCCTTTTTTTCCCCCGCCTCCTGTACCTTTGGTACCTTCTCTAACGTCTTTTTTCTCACTCCTCATGGACTTCCCTGACGCATTTCCTTCGGGATGTCCAAAAATAGATGAGGGCTCGTTAACCCCCTTCCCCTTTTTTATTTATAAACCTTACCCATCTTCCCTTCCGTCTACACCTTAATCCTACCTACGGACCGGATCCATGTCCCCTTCCATCGTTTCTTTTTTGTTTGAAGCTATTCCGATCTGTCTCAACTTATTCTCAAGAGCACACATGTGATCTGCCCTGTCTTCCCTTTCCCCCTCGCCAGAGCCCCCGTCCCCAGTCCGTCTGCCTCTGTTGGTCGTTCCTAGGTCTTTACTTAATAAAAGCCTCCTCCAGCCAACTAATTCCCATACCTGTTATTTCGGTCTTCGGCTCTCCTTTTTCTTGATATCGATAGGCAGCTTCCTGGTTGCCCCAATATTGGGTTCTTATTTTTTTCAATCCATTATCTGGGGACAATGTTTCGCTGCAATAATAACCTCGCCGGCTTCCTCCCCCTGTTTCTTTTGTTGAGTCAGACACTGCGTCTCTCCTCCCCCCTTTTCTCTTTTGGTGCTGATAACCCACCCTTCTACAATCTTCCCCTTCCACGACCTGACTCCAATGTTAGTACAATACAAACACCCGCCCGAACCTACCTTCCCTCTCTGCCGGCTCTGTCGTAATAGACCCTCTGTTGCTCTCTGGTGGCGCTCTTTTTTGGGTATTCCTAAAGGAATTTCGTCGCCTAGTGGTTCTCCACATCACCGAACAATCCCTTCCGGGTTAAAATTCGCCTACTTGGCCCTTTTACAAAACCCCTTTTTTCCAAGTTCCCTCCGACACCTTGGGACAATAAAGTTCCCTTTTTCCCACTCTTCTAAAACTTCAGTCATCTCCACAGATCCCCGCTGGGTGCCTTTTTTTCATTCGAAAACGCTTTACGAGATAAGCCACCCTCTCCTTTTTCCCTCCACTTGTGTTCAGCTGGTAGTTATACCCCCCCCTGTGCCCAGCTTTTCCCAACTGTCACCGTGATTCCTGCGACCCTCCACAACCCCCAGGCTAGCCTTTTATTATTAAGGACATGCCCCCCGCGTTATATCCTTCTTATTCTTGTGGTCCAATGCGTCGGAGGAACATGGTTTTCTTTCCCTCGAAAATCCCCCTTTTGCCCTCGACTTTTTCCTCCTCACCAAGAGGTTATCTAACCGTTTCTCTAACGCATCATCTTCCTAAGGCCACTAGCGGACTCCCCCCCTTACCATTTTTTCGACACTTTTTCCTCCTTTTTTCAGGCTCCATAACAAGTCAATTTCTCGGACGTTAGCCCAGCCCAACTTTTTCTTGAAATCAAGTGTGTTCAATCCTCCCTCCCCAGCATAGTGTTCTTTCCTCCTCTTCTTTATCCCGGCCCTAATTGTGTAAAACAACCTCCAATTAACTTTCGTCTACTTTAGCCCACAACCCGAATCCAGTTGCGGCTATGGTAGTTTTAAGTCCCTCCTTTTGAGTTCGATTTTACCGTAAAACTTCCTTCTCATCTGGCCGAGGTTCCTTGGTTCTTTCTTGCAGCCTTCACTTTCAGACATGTCGTACAACCCGAACGGCAACTAATCCGTCAATCCTCTGACCCCCAGGACCTAGTTCTTGAAACGTTGTGTGCCCTTTTTATTTTTTTGCTATTTTCCCCAAGATCAAGTTTCCCCTGCCTCTGTGCTTCCGGAATAAGATCACCACCGCTGCCATGGAGAGGAAGTTGGTCGTTCTCGTGAACCTTTTTTTCTTCATTCCAACCAATGATCTCCCCCCTTTTTATCTAAGTCCCTTTCCCCCTCTTTAACTATTAAAGCTGTCTACAGAGTATCGCTCGGTCTCACTCTCTTCCCCCCATGAACTTTTTTTCCCTACCATTGACTCAACGAAATGGCCCCACCTCTTTCCCTTTAACCCCTGCGAAATTCATCAACCGCGTCGCCCCCCTCTGGATTGAAGATTGGTCCGCGCTTCTCTCTCTTCCATAATCTTCAGGCATTAGAGTTAGCCGGTCCCCTTTCTCACACAGTCATCCTAAAAAGGAAAATTTATTATTTCATTGGCTCTCACTAGCTGC
>Ga0179593_1684212_pt1 | contig 12758 bp, 11 predicted proteins | sample CZODoug2_1_08_16_FD_185931 | JGI IMG/M metagenome (GOLD analysis project Ga0179593, IMG submission 185931) | Vadose zone soil fungal communities from Angelo Coast Range Reserve, California, USA - CZODoug2_1_08_16fungal (PacBio error correction) | ecosystem: Environmental > Terrestrial > Soil >... | reverse complement strand
AGGACCTCCGGGACGTGCTTTTTTTTATCCCGGTTCGTGTTCCCCCCCGACAATGCCGTGCGCCATTGAATTTAGAAGTCTTTGCCTCTTCCAACTCGTCTGCTGCAACACCTATACCTTACTTCCAGTCTCACTTTTACCGTGAGTTCATTCAAGCATGGTGATGTTCCCTGCGCCTTCTGGCTCCCACATATCCCCCCTTCCGCGGGGAATCCTCGGTCCTCAAACATTTTCTTCCTACAGACAATAACCACCCCTCTCAACTTTCCCTTTCGCAAAGAGTGCAATTACAATGTCTATGCGGACCAAAAGTGTCAAAGCCAGTGCGGAAATTGAACCTCCCGGCTTCTTTTTTCCCTTTTCTCAATAGAGGAGATTCCCCTGAAAGCGGGAAAAGTTAACGAGTCCGTTTCACCCTTTCTCCCATGTAGATTTGCTCTCCTTGCGACGGTTGTATTTCCCGGTTTCGTTCTCCCTTTCTTGGTAATGAGTTAAAAATGCTTCAAGTCCCCTCCCCCAATGGCAAACCGGGTCCGTTCCCACTCCACCGTAGAATATACCCCCTCGCTGTCAAAATAAAAATGCGCGCCCCCCTTGATCTTCATACCGAAAGTACGGTCCTTTCCTTTGCCCCACCGCATGCGAAGGGTAGTTCGACGCTTTATTTTTTTTCTAAATGACCCCATTGCTGTCCTCACATCGCATCGATAACGATTCTTTTAATGACTTTTTTTGTGTTTTAAACAAAGCCCTTGTCCGCAATAACTTGTCGCAGGCCTCGTTTCCCCCCGCTCTCCCCTGTACCTGGAAACCGACTGTCGTTCCTTTTCCCGTAGATCTTTGTGCACACTCTAAGTCCCCCCCAGACCTTTCCTTTTTAGCCCATGTAAATAAAAGGCGTTTGAATTCCCTCTGTTGTCGATAAGATCCAGATCAGCATTCCTGACTCCTTGATGGTTTACCCTAACGAATGTCCTTTAGATTTGACCTCGCTGCCTCCACCTTCTCTACCTCCTTAAATAGAGCCCCTGTTGGAATTGCAACACAACTTTTTCTTTACTTCTTGGCACGTTTCCCTCGCAGCTTTCCAGGATAGATGGACCGCGTTACGAAGAACTTTTCTGTTCCCCCGTACCGTGCAGCCCCCAGTCCCCCCCCGCTGACAACTCCCCACTGAGTGACTGGCTCGCACGTGGACCGATGGAGAAATATTCAGCGCCCAAATCGGCTTCTTCCTCAACTTTCTCCAACCCGCCCCAAATTCTTCCCTGGATTCCCTTTTCATCCGGGCGATGGTTCATTCCCTGCCCAGCAAGCCACTTTCATCAGCATGTGCCGGTTTCGGCCCCGACCCGGGTTTGTTGCGTTCAACACTGTTCATGCTTCTCCAAGCTCAGCACTCAAAAGTTTCCCCTCTAAGAACATCTATAAATTCCGGTTTTCCCCCCGGCTTGTTCCTTTTTCCCAATTGGCCCATTCGCTCTTAAGCAAGTTTAGAGTCAAGCCTCCTTTTTGATCCCATTAAAATGTAGTTTTCAACAAAAGCGTTGAGGGCCCCTTTTTTGTTGCATCTTTTTTCCCTTTTTCTGCTCTTGTAGATTTTGTTTCTTGAACAGGCTGATGAGCGTGATCGGATCTACCTCCTCTCCGGTTCTTTAGAGAGATTCTTTCAAGAGACTCCATTTTCCCTTGAAAACCTCGTCTGTCAACCCCCTCCTTCTTCCGGCAGTTTCAACACGGTCCCGTCCCCTCCTTTGCTTCCAACTCCCTTTTTCTTGGGGTGTTACGTTCGGTGTGGCAACTTACGCTCCCTTAAACGGGATTGCGAGGCTTTCCAACCCCTATCAAGCCCTATTGGCCCCCCCCCCCTTGAAGAGGGTATCAGCTTTTTTTTGTTTCTTCTTTTTTTGAGATTACATTTTTTGACATCCTCGCCGAGATGGCACTCCTATAACTGCTGTCGAAAGCAATTCTTTACTCTCAGTTCGCGGCTGTTCGCAGCGCATCCGGGACTCCTTGTCTGTGGCTCTTTGGAGAAGCAGGCTTTGTCTTACTCCTTAACTCCTCACGGGCGAAGGGAACGACACCTTTTCCCAGGTTGGTTCGTTTTTGAGTGCTGGTAACCTCCATCAGATGTAACCAGCTCTTCGTCCTTCTTTTTTTTTCAAAGCTCTGGATAGCATGAGAAGCCGGAGAGGACCCGCCCCCTCTCGCAAAGACCCTCTTTTGCCTCCTTTTCGACCTCCGCCTTCAGGAAGAGGTTGACTGGCTGACCTGTAATTGATTCGTGAGATTGCCCTTGTGCTTCATGGCTTCGAATTTTCTTGGGAATTTTATCGTAGCGAAGCGGCCCCTCCCTTTTTTTTTTCCCTGGTCCCGTGGATAGAGGTTTGCTACAAGCAGTGGGTGAGAGACGGATCCTTGTCTTTGCTTCGGGATGAAAGCAAACGAGGGTTCATGGTGGACAGGTCAATCGATGTGCTGCGGAGCCAGCGTGCATTTGTCTGTACGCGTATTTTTTTTCCCCCCCCACTTTCTTCTCGGTCCCCGGATGCCTATTCGGCCCCATCATTGCTTGTGTTGCCTCATGTTGAAATCTTCCCTTCTGATGACCTTGCTTCTCCTCCTTTTCTTTTCCCGTCGGCGGGAAAAAGCGTGAGTTTTCCCTGGTTCAAGTCTGCAGCGATTGCGATTCCGACATTCCCGTGGTGATGGGAATTTCATTTTTTTCTTTCCCCCGCGTTTTTTGGAAACTGACGACGCTTGTTGGCTCTCCCCTCAACCCGCTCCCAATTACCCCCTTCACGTGTCCTTCCACTGAATCACTTTCACCAAACCCCCCTCCGGAAACCCCCAGAATTGTTACCCCATGGCCCGCCGGTCCGTTCTCGTGCCCCCTCTACCCAATCTCACATTCGTCCTTTTTTCTTTTTTTTTTTTTTTTTTACATTTTTCAGGCATTGCCCCTTTGCACTCAAGCGATTCCGCACTCTTTGCGAAAAACACCCGGTTTTCCTCTGGGGGTGTTTTCTTTCGTCGGGACGCTGGTTAAACTATCGGATTTTCAGAGGCCTTTCCATACTTTCCCCTAATTCCCCTCAATATCCAACAAATGGTATTGAAGGTCTGAATTTACGCGCCGCTGGATATTTGGTTCGTTTTTCAGGACGACAGTGTCCTTTCCAGAAATGGCCAAATTCCTTCTTAGCGGTTCGATCAGGCATTTCACCGAAGAGTAAGGGGGAGGCCCCTCTTCTTTTCTCGTTTTTGTTGTTGAAATCTCTGCCAGGATATATTCATGATCCCTCTTTTCTCTTTTAATGGGACTGTTTAACTTCACTAGGCTGGGAACGGCGCACCTTCCTCTGATCCCCCCCCCAGTACTCCCCGAGTTGCCTTCCCCGTGTACACCTTCACCAGAGGGGTTTATATGTGATCTCTCCCCCGGAACTTTCTTCCCCCCAATTTCAATCCATCTTCGGGAAAACCTGGCCCCCCTCTTTCCCCCCGCCCCGAATACCCTGACCCTCCCCCCAACGTCCGGTGTTTTTTTTCAAGAGTGTCGTGAAAGTCCATTATTTTTCTTTTGCAGGCGTGCACCCTTTCCCCGCTTCCGGTCCTCAAGCGTGATAGGGGATGGGTAGGGGATATCTTTCTGATTTTACGAAACGCGGTTTACGAGTACGTTTTCCACATTTGTCTTTTTGCCTTTTCGATTTTTTTTCTCCCGCTTCAGTGACTTGTATCCCGGTGCGGGATTTTCTCTGCGCGTTCAGTTCGAGCAAAATCCGCGTAGTCCTTTGTGCAAATTCCCCCTCCGGCCTGCTATTTCCCTCCCTTCCTCTTTTCTCACTGATCTAAAATACCGACCGCCATCCTTATTCTCTAAAGCCCGTCCAGTTCTAACTGGATGTTTGCCCCGGAAGCGTATTTTGTTTCCCCCACCCTTCTTTCACAACTTGTGCTTTCGAAAATAGTTCTCGATCCTGTTTCTCATTGTTGAGAAACGAAGCTTTGGTCACTACTTAAAGGAGTCCCGAAGCCTTCATGTCCCTTACCAAGAAGAAAGCGTTAAGTTAACTCCCGATTTATCCAAGATCCCTAGTCGCCCCCGCTTTTTCCTTGTAGCCTCCTTCCCCCCCCCTTTTCAGAAATTTTTTTCAGCGTACGATCCCTATAAATCCTTGACTTCTTTGCCGCCAGACCAGGGAACGACGTGTAATTGCTTTGTAAATATCTGCATTCCAAGACTTGGCATAATTAATTAGATTTCGATTATAGTTTGCTACCAGACGCATGTTCTATTCTCTGGCCTTCGCAGGTATCCCAAATGCTATTGAAGCTTCTTCTTCTTTTCGCACGAAGGTCTTTTTAATCTCTCCAAGTTACCCAGTCCCTTAGAGTTCAGAGAGCCCCTACCCCTCTGTCCCTGGTCGCCCGTGCCTTCCTTTTCCTCTCCCCCCCCAAAAACGGCATCCCGCAAATAGACGAAAACTCCCCCCTCATGTGACCTCAGCCGCGGTCCTTTGTTCATCGTCGCGTTCCTCGACAGCACTTCCCAGCCGTGATTATTTGCCTGATCCCCTTCGTCGCTTAATTCTTTTAATAATGCTTCTTCCGCGCCATTTACGAAACCGCACGATTTACCCACCCTCTTTTGGCCGAAATTCTCCGGGTTTCCCAGTGTCCTTGAGTTCTCCTCCTCTCCCGGAAGATTTAAATTTAAGCTAGTCCCACCCTACCCCCCATTGGATTTTGTTTCCCCCAAAAGGCTTTTTCCTTGAAAACTGTAACTTTCTCGTACCAGTTTTTTTTTCTCTCTTGAACAGGATGAGTTGGAGATCGGATCTCTCTTTCCATACCCCCCCTTTTCCTTTTTGTTTGGAGAGAGCCGATGATAAAGCTTGCCTCCCCCACGTAACCACATCTTCCCGTTGTCCCCCCTATGAGTTCTATCTTTTGAAATTCCCCCCTTTTTCTTTCTCGTTGACACTGCCCTTAAGTTGTGTGTGTACGCGTGTGGCAAAATCTTCTCTTTCTACTTTTGGGAGAGCTGGGCTTTCCAACGATCAAGCCTTTGCCCCGACCCCAAGTGTGAGTCGAGGTGTTCCTTCCTTTTTCCTTTTTTGGGAGAAGATGGATTAAAGGATAATCTCCTCTAGATACGGAAGGATTCTTGACTATCCTCTCACTGATGGTGCTGTATCCTTTCCTCCTCTGAGTTATGCCCCCCCTTTCTCTGTCCGAGAGGGAAGATTTGGAGTTTAGGGCTGTCACTCTCGTCTATCTTTTTTGCTTTGAGTTTCGCAATTCCACGAAAATTTCTTTCTTGGCTTGCTTGCGCTCTTCTTGACTGGGAATGCTGGGGACGTAGAACATAGATTCCCCCTCTCGGCGAACGCCGCGAAGGGTGGGAATTCTCCTCCTTCCCTCCGGTTGAGCAAAATTTCCGAGCGAAGATCCTGACTTCTCCTTCTTCATGGCTCTATGCCGCCGTGGACAAAGGATTTGGTATCTTAGGCTGAGCAGAGGCTGCCCCGAATCTTTTTCTTCCAGACCCTGTACTGGATTAACAGGGCGACGGTGCGTTGAGCTCCTCTTTCTTTTCTTCCACCCACAGACTCTCGTGAACCTGACACAACTGTTGTTTTTTGCCGCTTCCGCCTCTCGTGACCTGGTGCTCTCCCGGTACCGTTTTCAGAGGCTTTGTTCTAGGCAACAACCCCAAGTCAGGAATCTGGATTTCTTGCCATTTCCGAAATCTTTTTTTTTTTCCCATGGGGGCTTTCCCCCCCCTACGCGTCGGACCTTCAACTATTCGACGTACTGGTCCGGGTCTAACTTCTCCCCCTTTTAGCCTTTTGGTGATTTTGAGCGCGGATGCGGATTTTTTCTCCTTAATGAGCTTTGGGAAAAGGAGTAATCTCTGCCTTGGCCCTCCCCCCTTGTTGACCCTCCTCAGTCCCTGAAAAATACCCCGGCGTGAAAAAATCCCCCCCTCGGCTTCCACGCATATTATGCCCACAACGCCCCTTCCACAAAGGTCAACAACGGGACTTTTACCTGCCGCGGTTCTCTTCTCCTCGCCGCACTATCAATCCCCCTAAAAATCCCTTTCTTTTCACATTCTTCGTTAACTTCCAATCATTGCCCTAACTACCACTTTCAATATCCCGCCCAACCAACGGGCGTTTTTCTTCGGGAGTTTGTTTTTCTTCTTTCGGGATAGCCTCAGGTGACCCCCCTTTTTCCTCCTTGTGTTTTTAATTCCTTTTGCCAGAATTTTCGAACCCTTTCCCCCCCTTTTTTTTGGGATCCCTTCTTTGAGAGACTCCTGGCGCGTTCTTGTTCCTTTTTTCCAGTTTGACGTCTTTTCGTTTTACATCCCTCGACAAACTTCCTCGCGTTTCCTCCACGTGCGTGTCTAGGCTGGAAAGCCGCTTTTTGGCGGCGACTCCTTATTTTGAGATTTTTCTTTTTTAAACTTTTGGAGCAGATTGTAGTGTCTCCTCCTGGTTTCCTTCCGCCTTTCCCCCTTTAAGAATTTCTTGTCCTTTCGCAACAACTATCAACTCGTCCCCCCCCTTGTCCCTCAATCCTTTTTAACGGGAATTTCCTCCCTTTTTTTTTCTTCTGTCCGGGCTCGTTCCAAATTTAAGATGACCCCCTTCCTTTGAAGCTTTGCTACGAAATAATCGAGATTCCCCACGACGGATTTCTCCCCTTGTGCTTTTTTTCCCGACCCTTATCGTGTCTTGCAACCCCCTGCGTGCCAAGACTTTTTCCCCCTCCCTTTTGATCTTGGGTAGTGGGTTCCTGGATAGGCCTAGTGCAGGGGTACAAGAGTTGTGTGAACCTTTGTTTCCTGTATTTTTTCTTTCCCTTGACCTTTCATGAAGTTGTAGCACGTGTTGATTCCATTTTTTCTTCCTTTTTATACTCAACTTCCCCTTTTAGGTTAAAAGACGTTGTCTGGCAAATCTCCCTTTCTTCCCGCCCTCTCTTGCATCCCTCGCTTTTTTTTTCCAATCCACGACCGTCACCCTCGTTGCCTCGCCCGGTCTACGCGCTCGTCGACCTTCTTATTCTAGGGATTTTTAGAGGAGGTGTTTTTCATTCATCCACCCTTGGATTTCCCCATTATTTTGTAAGGGCACATAGCATCGATACCGCGTTCTGCCTCTCTTTGTTAGCCGCCCTCTTTCCCCCCTCTTACGGTTTCCCTGCGGCTCTGCCGCACTTGCTTTCATCACGGACCTTTCAGTTGTCGCGGTCTTTAGATTTTTACCGATAAAATGATCTTTCCCCTCCGCGCTCAATACACTGTCCGGCAGAAAGCGGATGTACGCCTTCATGAATCTTCACTTACTTCTTTTCCTTTCTCACGTCAAGGGAATTTTCACGAAGATCCTTTGACCCTTCCATCACCGGCTCCTCAGAATTGATCTTTATTAGTCTTTTTAATGTGCTCCACCGCCCTAATGTCCGGCTCTCCCTTGTATCACTATCGGGAAGCTTGGCCCCCGAGGTTAGAAGCCCTTTTTTTTGGACCTCTCTTTACGTGAAAACTGAGCCACCCCCCTGAGCCCTTTTTTTTAATGTTTTTTAATTCTGTTTCTCCGGCGCCCTCAGTCCCAAAAGCCACATAGATTTTCCCCGCCCCACTTCTTTGTCCCGCTTTGATACAGCGCGGGACACTTTCCCTTTTCCGACTTCCCTTCAGATAGTCTGGAGTTATAGTCAGTTTCTTCCTATTCCCAAACTCTCCATCCCTCCCAAAGCAGATGCCTTCACCACCTCTCTCCACTTTCTTGTCAGCAAAATATGGTTTTTTTGGGTGTCCTCCCATTGTAATCTCCTCCCTCCCCTACGGCAGTACCCTTCTAAGCCCTTTTCCCCCCACCTACTCCCCCCACTTCTTTCCCACCCCACAATTGACTGGTGTTTTGTCCTTGTAGTTCCTACGTTTCGATTCTTGTTCCACATGCTTTGTATCTCCTTCTCCTTTCTACTTGTTTTGAGAGAGATCCGGCTCCCCTCCTCCTTTTAACAATCCCCCTTTCTTTCCCCTTCTCCTTTCCATCCCTAAGTTACAACAGGTTTTAATCTTTGTTTAAATCCCCCCCAAATGTCAGAGGCCTTTTTGGACTAGGATTGCTCTCCTTCTACTGCCTTTCTTTCTTCTGGATGACTGGGAGTACAATTTTTCTTTCCCTCAGTCCTCCCTTTGAGATCGCTGGGAGAAGTGCATCTTTGCTTTTTTAGTGCGCGGGTGTGACTTCCATGGATTTTTGAGGCGCTATAGCCTAAGAAGGGCATCATATCCTCTTTCTTGTCTTCCCTTATTTAAACGTCTCTGGGGATGACCGTGAGGAGGTTTTCTGCATCTCGCCTAGTGGAAGATTTGGCCGTTTCTTTTTTGCCGAAGAATGAGTTTGGTTGTTTTTTGAAAGAGTTTTTTCCCTCGAGGCGGGAGCCAGTGAACTAATCTCACGCAAGGTGTTTGGCTCCGACAGACGGGGACCCTGGTTCCCGCTGGTCTCTCTTACAACTAGCATGGAGGATGACCCCTTGCCAAGCTTGAGAAGCCGAGCGGAACGAGAGGATAAGCCCCCCCCTCAGGCCTTTTTTTGACCGCCAACAAGTGGCCCTCTTCCTTTATCCCCCTCCTTCGGATCTTTTCCAGTGGTTGAGCGCAGTCCCCCTCTAAAAGCTTCTCTTAGATTACCTGAAGTCTGCGCCTGAAAGAAGTCTTGTTTCCCCTTCCTCCGAGTCGTAGCTCCTCTAAGCAGTTTTTCCGAAGTTCTTTTCTCCCTTTCTTTGGGTGACCTTTGTGTCTCTCACGATCCTTTTCTTTTTGAACGAAGTTTCCACCTCCAGGTTTCTTTTGGGGTCGATGGTGGAACAGTTTTTCTTTCTTAGTCTTTCTCCGACGTTTTGAAAAGTGATGCAGTAAGCGGCTTTTTTTTTTCTTACACTGGAACTCGGGATCGATGCCTCCCTTCAGGACAGCAACATGGCTTGTTTTACTTTCCTTTTTGGGACCTCCAAAACCACTTTCTTTTTTCTCGCTTCCCTTAGCTCTTCTTTTTAATTTTTTTGAGTTACTCGGCCGTTCCCTCTTTTGCCTCTTCCAGACGAGCAGCGAGGGACTATTACGACATGTTTTAAAATATCCTTTTTTTTTGCCTTTTTTTTCCGGCTTTGCTGAAGGCGCAGTGCTTATCCCTCCCCCAAACTTCAGAGGAAATCCACACGACCATCATAAAATTCACTTCTTCAATCCTGCCCTCCCACCAAACAGCCAGGCCTTCCCACTTTTATAGTGTACCATGACAGCCGGTATCTCCTCGTCCTTCCTCACTTATACCTTTTTCACATTACTTCCGAATTTGCACTTTTTCAAGCTTCCATCCTTCTTCTTTCCAGCGATTAAGCAATCTTTGCTTTTTTCCCCCCCTGGTTTTCTTTTTATTTTAGTGGACCGGTTCTCGTTGTCCCGTCCGACGGAATTGCGATTAAATTTTGTGGGCATCCGACTTCTCTCCTATTGAAACCAATGTTTGAAGGAGGCTTTTCCTTTACAACTTTCCGCGTGGTTGTAAGGGTATATTTTTGATAAGACGACCTCGCCGGCCCCATCCCTTTCCAACTTGCCATTCTTTGAGACCCTACCGCGTGCTACAGAGCATGTGACCACAGTCGGTCCTCCATCCCCTCTCCTTTTCTCTTCTCCCCCATTTGCTTTAAATTGCGCGACCTCCTTTCTGTGGACACAATGGCCTTTCCCAATTTTTCAGATTGTGGTGACCAGGAGACCCCCCTTCTTTGAAGCCCCTTTTTGCCCCCCTTTACCCTCAGTCCTCCCCGTTGTCCTCACCCTTTTCGTTTCGTCGGCTTCTTGGACTCTTGAACACCCACTAGATTGATTGTGGTCATCCGAGACGGTTCCCTTCTCTCAAACCCCTCCCGATGACCACGCCCAGAGGCCGGCCTCGCTGAACCTGAAAGGAGTTCTATGTCCCAAAAAGACAAGCGTTGCGGTTGCATCCCTGGATATTTTTTGGGACTCTGGGATAGGAGGAGATGGACGTACTCGGTTGGTACCCCTCAAATTGTGTTCTTTTGTTGATTCAATTCTCATTTGCATTCCAGTGTCTTTTTTTCGTTTAATCTGAGCGGTTTCTTTTTGTTTCCTTCTCTCCCAGCAGGTTCAACGAAGTTGTTCCAAGGCACACCTTCCTTTCACAGTCAGACGAATAGGAATATTGCCTTACCAACTCAAATTACCCTTCTCCTCCCCCCCACCTTTTTCCCCTCCTGAAGCTAAATGCTTGCGTGCCTTTGAGAAGGGGCCGGATTGTTATGTTGTCACCTGATCACACAAGCCATGCGGTAAGGCCAACATCTTCACACCTTTTATGACCCAGATTTTTTTTTCTCGACCACCTTCTATGGCTCAATTGCGGCATACCCGACTCGAGATGCACCCCAGTCAAGCAGCCGTTGTGTTTAGGTTAAATTGATCTGTGTGACCATCCCCTAGTTTCAAACCCTTCCTCCCCTGTTAGCGCTTTTTTTTTTTCCCCCGGATGCTCTGTCGTACGAAGAACCCTGAGCCTACAGCCTCGGACGACTGAAAGGAATTACCTTTAGTTCATGCCTTACCCTTCTCTGTCTCTTACTTCCTCTTTAGTCCTCTTCGATCGTCCTGTTTATGCACCGCCTGTTCTTGTTAACGATCGCATCTCAATTATACGCTTGATTGGAGAAGCTTCTTCTTCTGTGTCTCAGCTTGACCCGTCCCCCAGCTTTCTCCCCAAGTAACCGAGAGCATCCCCATTCATATTTTTCGTTACTGGGTGTGCAGCTTGCGACCTTTTTTATTTTCCCAACACTTCGGTCCCTCCCGTCCCCCTTTAGCTCCCCTTTATGCCCTGCGCCGCTAAATGGCACCCATAGGCACCCTCCCGACTTTAGAAGCCGGATTTTCGCGTGTCCACCTCTAAGATCTTTTTCGCTTAAAATCCCAGCACTCCTCATGAACAGACCCCACTGCCCTTCCAGCACACTATCTCAATTTCGAGTTAACCAGGGCTGAGACGGTTTGTACTCCCCTTTCCCCCCTTTTCTTTTTTTCCTCTCCCGATTAGGGTCCATACTAGTGGCCACCTCTCAACCCCATTAAACTGGCCTCGTCACCCCCCCCTCGTGTTCGGCCAAGTTTTTTTTCACCTTCTTCTAGGTTTCTTTCTGGACTCTTTTGTTACGTGTTCAGGCTTCGAGCGGGAGCTGATCTCATTTCCCCCGATTTTTGTTTTTGAGGAGCGCGATACCTCCCTCTCGTTTTCAAGTCACAAAACATCTTCCTATTTTTTTTCCCATCCAGGGTACAACATTTTTCCCTGCCTAGCCCCTTTTCCCGACCATTTTAATGGCGAGGTCCTTGTCAAGAGCGATTCTCCCTGTCCCTTTTTCCTTCTTTCTGTCACCTTCCCTACAGCTTGCCTCTCTCTTCATCCACGGAAAATAGGCGACGCTACCTGGATCTTCGTTTCCCCAGTGAGGCCATTTGAGTACAACCTCTCTTGGATTTCCCGTGAGAGACTGTTGTTTTCGTTGATTTTTAGTTCCCTGGATCTTTCCCTAGACGAAGACTAAGTTTGAAGATTCCGCTATTGAGACGTGTCTGGCCCCTCCATTGCACTTCTGCTGACCCTCTTCTGTCTTCCTCCCTCTTCCGACACTTTTTTCGCGGATTCTGGGAGACCTGCAGCCTCCCTATTTTGTATGAGCCCTTCCGGATTTGGGCGCTGAATTTTTCTCCCCCTCTTGAGTCTTTCCGACATCTTTATTTTGAAGGTTGGTGGATTTCTCTCCTTCTTTCTTGAGTATCCACTCTAAAGAGATTGCGGCGAACGCCTCTCAATTCTAGTTCAGATGAGAGGAACGAGCCAAATCCGCAAGACCATTCTGGATGTCAGAACCTGTGAGCTCGAAGACATTCAGGAGTGTCGAGGGGCGCAGCGACTTGCCCCAGCCTTACGATTTTTTCGTGATAGTCCCCTTGGGCGTCTTCTTGTTCAGTGACCTTCAATGCATCCGCTACGAGGCGGAAGCCTCTAAGCTTTTCTTTATCCTGGGATACAAGTCGGGCCTTCGACGATCTTATCGTGGGAACCCCTCTGTTTATGCCACGACACCTCGGCGATTCCCTTTTTATTCGAGGAGTGACGTTGACGAGCCTTGACCCGTCGTGGTCCAGCTTTGGTTTTTTTGAATCAAACTTCTTCCTCAGTCATGTGCGTTTCTCTAGTGCCTAGGTGGCATTTGAACTTCCTCATGGTTCTCTTGAAACAACCTACGTGCGGCCATCGCATGGAGACCCCCTTCAGCTTTACTTTGCCTTTTTTTCCCGAGGGCGGAGAGGGAACGTTGGCTTTTCATGGTTCTTTGAAAGTTCGGGTGTTTCCGTCGATTAACATGAGCGGTTTTTTTTTTCACCCTCCCGCGGATTTTTGAGGATCATGGTTCTGGGACTCCGAATTTTTTGCTTCCTAAAAAATAAAACTTCCTTGAAATAAAAATCCCTTTCCTTTTCCCTTGGCCTCCACCCTGGGCCTATGGAAAGATAACACCTCCCTCCAAATCCCCTTTCCTCGTTTTACCAGTTTTTAGGCATCCTCGCAGAATATAACCAACATCCCCATCCCCCTTTTCACTTTCATGCTTTCTTTTGAAGAATGTCCCAAACCTCC
>Ga0179593_1609346_pt1 | contig 12758 bp, 23 predicted proteins | sample CZODoug2_1_08_16_FD_185931 | JGI IMG/M metagenome (GOLD analysis project Ga0179593, IMG submission 185931) | Vadose zone soil fungal communities from Angelo Coast Range Reserve, California, USA - CZODoug2_1_08_16fungal (PacBio error correction) | ecosystem: Environmental > Terrestrial > Soil >... | reverse complement strand
TTTCCTTCCCTGACCTAGGAAACAGGGTCGAATGTGCACGGGCGAATGAAGGCTGAGATTTTTATTCTTTTCGCACTTTGTGTCCTTCCTCTCCCCCCCTCTCTTTTTCTTAGCGAGCGCAGTGCCGAGTCTCAGCCTTTTTTCTACTTTTTTTCATTTCCCTTTTTTTTTCCCCCTCCACGAAGGGCGAACGGGCAGCCCGGATGATCAAGGCAGGCTCTCCTTTTTTTCCTCATGAAATACCCCCCTCCTCCCTCCCCTCCCTTCCTTACACGAGGCTGAGCGATACATCAGAGGCTCCTATGCTCTCCCCCTAGCCCCCCCCTCTCTTCCCTCTTCCTGCGCAAAACCGACGCCTTGGCGGGACGGAGGCGAACCGCGGCCCTCCTCCCTTTTTTTTTATAGATGTAGGTCCCTCCCCCCTTTCTTTCTCTCCCCCCCCCTTCCGTTGAAGAAAAAGAAACTGACCCAGGAGAAACCGGCTCCTCTTTCTTTTTTTTCAGTTTTCCTCTTTCCCCCATCCCCTTCTTTCTTTTCCCGCGCCGCGCGAAGAAGTCTTTGCTCATAGAAAAGATTAAATCCATGTAAGCCCCCCTTTCTCATTCTTTTTCAGCCCCCCCCCTTTCCCCCCTTTTCTTTACGATAAGGTCGATAGAGCGAGTCTTCCTCGAATGTCCTTGAATTCATCGGCCCCCTTTTTTTCTTTTCTCCTTTTCCCCTTTCCTCTTCCCGCGGAGAGCTGAAGGCTGACAATGATCGGCGTCTTTTTTTCCTTTTTTCCCCCTCCTCCTCTTCTGCTCCCCCCTTTTTCTCCTCCCGAAGTAAATTGGAACCCTTTTTATTCGAGCTCCTTCCCCCCATCTTCTCTCCCCCTCTCCCCTCTCGCTGCGTCGGCAGAGAAGTGAACTAAGACAGTGACCGGTCATAATGCTCTTTTATTTCTTTTTTCTTCCGGCCTCCCTTTCTTCTTTCTCATTCTTCTTGATGCCGATGCTGCGCTCGGATTGCTCGATCGCGGACAATCTTCCAGCTAGCGCTCCAGCTGTTCTTGTTTTGTCTTTTTTTTTGAATGAGTTTTTCCCCCCTTTCTCCCCTCCCTTTCCTTTTCTGCGAGGTAGTTAACAAACCGCTGTTTTCCCTCCTTTTCCTTTAGACGGGATTTTCCCCCCCCCTCTTCTCCCTTTTTTTACTCCCTTTCGCAATTCTTCCCGATGCTCGATAACAGACCGCGAACAACCCCGGCATTACGAGGCGAGCCCTTTTCCCCCCTGTTTTTTCTCTACCCCTGTCTCTGTCTCCCTCTCTTCCCCCCCCTACCCTCCGTGGCGCGATCCAAACGGAACCTTCACCGCTCATATTAATCTATCTCTTCCTCCCCTCCTTTTTTTTTTCTCTTCCTTCTTCGAGTATTTCCCCCTTTCCTCTGTTTTTTTTTCTTTATTGCATAAGGCGTGAGCCGGCACGCCTGGTTTCGCAGTTCGAGCCTCGTAAGTGAGGGGTGTTCGCGCGTTTTCCTCTCTTTCTTTCTTGAATATCTCCTTCCCTCCCTTTCTTTCTCCCCTCTTCTTTTTTCCACTAATCGGCGGGATTATCCGTTGCCAGCCAGAAGACAGCTTGTCGAGGCCCATTTTTTTTCCTCTTTTCTTTTTGTACCTCTCCTCCCTTTTCTACCCCTCTCCCCTCTTTTTCTCTTTCCTCACGAGAATCCGGCATTCAAGGGCATTTCGCGAATGCGTTGCCGCCTTGTATATCGCCGTTTCCTTACCTTCTTTTTTTTTCCCCCTTTTTTTCCCTTCCCTGAGCATTATGACGGAAGGTCGGAGGCGGCACGTCGCTGCCGACGCTTTCCCCTCCTCTTTTTTTTGCGGCTCCTTTTCCTTTCCCCTTTTCCTTCCCCCTTTTCTCGGCGACACCAGCACTCGATAGTGGCAGACCAATCTGGGGAGCATTTCTCCCTTCTTTATTTCCTTTTAGATCCTTCGCCCCCCCCTCCCCTTTTCTTCTACTTTTCGACAACAATGATCCAATACGTGGCAGCCTCTTTGTCTTCATCCGTTTTTTTTTTCTTTCCCTCCTTTTCCCCTGACTTAGAGGGAAGAATCGAGATATCGAACCTTATCGTCCAGTCCGCGCGGCCTTTTCCTTCCTTTCGAGCTTTTTTATCTATCTTCCTTTTTCTCCTTTCTTTTCCCTTCCCTTGCCTATCACTTACATGTGAAGCACATGAAATCATGCGCTGGTTGACACGCTACAACCACCTTCCCTTTTCTCCTTTGTGGTCCCCCCTTCCCCTTCTTTTTTCCTCCCCTCTCCCTGTGGGGCAGCCGGAATGCCATCTCGTATGGTTGCAGCATGCTGGCTTGCACAGGCTGTTCCCTTCTCTTTTTTATTTCCTGCCCCTTCTTCCTCTTCCCCTTTGTAAGTACGTTGAGGTTGAGGCTGGCGTAGGGAGCCTCTTTGATTTCTTTTTTCCTTTTTTCTCTCGTAGAATCTTCTCCTTTTTTCCCCTTCTTTTTGTAGCAGGAAGGGTCCCGTTAAGACTTGGTTCGCAATCGCGACACTCCCCTTCCTTCCCTTTTTCCTTTGATTTTCCTCTCTCTCTTTTTTCCTCTGTCGCGAGCGTGAACGGACGATTTGAGAGTCTGGTCCTCCCCCTTTTTTTTCTTCAGTCCTTCTTTCCCTCTTTCTCTTCCGGAATAAGCAGAAAAGTAGCATGACGGTGTGGAGCTAGGGGATTCAGCTCCTTTTTCCTTCTTCGTCCTCCCCTTTTTTTTTCTTTTCTTGTTTTGTTTAGAGGAGATTCCGAGGATGTAGGGTTACATGTCTGCACGAGCACCGCGTTTCTCTCTTTTTTTTCGGCTTTCCTCCCCCTCTTTTCTCCCCCTTCCCGTCGACGAAGAGAAAAGCGTCGTCCTTCCTTCCCTTTTTTATCCCTTCCTTCTCTTTTCCTCTTTTTCCAGCTCGCGCTCGGGAATCAGCAGACGGCGTTAGGAGCGCCTTTTATACCCTTTTTTTCCTCCCCCCCCCCCCCTTTCTCTTCTCGATGGCGAAACCAAGGCGAAGGGGCAGCCTTCTTCTTTCCCGCCGTTTTTCCCCTCCCTTCTCAAGACCATCGGAATTGAAAAAAACGAGGCTGAGATACATCAAGAGGCTCCCTCTCCCCCCCTCCCCCCCCTAGTCCTTCCCCTTTCCCCCCTAATAAGGACTGGGACGAGCCAAACGATGCTGTGCGGCGACGTAGTCCTCCCCCTTTTTTTTTCCACCTCTCCTTCTTGTGGAGAAACGAATCTCCTTCCGATTCAACCACCAGGCGTTTACTCCCCTCCTTTTTCCTTTTCAACCCCCCCTTTTTTCTTCCGCTTTCCTTCCTTTCCACCATGTAAGTGATAGGCGAGCCTTGGAGACAGCGCCGCGCGAAGAATTCTTGAGATCCTTTCTTCTCTCCCCTTCCTTTCCCCTTCGATAATTGGATCTTATCCTTCCTTTTCTTCTTTCGCGTGACGGGACCCCTTTTTCTTCCTTCATTCATCGCGATGCGAAGATGGAGAAAAAAAAAGGACTTCCTTGTTCTTCTCCCTTCCCCTTTTTTTTTCCTTTCCTTCCTTCTGTGCGAAGACGGAAAACGCTAGAGCTGGTAGGTCACCAGCGAGAGCCCTTCCCCCCTTCTTTTTACTCCTTTTTCCCCTTTTTCCTCTCCCTCCTGGGCGCCGACAAACCTCAGCCAAGGCTTGCGAATGCCCGTTCCCTTTTTTCTTTTCTTCCCCCGATGACTTCCTTCTTCTTCTCTTTTTTTTTTTTAGTTCCATTCGCGTTAAGCCCACCGACCATTCGGCCACCCCCCTCTTGTTTCCTCTGTTCCTCTCTTTCCCCTTTTTTTTTTTTTTTCCCCATTCTTCTCCGGCAAGGTACGCTTCGGCGCTGACCTTCTTACATAGCAACGTGTGAATGGAGCGCGTAGACTCTTATCGCTTCTTTTTTGTAGTCCCCCCCTCCCCCTTTTTCTTTTTTCCCCCTAGAGAAAGTAGACGTGATGCATTCGATCGCGATTTCCAATATCGCGAGTTCACGTTCCTCTTTTTTTCTTTTCGAGGCTCCTTCTCCCCTTTTCCTTTTTTTTTTTTTTACTTTCTCTCCCGAGAATAGGAGGCTACAAGGAAGCCTCTGTCGTAGACATCGGAAATAGTAATTACCGAAGCTCCCACCTCTTCTTTTTTCTCTTATAGGTGTTTCCCCTTCCTTTTTTCTTCCTTTTCCTACTTATTTCTCCTTCAATCTCGGGGAGCGCAGGTTTACCGAAGCGGGTGGGTGCGTGGAGCGTGATTTGAATGAAGGTTTTTTTTCTTCTTTTTTTATCGCCTTCCTTCTCTACTTTCCCCTCCCCCCTTTTCTCGCTGATATTGGAATCGCGATCGAAGGCAATAAAGTCTACATTCTGCTCGAGTTCACCACTTCCTCCCCTTTCCCTCCCCCCCCGTTGACAGCCTCCTCCCTTTTTTCTTCCCTTCCTTCAACAACGGTGGAGGAAGAAGGTAAGCGCCGAAGCTACCTTGTTTTTTTTTTTTTTTTCTTTTTCCTTTTTTTTTTTTTTTTTTTTTTTTCTTTTTTTTTTTTTTTTTTTCTTTTTTTTTTTTTTTTTTTTTTTTTTTTACTCTTTTTTTTTTTTTTTTTTTTTTTTTTTTTTTTTTTTTTTTTTTTTTTTTTTTTTTCCTCGAGAATGTCGAACACGCCTCCAAACGAGCCGGAACATCTGGAGCGCTCTTTCCTCTTTCTCCCTTTCTGCGTCCTGTCTTTTTCGTTTTCCCCCCTTCTGTGGGAGGAAAGAGAATGGAACTGAAAAAAGCAAGGCACTTTCCTTTATTTCCTCTTTGTCACATTAGCTGCCCCTCTCTAGTTTCCTCTTTTCTTTTTGCGGCGCCATCGCGATGGACGCGAAATTTAGCTTACCTCGACCATTGTTCCAATGATTCTCCTTCCCCCCCCCCCTTTTTTTTTTTCTGGCCCTTTTTTTTCTTTTTCCCCTTCTCCCCTTCCGCCGATCTGCAGAATTACAGAATCAGACAGGTCATTCTTTCCTTCCCCTTCTTTTCCTGCCGACCTCCTGCCCTTTCTCTTCCTCTCCCCTCCTCCTTCTTTCCCTCTTTTTCTCTTTCTTTATGGCTGGCTGAATCCTCCGCCACTTGCGCTCGCGCGATGGATGGAGCTCTCCCCCCCCCTTTTTTTCCCTGAGACCTTTCCTTCTCCTCTGCCTCTCCCCTCCCCCTTCCCCCCGTCCTGCGACTGGGGGCCCGAGGTTGTTCGACAGCCTACAGGATTGCTCTGGTTTTCCTGGTCGCCTCCCTCCTTTTTTAAAACTTTTACCCCTTCCCTCTTCCCCTTTTTTTTTCCTTTTTCCTCTACGTGACGCAGACGGCATCGGTTTTGCTCGTCCTAGCCTATTCGGTTGTGATTTTCCTTTTTTCTTTTTCTTTTTTGTAATCCTTTTCTTCGTTTTTTTCCTGGTTTCTTACGATGGTATTGATGCAGTGGGGAAGGCCTTCTTTTCCTTTCTTTCTTTTTTCCGTGCTGCTTTGTATCCTTCTTTTGTTTTCCCCTCTTTACCCGCTGATGTCTGACAAAGAAAGGAGAGGAAGCGCTTGCCCCTCTCTCCCTTCCTTTTTTTTTTCTGCTTCCCTCCTCTTCTCTTTTTTTTTCCCCTCCTCCGCGGCTTATCAGATCATTCGCCGGGCATTCGACACTTTTCTCTTGTCCCTCCCCTCTATTCATTCCTTTTCCTCCCACGTATCTCTCCCTCCCTCCGCCTTTCCTGACGTCCTGCCTCCATTTTCTCCATTCCCCCTTTTCCCCTCTTCTCCTTCCTTCGCCCTCGCTTCCACACCCTCACTCCCCCGTCCCCGCTTCCCCCCCTACTTCCCCTTCCCCACACCCCTCTTCTCTATCTTCTCCCGTCTTTTCCGTTTTTTTCTTTCCTCTCTCCTCAGAACCAGCTTTCAAAGGCGACGCTAAGCGGCTCCAGCGGTGCTATTCCCTCCCCTTCTCCCGTGTTTTTTCTATCTATCCCCTTTTTCTTTTTCCTTCTTTTCGCATTTGAAAGCTGGTGAGGGCGGAGATATTCGAGAACGCTGCGTTTTCTGCTTCTTTCTCTTCTTCCATGAATGCTTGAGAGCGTTCTTACTTCGTACGGACGAACTCTTTTTCGTCTTTTCCCCCTCCCCCTCCCTTTTCCTTTTTTTTCTCGAGAGCAAGTGCCGAGTTCAAGCGTTCAGGGTTGCTCGGTTTCCCTCTTCCCCCTTTCTCTTTCTCCCCCCCCCCCTTTCTTTTTCCCTTCCGTCGCGCCTTTCCCCGAGTTACTGAATCCGCCGTCGGAAACCCCTCCCCTTCCTTTAGGCCTCCCCCTCCCCCCCCTCTCCTCTCCCCACGTTCGGAACGGCGGCCTTGCAGAACAATAACCCCCCCCTTTTTTTCAGGACTTACTATCCCCCCCCCCCCCCCTCCTTTTTCCTCCCCCTCGCTCAAACCAAACGAGGATGGCATTCGGCGCCCACAGGGAGTTCTTTTTTTCCCTTCTTCCCCATGAATTTGTTATTCCTACCTTCTTTTTTTTCCCCTCCTCTTGGAACCAGTCGCAGGGAGTGGGGTTAAGTCAACAAGCGGACTCTTCCCTTTCTGCGTTTCTTCCCTCTGTCTCCCCGTCCCCCCTCCTTTCTTTTTTTCTCTCACGTTGGAGGAGGATGAAGCAGCCCATAACAATTCCCAGATCGCGAAGGTGATCCGGCCCGCGCGGGCCTTTCCCCCTTCTTTCTTCGATTACTTTTGCTCCCCCCATTCTCCCCTCATCGACAACAAGGCTGCCACGGAGGGAGATGGTTGCGACCCTTCCTCCCCCCCATTTTTCCTCCAGGCGTATTCTTAATTTCCCCTTCCCCCCTTTCCCCCCTTCTCTGCTCCCCAGATTGGCGGCCACGAGCAGAGTTGACGGGTGCGAACGAGCGAAGTCTCCCTTCCTCCCCCTCTTCGAGGCGACGACAAAACCTCCGCCACTTTTCCCCTCCCTTTCAGCCTACCTTTCCCCGTATCCTTTTTTTTCTTTTATTCTTTCCATTAGCGTACGACCACCGCCGAGTAGGAAGAAAAGATGGATCATGGCCACATTCTCTTACTCCCCCATTCTAGTCATGACGTGCCGTTCTCCCCCTCTCTTCCCTTTTTTTTTTCTTCGGTGTTAGACAGTTACTATAGGAAAGGTAGATCGGCGATGAACTTATTCCTCTCCACCCTTTTTTCTCTTTCTGTATTAGGTTTTGCAAACTTGAGTCCTGCCTCCTTTTTTCCCCCACCTGCTGGAGATGGTGACATGTTTTTTTTTTTTCCCTTTCTTTCCCTCTTTTTCCCTCCTCTTCCACTTTCCTTTCCCCCCTCCTCTCCCAACCCAGCACTTACGAGGTGCGAAAGGCAGAAAACAGGCGTGCGGCTCCCTCCCCCTTTTTTCCCCCAATCTGTTCCTACCTTTCCTCCCTCTCTTTTCCTTTTTCCCCTGCTCTCACCCGCAGTGGGCGGCGATCCCACCGAACTTTCACCGCTCCTATAATATCTCTCTTTTCCTCTCCCCTCTTTTTTTTCTTTCTTTTTCTTCCGGCCTTCTCTGGTACCGTATTTCTCCCCCCCTCTTTCCTCCCTTTTTTTTTCCTTTCTTCTTTGAATGAAGGCGTGAGCAGGCACGCCTAGTTCGCCTTTCGCAGCTCGTAAGTGCGGTTTTTTTTTCTTTCCTTCCCGGGCTTCTCTGTGCCTCCTCCTCCCCTCTTTTCTCCTCCACATGGTCACCATCGCCACTCAGGCGGTTTTGGAAATACATCTTCTCTTTTTTTTTTGGATAAGCTTTCCCCTCCCCCGCCTTTCTTCCCCCCTTTCCTGTGAACACCGCTCCACCACGGACGCCGGTGTCCCTTTTCCCCTCATTCATGTCCCTTCCCCCTTCTTTTTTTTTTTTTTTCCCTTCGGTGGGCGTAACGCGAATGGAACTGAATCAGAAGGCAATTCTCTACGTGTCCCCATTTTCTTCTTTCTGACGACTCCCTCGCTCCTTTTCCTATCGAGGAAGGGCTGGCCCAGGGAATGCGCAAGCCTGGCGGAGGTTGCGGCGCCCCTTTCCTTTTCCTTTGCTGCCCCCCATGTCCCCTCCCTTTTTTCCTTTTAATCGCTGGTGGACATAAAAGCGAGAGGTTTTCCCTTTTTCCTTCACGTTTTCACGCTATTCTTCCTCCTTTCCGCCTTGTGTCGTAGCGATCGCCAGTTAATGACTGTTTTTTCTCCAGTTCGCATCGCCTCTCCCTTCTTCGTCCTTCCCTTTTTATGGTTTGATGGGCTGTCTCCTTTTTTCCTCCTCTTTTCCTTAATGGATTATCTTGCCATGAGCAAGATTCATCGCGAGGCGGATGGATCAGTCCTCCTTACTTTTCTTTTCCCCCGGTTTTTTTTCGACCGCCTCCGGATGATCTGCGTTTCTCATGGTCAGTTCTCACACGAGTCCTTTTTTTTTCCCTTTTTTACTGGCTTTTTAACCCTCCCTCCCTTTTTTTCTCCCTGCTGGCTGCACAGGCGGGTTCGCTACAGTCGCCGCACAAGGCATCCTTTTTTTTCTTCTTTTTTTGGGAATTTGCCATGCTGTTCCCTCTTTCTTTTTGAGACCTCTTGATGGATATCAGCAATCGGTTTGCATTCCTATTTTCTTTTCCCCTCTCCCTGAACCCCTTTTAACTTTCCTCCTCTTTTCTTTTTCTCCCCAGGCATTAAATGCCAGTCTGAACGATGCTGGTCTGACCCTCCCTTTTGAAAGGCTGCACTCGTCCTTCCCCCTTCCCTCTTCCCCTGTAGCTGAACGACGCTTGCGAGTCTGGAAAGAACGATGGAGCCGTCTCCTTTCCTTTTCCCTTTCTTTCTTAGTTCGGCTCCGGGTGCATCCCTTTTCCCTCTTTCTCGAATACGCCGCCCAGAAAAAGAGGTCAAATGCGAAAGGCTAATGGCTCTTTTTCTCTTCTCTCTCCTGGCCCTTCCTCCGTTTTTTGTTTTTGTCCCTTTTCTTATCCACGAGCCACGCGGGAGACATTAGAGTTCGAATGTGAAGAGGTTTTTCCCCTTTCCCTTCTTTTTTTCGCTTCCCCCGAGCGCCCCCCCCTTCTTTCCCTTTCCCGTCGACGAAAGCAGAAAAGGGTAGAAGTGCACGGAGCACTTCTCTCTAAGACTCACGAAACGGCCTCCCTCTTCTTTCCCACCTCTTTCTTCTTCCACGCAGCCGGCGTTAGCGAGAGCTCTTTCTTCCATCCTCTCTTTCCTTTCCTCCTGGCAGTGAATGCGATGGCTCGATGGTCTCCTACCCCCTTTTTTTCAGATTCCCGAGTTCTTCCCCCTCCTCAACTCATGCCTGGCCCAACTGCAGATCGGATGGTCTACCTCCCCTCTTTTTTCCTTTCCTCCACGTCTTACCAAGTTTCGGACCGGTCTCCCCCTTTTCCCCCCCACCCTGCTTTTTTCCCCCCCTCCCTGACTGGACGAGCAAAACCGATTTCTTTTCCCCTTCCTATGTCTTTTTTTTCTGATTTCCTCTTCCCTTTTTACCCCCGAATCTTCCTTCCGATTCACAACCAGGCCTTGAAGAGACCCCTTCCTTCAGCGGTCCCCCCTTTTCCTTTTTTTTTTTTCCTTCAGTGATAGGACGCGCCTTGAGCAGCGCCGAGCGAAGATTCCTTTCCCTCCTTCCACCCCCCCTGCCAATCTCTCTTTTTCCCTCCCTTCCGTGCTGATAGGCCGCGCGGAGGGGGATCGATAAGGTAGATAGCGCGAGTCTTTCCCTTCCTCCTTTTCCCTCCCCTTGGACTTTGTCTCCCCTCTCCCCCCTTCCATTCTTTTGGGCGACACGGATCAATTTCCCTACTTTTTCCCTAAGATCTTTCACCCCCCCTCTTCTCTTCTCTTTCGGCCTGCTCACCAGATTGGAGGCCAAGAGCGAGTTGCTCGTTTTCCTATCTCCCTTCTTTTCTCCTTTCTCCTTTTCATGGGGCGCCGACAAAACCTAAGCCACTTTTTTTCTTCTTCGGCATCACGTTCCCTCCTCCTCCTTTTTCCTTCTCTTTCCTCTTTCATGCTGATTCAGTTCCATTCGCGTGAAGAAAAAAACGAAGATTCGGCAACGCCCTCTTTCTCCCTTCTGAACGGAATGCTCCTATCGCTTCCCATCTTCCTTTTTTTTTTTTCTCGTCTCGGCCAAGGTAGCTCGGCGACTGACCTTATTACCTAGCCCCGTTGTCGAATGAGTCTCGCTTCTTTTCCTCTCTTTCTTTTACTAGCCCTTTTCTTTTCCCCACTCTGCTTTTTTTTTCCCCCCTCTCTTCAGGTAGACGTGATTTGCCTTCGAGCGCGATTACAAGATAAGCGAGTTCACCGTGCTCTTTTTTTTTTCTTCCTCCTTTTCCCCCCTATGTTTTGCTCCCGTCGAACCCGTGTGCCTTTCCTTTTTTTCCTTTTCCCCGAGAATAGGAGGCTACAAGAGCAAGCCTACTGTCGTCCCTTAGCCATCTTCCCTCGTCTCCCCCCCGTCAACCCTTTCCCCTTCTTTTTGTGTTGTGATGAGAGATTATAGGAGCGGTGAAGGTCAGTTTCTCTCCCTTCCCCCTTTTTTTTTGACCTCTCTTCTCGGTCTCTCCCTTCTTTTTTTTTCTCCCTTCCTGGTCGCCTTTCGCAGACTCGTACGTGGGGGTTGTTCGCGGTCTGGGTATCTCTCCTCTTTCTCCTTTTTTCCGATGATTGGAATCCTCTCTCCGGACTTCCCTCTTTTCCCAGCACAGGTCACCATCGCCACGCAGGCGGTTTGTAACTACCCCTTCCTCTCTTCTTTCGGTCCTACCTCTTCATTCCCCCCCCTTTCCCTTCTTTTTTCCTTCTCACGCCGCCGAACATATGGAGCGCTACTGGAAGATGTCAGAGATACGGAAGCAATTATTTTTCGCCCCCTCCCTCCCGTTGCAGCTTGCGTGTCCGCTTTTTTTTTTTTTTCCTTCCTTTCCCCTCTCCAGAGCATTATGACGGGAACGGTAGGAGGCGGGACGTCGATGGCCGTCAGGCCTCTCTTTTTTTCTCGATATTTCTTCTTACTTTTTTTTTTTCTCACCCTCGCGGGAAGGAGAACTTTAGCTTACTCAGCTTTGTTCCCGATTTGCCGCCAACTTCTTTTTCTCCCTTGTTCCCTACCAGCGCGAGGCGTTGTCAGATCGTCGCACATCCTACGTCTTTTCTTCTAACGTTGGCTGCACACCCTCTCCCCCCTTTTTTCTATGCCAGTTCATTCCTTTTTTATCAAAGATTCGCATAGCCGATGAATTCCTTCCTTTTTCTTTCCTTCCCCTGAATGTCCTCCTTCTCCTATTCTTCCCCCCTCCCAACTTGCGCTCGCGCTATGGCTGGCGCAGAGACTTACAGTGCTGCTGTTTTTTTCCCCTGTCTTCTTCTTTTTCTAACTCCCTTTAGTGTGCGCCCCCTTCCCCTTTATTTTCCCGCAGGTTCTGTCGACGCCGACCGGAATGATATGGTTTCTAATGGTAAGGTTCTTCCCTTCCTTTTTTTTCCATGGAGTTGGAAAACTACCTCTCCTTTTTTTTTTTCTCTCTTTTTCACCAGGCGGGTTCGAATAAGGAGAAGAACAAGTCCCTCTTTTTTTTCTCTCTTCCCCTTTTTTCTAGAAGGGGGGTTTTACTTTTCCGGTGATGGATGGAGTATGGAGACTCGTGATGATATCAGCTCCCCTTTTTCGGCGCTGCAGGGAACTCTGGTTGTCCCTTTTCTTTTTTTTACCTTTCAGCATGTTAGCAATAGCGAAATCGGCATTTCAATTGCGTCTTCCTTTCTCGATTTCAACTACTGAACTCTGCTCTCTTTTTAAGTCGAGCGCGAGATGACAAGACGATTTGAGAGGATGGCCCCCTTCCTCTTTCCTTCTTGTTCGAAGGCGGCATCTCAGATTCATTTTTTTCCCTCTATTCGTTAGAAGCGGAACGGAATCCTTCCGCCCGAGTCTGTTCTCGGAATTCTCTTTCTCCTCCGATAAGGGCTAAAGAGGTGAGAGTGAAAGAAAATGGTAAACTGAGTAGTTTACATCAATCAATACTTTTTCTTTCCGATTCTTGTAGAGTTTAAAATTTTATGCTAATTGTACCCATTCTTTTTTCCTCCCGAGAAAGAGAGTAGATGATCCCTTTTTCCTTCTGATTCCTTCTCGCCGCTACTCCCTCAATGAATGATGAGAGAAGTCTTCTCGACCGTTCCTCCTTTCTGGCCCGGACTCTCCCCTTTCTCCTCTCCTTCTTCAGAGAAGAGTTTATCTCTCTCTTTCTAGATTTGCTCCTCTTTCTTTGCTTCTTTTTTTTTTTCCTCTGGCGAACCATGCGGAACGGGCAGACCGGCATTGCCAAGAGCAGCCTTTCCCTCTTCTTTCCCCCCTCGTTTCCAAATAGCTTGCCCCCCCTTTTCCTTCCCCTTCTTCTTGCGATACATCAAGAGGCTCCAGAAGACAGCCATCACTCCCCTCTCTTCCCCCCCCCCCCCATGGAGGACGCGAAGGATAAAATCAGCACCCCCGCCTCTGTCCTTTTCCGAAGCCTGTGCCATTTTTTTTTTTTTCTCCCCGTCCCACAGGGAGCTGTAGGTGTCAACGCCAGTTTCTTGTCTTGCGTCTCCCTTCTTTTCCCCTTTTTTTTTTTTTTCAACCATGAGCA
>Ga0179593_1555387_pt1 | contig 12758 bp, 14 predicted proteins | sample CZODoug2_1_08_16_FD_185931 | JGI IMG/M metagenome (GOLD analysis project Ga0179593, IMG submission 185931) | Vadose zone soil fungal communities from Angelo Coast Range Reserve, California, USA - CZODoug2_1_08_16fungal (PacBio error correction) | ecosystem: Environmental > Terrestrial > Soil >... | reverse complement strand
TTCCCTGAATTCTCTTGAAATTGTAATTTCTAAGAGTAAGCATTCTGCCTGAAGCCTTCAGATTTCACACATAACCTTGGCTGAAGAAAAGGTTTGAGAATTTTTTAGAGCTTCCACACCTATGGTTCAATGGATGCGGTTCACCGTTTTTTAGTTCCCCATCGATAAGGTAAGAAGCTTCCCCGCCCCTACCTCTTTTCTGTGCCCTGGACGGAACCCCGTTACCGCACCTTCGTCCCAGATACAACTCCCCCCTACTCAGGGGGGAAGCGAGTTGGTCTGTTGTTTTTCCTCGGGACCCACTCTGTTTTTTTTCCTTTTTCCAGGCCTCCTCACCCAAGGGGACTTCTTGAACGCGGACTGCCGCTTCGAATTCCCGCCTCCGTCAGCGGAACCAGTTCCTGCCCTTTCCAGCTTTTGACCACTACGGACCCCACCTCCTTTTTCCCCAAAGTGAAGAGAATGGCTTTGGATGGACCCTCCCTATTGTTGTTAACTGCTGGTCGCCTCCGCTCCGGCCTCTGTGCACGGTAGAGCCATTTACCGAAGGACCCCAGAAAAACATCTTTTTCTTTTGGCCCCCCCCTGATGGTTACCTCCGCCGCCGGAATTCTTGTTGTGACCCTTTTTTTTCCGATCTTCTTCCGGCGGCTGGGGCGAACTTTTCCCCAACCCCCCCCTTTTTTTCGTTAGTCTTCGCCGGGCCCCCTCCCACACTCTGGCTTTCCCCTTCTTGGGGGATTTTTACCCCTCTCATTTCCCTTTTTTCCCTCCGAAGGTTTGAGCGGGGTTTTTATTTCTTCTTTCTAGGGGCGGGCGGGCTGTTTTTAACGGGAGGGGATGTCTTCTTGGATGGGTTTGGGTTTTCCCTGTTTTCTTTTTGTTAGGATGTCGTTTCTTCGGTTGTCCCCCCCGGGTTTAGTCCAGGTGAACTTCTTTCACGAAGTCCCTCATTCTTCCCTTTCCGCCCCCTTTTTGATTTTAGATCAGGACAATTCTCGTCGTGTTTTCCCGTATCACGTAACGGAGGGGTGACTTCCCTTTTTCGACCGTATTTCTTTCCGGCTCAGTCCGGACTTCAAAAAGTTTCCCTTCCCCTCCGGACTTTTATAATGGTAGCGGGCATTCTCTCCGGAATGACGAGGACCTTGACCGGGGCCGGGCTTACTGACTTTTGGAATTCTCTTGCTGGCCGGAGCCCCATTTCCTCCCCCCCACCCCCTCCCTTCATACCCTTTCCCTTCCGGCGGCGGAAACTGGCCGATTTGCACTCCCTTTTTCCCCGGGCGCCGTTGATCAGTCCCCTTTCTTTTGAATGAACACTTCGGAATAAATGAAGCCGTCTTCATGGTCCCGAAGAAGAATGGCCCTCTTATTTCCCTCCCCCTCAGCAGATGTAAATGCCTTTTTTTTACCATGCGTAAGCAAGAGACGTCGTTTCACCCCCCCCCCCCCCCACACGCCCCCCCCCTCGATCTTCTGCCTTTCTTTCCCCGCGGTGTTGCAATGAATTGAAGGCTTTTTTTTCCCTCAGTTTTTTCTGAGAGTGACTTTCTCTTTAAAGTCTCCGATTTTTCAAGGGCCCCACTGGCTTCGCGGCACTGCTGGAAGATTGGTTTTTCTTTTTTTCACTGTATCTCTGAATGGACTCAGACGGCCACGGAGTCAAGCTCCCCGGGGGGCAGGAAGGTGGAGTCCAGCCCTTTCTGCCTGTCCTTTGGGCCGGAAGTCCTCTAACTGTCCTGAACTGTAGACTCTTCTACAAAGACGTCCTTTTTTGTGATGCGGTCTCCGATTTCTTCATTCGATCTCACGTTTGGTAACCCGGTTTCGTTCTCCAACCTTGCCTAATCCATTTCCCCTTGGTTCCCCCTAAGGGAGAATGTTCCTCCAGTTTTTTCAAGGGTCTAAGCTAGTCGGACTCCCCGCCTCCTCCCGTCCTTCCCAAAGGATTTTTCCCTTTGTCCAGGCCCGCCTTATCGGTTGTTACTACTTTCTCCATGGACCCACCAAAGACACTGAAATCTATATATTTTACCTCCCCCTCCCGTGTTTTTTTTCTTCGATTTTTGGAGTGTGGGAAAGGGCCAGGTCTTTCAGTTCTCCCCTTGGGCGGCCCCGGGCCTGACGACCTCGTGTTTCCGAAGAAGTCTTTCTTTTCTGCAGAAGTTCTCTTTCTCTTCCCGGCCGTATCAAGTGGGCCCCTTCTTAGCCCTCTCTTCGTGAACCCTTCGGGATGATTCTTCGATTGTTCTCTCTTACGCGGAGATAAGGCGTTGTTCCCTTGGTTTGTTTCGTTTTTTCTCTATAAGGCATTTGTTTGAAGAAAAAGACACCAGGCTTTTCAGTTTCTTCGTAGTAAGGCCATGGATTGGAGAAGGTCGATTCTCCGCGCTCTGTCCGGACGGTTTTTTCAGGCGGCGCCCCCCCCCCCCCCCCCCCCCCCCCAAAATTTCCTTCCTTCTCTTCTTTCTTCGCTTTTTTGAAGGTAAAGAAGAGACTTGGAATTTCTGGCCTAATCCATTAGCTAAACCTGTCTGCCTTATTGAGTAATTTTTTTTTTATCAACTCTCTGGGAAGTATACTCCCTAGCCTCTAAATTCTCTGATTTCTTCAATAGATGTTACAAAAGCAGCTTTCTAATTGTCCCTCATTCATTTCTTGATTCTTAAAAGTTTTGGTTCCTACACCCCCTTCTCCCGTTCGCTGGCCGGCTGGATGGAGGTCGGCGTCGGGCTGTATTCCCTCCTTCCCTTTTGAAAGCGGCGGAGCAGCCTTTTCTCCTAACAATGCCCGCAGGTTGCTTTTGTAAGAAGTTTCCTTCTTTTCTTTTGAGTCCTTTCCCCCTCTGCGGGCCCGATTTACAAGTTCGCTAGCCTCCTTAGGAAAAACTTGCCGTTTTCTAGTTGTGCCACTCCCGGTACATTTGTAACATGCTCCTTTTTGGCCGAGGACCCTCCGATCTTCCCGCTAACGAATTTTTCAATAACCTTTCCCCAGTCTTTCCTTTTGGGACGGAGCACTGCAAACTTTCATTTCCGCGGTTTCTGTTCTCAGGTCAATGTACGTGATTAGGGGACCCGCCTCTCCGCGTAGGCCGTATTCCACGCGCTCAGATGGGGGCCGTCCGGGACTTTTTTTTGCCGTGGTGACTGTTCGGTTCTTTTTTTAACTCAGTTTCATCCCCCCGGGTGCAGCCCCTCCCCAGAAGAACCCTCCTCCCCCCCTCCCCCTCCTACCAGCCAATCAGCGAACGCTCCGAACCCCCCCGAGTCCTGAACCCCGCCCCGCTTCGGTCTCTGGGGACCTTCTGTGAAATCTCCTCTGTCTCGGTTGAGTCACCTCCCAACAGCTTTTTTTCCGCCCTATATTTTCCTTCTTCAGTCAGACGGGCACCCCGGAACCCTGGCTCCTTTTTGCCCGCCCCCGGTCGCCCAGGGGCACTGTCCCTTTCCGGCTATGCCTTCCCCGCATTTTTTGCACCCCCAAGAGTTTGCCCGTAGGTCCCTGAAAATGATTTGCGTCTCTTCTGGAGCTTTTTCTCTTCTGACCCTTGCTTGCTAGGCGACAGGTCCCCCCACTTTCCTGCTTTCTCCTTCGCGCTTCTTTTTTTTTCCCACATGGAGCAGGGTCTCGTTTGAAGTTCTTTTCTTGAAGTTCCTCTTCCCCCCTCTGGATAGTTTTCTCGGCAACTGAGGCTTCTTTTCCCTTTCCCCAAGTGAGCGGCATGGCAATTTTCCCCCACCGTACGGCCACTGATCCCCTACGTTGCGAGCGGATTCTTTCAGACCGCGTTTGGCCTTTCCCTTTTGCCACACACGATTAGTCTGGTTTTTTCCTAGTCTTCGTTTTTTTTCCCCCCCCAGGAGCCTTTTAAAGGACAGCCAGCTTTTTCATCTCTTCCCTGGCTTGGGACCTTGTCGGTTTTTCGCAGCGTCGTTTGTGATTTACCTTCTCCCTCCGGCAGTTTCAACAGAGATTGAGGATTTCTGGCGGACTTTGTGTTCCCTATCCCTTTTTTCTAGAGTTTTTCTTACTTTTCCTTTTCTCCTCTTCATCCTCCTAGTTGTTGTTTTTGATATCCTTTCCTCCTTTTGACACCCCCTCCGCGCAATGGGCAGCCCCGCCAGTCTTTTTTCGAGGCCCCCTTCCTCTTTAAAGGATAGGAGGCCTCACCCCGCATCCCCCTTTTCCGGCGCCCATTTCCGAGTTGTTTACCAACATCAGCTGGCTTTTGGCTTTTTTCCTTTGACTCTGGATTTTTTTCGTGCCAACTCCTTTTTTTACTCAAAACGTTTTCCCCTCCCTCCCCAGACTTCTGCCCCCCTCCCCCCTCAGCCCCCTTGAACCTTATTTTTTTACTCAGCCTTTGATCAGTGGAAGTTCGTGGGTTTCAACAGAGGTTTTTCCAGGATTCACCAAATTTTTTTTTAACTGCCCCCGAGTCCTCCTGCGTTAAGTAATGCCCCTTCTCCCACTTTTTTAACCCTTGGGTCGGAGACCCCCTCTTTGATGCATATCAAGTTTCAACCAATCACCTTCGTCCTGATTGTTCCCTGGATTTTTTTCCCCAATTTTCTAACTGAGAATGGGGCCTCCGCGCCTCTCTCCCTTTTTCTCGCAACTTTTCTTCCTACGAGGCAAGCCCACTGTTGCTTTTCCCCATGGATTTCTCTCTCAAGAAAGACCCTTACCTTTTTCCTTTTTTGCCTTCTTCTTCCCTCTTCCTTGGAAGCCCTTCTCCCCCAAAAGTGGTTTCGGGGTTTGAAGTTACCAGACCCTTTCCTTTCTTCCTGCCTTGGGAAAAGATTTTTTGTTTTTTTTTTTTACGAACCAGGTCCCTCTTTTAAATTCCTTTTCCCCTGCCTCCGAAAGAAGGGGATAGTCCCCCTTTTTGTCGTCTCTTCCTCTTTTTATTGGCTGTCGGGTTAGGTCCTTACTTTTCTATGTCTTTCCCTTCTGAGGTCTTTCGTTGGGGTTAGGTTATGTCGCTTGGTTCTTTTCCCTTGGGTTCGGAGGGACTACTTCAATTTTTTTCCAGACGTACCGTCCCCTTTCCTTTGTCCCTGTCACCATTTCTGAGCAGACCTTAAGATTTTGTCTTTTTCCCCTTTCCCCCCCTGACCCACCGGAACGGCCATCTCTTTCTCTGCTTTTCAGTGCTTGTTTGCACGTTACCCTTTCCCTTTTTCCCAGGGATCTTCCATCTTTTGTAGAGGGCCTGGTTTTTTGAAGATGGACAGCACTTCCCTTTTCTTTTCCGAAGCCTGGTTTCTTTTCCCGGTGTCCACTCAACCTCGAAACGATCAGTTCGTTTTCCCCCTTTTTTGACCGAGGCGTTCCTTTCCCGCTTTGCCCGGGCCGGCCTTTGATCCGTAACCTACGGAAATCCCTTTTTCCCCCCCGGAAGGCCCTTGCCGATCCCTTCAGTTTGCTTCGTCCCTTTTGGCACCTGAGCGTTGCTTTACGCCCCCCCACCCCTTCAAGGTCTCTCACCCTTTTTCCTTTCAGTGAGTAAGCCCTCGTTTTTTTTTTCCGCTCTTTTTTCCCCTTTCTCCTGATCATTGGATGCTCCCTTTTGGAACCTTGCCTACGAAAGATGATCTCCCTCCACCTTGATGGTATTAATTCCCGGGAGCGTTCCTTTGGGTTCTTTCCAGATCGGCTGGCATGTTTTTTTTTCGTTTCTGTTTCTTCGACCCTTGGGAGAGTCTTCCTCCGAAGCTTCAAGGAGAGTTTAATCCTCCTCCAGACGTCCACGGCACTGTAGATTCCCCCAAGTTCTTTTTTTGCTGTTTTCCGCAGACTTGCCCATTCGCCGGCCCCTTTTTACCTGCCTGGTTCTTTTTGGACGGAAGGCGTGACTAGGCCTTTGACCGCTTACCCGGTAGGTCGACACGCCTTGCGCTCCTCCTCCCCCAACCGTTAAGTAGCAGGACTTTTCCGTTGGATGTTCCCTCGTCTCCCGGGTTAGCTTTCCCTTTTTCAGATGTCTTGGAGCCCCTCCCCTGTAAGTTTCTTTTCTTTCTAACTCCCGCTAGTACAGGCCCGCGCGACCGGTTTTTTTCCCTTGCCCCTGCCCTGGCCCACCACGCACTTTTCCCCATCTTTGGGTGGTTCTTCTCCCCCTTGGAGTTTACAGGGAAAGGATAAGGCAAAGATTAGAACTACGGGGAGGGCTTGGGCCCTCTTTTCCCCTTTCTCAACCAGGTTGAAATGCGCTTTCCTCGGGCGAAGTCTTCCTGGGCTAGACTTTTGGCCCGTCTTTCGTTGGGACTGCCTTAATGCGACTTTACTTTTCTTTGAGCCAATTACTCTTAGTTCAGGGAGTTTTTTTTGTCTCTCTTGTAATCCCCATTCGAGTTTTTTTTGGGGGTTGTTTTGGGGTTTGTTTGTGGGTTGCGGGGGGGGGGTGTGTTTGGGGGTTTTTTTTCTGCTTGGTGGGTTTGGGGGTTTTTGTTTTTTTTTTGTTTATTTTTGGGGGGGGGGGGTCTTGGTTTTTGTTTTGGGTGGGGGGTGGGGTGGGTCTTTTTTTTTGGGTTTAGTGGTGGTTTTGGTAGGTTTTTTTTTTTGTGGGGGGGGGGGCCGGGTTTGCGTTGGGGGGGGGGGTTGCCTTCTCCGGTTTAGTCCTTTGACCTTTCCTAGTTGTTAATGCTCACAGCAACAGGAACTTTGTGGGAGAAATGGGTTCCCTTGACTCTTTTCTCCTTTCGAGTGTCTGGAGTCTCCAGAGATGAAGCAGACATTTCTTCTCTTAGGACACGTTGCCGTGTCGCTTTGAGGTGCATTAGTTTCTTTTCGAGACTGTTAATCCCTCCCCCTCCCCGGAGCTTCTTCCTTCCCGTCAAAAGTTTAGACCTCCCTTTCAACGCTTTTTCTTTTTCTTTTTGACTCCCCCAGAGAAAGGGCCTTTCTTAATTCCTCCCTTTTTCGTTCGACTGAAGAATTTTGTTAGGGTTTGTTTTTTTACCCTTTTGTTTCCATGAGACTTCCTCGTCAGAGCTTGCCCCCCAGATATAGGCTTCCTTGCCTCCCCCCTTTTATGGCCGGCGGTCTTTCTGGAGTTGCTTTCTTAAAGGTGCCCTTTTTTTTTCGTTTTAAGGACTTTGTACTTCCTTCCAGACTTTCCCCTCTTTTCAGGATTCCTGTTCTCGGTTGGGACGGAAATTCTTCTCCCCCGCGCCTCCTTCTTTCCCTCCCCGAAGTTACGCCGCAGTGGTAAGGTCTCTTTGGTCGGTTTCGAGTGTTTCGCTGACCATCAGGGGCCCCCCCAGCCCCCTCCTCTTCTGAAGGAAGGTTTTTCCTTTCAGCTGAACATAACATCCCCTCTCCCCTGAAGGTTCCCTAACCTGGATCCTTGACGGAATTTTAGTACCTGCAGGCGCCCGCTTCGTGCTTTTTTTTTTCTCTTTAAACTAGTGATAGGTTACCCCCCAGACCCCCCGAGTCCCCTCTTTCCCCGTGAATAGGACGTCTTTAGTCTTTCTGTGCCCCGGTCTTTTCAGTTCCGCTTTCCGCGTTTTTTCCGGTTTTGAGTTCCTGCCGACTTGAAGAAAATGCCCTTTTCAAGTCTTCTCCAACCCTCCGCCGAACCCCTCACACCTCTCACGCCCCCTTTTCGCCCCACACCGCATTTCCGAATTTCACCCGCCTTTTGACTCATAGACTAACCCAAAAAGACGCTCTAAAATCTCTGAGGACTTTGGGGAAATTTTGCTACTAGATAGTAGTTTTTTTACAACCCTTTTCCGCCGGTCTGTCCTTCTTTTTTTTTTCCACCTTCAATAAGAGCCACCTTTAAACCTTTTTTGAGGGCTACATTCCCTTACCGAAGAACCTGCCGTTCATTCACAGTCAAATTGAAGGCTCCCCCTAATCCCGGTTACAGGTCGGCTCCCCTTCTTTTTTTGACCCCCGGGGTATCATTCCGGTCCTGGAGACCCGGGCAGACTGCTATTCTCCAAATGCGCAGATCTTTTGCCGAAAATCTTTTGGGTGCCACCAAAGAAAGCTGAGTAGAGTTTGCTTTCACTTTTATCCGGAGGGGTTGGACCTTTGGGCATTCCTTTTCAGAGGGGACCCTAAAGGTTTCCAAGTAGTCCTTTCAGGAGTAACAACCCTAGGAGTTTCTCTTTGTCCCCCTTCTTCCTGAAACTTGTGTGTGATGCTAATTTACTACCCCCCCCGTCAATCCCTGGCCACCCTTTCTCCACAGGACAGGACCCCCCATCCCCTTTTTTTCCTCAAGAAGGTCTTTTGTTTCTGTTCTTTTAGCGGCAAGCGTTTTCCCCCTCAGGTTTTTTAACACAAAGTCTATTTAGATCTCTGGATTCTTCTTTTGTAAGGAACAAAACTCGTCTCGGGCAAGCAATTTTCTTGCCTCGCTCTTCTTTTCCCTGACCTGTTTTAGGTCGCGGTTTCCTGACTCGCATCTCATTTCATTTGAACTCCCCCCCCCTGTTCTGAGGCTGACAAAGGAGCCCCTTCCTCTCGTTACCACTTTTAGAAGGCTCTCTACTTTTTAATTGTTGTTTGTGAGATTCAATTGCCCTTGGTCGCACCGAGAGTCCCTTCAGTTTCTTTTCCCCCCTTGACGCTGCACCTGGCGAGGGAACCCCTCCTTGACTCCCCGGCGAGGTCCCCTTTACTCCTCAAGTCAGCTGTCACTGACCTTCACAATGTTCCACCGCCTCTTCCCCCCTTTGATTTCCGTTTTTTTAACCCATTTCTTTGTGATGAGTAAGGTCCTTGTGAGCCTTCCCCTAAAGGATCCTCTCTTTCCATGCCATACGCCTAGGTGTTGTTAAACCCCGGCCAACTCTGTGCCAAGAGCCCCCACAGCACGTCCCCCCCTAAACCCTCCGCGAACAAGAGGGAAGGGGGGTCCCGTTCCCCTTTCCGTGGCCGTTCGTAGTTTTTTTTTTTTCCCCCAGATTTTTGGGACTGAGTCCTCTCCAGTTTTTTTAAAACCCCGTTTTTATTTTTTAAAAGATCCCGCACTCTGTTTTTCGACCACGATTTTCCCCTTGTTTCTCCTGGACCCCCCGGAATTCCCTCTCCAGCCTCCGGCCCCCAAAAAATTCCCATTTTTTCCTTTTCCCTCGAAGATTTTTGGTGGAAAACCTGATACCATCCTCTTGGGGATTCCGTTCCGAGACTTTGGTGCCTCCCTACCCCACCCCTTCTTCAAACATTTTAGAAAGACTCGGCCCACCTCTGGGACCGCAAGCGTAGTCCCCCCTGCAGTCACTTTAAATGTTGTTGCCCCCCTTTTTGCCTTGATGTTTGGCCAATGGGGACGCAATTAACCTGGGTTAGGGGGTCCCTTCTGCCGTTCCCCTCCAAAGAGGACTGGCCCCTTGGTCCTGGGCTTTCCCCCTTAACCCAAAAGACGGCTCCCCCAATTTTTTTTTTGACGCAGGGGATCTTCTTCGGGTTTGAGTTTTTTTTCCTTGAATAGTTACTTAGTGGCAGGTCGGTTAGGAGGAGTTTTACCCTCTTTCTTTTTCTTTTTTATCTGATTCCCTTTTGATTTTGGTTTTGGGATCCCTTCTGAGGGTTTAAGGGTTGGGGCTTCTTCTTGTCATTCCCCAATTCAAATTCCTGTTACTAATGGCCCCTTTTGTAGTCCTAACCCCAGATTCCAGAATTCTCTTTGATCCTTTTTCAAAGCCAGTAAAGGTACCTTCCACACTCCTTCCTCCAAGCTTGAGACTGAAGGTGGCATTTTTTGAGACTGTTTCACCCGTTTTCCACGGTTGATAACCTTGCTGGTTGAGGGAGGATTTTTTCTTTTTACTTCCATCCCTTCCGGACTTCCGAGTACTGGAGTCTTTGAAAGGTTTTTTTTTCACCCCCCCCCTTTACGAAACGGAATCCATTTCAGCGTGGCCCTTCCTTTGAAAGCCCTCTGACGGTCCTCTAAGTATTCCCTGGACCCTTGGAATGCCAAAAGTTTTCGGTTTTTAGATATACTCCTTGTCGATTTTTTCGAGCTGTATTCCCTCCCCCTTCGAAAGTTCTCCCCTCCCTTCCGCGTCCTTTTTTCTTCTCTTCTATCCCCCCTAGATAAAGATAGAAGATTACTTTTTTTCCTTTTTTCGGATTTTTTACCCGTCTGGTTTGAACATTATTTCCCCCCGCAGGGCCCCCCTTCCTTGCGCGCTTAGGGTAGAATGCCCGGAGGCGTTTCCCCCCAAGGGAAGAAGAGGATTTCACTTGCAGAGATTTTTTGGAGGCTTTTTTTCAATTTTTTCGGCCTTCCCTCCCTCCATCGCTTAAGCACAGCCCTACTCCAAGGAACGTGGCTCTTCCCGACCTCCCCCCAAGGTTAATGCAGCGCTTTCCGACCCTCTTTTCTCGTCCCGGGCCCTGTACTACTCGCTTCCGACTAATTTTTTTTGCTGTCATGATCTCCCTCTTCTCTCGCCTCTCCCTTTTTAAGGTAACCTCCCGGTAAGAGCTTAGTAACTTTTCCCCCCCCACTGGTCAATCCTGATTTTTGGATCCAAAGGTTCCTCCCTTTTTTTGTACTCCCCCCCTTTTTCCCAAACGTTTAGGACGTTGGGAGACTCCCCTCTTGTACTTCTTCTCTTCAATGAGGCCCCTGGCAAGTTAGTTCCTTAAAGAGAGATGACCCTTTTATTTCGAGTATGCTGTTCCTTTGTGGCACACCCTTCCGTTTGAATCTTCTTTTTCCCTCCCTTGTGTATTCTTTTTGGTGGGCCTTCAGCTGACCCTCTGTTGCACCCTCATAATGTTTTTTCCCCTCCCTTCTCCTTCCTGGACAGATGGGAGCCCTCCGTTGCAATTTTTCTCGCCTCCTCTCCGGTCCCGTCTTTTGCCCCTTTGGCGGCCGATACTCACCGGGACTACTCAGGGAGTAGTCCCCTGAGAAAGGTTTTTCTACATCTTCCTGGTAACCGGTTTTTATTTCGGGAGTTAAGTCCTTCGTCCTGACTCCCGAAAGGTATTTAGTTTTCCTCCTTTTGAGTAGTTATTTCCCCCTTCTGGAGAGGTAGTGCGGAGTCTTCCCCTCCCTCTTCTCTTTAGGCCTTTCGTGAGGAGAAAAAGGGCTGTTGAGATTCTTCTTTCGTCCTCGTACAGGCATCTAATTTTTCATTAGTCCCTCACTCCCCTCTCCTCTGGCAAAGTCCTCAGGAGTAAAGTTTTTGCCAATATTGACCGTCTTAAGAGAAGAGCCCTTTTAGATTCCCCTGATAGTCTCTATTTCCAAACCTTCTCTTTAGCTCCTATTTCCTTATCTCGATCTGCCCAGTTCTGCTCCTTAGACCTTTCCTCCCACCTCTCCCTGGAGGTCGAGCGTCAGGAGTATTTCTTTTTTTTTTGCCCTTTCCCCTTTTCATTAGGCTAATCCATTAAGTTATTGAACCTCCCATAAGGTGAAGCCTTCTCCTGTTCATCGTGGAAGTTAACCTGCCTTTCTCGTCCCTAGGGGAGGGGAAGATCCCGTCCCTATCGAAGGCTTGTTGTCCTTTCTGTTGCTCTTCCTCGGGCCCCTACTCCAGTCCATAGTCCCTTACTGCTGTCCGTGATTTCTTCCATCCCCAGAAGGCACATCTCAGCAGGTTCCCTGTCCGTAGGTGGAACTGGGGAGTCAGGTCCCCTTTCGGAGGAGCCACTTCCTTTCTTTATGTAAGGGTGTATTTTTTCCCGTCCTGGGAACTACGATCATGCAAGTAGTTTCCTTTTCGAATGGCCTTTTCCCCCTTCCTGCTTGGGATTCTCCGTTACGAACTCCTTTGAAGAAACGCCTTTCCTCACACCCCCTAAGAAAATTCCTTGAACCCCCTTCCCCTGCCTATCCCCCAAGACATCAGCCCACACCGACCAAAGTCCCTCCTGCCCCGCCCCCCACTTTCCTCAATGAAGAAAATCACGTTTCCCCTTTCTTCTCCCTGTGTTTCGGGCTGGGAACCGGACGGTTTAATCTTTTTTTTAGCTTGGTGATTCACCATTTGTCCTTCTTTCTTTCCCCCACCGGGTGTTGTTTTGAAGGAAAGTCCTTCCCCCCCCCCCTCACCCCTTCTTCTTGTCGGCAAGGGCCGCGCGAAGATTTCATCCCTTTTCCCCAGTTCGGCTATTTCGTTTTGTTTGGTGGGTTTTCCCCCGGAAGCCTCCCCCCCCCCGCTTTTTATTGCCGTCTTTTTTGAAAATGCAGCGTTTAGTGAGCTTCCCTCTCCTCTTCCCCAGGGCAACAGGAGAGTTAAGGTCCCCGTGCATTTTCACCACACTCCGTTTCTGCTTTCGCGTGTTTTGCGATCTTCGTTTTGGCCTTTTTGCAGCGTCCTGAAGAGGTTCTCCTTCCCGTGCATCCCTTTTGGATCTGAGTGCGTCGATTTTTTACACCGCGGCTCAGTGACTCACGTGGTGCGGTTCAGCCTTCCCCCCTTCCCCCTAACAGCTAGGCCCACACACCACCGAAGAACTCCCCTTCCCGATTAAAAAGTAAAGGCTGGTTGTTTTTTCGTTGCTTCCGGTATGTTCAGGAAAGCGTTCTCCTGTGACCCCACCCCCCCCGTAGGATGGCCTTCTTTTTTCTGATCCGGGCGGTCCTAGGATAACCTTCCCTGTTAGACTTTTTAAAGCCTTTGATGTCCTCGCTTCTTTTTAATGTTCTCTGGACCTTTTTCTTCCAGCTTTCTCTTGATGGACCCAACCACTAGACGTATTCCCCAGCCGTTTTCCCTTTGGTTAGGAGATGAAAACTTTTTTTGAGAAATTTTCTCTGTGCTTCC
>Ga0179593_1476072_pt1 | contig 12758 bp, 15 predicted proteins | sample CZODoug2_1_08_16_FD_185931 | JGI IMG/M metagenome (GOLD analysis project Ga0179593, IMG submission 185931) | Vadose zone soil fungal communities from Angelo Coast Range Reserve, California, USA - CZODoug2_1_08_16fungal (PacBio error correction) | ecosystem: Environmental > Terrestrial > Soil >... | reverse complement strand
GGTTCAGGCCTACCCGTTTTTAACTCTCCCCTTCATTAGACCAGCTGCTCCCTGGAGAAAGGTGTAATGGTGTAATATAGACTAGTTATCCCTCTCCTCAGGTAGAATTTACTTGCCAAAGGAAATAACCTCTACCCCACTAGCCTTCTCGCTTTCCAGTTCGCTCCCGTTCGAGCGGGGAAGAGTTTTAGCACCCCAGCTTGTTTTTCCTCAGTTTCGCCCACCGGCTCTTCCACCTTTCTTTTTTTCCCTAATTTCCTTCTCTGTTCCGCCGAGGACAGTAAGCCCTGACCTGAGGTTCAGCAGGCCGACGAAACTTTAGTTCTTCCCCTTAAGCCCACCCAGCCTCTCCATTTTTATCTTCGCCTCATGTTACCCCCCCTAAGACCAAGGAATCATGAACCAACGGGTCTCTCCTAATTTTTCAGATCTTTCCCCTTTGACCCTTCCTGTCCCCTTACCCGCTCCCGCCCTGAAGAACGACAGTTTGTTTTTCAGGATTCCTTATCAACCTTTTTTTTTCCCTGGCTCATCCATGCTCCCTCTTCTCCTCTTTCCCCCCCCCCCCACAGGCGACGAGACACCTGCCCTCAAATGGAGAGGCGAAGTGAAAGGTCCAGGTCGTCGTGATTCCTTTCCCTGGTTGTTTCGTCCCCCCCCTTGATCAGTAACACTCCTTTTTCCCCCCTTCTCCAGGGGTCCACCGCATGAGATTTTCAAGAATATGGACGCGCATAATTAGTTTCGGGTCTGCATGTCCCCCCCCCCCCCCCCCCCCCTGCGATGTCTTCCGAGTCCAATGAAGTGGCCCAGCCGACCAGGGACCCCATGAAATGCGGTTTTTTCCCTTCCCCAATCGCTGATATGGCTGTTCTACTTATTAGGAAGCTTGCGGTACGTTAAACAGAAGGCAAGAGAAGAATAGCCACCATGGATAACCAACGACCAGTCTGCCTTTCCTCACTAGCCCCACGCCCGGTTCCCCCTTCCTCTGCTAATCCCGTCGAACGCTTTTTGAGAAGGGCTAAGTCCCTTTTGTTTTTCTGGGCGTTCTTTTTCACTCCTTTACTCATTTGTTTATCTTCTCTCCCTCAAAAATACTCCGATGTAGTTCCCTTTCCCCCTCTTCGTAGGTAGCCGCTTGCAGTACACCTTAAGAGATGAGGATGATTGGACCTCTCTGTGTGTAAGTTCGCTTGCCTAGGCTTCGAGACTCCCTTTCCGATGGTTCCCTCCTCCCCATCAGAATAGGACTTACCGTACGGATGATATACTCTTTAGACCCTAAACGAATCTTCAATTATCATCTTTTCCCTTTTCAACAGCACCCCTCAGTGGCTCTCCCCTCTCTCGTCTTTGATGGTTCCCGTCATTTGTAGGGCGCTAAAGTGAGGAGCATGTGAAATTGAATTCTTGTACACTCTGAGCAAACCTTTCCCCACAGTCGTTCTGCAGCCTCTCCCTTCTGCAACCCTTTCCACCGTAAGAAATTAAAGGATAATCGGTTTGGTGAGCGGAGTGCTTTTTCAGACTTATAAAACGATGCTTCCTTTCGGGTGTCTGAGTAAGTGTTGTGGGTTTTCTTCGGGACTTGAATCTTCCTCGTGCCTTTTTGTAATTGAGACTTAGAAGGTTTAGGTTATCTCCGTTCACTCTTTTCGTCGTTCCCCCCCCCCTACTGTTGTTTCCCGGTCCCCGTAGAAACATGGAGTAGATGTGGCGAGTTCTTGTCTCCCTTCAGCTTCAGTTCTTCTTAGCCCGTAAAGTCCCTTGTAGGGTTACTTCCCTAACCTTTCCGCTGCTTGGAGCAGTTCTTCAGGCCCTTTCAGATGACTCGTTCATTCACCCGGCGCCCCGACCTCCGTGACTGGTGATAGGAATGTACTTTTCCCGGCCTTCCTCGGTATCTTCCCCTTGGCGGTCCGCTCCTTTCTGCTTGACCGACATCTGTTTGAGGATCGTCGATTATTTTGAACTCGCGCTTGCTTGCCGGCGCGGACTTATGCGCATTCTCCTCTTTTATTGGGCCTTTATTTCTTTTTTCTTCATCCTGCTCTCGTTCTCTCTCTTGCTGACTCGTTTCCCTTCCCCAAGACACCTGGACGCTCATGGCGTTTCAATTGTTTTTCCATATGACGATCCTGGCCCTTCGCGGTGCTAATCGTCTCCAAAGTTTTCATCGAGTTTCGTTTTGAAAGACGCACGATGGAGGTCATCGGATCGCCCTTCCTATCTCCCGGGCGCCACTCCCCCTTTTTTTTTTTCCTGGGGTCTTTTCAGGTAAGCGACTTCTTGCCCCCAGCGGGTGGCACGAAAGGATGAGGTGGTTTGCGCAAGATTCTGTTTTACGTTCCGCTTTTTTTTTACCTGGCGGTCCCTTCGCTTCTCCCGCCTCTTCTGATAAGATGTGGCTGGTAACCATCGTTGCGTGCCTTCTTTCCCCACAAAAATGCCTCATGCTTCCTCTTGCAACCATGAGAGGTCTTTCAGTCCCTTGGAATACCGTCATCATTCCATCAGTTTTTTTTTTTTTTGAGCGTCATTTGTCTCAGGTTGGACCCCTCCTCGTTCATCGAGACTATTACTCGAACCGACCTTCCCCCATCAAGCCTCCCAACTGCGTTTGGTTCTTCTTCGTACTTACTCGTCCTCTCGTTTAGAACGCAATATTTTACCTCGTCATTGCAGCTGATTTTTTCCTTCTTCAACGGGACGCATCGCCCTGCCCTTCGGAGCCTACGTTTGACTTTTGACCCAAATTTGGCAAAGGGTTGTGCCCTATGTCCAACTCGGTCTTTGATTGCCTAACCGCTCATCAACCTTTGTTTGTAGTATTCCCCCTGCTTCTTCAGCTGTTCTTCCCCTTCCCCCCAGAGTTCCATGTATTCCCCCCCCCCCCCCTTTTTTAAATGCGAAGGTTCACGTTTCATTTGATGATCACGATTTGAAGGATTCGGGACGGTTTTCCCCCTGTCTTTCGTCCTGACTCTCCGGGCGTCCCCACCCCCCCACTTCACCTAGTACTGTCCGGATTGTACAACCCTGTGATCAGGTGCCCTTATTCCCTGCTCCCAGTATCCCTGTCGTTGATGAGCCGTCGTTTAGTAGTTTACTTTTGGCTCCCTACCTATCCTTTGGCCTCCTAATTTGGCCGGAGCCGTCTCCCGTTTCTTTCCCACTTCTGCGAGCAGCCTTTCCCCCCCTGCCGTTCCATTGGGGTTTCGGTTGTGATAGGGAGCACCAAAAGCCCGTTTCATGTTAGGTAGTTGTCCCGTCTTGTTGTATTATTTGACCGCAGAAACTTTCAGTCTTGAGTTTTACTCCTCTGCGAGCGGTTCTTTCCCTCTTCCCCTCTCCCCGACCTCTTTTCCGTTGTCTTCCGACCAAGGACAGAACTGGTTCTTGTAGCTTTTGCCAGAAAGAGTGGATCCCTAAGTGTGCCTTTTCTCGTTCTCTTTTGGTGCGCCCTTATGTATTACACATCTCTTTTCCCTCCTCACTGTGTTGTTTTTCTCTCTCTGGTTAATCATCGGACAAAAACCCCATCCTGACGCCCTCTAGTAGAGGTTCAAAATTTTTCTCCCTCCGGTTAAATTTCGCTACCCTGATAACGTTTTGTGCTCCTACGCAAATCCTCTTTTTTCAGTAGTTTAGCCGTTGCTTCCTGCACGAAGCATCTTTCACTCCCCTTGTCCCATTACCTCTGGCTTTTTGCCCCCCCCGTACCCACCGTTTCCCAACAATACAGTTTTCCAAACATGGATTTGGGTACTTAGAATCACCCTCCCCATAGGAAAAGGCTTCCCCCCCCGGTCTTATTGAGTCCCCTCCCTTTCTCCGTGCACTCACAGCTTGAAGGAACCCTCTGACACCCGGCACCGCCCCCCCCCCTAACTTTTCCCAGTCCGCCGGTCCTTTCCAAACTGCTCCTGAGCTGGGAGGGTTACTTCTGTTTTTCCCCTATGATGAAAGGATTTACAGCTGTTTTTAGATGTGAATTCTACGCTTGTGATCTAGTAAACTCCTCCGTTGCAATGCCAGATGTTGGCAACGAGTAGATTTTCCTCTTAATCTGTGCATTCTTTTTAAGTCCTTCCTAGGTTGCCCTTCCTGCAACCAGAACAGGCTTGACCTAGAGGTCGGGGCCGAAAGACCACCTTGGTGATGAGAGCACCCTCCATCTTTCCGGAAATTGTCCTTGACTATGCCCACCCCCGTTTGGCATAAACCTTATTGCTTCTCGGACGCCTTTAGAGAGATTTTTTGTCTTCCAAAAACCTTGTTTCTTTGGGTTCCGAATGGCGTTTCTCAATTGGTTCCTTCCTTTTGACGCGACCGATTTTGGAGGATGAAGCGTCCTCCCGCTCAGTCCCTACTTCCTTCCATGAATTCCCCTTCCCCCCCCCTTCCGCGCTTCCGTAGAGCTTCACAGGAGCTTCGTTAGTTCCCGATTCGGTAAGGAGGTCGCGAGCCCCATTTGCTGGCTTCCCTCTTTGTGTCTTATGCAAACTTTTATGTGGAACCCCCCAGCACCTCTTTGAAGACCGCCTTTGGAGATTTTTCCTTTAGAACGGAGAACTGAGCCCCAATTGACTCTTCCCACTTTTCGGACCCCCTTCGGGTTATGCGCCACCCTAGGTCCTAGTAGCTGCCGTATCATCAGGGTTGCACGTTCTCTTGGGTCTCTCCCGGAAATTCCCAAAGGAATCCTTGTCCGCTTGAAAGCCCTCTTTCGAGCCGCAGTTGTATAGGCGGTGCCCCCCCCTCTAGCCAGCACCCGATGCCTTTCTGTCCCATCGCGCATTCTCCTTTCAATGTGTTTCCCTTTTTTTGCTTCGTTGTATGCTCATAGCCCCCCCCCCCACGGTTAGCCCCCAGCACCGGCCTTTTTCTCCCTTTACCCTAGTAGCCAGCATCGTCTCCTGAGGCAGCGGTCCTTTGTTCTAGTCCGCCCGCCGCTGGTTCCCGCGTGTCCTCGTGCCGTTTTCCGCGGGACCCGCCGTACTCGTCGTGGTTCCTCCGCCACAGTTCGCGCCATCCGAAGGTGACTTTCCCTGTTCCCTGTTGATGCCGAGCCCCGCCTTTCATTGTTTTGTTTATTCCCCCCCGCCCCCCAAAGACGTGAACCCCCCCAGGGGCGTCCCCCTTGAGGGACTTGTCCTCCCCCGGTTCTTCCCCATCGACTCTGTTTTTTTACTTCTCTGACCTTTGATCCCCCCGTGTGGTAACGTCCCTTGCCCGTGATTGAACGCGTTTTCCCGGTATGCCTCTGCCCTTTTCCCCCTTTTATTGAACACAGGGTATGATGCCAAGAAACTTTGAGCCGACCCTGCCCCTTCGTTCGCTGAACCCGAACAGGTCCCTTCTACCGGCGTCAGGTGATTGTACCGCTGGTTTGTGCCTTAATAGGACTCTTCCCGTCCAAGCCTTGTGCGTTGCGTTCGTTGTGGTAAACGTTAACATTGTTGGAAGAGCAGAGACCTTTACCACACCCTCGGCGATCTTTTTTCGGCTCCCACCACCCCACTTCCTCCTCTTGCTCTGGACCCTCGCTTTACTTTCCATGATCACTGCACCCTCCTGTGAATGCCTATTCACCCCTACAGAGTTCTTCAAAGCTCTGCTTCCTCTTCCGCATCTGCACCTTTTGGACCTGACGCAATGAGATTTGTACGAAGGTCGCTAGTTGGAAGATTCTCCCCACTGGACACCTTTTAGGCATTTGAAACCCCAAGAGGACTTTCTTTTCCAGTGGCGTATTCTATATATTTAATAATACCTTTGGCCCACCCTTTAGAAATCCGCTTCCCTGACCCCCGAGTCTACGTTTATATACTTGAAGTCCCGGCTCCCGTGCGGACTTCGTAACTTGTACGTGTCCTCCGGGGACGGTGTAGCCTTTCTTTTTATCCTCTTTTCTCGTTTGTACCCCCCCGGGCTTACTGTCATTACGTCCTTTACACCTAACTACAAGGCCGCAACGTAGGTCCCCGGCGTTAAATTTAGCCTACTATCTATTTTGGGCGGCTTAGGGCTCTCCGCGTTATTTGATGATGTCCCTCGCAATCTTTTCAAACTCATACACCTTCTGCCCAACCTTCCTTTCCAACCCCTGGTAACCGTCAGCCCCCCCTTCTCTGCTATCCTTTGGTCAATTTTAGCTAGATATTTGCCTTTTTTCTAGCTGTCAGCCCTTTGTTTGTTGTTATCGGAGATGTTGTAATGTCCTCGGAACGTTGGTTTTCCTTCTCGATCTGGTACGTAGTCGACCCTTGTCTTCTGGAAGCTCCTTCGGTTGACCTCAGAAGGGTGTCTTAAAGGTAAGATAAGTAGTATTGACTCCTTTTGCTCTCCCCCGGTGGATTCAGTACGCTGAATGGATAGCTCCAATTTTTTCCATTGTTGGTCGGAGATGTTCTGCACCCTAAATCTCGATAGGAATTGTCCGAACTGGGCATCCAGCAAAGCCCATGCTACCCCCTTTTCACTGGGTTCACATTATGAATGCGGAAGACACCGCCGGGCCTTTCGGACCTGGCCGTAAAGTGCAAATTCTTGGAGCCCGCGAAGTGTTCGCTCGTGGTCTTCCACTTGCCGAGGGGGGGTATTCTCGATGCTGAACTATTTTCCATGAAAAGTCATAGGTCCCACTTCCCTTGACCTGAGCTTCATTCCTCGGAGATAGTGGTCCTTTTCAGAGGGCCGGGTGGAATATGCCTTCTGCTGATCTGGAACTGTTGCCGCACCCCGGACCATGGGAAATCAGCCCCTGGCTGCAAGATGTCCTTGGGAATTTTTTCCTTTCTGGAGGGAAAACTTATTTCTCCTCCCCAACGTCTCCCGGGCCTTTCTGGACGCTCGGACCAGGATATGCTGAACGCCTGAGCGAGCGATTACAAGCCTCTCCATGTGGTTTGTTAGCGACTCTGACCGCGGGTTTTTCGCGACCCCGAAGTCTGTTGTGTGGTTCGGTTCGATAGCCTTTCCTGTTTCTCTCGCGTTTGGAGCAGCGGCCGCCTTATTTCAAGATGTTTGAGGGGTTAACAAATGTCGGTTGGATCCCCCACCCCCTTCCACTTTTTTTCGCGTCCGCGCTCGTATGTAAGTGACCGAGTCGGCAGAATCCCAAGTCGAGTTTAAGATTTTCTCTATTCCCTGAACAATCACTCTCGCATTCTTACAAGTTGCATAGAAGCAGTTCCTCGCTCCTTTCTTTTTTGCCCTGTAAAGAGGTCGGGCCTGGAGGCTGTTTCGGAGCGAATTAGAACCCCCCTCCCCCCCCCCGTGGCTGGATATCTCCTCTTCGCGACCTATGAGCCATCCTGTGACGGTTGTACTGCCTCTTTGCCTTTGTGGATTTCCGTCCTCTCACACCACGATGTGTTTCTGAACATCCATTCATGTTAAGTAACCTCCCCCTATCGTATCCCGTCCTTGGCCTGTCTCCTTTTTCACTTTCCGGCTGAAGGAAGTCTGTCATTTGACCCGTTTCACCCCCCATTTTGTCAGATTTTAGTCTCAGCGCGGCTTTCCCCCCCCTTTTCCCAGCCGCCGCGCGTCCACCCCCCTTGTAAGTACGAGGTGGTCCGCACGCCCCCTCCCGTGATGACGTCGCCGGTGGTCCGGTGTTTGCTTCTAAGACCCCGCGTCGTCTTCTCCTTGGTCTTTGAGAAGTTCTCTCCTTTCTCGAAGGAGTATGGCGAGAGCCCCTTTAGTAAGTGTTCTGGTTTTAGTGCGCCCACCCTCCTTCAGGTGTGTTCTGGAGAGTTGCTTTTTTAGCGGTTCTCCCTTTTTTCGTTACTTTCCTGGCTTGGAGTCATTAGATTTTTCCTCGTCGTGGTGATCGCCGATGGCCCAGAACCTCGCTGCCACTGACCCGCTGTCTTTTTAGTCACAAGCTGCTATTCCCTTTTCCCCGGAGGCGATATTCTTCTGGGGGAGTGTCGAAGATTGTATTCAACATCTCTCTTTTTCCCCCCTTAACTCCCTTTGGTTTGATGCGTTTTCTACACGGCAAAAGCTGCACCGTCCCGATGTTTTGCCCCTTCTTTTATCCGCGTTTTAATTAGAATACGTTCCCCCCTCCACCCCTTCCTTTTCTGGACCAAACCAGCTCGCTGTTTTTTCCGGTTTAGGTTTTTCTAGAGGAGCGTTCATCACGTTTATCTCTACTCCACCGCCACTTTTACCCGCCTTTCTTTCTTCCCCCCCCTTCGCAACTCATACTACCTTCCAAACGACCTTTTTTGCCCATCAACGAACTCCCCCATCGGTCCCCCCCGGCGGCCCGGTCCTGTCGACCTCAGGGGGTCCTCGCGGCCTTTTTACACGGCACAATACCCCCGACGCGTTCACACTTTCCCTCCCCTTCCTTGCCGTCCGATCACCCCGGCGGAATAATCACGCTCTTTTTTCTGTGCGGGCTTTCCGAAAGGGGGAACCAGGACCCTTTCCTCTTTGACCGGAAGTCCCTAGGAATCGGCCTGTAACCGCACTCGTTATTCCCGCGGGCGGTTGCAATTGGTTACTTCCGCCTACACATCCCTTCCAGTGTACAATCGTTCTAATCTCTTTAAGCGAGTCTGCCATCCGCAGCGGACCCCATCTTGTCTGGTAGATCCCCGACACAGGGTGATGTCTCTTTCTCCATCCACCCTATCCCTAGTTTCCGGCCCTGGGTGTGCCAATTTTCTAAATCTGGCTCCTCTTCTAGATGTTTTTTGTAGATACCCTGCCACAGGGTTTCTTGCTGGTGCTGAAGTCTTGGCTTTTATCCACGTCGCTGCCGAAAAGAAGTCTTTCATTTCTTCGGCGCTGCTTAAGTTGTCAGTACTAATGTCCATAGTTTGTCCCGCGAGCTGCCATGCCTGGTCCCGTCGACTTCTTGAAGGATCCTTTGAACAAGGAGCTAGCTTCCGGCTTTTGATCAGCGGACTGATTCGATCCATCCTGCTGTTGACCGCGTGGTGTTTCTGCCTCCTCGCAATCGGAACACTCCGATGGGTGCCCGTTTGAACTGACCTAGTAGCCTCTCGGCGCTTACGGTGCGGCAAGGAGAGTGCAGCGCGGCCCCCCCCCTAGGTTATTGAAGAGCAACTCCTTTCCTGCTGGTCGTCTACACAAGGTGAAGAGTCAGTGTTTTATTTTCAATTCCATACGGGTGCGGTACTTAGCGCCGGACCGATGGAATGAGGGGCAGTACAAACTTTTCCTTTGTCGATTAGACTGCAAGTAGAGGAAGAAGGTGGTCGAGTTCTGTTGAGCCATCAAGTCCCCTGTAAAGAGTCAAATCGCCATCTTTGCGCCAATGCCCCCGCTTTCTTTTCTGGTTCTCGTTTTTTTATCTGCCGGGGCATCCGGTATCCTGTACGGACACCGGCCTCGGACATTGACATGCATAGCCCGTCCAGCCCCATGGACTTATCGGCGACGCGCGAGTCTCTTTTCTGTCAGTGCGAACCCCTTTCCTCAGATGTATTCCCCCGCCGATGCCGTTGACCTGCAGTCCTTGACTGTCCCTAGCTGTCCGCGAGTCTTCCACATGAAATTAAACCTCTCTCCGGGGACGGGCACACAGGTCGCCGGCTGTTTTCTATATTTCCGCAAGTCCGTTGCAGCCCGTGGTCGGAGCCCGAACCCCGTAACAAATAACGTGACCGGTCGGCCTTACGTTTGAGAATCCAATGTCTCGTCCCTTTCCTTAAGCGTGAATCGGTAACCGGGAATCCACCTCAGTTCCCTTACAGCCGTCAGCGCCCCGCCTAACGTCTTTGCAATTAGGACTTCATTCTCGCAATTCACCCAGGGCTCGCCACCCCAGATTATCGCCCCCCTCTTAAAAGCCCGGTCAAGAAGCCCGACTCTCGGTGAGCTTCTCAACGCCTGCGTTTCGCTCAAGGCTTTTATTTTTTAGTTCCCTGGTTTTGGCTAGCTTTCCTCTGCCCTCAAAGCCGGTGTGCTTTAGTTTTTGATTGAACGTCCGACTTTCAGACCTGAACCCTCTGGCCCCCCCCCTCCCTCGGCGTATGGGTATTCGCTCCCTCCGGTAACCCCCTTTGAACGCGGCATGTTTCTCCTTCCCTTTGTATTGCACGTTGGGGCAGGAAGTATCTTCCTGGACGCGTTCCCTCTACTTTCGTCTCCCCCCCGCGCGGCTCCCTCCCTCCTTCCCTCACCCGGGCCCCGGTCGACCAAAGTAAACTCGTCTCCCCCTTCTAATTTCCTAGTGTTGTCCTGTGATAAATTCTGGTGAGACGACCTCCCCTCATCTGAGTCTGGAAATTTTTTTTTAATCTCTCTTCCTCCTACTCCGTTTTTTTTTTTGAGATCTATTTCAACGACCCATGTCCGTCGTTTGCCTTTTCGTTTCGACTCACTATTACGTGGAGGGCCGGTCAACCGTTCTTTTTTTGGACGCGGGAATGGACGTTTGTGTTCGTTTCGCCCGGGGCCCCTCTTCGGGCGCGATTTCGCTTTTACGACCCCTTTCGGTCTTTCGTGATATCTAAACCTCCCCCTTTTTGACGGAGGACTGCGGTCCAGTCGTTCCCCCCCGCGGAAGGGTCGCCTCCCTCATCGCCGGTCTGGTGAGGCTTCTTTGTTTTCGCGTTTCTTTTGTGAGCATTCTCTACGATTGCATTCTTCCTTCGCCACCCCCAGGTTCACCGTCCGCAATCACCGATCCCCCCGGGTCACCTGCTAGATGTGCTTCCGAGACTAGGTGGCCCTTTTTTCTCGGTCAGACCTGTTGTGATTGTTGCACCTAGAGAGGATTTTTCCTTTTCGAGAAAGTGGTTCTAAGGGTCTACGTCCCGGTCTTTTCGGGAATCTTTTCGGCTTCCCGTCTGTGTTTAACCCTTCCCCTGAATCACGTGTATTCTTCTATAACCGGTGCGTCCGCTGAAGGGCTGCTGCTACCTTTGCACGTTCCTTTAGGGGTTTTGACCTCCCTCCCCCTGACGCTGCCGCGGTTTCCACGCATGCCTGCGCCCTTCTGTGCTGTGGTCAATCTCATGCGCCCCAGGTCCGGATCGTTCCTGGCCTCGCTGGACACTCCCCCCCATGCTCTCATAATTTCCGCGCGGTGTTTTTGCAGTTTAGTGCACAAACGACAGCGGGGGTTCTCTTGTTTTCCTACCTTACCCCCGCAAGGTTTGCCTCCCTAGGTACGATGATTCATTCGCGGAGATTTTTTCTTGTACATATTTTCTTTTCGTTAATTTTGCACAGGATGATCGCTCCCCTGAGCGTTCCGTTTCCTCCCACAGTCACACCCATAACTTTCTGCATGAAGTGGGCGACAATAGTACCCCGTTCGTTGGTTTTAGCCGGAGTCACCGAAAACCGCAACAGTAGAGATTCCACGCTAATTCCGACTTGATTCCTGGGGCAAGACTTCCATTTTACGTAAGTGGTGCTTTTACCGTCGCCAGGCCCCTCCTTCCCTCCTAATCCCCCTTCACTCCCCCCACCCACCGCACGACCATTAGCTGGTTCCGATGTCTCTAAGTTTTGACTTGGCGGTCTCTTTTTCATCAAGGATGGGCTTTGTTCCGCGGGTCGACTATCACTGTCTACCGTGCTGAAGTCTGATGTCATTTGCTAACGCCATCTCGCCTTTTTTCTGTTTTCCTGCACGATTGTCGTTACCATGACGTTAAGGTTTTCCGATGGTGTTCATAGTCCCTAGCCCACCCCCCCGTTTTCAACATTGTTCGGTGTAGTGTAGTGCCTCGCCTTGAACTACGACTCCGGCCTCCGTTCTCCGTTTGAAGTCAAGGAAGGATTGCATGGCAGGCTAGTCAACGAGAATTTTAGTCCGCTCATAGTCGAAGTACTTCCTGTTTCCTCCCTTTCATCCCTTTTGGTTAGTGCTTTCAGATCTAGTTTTTTCAACGACATTCTTTCGCACCCCTCCCCTTCCCCCCCAGGTTGTTCTCTGCTGAGTTTCTTCCTTTACCAGCCCCCGCCGTAGAAAGATTCAGTCACTTGTTTGGTTCTAGTCCTCCCGGTTCCTGCAACCCTTCCTCTGTGGGATGGCCGAATCTCATCACCATTGTTCTAGCACCACCGTTTCCCCCTGCTGCTTCTTGTCCGCCCCCTCCCCTCTTCCCCTTTCGCTGTTTTCAATTCTCGGGTTTCCCTTATGAAGGAAGTTCCCCTTAAGTCGCCGTTGTCCACACCAGCTCCTGAACAGCAGGCCTATACGAGGCGCAATTCCTGTGCAAAAGAGCCTTTTGGTCAACAGGACTGCCTCCTTTGAAACCTCCCAATCCCGCCCTGTCGTCTTGATTTCCTTTTTTTTTCTCAGTTTATCCTAGTTCACAGGTTGTTTTTCGGTAGCCACTAAGCGTATTGGCCTTTGATCCATTTGTCTGTTATGAAGGATTCTGGCCCTGTACCTGTGAGCGGTGTACTACCTTTGTCATCTATACCTGGCCCGATTGTCTATGTGGTATTTATTTTTTTCTCCTGTTGCGACCACCACGACGTCCCCGTTTTTTTTCCCTGTTCCTTTGCCGTTTTTTTATAGCGGTGTTTCGGGTACTACCAGTTTCCCTTTCCCCTTTGCTTAGTTCCTCGATCTGATCTTGCCTGTTGGTTATTCAAGTTCAACCCTCCGCTGATCCAAGCGTCATTCCCCCCCGACATTGGTGTCCCCCCCGCAAAGGCGCTTTTTTGATATTTACTCTTCAAAGTTACACCTTTGATACCAGCCTTGTGCGACCTCCCCCCCCCCGGTTTTGGAGTGGTTGTAC
>Ga0179593_1311607_pt1 | contig 12758 bp, 17 predicted proteins | sample CZODoug2_1_08_16_FD_185931 | JGI IMG/M metagenome (GOLD analysis project Ga0179593, IMG submission 185931) | Vadose zone soil fungal communities from Angelo Coast Range Reserve, California, USA - CZODoug2_1_08_16fungal (PacBio error correction) | ecosystem: Environmental > Terrestrial > Soil >... | reverse complement strand
CCGGTTGGCTACCCTGGTCACCCGGTCGCCTCTACTTGACTTCCTGTGGGCCTTTGATCCCCTTGCTGCGGTGACTGCCCGAGGATCTTCTTTCTCAGTTTGGCCGGACCTATTTTTCCTTTGGGAGACCCTCTTCCTTACGATGCTGAAGAGTCTGACAGGTCCCCCTGTGTTACAATTCCTGATGACTTTCGCTTGCCCTCAGGTATGTTTCGGTGTTCTCCGACTTTTTCTGTGTTTTTGAGAAACGCCTGAATACCGCTGCCCGGCTTTTTTGAAGGTAATTCCCCCTGTGGTCGACAAAATATATCAGGGTTTTCTCCCGTTTTCATAACCACGTTTACTCCCGCATCCGAAGTGGAACCTTGTTTATATCAGGGTCTTCTGCTTTTAGACGGAGTGGTCAGCCTCTTCTTTTACGATGAAGGGGCAAGGCGCCCCAGTCTTCCCCTGGTCCCCAAAGCTACAGTAACTTCTTCGCCCACAACTTGCAAAGGCCGGGGCCCCCCCTGTTTATCAGGTGCTATTCGGGTAGCCCTTGGTTTCCCCCTTCTTTTCCTGTCTCTCCGTTCGTTTTAATCCTTTCCGCTTTCCATTGAGTCATTTTCCCCCCCTCAGGTGATCCCAAAAAGATAAAGTTTTGGCCCTCTGCGGGCGCAAGCTTCCAACTGCTCGTGTCCGGAACCTTAATTTGGATTCTGGACCCTCTTGAAGGTTCTGAGTGAGCCTGTTGTTGTTTTGCTGTCCCCCCGGTGAAGGGATACTTTTTTCTCCTGCCCCCAGATGCTCTTTGGTGCAAGGAGGGGTCCGTTTTGGAGCGATAGAGTGCATTTCGCGACAGTTTCCTCCCTGATTTTTTTCGTTCCCAGCAGTCAGCACCGAACGTGCCGTCCGCCCTGGGTGTTTTCTAAAGAAAAGTTTTCCGCTGATCACCCCCAAACTTTTGGCATGCTTTTTAACAGACTTCGTGCCGTTGTGAGTCGTCCGCTCGCTGTGAGGTTTGGACCCTCCAACGAGGACCTCGCCACCGTTGTCTCCCTTCTTCGTTGCTGCAGGCTTTTTCTGGCAAGCTCTCCCCCCGATACAGTCTGAGAAATTGCCAATCCACTGGTCAGCATGCTCAGCAGCCTTTTCAAGTTCGACGGGAGAATTTCATCTGGTTTTGTCTCTTTTTTTCCCCACTAACAAGGTCGACTCCCTCCCCCCTCTTCCGTTTTTCTGCAGCCGTTGCAGATAGATATCGGCGCCGTCCTCCTTTCTTCCCCTTAGTGGTGGGATCTATTTGCAGCACTTGATGTCCGGATTGCGTTTTGACGCCACGTTTCTTCTTACTACCGCAATGCTTTTTTCCTGAGCTGGGTTAGTTGTCCCTCCCCTCCTTCGTAATTGAAGCCTCGATCTGCGCGACCTTCTGTTCAAGCGCAGGCGCGTAGTCTGTACCGTTAACGACTACAAATGAGTGAGGTGGCGTCCTTTTCTCCCCCCTCCCTAATTCCTTTTGAATCCCCCTCCGTTGCAAGAACGATTTCCTGGCGGGCCTCGTCAGGCGCCTGTGAAGCTTGCTTGTGACACCCATCGGCTGCCCTGGCCTTTCCTTCCGTTCGATCAGATCGACCCCGCCTGCAGATTTTTCGGCATCGATTGTCCCATGCAGGTACGCCGGCATCCTTATTACCTTTTTCCCGTACGAGGGTCTTCCCCCTCCTTCTCCGTCACACCTCGCAATTTCGCGACAAATTGAGGGAGACAAACCCTTAGATTCTTCAGAGGATTCCTTCTCGGCTACGGCGAGGACTACGGGAGTGTTTAAAGAGGATTCTCGTACCTCTCTTCTTCAGCTGAGGCCAGCTCTCGCTCCCTCTGAACACTCACAACAACAGCGCCCCCAGGATCCGCCCTTTTCTCCCCCACCAGGCGCCTGATGGATGTCCCTTCCCCCCCCGGTGTCCAACCTTCTCTCCCGATAAACCCGCCGGCCTCTCCCTAGTTCCCCAAAAAGTTCAGAATCGGAACCGCCTTAGACAGCCCTGCGCACTCAGTCGGCTCAGTTGCTCGCCTGCCTTTTTTCCCACCTCGTTCTTCCTTTTTTAGTGCTTGACGCTGCTGGCCTCCCTTCCCCTCTTGGAAAAGGCAGAATAACGCATCGTTGACTGTTTCCCTATTCTTCTGGTCCTTCCTCCTGCGACTCCGGATCCCAATCAGATTCGGTCCTCCCTTACTCTACCTTTTTTGGTCCTCCTTGGACTCCCTCTTCTCTCTGCGATGTTGTTCTGCATTGGCCTCCCCACAAAGATGTTCTCGCGATAGGACTAGTCAGGGGGGGACGCTTCTTTCCCAAACCTTGCGTGCAAACTTCCCGCGGAAATGCTTTCGGTCTTTCGGTTCGTTTCGGGTCCTTTTTTTTCCTCGCCACCCTTCTCCCACTACTCGGGTTTTTTTCTAGAATGGACCCAGACTAATCAGAAAAAGTCACCCCCCCACTGCGAGGTCCCCGTCGTAATCGGGCAGACTCCGTTGGACACAGTTCGTGAAAACTTCCCCCCTCGCGTTTCTTTCCCTTGGCGGAAGAGACGGTGATCTTCCCGATGCAATCTTTCTTTTTTTCCTAAAGCCCCCGGCGCGGGCCTCCCTCTTTCTACCCGTTTTGCGTTGACGTGTCCTGTGGCCCCTCGCTGGTTTCACTTTCCCCTTTCTCTCTTTCTTCCTCCCTTTGTTGTTTGATATCTCTCTTTTTGGGAATTTCAACCCGCGCTTTGTACAAGACCCCCGTTCCCCCTCCCCCGAAAAACCAGGTAGACCCCGATTGAGCTGCCGGACGGGGTGCTGGCTATGAATAAAGTGGCTGATCGTCGATCCCTGTTTCCCCCCCTGTCAAGACCTTTTTCCTTTCACCCGCGATTCGCATTTGTGAGACGTTTCAGCGACGGTGTCCCCGGCTCTTCCTTGAAGGGGGACCTCGCATTGGGTTTGCCCCCCTGGGTCGACGTTTTTCTCGTTCAATCGGGACCGGCGCGTACCTGGCCTCTTTTTCCTCTCCAACGAGAACATCTTCTGAGCCCCGCAACCCCTCGCCCCCATTTAGCTAATTATTGGGGGTATGGTCACTGAACTTGTTTGGGACCTGCGAGCCATCCCTTTTCCCCTAGCTTCTCTCCCCAGGTGCAAATGCCATCAACCTCATCAAACATAGGTAAACGCAGACCCACCGAACATTTCTCCAATGATTGCGACTCGGTCATATGATTGAAGTCTTTCTTCCCGTTTTTCCCCTATCCTTTCTTCCCCCTTAGCACGGGATTGTCCGGGGTCCCTGGGGTTTATGTTCCCCTCCCCGCGGAGTCAACGAAAGAATACCTAAGGGTGCAAATGTCGCGGCTCTCAGTCGCTCACTGTTTCGTCAGTGGCGCACGTCTTTGTGATTCTTGTCCCCCTTTTTTTGCCCAGAGGTCTCTGATGTACTTTCCTTTTTTTTTCGTTCGAATAAAGGAAAGGCCATCTGCAGATGCCTGATTTCCCTTTTCTCTCCCTTTTGGGTGTTTTTTCCGTTTTTCCTTCCGAAGGCTTGCCTCTCTTCCTCCTCCCTCTGCTCCTTTCTTCCATCGCCTTTCCTCCCTCCCAACACAGAGACTATGTCCTCTCTTACTCAGCATAATTCTGCCATTGTTGTATCACCCCCACTTGCTTCGACGAAATTGCGTCTTTTTTCTTCTTTTCAGGACCATTTTTTTCTGCCACGTTTTTTTTTAAAAACGTTCCTTCCTGTTATGTCTCACTGGCCTCCAATTCTCCTCACACCCAATAATGCGGCGATCTGCCTCCTTTCCGGAACGTTTTTCCCCTCCCGACTGGGGCCAGATTCGTTCCCCCCCCTCCCAACTTGTAGGTTTTTACGTCTTAGTCTCTACGGTGAGTGGGAGGATCCCATACTCTTCTTCTAGGAGCTCCACCACGTCCGCCCCCACCCATTTATCCTCGGTGTTTTTTTCCTTCTCCTCCCTTCTCCAATGAGCGGCGTGCCCACATCCCCCTGTTTTCCTAGTCCCTGGAACCTTTTAGTTTGCTCATGTCAGGATTTGTCACGACTGCTCGAGGCAGGATTAAGTTAAGAGGGGAAGCCTCTTCCCGTTCAGTCCTTCCGCCCGCAATCCTTTCGAGCCTGGCTGCATCTCATCCCACCGGCCCCCACTTCCTCTTCTTTCCCACAGTTTAAGTAGGAAGATTTCCTCTATAACTGTCGGCATTACCAAAAAATAAAAAAGTTCCCCCTCGTTGTTTCGTAAATTTTGTAGAAAACTCTCATTCCCCCCCCTTTGCAATTTCTCCACCCCGAACGCCAACAATCTTGATTACAGCCCTGAGCCAGTGGCTTTTGGCTCCCCCTTTATCTTTGAGAGATGGGGTAAAGCCATTCCGTCTCCTACTTGGGTTTTTCTCCCTGTCTAGACCTCCTTTCTTTGTCCTGTCCACTCCCCCTCCAGGCTCGGAAGATCCTCGCCCTCCTGCTCGGTTGAGCCAGTCATTTCCACCCCAATTTTTTTATCGCACTTTTCTTTCTTTCCCACACGGCGACCCTTTTTCTTTGCTTCTGATTTATGCAGAAATCTGGTACCTTTCGGTTTCCTTGGCTCTCATGCCCCTCGCTGTCCTCATGACACCGCCGTTCCGCCCCCCCCCCTATTGCACTTCTTCAGAGAAAAAGTCTCTTCCCCCCCACGCAATGGTGTTCCGCCGAACCAACCCAAGGCTCGCCTCCCCTTCACGACTCCACCTGTTCGCCCCTCCACTAAAGAGCCTCTTTGGTTCTTGCTGCGCTTTCGTCTGATGGCAACGTGGCTCCCGATGGTGCGATGAGCCTTCTTGCCAGAGTCCATCCTCCATGCACGTCGGTTCCCCTCCCCCCTATTAACGACGGCGTGTCCATCCCTACCTTGACCCCACTTGGCGACCCCCCTCCCCATCGAACCTTTAACTCTTAAAAGGCTTGGGAACGTGTGGGTGCCGATTGCTGATCTGTGGCGATGGCCTGTCTGCGCCTGTCCCCTCCCTGCCATCATCCTCAGTCTTTCTCCCAACCCCTTTCTCTTCAATGCCAAAAGCCCCTCCTTATGTCTGTTTTCCCTTTTAGTGGATTGGAGGATTACACGGTATTCGTCTCTAGCACTGCACCACCTTGCCGGTCTTTTTTTCACCCTCAGGCATACCAGTGCCCCTCCTTTTCCCGCCCTTGTTCTTTTTTCTTGGTTTTGAAGGCCCCCTTCCTCTGCCCCACACCCCCCCCTCCCCCCTTCCCTTATTCTTAAACTTCCCTCCAGGACTGTTCACCGTTTTGATCCTCTCTTCTTAGCCTTTGCGCTTTTATATCTCGTTTTCTAGAAGCCCTCCTTTCCTTTCCGGCAACTGGCGAGCACCTCTTCACGCACGGCGGTACGCCCGAAGGATTTTTTTCCCCTTCCCCCAGCTTTTCCTTGTCTCTTTTCTCTTTTGAACCAGTAGCCCCTTTCTTTATTCTTTTCTTTTAATAAACTCCTTTTCTTTTCTGTGATCGATATACCACGAGAGTGCATACCCTTGTTTCCCACGTTACCCGGTTTCCCTCATCCTCTTCGTTGCCGAGGATCTTCTTCCCCGGTTCGACCCCGGCCGCCCTTGAGATTTTTGACGCGACATTGGCCTCTCGTTTTTCCCTTCTGTACCCCCTGTCGAGAACCCTCTTCTGTCTGCAAGTGCAGTGATGACTCGACGTCTCCCCCCCGTTTGTCTCCCACCATACCTGGTGATTTTCCGCTTGCTGCTATCGGCTGTTTTCCTGTGTGGCTCGAATTGTCGTGAGAAACGCGAATCACACGCGGCACAGGCGTTTGCCTTTGGCAATTGCGGCCAGGTACCAAAATAGAATGCTTTTTTTCTCCGCCATTCTACCTTTTTGTATCCCAGCAGCAGTGTGAACTTTCTAATCCGCGTTTTCCAGGGGTTCCACTCCCCCGTTGGCGTGGCAGACATCTATTCGATCCGTGTGTCTGCGTCGGCCCCTCTCCCTTCCCTTCATTGCCCCGTCCGCGTGTCAAGCGGAGCCCCCCCCCACCTGCCAAAGCCGTTTCGGGTGCTTTCCGGTGCTTCCTGGGAGCTACTCCTCTCTGTAAGCGACCCCCCATTTTTGTTTTTTTTTTTTTTTTTTTTTTATTTTTTTTTTTTTTCCCCTTTTTTTTTTCTCTTTTTTTTTTTTTTTTTTTTTTTTTTTGTTTTCTCTTCTTTTTTTTTTTATTTTTCTTTCTATTTTTTTTTTTTTTGTTTTTTTTTTTTGTTCTTTTTTTTTTTTTTTTTTTTTTTTTTTTTTTTTTTTTTTTTTTTTTCTTTTTTTTTTTTTTTTGGAATGCTCGCCGGTGCGTTACTCTAGTGACCCCCGAGGTGCATTGAGCTCCTTTTTGAAAGAAGGCTTTCCCCCCCCCCCCTCGTAAGTTTTCCCCAGCTCTCGGTTCCTACTGAATGATATTTTGCGTCGGAGGCAAGCGCAGGTGGCTTCGTAAGCTGCAGGTGTGCGCCTGTGTTTTGTGGCGGACCCACAGGTGCCCCCTTTTCCAGGCTCCCTTTGTGCTGTGGACCCCTTCGTTTTCTTCCAAGTTGTGTTTGACGGAAAGATGATCCCTTTCTGTGATCACTTCCCCAAAATTACGTGTCTTGCTTTGAAATCTTCCCCTCCCTCCCCCCTTATCCCTAAGGTCGTCGAGAGAGAACCGGTTGCCTTGCTCCCCCCCCCTTTTCCATGCGTTCATTCTTCGCCGAGTGTGGTCGTAGGTGCGCTTTTATTGTCGTTTTATCTCCTATGAGGACATCGCCCGGGCCCCCCCCCCCTCGTAGAGGAGTCTCGTTATTTACTTCCCCTCGCCCCGTTCTCCCCGAGGATCAGCACAACTTTGCTCCGCTCTTCACCTAGCCTTTTTTCATTTCTAATTCCCCCCTCACTTAAAGAGGGTGTGAGGAGTTTAGGTGATCGACGCCCCTAGCCTGACCCTCTCCTGCGAGTTTTATTAGAGGGGATCGATTCCTCTCCCCCCGGCTCGTCATCTTTAAGACCTCTTTCACTGGTTCCTTTCTTGCGCTTCTTCTTGAATTCGGGAGGGCGACGATGTCTTTTATTCTGAGACCCTGATCTTTCTCGTTTCCTTCAGGCGTCTTGACCTACTATCTACGCCCCCTGGCGTCCTCCCCCTTGCGTGACTTCTTTTCCCTCCCTCTTCTGTTTTTCTTTCATTGACTGAGACCTCCCCCGTATTGTATCCTGAGGTTTTGACGTGTTCTACCCATATACTCCGACTTGCCTTCCTCCGTTCCGACGATGTCCGGGCGTACGCCCCATCTTTGAGTCCCGCGTGACGGTGCCTATAGTTCGGCGTGTATCTTTTGACGGGGGAATTTGAGGTCCCCGAGCGCCGCTGGCTCTCCTGAGTTCGCTTTGTCGTGCCGTCAGTGCGCTCGGTCAACGACGATATGCCCCTTACCCCCCCCTCCTTTCGAAATGGACCTTAATAGGGCTCCTCGCACTTCCTCTTCCTCATGAATTGCATAAGTGTATTTGGTGACAACCCAATTCCTGTTTTCGCTTATTGAGTCTCCAGTCGGGATTCCCTGGTTACTCGATCTAAGCTTCGCAGAGATACCCTATTCTCCAGAGGAAAGATCCCTTCGAGTCCAACGACCCACCCCCCCCCGCGACCGTGACTTAGTCCAGGTAACTTCCCCTTGCCCAGATGCAAGCTTCCCCCCCCGACCCCGGTGTAACTTTTCCGCCACGCATCCCCAGTCTCAATTCCTTTGGCAAACCCGGTGGTGCGAATACGGCCACCCTCTCTCAAGCCCCCCCTGCACTCCGTCGGCCGGCTTTGTCTCGCAGAGGACATTGGACCCCTGGGCTTTACCTTTAGTGTTGTGACCTCCTCTTCTGGCCACATATTTTCGTTCCTCAAAAGGCCGTCGGCCTTGTTTTCCTTTTTCTTTTGTCCTTCGGCGGCGGTCCTGCTCACCCAATCATTCCTTTCCCCTGCCCCAAGAATCTGGCGTCCTTCTTGGACCCTTGTGGCCCTTTTCTCTGCTTGATGATGATTTATGGAAGTTAGCACCCTCTTTTTCCCATCGCTCTTCTTCTTTTCTGGGTTCCGTTTCCCCAAAAGGTCAGGACTCCACCCAGCCTTCATCTCGATAATTTTTGGTTGTAGTTAGAGTGATTCCAGTTTTTTCGTGTTTACTCTCCCCTCCTACATGACGCCGGGGGTCCTCTCCTGGGCCCGACCCGTTCCCTTCCTCCCCATGGTTTGGCGCCTAGTTCCCGTCGTCTTTCTTCAGTGGACACCTTTGACTCTACATCGTGAGTATAAAATATTTGATGGGAATGCTCCCCGGATCTCCAGATCCCCCCCCAATCGGTAAGTCATCGCCCGCACAAACTTCCTTCAAGCGAGCAATCGTCCTCCCGTTGGTTCTTCTCCTGTACTGTGGAAATCAGAGGGGCTGTCCATACCCCAACTCTTATCTCTTTTCTTTCCCCCTGTTTTTTTTTCGATCCTCTTTGTTGGTCCTCCCTCCCCGTCTTTCCCCCCTCTTTACCTCCATAAACCCAGGTTCATCGTAGAATGCCGTCCGTTGCTGGTATTACCTGTTTCCACCGCTGTGATCGGAGATCCACAGTTTTTTTTTCCCTCTGTGAGAAACTCTCTGGAGCTTCCAGAAGAAGTTGTCCCCAGGCCCTGCCCCCTCTCCCGTTTCCCCTGCATTGGTCTGTCCCCCACCTGTGTCGAAGCTTAGGCCAGTCGAGCCCACCTGTGTCCGGAGGGGTTTTCCTCTAGTAAACGATTCATTCGAGTCCGAACCGCACTCCCTTTGACCAACCTTTCCCTCTTTCCTCGTGGTTGGATCCACGTGGCCCCTCTTGTACCCATTTAGTCCTGAGCGGCCGGGAAAAGCCTGGCCAATTGACCAGACACCCCCCCTCTAATCCTCATCATCCGTCCCCTGCCTCCCCCCTCCATTCCGGTCTCTAGCCTGTAATAGGTTTTCTTATTCTCTTCTTCCTCCCCTTTTTTCTTACACCTTAGGTTCAGCTCTTTTGAGGGAAAGATGGGGAGTTTTGGACCTCCTTTTCCAGCACTTACCTCCCTGCACCGGCAGTCGTTGCCAATGTCTCTGTCCGCTCAGGAGAAGATCTCCCAGATGGTGCACGTTTGCCGATGGCCCCACCGTGTTGTTTGAAAAGGATTGTCCCCTTACTTTCTTCTTGATCTCCCTGTTTCAACCGGCCTTTTGACACGCAGCGAAATGCGGCCCCGCGCTCGTTTGGGCTTTTGGGGTCGTTGTTCAGTTTCCTGAGAGTGCCGCTCCTGCCGAATTGATTGAGACGAGAGTAATGCTCCCCTTACTCCCTCGAGTAGTCCTCGCCGTAATCATCGGCTACTATCTGAATTGTTGTTTCTCCCCCCTTTTTTCCCATTTCCTAGTCTCCCTTCTATGTGCTTTACCGCGATCGACGGACACGTTTATGAGATTATGTCAATGTTATCTCACTTTGTACGGCGCTTCCCCTGATTGCCACAATTCGACTCGCACCCCCCTCGCCTGGCTCCTTCATGACGGCATTTCCCCTTGCACGCCGGGCAGAATGTGTCTAATTTGACTTGAAGGAGAAAGGGAGGCACAGTCACCTTTTCTTTCGGTCGGATTCGACTTCGTCTGTATCTTTTGCTCCCCACCATTTTAAGCACTCAGGATCCTCGGTTGTTCATCTCTTCCGTTCTGAATGAACCAGTCTGGTAGGAAATATGATCGTCGCCTCAGCTTAAGTGTCTCCCCTTCCTGATTTAATTTTACCAATAACTCCCTCCTCCCGATCCAGCTCCTGTTCCCTTGGGGTCAATCATCCAGTAATCGTCGCGCCCTTCCTTGCAAGACCTCCCCCTCTGATTATCCCCCCCTTTTCCCCCCCTCGCTTCCTACATTTAAGTAGAAGATCGTCCTCTCGACTAAATGTCTTCAACCCTGCTTTCGTCTCACTCGTAGAAAACTCTCTCCCCATCTTTCCCATTACGCCCCTTTTCCCCCAGGTTTTCTCAGCATTATGAGAAGTGTTGAGGTGTTCTTCCCCCTTTATCGGGGCGTCTTTCCCGCCATTCCCTGCATGACCCGGGCTCTCCGTTTTGGGAGATATTTGATGTACTTCCAATAACCCCATTGCCAGTTGCTCACCCCCCTAGGTTAAGCGCTGTGTCTCAGCTTCCAGGTGTGATCTCGGGACATTTATTTCGAACCCCCCGCTTTCGGGAGGTGTGGCCCGAGTCCTCTTCGCTTTTTTTTACCCCCTTTTTTGACCGTTAGAAGTAAATGACACATCATTTTTCTACTTCCCCCCCTCTTTCTCCACCGATCAACGTGCCTCATCACCCCAGTTCTTCCAACTCCCCTTTTTGTACGAACTTCCCCCAAGCCTCTCAGCAATCTCACCTTCCTTGGATGCCGTTCCGCGCCAACCCCTTATTGACTTTTTCCCGCTGAGCTTGGTTTTTCTGAGTTGCCCCTGATAGAGTTTCCTTCTCCTTTTTTTCCCATCTTCTTCCGGAGCACCCGAACTATAACGGCACGGAACTCTCCTCCCGGACCATGTCGGCGTCATATTTGCCGATAAAGCACCTTCCCACGGCTGTTCACTGTTTCTCTCTTGCTGATCTATTTTTGATGTTTAATGTATTCGATGACGCCTTTCTTGCCCCTTTCATCTATCTCTTTCGAACACTCCAGTTTTCGTCTCTCCTACCCCCGCGTGGAACTGTTCCAATTCGTTCCTCTTGAGTCAGTTTCTTTTTAACAGTCCATGCCCCCCTCCTGATGGTTTCTTAATTCCGGGCATTAAATTCACCACGATGCCCCGCCCCCCCGGTGTATCGCGTTTTCAAGCAACCTACGAGAGCACACCGTCCCCTCTATCGTCCTTTCATTGAATGGCTCACCGTTGATCCTTCGTTTCATTCCCTTGCATTCGTGAAAGCCGTTTTGTAAACTTTCTTAACTCTTCCCTTTAACTGAGCGATCACTCCCTCCACTTCGTAACGCCGAAGCTTCCTCCACCTTAGTGACCCTTTCTCTTTTTCAGGTACCCCCAGGTAGCCAAGAGTTTTGTCCCTTTTAATCATACTTTTTTTTTCTCAGAATCCACGACGCTGTGGCCCAATTTTCCCCTTGTCTCCTCCCCCCTTGGACTCCTGTGTCGGCGTATTGCTTCGTTTGCCTCTTTTTCGAGTGTATAAGTGGCCGACGCTGTTCGGCTGGCTACTCCCATTTTTTTTTACGCCTTAGAGCTTGCTGCTCCTCTGATCAAACGGTCCTCCCCTGATTCTGAGTGATATAGATGTTTTAAGTGTGTCTCCGAATTTTTTTATGATGACCCCCTCTAACGCGGCCCAGGTCCTGTTGTCTGGGGAAATGGCGACTGGTTTAGCCCCCTCTCCTCCGTGTCTTTTTGACAAATAACGTGTACTTTCCCGATCCCTCTGGTTTTTTCCGCGTCATACGTGGGTATTAGGCGTTCGAAACCTGAGGGTCTTCCCTTCGATCTTCAAGGTTTTCGTCCTTGACTTCCAGTTCCACGAGGACACGTCAGCTCGCAAGCTTCTCCCACACACTTTTCCCCCTTTTCATTTTGGTGCTTTATCGGTTTCTGATTCGGTCTGAATTTTTTTATGGGTTTTTGACTTCTTTTTTTTGTAATAGGATGTAAAGTTCGTTTCCCTGCTGCATACCCTTTTTCCTAATTGCACTCCACCTCTCTCCACGTCAGATAGCGGGTGCGAGTACAGCATATAGAGTTTCCTTATTAACGTCTTTTTTTTTTGTCGACCTCTTTCTTTCTTCGTCTCTCCTTTTTGTGGTGGCGGTTGAACCCCATTTGGGTAGATAAGCTTGTTCTTCTTCCGCGTGATCTTGGGGGTTTTTCTTGTTCATTCTTACATTTCTCTTCTTCCTATCGCTGCCCCCCAAATGACCCCTTCCTTATTACCCCTCTTTATGGTGAAGAAGGCATCCTCACCCTTGATTTGTGGTTCGAGCTAAAAGTTGCCCCGGATCACCAACTTTTCCCTCCTACACCTCTTTCTTCCTCTTTTATCGGAAGAGCCTACCCCCCCCCCCACCTGTTTAGGTGACATAAATCAAATTCGCATAGACAAGTCTAGCCCGGAGGCGTCGGAATGGCTTTACCTCCAGCTCGAAACTCTAAATGTCTCCCCCTCCCTTCAACTGTTCTCCTCCGCTTGCCTGTTGGGCAAGAGCCTTGGAAAAAGAGGGGTGATGAGCGTGTCTCGACGACATTCTAGACACTCTAGGCCGAGTTTATTTACATAGCGGTCCTCGTATAGTTTCTTCCCCCATAATTCTCCCCAAGGCTGGTGCAAACCCCCCCCCCCCCACAAGGGTTTGATGTCTCTTACCTTCCCTTTGCTCACGGAATTTGGTTTCTGACTTCCGTGGGCTGGTCCACCGTAAATGATTCTTTCGAGCTTTGAGTTATTTTCCAATCCAGAAGCCCTTCCCTGTCCGCCCATGAGGTTGGCGTAGGAGTTTTCCCTCCGATGAGGTCAGGAGTACTTGACTTACTACCAACGAGGATCCTGTCTTTTTTTCTGCTGTTGCGCAGCCTAACGAGAGAATCCCTCCTTTTCACGCATTATGCTCGTTAATCATGGCGATGCCCCAAGTTATTTCCATGAAGTCAAATTTATACC
>Ga0179593_1627328_pt1 | contig 12759 bp, 18 predicted proteins | sample CZODoug2_1_08_16_FD_185931 | JGI IMG/M metagenome (GOLD analysis project Ga0179593, IMG submission 185931) | Vadose zone soil fungal communities from Angelo Coast Range Reserve, California, USA - CZODoug2_1_08_16fungal (PacBio error correction) | ecosystem: Environmental > Terrestrial > Soil >... | reverse complement strand
TTCCTCTTCGGATGTAACTTTGTCCTCCCCGACCTTCAGTGTATCGCTTCCTGAGGCAGTCCCAAGGCTGCGTCACCATAAGTCCCGTCTTTTTTGCATCCAATTTTGTTTGACGAGCATCAAGTAGGCACCGTCTCCCTCCCTCCATGGCCGGAAATTGTTTTGCCGCCGCCGAGTTTCACTTTGCCTTGATTGCTCGATCTCGAGCCGGAATCTGACTGTCCCCCCTCAAGATACTCCCTCTATTGGGGCTATCCGGAGACGTTTAGCTAGACCCTGTCATCTCCGTTTTGAGTACCGAACAGTCCTCGGCGGCGTGCCTTCCCTTATTGGCAGCGGCTGGAATATTCCTAAATCTTTCACCATCCTCCCCAGTTTCTTTCCTTACGCTGCCCCGTGCATGTTACATGGCTCTGAGGCCGCTTCTGTCTTTCCTTTCTTTTGGAGATGAAGGAGGATGTCGCGTCACAAGAGGCGGTCTCGTTGCCATAGGTGCGTCCTACTTGCCCTTTTAGATTTCCCCCCCCCCCCCCCCCCCCCCCCCGGGCGTGTGATGCTTGAAAAACCGGCTGGCGCGTTCTTATACTACCGCTAGTTCCCAAGGGCTTTATGGTTTCGCCTGCGCGTGTAAACGCTTCCGACCCCGACGGAATGTTGATTTTCCCCGTCCTAATTACGCATCAGCAGAAACTGAGTCGGCTTCCCCCTCTCGCGTAGAACGCACTCCCGGCAAAACCCTCCCCCCCCCCCCATACGCTTCATGGCTCGATCGTTCCCAACGCCATTCCCAAAGGAATGTAGCCCAGCGGCCGGTTTTTCCCACAACTCTATCCTTTCCGCGTCCTTCCCTTGGTTTTCTCAATTTTTTTTCGAGATTCACAGTCGTTCCTTAGAGATAGTTCCTTTGTTTCCGATATTGAAACAATGCACACGAAGATGCCAGATTCCCCCCCTATGACTTCTGTTAAACCAGAGGCTTTGCCCCGAGTCCAGATGACCACAACCGTTTCTGCGCCGATTTTTTCCCACTGCGCCAGTTTTCGGGCTTTTGATTCCCCCACCGAGATAATTGCCTCCCAGATTACAGGCTCGATTCTCGACTGCGTTCTTTTCGAAACATGGTACACGGGGAGTAAGGGTTCTTTTCCTCCTGCCGCGTCGCTGCACCACTCCCCACCTTTCCCTTCCCCCCATCCTCCACAACTCAGGAGAAGGCGAGGGTCCGACTGTTCGTTTACCCCTCTGATTTCTCCCTTTTTTTTGCAAATCCATCCCATAGCCTCCCCTATACGCTACTGCTTCCCCCCCCTTAGCGCAGGGAAATGTGTTCGCAATCGGTCTCCTTATTTTGAAGATCCTCCAGTCCTTCATTCACCTTTGTTTCTTTCTCAGGCCTCTTGACCCTTTTTTTTTCCCAGCCGGCCCAGGCCGTGATCGCTTGCCAAACGCGCCTTCTTTAGAGTGCCTTGCGAAGGCAATGTTCCTTTTCTTTTTTCGCCCCCGCCACGGAAGCTATTTCTCTTTGCTTCACGGGTGCACCTGATATACTTTTCAATCCTGCGATTGCTCGGTCGAAGCATCAACTCCCTCTGTTGCCCCAGTGAAGGCGGTGCGACCCCAGGCGTCTTTTTTTGCTGAGACTTTTTCTTTGACCATCCTCATCCCGTGAAATCATTAGCCTCCCCCTTCTACTCAGCGTTAGTGATACCTTGCCATCTCTTTTCCCGCCTCATGTTTTTTTTTTTCTCTTGAACTTCGCACTTCGCTCTCTTGAGGATCAGGATACGCCTAATGAGTTGTTTGATGCTTGATTTGTCGCATATACCACACGCTCCTACAGCACCCAGCTTGTTTTCTGGATCTCCCCAGCCTCACTACGACTCTCTTTTTTACTCTGGGCAGATGGCTTCTTCCTTATCGACCGTCTTTCCCCTCTGATTCATTGCCCTACTCGCGATAAAGGCGCCCCCCAATAGGTTGTGTTCTTTGTAGTCTCTCCAACTCAGCTCTTTAGTTCTGACGCCGGCTTTTCCAATGGTCCGTTTGGCAATTCTTCCTTAAAGAGGCTGCCCGTTTTCCCGACCAATTTTAGCAGCCTGAAACCACCCTGTTTCGGCTTCCAGACTTTCGTTTCTCCCTTTTCCTCTGGAGAACACATTGCCTGCTAAGAGTGTTTCCCTCCATGTATTTTAAAATTTCTTGTAAGTGATGGGATCGATTTTCCCGAAAGAAATCGCATAGTCGTTTGACCGACCTTTTTTTTTCGAACAATCGCCTGCGCCCGATTGGTCGCGTTTTGCCCTGCTTCAGGTTTGAGATTTTTTCCTCTTTTGCATTTCTTCATTTCCCTCTCGAACGTCATCACCGCGCCGTGTATTGTTCTTTATTCCCTATGCCTTCCCAGACCCCGACTATTATCGCCCTTCGCTCTAGTCCGTCCGATCAGTATGCCTTTTCCCCCCCCGTAACCCGTGTGTCATCTCCTCCTGCTGTCCCCCATTTACGCTTGACGTCCGCTGAAGCTGAATGCCCTCCCTCTAGCGGATTTCCGTTGTGCCCCGTTTGTGTTACCAGCCGCTTCCCCACGGACCGTTTTATGATCTGCACCCGGAATCTGAAGACTCTTCGGGATCTGTCGTTCTCAGCTCCCCTGCTTTTTCCAGACCCTTGAAAGTCATCTCTTTTGTTTTTTTCCTTTTTTCTTTTAGACTCGGGGAGGGGTATATTGCCCCTATAGTGAGGTTCCTAGCGAAGACCAGTATCCTTGTTGACCCCGGGCACACTGCACTTCATTGAGCCGAACCCCTAGTATCGTCGTAGGAATCTTAGCGAGGCCGAACATTGGACGCCTCTCAAGATCGCTTTTCTAACTGCTCAACCTCGGTTTTTCTAAGTCTCTCCTGCCTTCGCACGATGGCAACGATCGGATTTTCGCCCCCTGCATAATACAGATACCCTGAGCTCCCCAATATTCCGCAGCAGCAAAGGTCACTGAAACTCCGGCGCTCCTCTTTTTTCCGGGACCCTCCTTTCCGAATACCTGTAGGCATATCCAGCTCACTGAATTTCGTCGTGAACAAAGAGCCTCGAGCCTCTCTTGAGCCCTGTTGCGTGGTACCCGTCTATCGACCACTCTGGTCATCCCCGCTGTTCTTCTCTCCCCTCATTGCCCTTCCCGGAAGATAGTGCGTCCGGCGATATCGGCACTCAGTCTAAGACACACAGATCTTCCTTTCTGGAACTCCAGCCAGGTACCTCTGCCTTCATGTCAATGCTGCTGCTCTGACCCCCCCCCCCCCCCATTCCCCCCACCATCCGTTTTAACGGACCAGATGCCTGAGGTTTACCATTTCCATTTTTCTTATCCGCTTACTAAGCTCGTGACCATATTCCGCGACTTGCCGCTGTCTCAACGAGTCTTAAAACGTCTAGCCATTTTTTTTTCTTTTTTTACTTTCCCCCCCCAGCTCACGATTTCCTTGCCCGGAATCGCGACCTTTTACGTTCTAGACGGCGGTAACTCACTTTCCGTCTTGTCCAATCACAGGGACCATACCGGAGTTCGCTGGGATGGTGGCCTTGGCTGAGTGTGGCGGGGGCCTCCCTGTCCCGGTCCGTTTCTACGCCGCGCACGAATATCCTCCCTGTTCTGAGAACGCACCGGCAAAGTTGGACACTCCTCGCTTCGTTCTGTTGGGATGTTGCCCCTGAGAGCCCGTCCCCCCTCATCCGTGAGGCCTTTATACGCAATAGCCGCAGCGCCTGCCGGGTCTTTCTTTCGGATGTGGCTTTTTCGCATTCACTACTTCGATTTGGTGTCCCCACGTGATTTTTCTCTGACTTACCAGCACTGCGTGTAGCAGTTTTCACTGGCGTTGCCACCACCTTCTTTGCTTAATTCCCGCGCGTCGACACAGCAGTGCATGCCGAGATGCCTCTTACCTCCCTCACTTAATCCTCGGGATCGGCGTCCTTCTCGAGGCATGCTTGCCCCCCCTCTTGTTCTCATGAAAAAAACCAAACATTTCGCTTTTTTCTCTCTTTCCATCCGTTTTTTTTTTTTCCCGATCCGACCCGTCAGTTTTATCTTTGTCAGTGAATGCGACCTATTCCCCCCATGGACGATGTCGTCTACTTTCCCCTGAACCCCGATGGTCTTTGCTTCCTAATGCTCTGGCTTTCTCCCGGCTCGTCTGGCGCGAGGGGAATGATTATCTTCAGTTTCCACGTCTTCACGCCGTGTCCTGCCATGCGACATCTCTTTTCAGTCGCCGAACAAGGCACGTCCCCATATACGGATTTCCCTTCTTCAAAACCGCCCCATACGTCTGAATTCTCGTCCGAGCTAGCGCCCCCCCCCCCTTTTCGTGGATTGTCCTCCCCCGGACCTGATGGGGCCGAGTCTTGAAGCACACAATCCGAATACAGTCCGCGTGTGAGGGCTAGCTCTGAAAGAATTCTTTTTTCACTCTTGTGAGTTTCCATTACTGCGTGTGCTTGGAGATCCATATTTACGCGCATTTTCCCTCCCTTCGCTCCCCCAACTTTCCCTGCCTCGATTTCGAAACCATCCTGACTGGATTAGCATCTTCCTTATTTTCCCCTTTTCAGTCCTCGACTGTCAGGATCGGAAAGTGGCTGCTTTTATACATTTTTTCACTTCTCTAGATGTTGTCGAACTCGAGTGAGATCGTCGCGCTTCGCTTTCTTTCCATGGTCTCAACTAAGGACTCCCTTTCCGAATCAACGTTTTTCTTCTCCTTAGGCTTCGCCGAAATTCCGCATGATTTCCCGGCGAAGCCTCAAAGTTACCATCGCTGATTCTGATATCTTTCCCCTTAACTATCTCCTGGCCATGAAACCTTCCCAAGCTTTGGAGATACATTTTTCCTCTTTCGCTCGACCGTTCCGTGGCGGTAGTAAAGAAAGCATCGCTGTTTCCCCTTTTGTCTCCGGGCATAATTAAGCGCTGTTTTCCCCCCTTCCCCCGGTTCGCATTTCCCGTTTATTTTCTAACCGTGTATTCCCTGTTGAATTCTGCGTGTCTTTTTGAGCAGGGTGCTGTTTTTTTCTTTCTTTGGAGCTCCCTATCGTGCAGGCGATAGCTGCAATTTTATCTAGTCCATCCTTCCCATGCTTTTTGTCTCAGGAATTAGCCTACTCCTCTGTTTTCGGTTCGCCACATTTTGCTGCCCCCCTTTTTTTTTCCGAGTGGACGGAGAGCAATCCGTTTCGAATTGTCGGTTTCCTTTCTCCCTCCGTCTCCTTCCTAGCTTTCAACGCAGTATTTTGGCAAATCCCTTAAACCGACTTTTCTTTTCCTAGGCCTCCGCGCGCCTGCGTTAACTTTTATAGGGTTGGACCCAAAGCCAGTGTTTCTCCAGACGCTTCTCTCTCTGGCTTAAAGATTTTTTCGAAGCCCGTTTTTTATGGAGTTTGCCGGTGACTGTCCTCCCTGACAGCCCTGTAGCCGATAGATGCATGTCCCCCTATCTCGAACGCTCCCTTCCCGCGTGCGGTGCCACCTATGAGATTCCCAAGCGCCCAGTTTCTTCTCGAGAAAATACGCCCGTAATGTGCCGACCTGCGTTTTTTTTTTTTACTGTCGCCACAGTCTGGCCACGCTCTTTTTATGTTAGCCTCTTCCCGCCCTTGCTCGTCCCACAATAAACTCCAAAAAAATTCCGTCATCGCCATTTCGAGTTGCGGCTCCAATCGGTTACGATCTAAGATTCCGTTTTTTTCTAACCTCTCCTCCCCCTAACCCACCCCCCATTAAGTAACCTCCATCGGCCCCCCCGGGCAGGGCTGTGTTGAAATCTACTCCTTTATTCTGTGTCATTTTTCCGAGGCGCCCCTTGTTTTAACTCCTTTTTTCACACTGGCCCAGGACGTGACGCGCCTTTCCCCCCGCTTGCCAGTTGTACCGACGGTCCAGTCTTTATCACAGTTCTTTCCTGTCTTTCTTCTACAAAGCCCCGTCGCTATCGCGTGCTCGGCCGACGTCGAGGTCGTCTCCCCTGTCACCCCCGCCTTGACGATCATTTTCCGACCATCACTAACCGAACCTGTTGACACTTTTACCTCCTTCACGTCCTTTTTCTATCCAAGTGCCGGAAAAGCTGGGGTTTTTGTCCCCTTTTTTTAGTGCTTAGACCCATTCGCGTTTCAAGAACTATGGATATCATCCGATATGCGCTTCAGTCTCTTTTTCAGTTTTTTACTTTTCTTTTCTCCTCCGTTTTCTTTGGGATTTTTTTGGACCCACTTCGCTGTCATTTGTGGCTACCATGAGATGATTTGGGTTTCTTTACCCCCCTTCATTTGAGCAATTTTCCCGGCTACTAGCACCCTTTGTCGCCTGTAGTTCCTTTATCTGAGATTTCACGCGTTATGATGGCTCGAGAAGAACGCGACGTTTGACAGCTTATTTCTTTCCTTCGTGAACCCCCCTTACTGCTCCCTTCTCCAATTAGCTCGGTGTTATTAGTGCGCCCCCAACAAGCTAAGCCCCGTTCCCGTTTCTTCTGATCTGGCGCTTGGCCGCCGTCCTGGGCAAGATTTTCACACACTCAGCCTTCCCCCCCCCCACCGGTAGTCTCTCGTGCCTTTCCGCCAGCTCGAAGGATTACGATTTCTACCCACTTTCCATCCTTTTTTCTTTTTTTCTCAGCGCGCGCTTGTTGCTTAAGGCTAGGGTTCTTTCTCCTTCCCTCCTTCATTCTTCTATACAGGAAACTTTTACTGTCGGCTTCCGCCAAGCGGCATGTCCTTTGAGGCGCGGTGATTTTTTTTTGACTTGACCTATAGACAGTGAAGGAATCCTCCCTCCTTCCTAGAACGTGTTAACTCCCCTCTCCTTTTTCTCCCCCACCTACGGATATAGCATTCGTTAGGTCGGCATGATCTGTCCCACCCCCGAACTGCGGTTGACATTAATAGTGCGTTCAAATTTTCCCCCCCCCCTTTCCAGTTTTTTTCCTCTTGGCCCTCAGAAAGGCCGCTGCTTACATCGTGGAGTTGATTGTGTCCATTCCCCCTTGCGACCTCCATATCTAGTCTGACTTCTCTCAGGTCTCCTCTTTTGATCACAGGCTTATCGGAGAGTAGCTATCCCCCCTTCTTTGTCCCCCTCAAAGGACGTTCCATTCTCCTCGTTCATTTTTCTTATCCTGCTTTTCTTCTATAGGGGAGTTTTTAATTGCCAGTGGGTTCTTCTTCTCGTCCTCAGAAGATTTTGAGTTGATAGGAATAGTCCGTTTTGGTGAGATTTTCCACACTGCTGACTTTTTCCCCTTTCTTTAGTTGAAGGTTTCGATCCCTTTTGCTTTGGGCATCCCTTTCTTGTAAGGGTAATCCGCGCCATCAGGGTTTATTTCCTTCAAGACTACATTTCTTTCGCCCTCCTGCAACTCATACTTGTCTATTTCGAGTTACCTTTCTCAGAAGGAGTAGCACCTAAAGATAACTTGTCCTCACACTCCTCAATTCCACCTTTCCCGGGCCGGGAACGTTCTTTGAAAGCATTTTTTTCCATGCTTCACTGCTAGCACTCAGAAGCTCCCTATCCTTTCTCACCTCGTTTTCTTTTTCCGGTCTCTCGAAAACATCGCCCCCCTACCATAGTCTTTTCCTAGGCGGAGATAGTGCCGTCATCGCCCCATCAGTTTCCCCCACCCTCCCCTCCTTCCTCCTTCCCCTCCTGTGAACTTTGCCGGTTTCGCAGGCCTTTCCGTACGTTTTTGCTGCAGTGAAAGACTCCTGCATATTGGTTCACTTTTGGCCCCTCCTCTAAGTTACCCTTGAACGGGCGAGTTCTTTCATCCCGCGTTCATCGGCCATCTTGTGCTTTTTTTTTTTGCCCTCTTTGCCCGATCCGACCACAAAGTGTAAATACAGGAAAGATGCGCTCCCCTTACTGTCTTTTTCTTCGCAGCGGATGGGTGCCCTTGGGACGCGCGTTCTTCTTTTTTTCGAGAGTTCGGGACTGCATCTGAATAGACCCCCTCAGCCGCACATCAGAGTGACAACTCACACTCCTCCTTTTAGCCGGAGCCCTCCCCTCGCTGTCTTCGTGCTTTGAGTTTTTTTAACTCTCCCTGCCGGCCGCACCATCTGATGTCGTATAGGCAATCCCCCCTCCCTCTAGCCGATCTTGATAAAGAATATGGAGGATGGTTCGTTTGCTTTTCCCCCCTCCCTGTTTTTTTTCTTGACTTATTTGTTTTTCTTTTCATAACGTGGGGCCGTCACTTCGTCTTCGCAGTGCCCTATAAGGCAGGATGCCCCCAGAATTCGCCCGAGCTCTCGTTCCCCTGCGAGACGATTCATAGCAGATATGCCGCTATTTCCCGTTCAAGCACCAAACTCATCGTGCTCTCCTCCTTCTTCATTTAGGTTTGAAATCGAATGCGTAAAAATGACTTTATTTAGGCTGGTCTGATCTCTCTCTTCAATCCCTCCTCCGTTGTTTTTCTTCTCCCCTCCTGTTAAATCTGTTTTTCATTAATTGCCGCAATACGATCCCTCCTTGCCAAGTTACGCGTCGTTTAAGGTATTTTCGATGGCAGTTAGGCCATCCCTTTTTCCCTTTCCCAGGCTGGGAGATTGCAAGAGTTCCCGCAAATTCATCGCGGCAAGCGTGTTCGAACGCCGTTTGTCAGTCTCCCCAAAGGGAGCCCCTCCTTTGCTTGGTATGCGCAAAGACAATGAGCGGCTTAGTTCCTTCTTTCGGATTGCGCATCCGGAATGTCGGCCGCGTTTGACCCATACCACAAATAACCACTTCACGACATCCCTCTGTGTGGAAACCTCTGAGACCCTATTGACGGTGATTCTCATACCTTTCTTTTTTTTTGGGGGGTCTCGTGCGGCGGGTCGATGTCCGCTGACCTCTCACCCTACCCATCGTCCACCCTTTAACCCGACTTTTGGCCCGAAACCCCCTGATCTTCTTTCCTTTTTTTCATCTTGCCGGAGGGACGTGACGGTCAAAAGGTCTATACAGGGCCCTCCTTTCTGGGCCCTTTCTCCCAAGATGCCGCCGATGAACCTATTTCGCGAACTCCGGTTCCGATCCCCTTTTTCCCTATGTGGCACGTCCCAATGGGACCTCCGGCCATGTACTTTAGTTTTCCCTCTTATTTTTTTTTCTCCCTCAGTCTGCGTCCCTGAAATCCGTTTGAGCATATTTGGTTTACGATTTGCGTACTGTCGACCTATGTGCTTCCTCTCTCTACTACTTGCCCCCCTTCTTCCTTTTCTTCCTCTACTTATGGGATGCCTGCTATGTTTTCGCGTCCAGTACCCTCCCTTCTTTTTCTTGCGCGTTCTAGGATTTTCCGTGCCTAGGATGAATATTCATTCCTTTATTTTCCCCCCTTTCGTTTAATCACCGACCTCTCCCTCTGAGGTCTCGGACTTTACTGCTCCGTGTTTGCTGAAGGAGCCTGAGCCACCCAGGATCGGTTGCTCCCCCCCTCTGAGAGACGTAACGCTTGCCATTTTCCTCCCAGATGGTACGGAATTATCTCTTCCAGAAAGGGCGCCAACCTTTCGCATAAAGTTACAGAAGTCCTAAAGGCATGTCTGCTGTCTTTTTTTCCCAACCCCCTCTTCTTAGAATTGGCTCATCCGCCAGCCCCGTAATTACCTACTTTAGCACGACACCTTCTTTGGAATATACCCTGCCTCTATCTCCTTCTTTAGAAAATCATGTCTCACATTGACCGGAACTCGAAACCCCTCCAGGGTGGTCTATTCCTTTATCGCGATTGTTCTATTAGTCGAGAGACTCACTTTTGCATTCTGCCCTCTTGAATTACACAATGTTCAGTCGTCGCTCGATAGTTATGATGGGCCAGCGGCCGGCATTCTTGCTTTCCCCCGAGTCCCTGTCGCTACTCCTATAATAGGTCAACGTTTTCCCTGCCGATGAGAGATCCGGAAGTCTAGATGCGTATTTTTTTAGATTTTTTTACACCATCTATGGGGCAATGGTCCCGGCCCTTCTTCTGCTTCAATGACTTTCAAAGCCCCTTGCCAAACCATTTTTCGCAATCACACAAATCCTTTGAAGGCGATGGCGGCGGCGCCATTCCATTCTTCCCTACCTATCCCTCTTTAAGTTTGCTACCCCTTCCCCCCCCATGCCGTACAACTCCTTTCCTTGGCGGCTTTTCCCCTAACGAATCCTTTGACTGATCTGTCTTTTTCCGAGGCCGCGGCCAAGACCCCTTTGTTTTTGCTACCCTTGCGACAATTTCGATCTTTCCCACACGTTTAGTTGGAAGCCGTTCGCGACGGCACCCGGGTCTTCTTCGGCTTTGCGCTTCCCTTCCACACCTTTTTTGAATGATACTTTCGATTTCAATTATCCTTTCAAAACCAGTCCTCGTCGTTTTGTAATCCCTAAATACGACTGCTTCCTTTATCACTCAGTCTTCGAAGGCGGTCAGCTGATTGGGCGTCCCCCTTTGTTATGAATGCCGTTTGGTCCTATCCCCCCTTAGTTTCCCAGTTTCCCCCTCACGCCCTACCTGCGATCAGAGAAGTGCTGAGGCATCATCCCTACGTTCTTTTGTTGTGAGGATATATGCACCGCTTCTGATTCCTTCCAGGATTTATATTTCTCGCATTAGTGTTTGTGCTTTGAAGCCGAGAACAGATCCCCCCCTTGCCCCCCCTTTTTTTTTTGATAGCCCGCCTTCGATTTTCTCGCCTTTCCGTGATGTCTTTTTTTTCTGAGTGAAGTCTCTCAGCCCTTCGTTTACTGATACATCCGTTGAATCTCGATCACGTCGCCATAGCGTTTTCCCTGTTTTATCGCAAAGCCTCCTAACCCCATGTTTCCCTCCTCCTTGGCCTCTTTCAAAATGGTTCTTGGCAGCGGATCCCTGGGCCCGGGCTGGCTCCCCACTTTTCCCTCAATCCCCGGAAAACAACCCTTTTTTTTCTCCCGCAATCCTTCTATTTCTAACACTTGTCCTGGCAGAGACTGAGGCCCCTCGTTCTTCTCGGATAGGCATTTTTCCCCTTTGCTCTGGGATTTGCTCAAACTTTTCTTCTTTCATTGATTCTTCTCCTCCCGCCAATCTCGCGCGGGAGTCTTGGCAAGGTAATGTTTTTTTCGTTTTTGAGAGCACTGGCAGGCATCCGCCCTTCCCCCTCGCCCCCGTACAATGCTCTTCTGTTTGGTCCGTAGCTCTCGCCCTTCGCATTTGCTCTTTCTTTCATATTCAGAACAGGTCGTTTCTCAAATTCCCTGCTCTGCGAACTACGCGGCTTCCGGCCCCCCTCTTTTTCAGCAGCAAGAACGGCATCCGAGTCTTTTCCCACGGATTCAGTGTTAGTTCGCCTCCTTCTCCCCTCTCTTCTCTGAGCCCCCCCTTTTTAGTCCCTGTTATATGAGAATACCTCCTTCGAGATCCCCCCCGTTTCGCGGGCTTCTCCTCCAAGGGGGGTCCAGAACGTCCCGCTCATTTCTAAGGTTGGGTTATCTAGTAAAGATTATAGGGGCGTTTTCTACCCCTCCTGCTCCTGAGTGGTATTCGCCATGTCTCCGCCCTTTTTACGGCCCCGCCGGATGGGCTTAAAAATTCCGCCTGTATTCGTTCTTTCCTTTTCGCGAGGCCCGACCATGTGGGCGTCCTTGAATTGGGTATGAGGATATTCGCGATCCCTGTCTTTCTCGATCACTCCACCCCGATGTCTTCTACCTGCGATCTTGCGAGCCATACCAGTTCAAGTCTCCACAAGAATTCCGGCCGCAGCCGTTCTTCCTTCCCACCTGCCTTGCCAGCGGCGACTTTCTGTTCCTTTCCTCTTATTTTATATTTCGGGAATACTCCCTCAGTTCTTAATTTCCTTCGCACAGAAGCCTGCTGTTTTTCCGCACCCAGGCGTTTCCTTCGAGAGAAACCTTTTTCCTGTTCTCCTCAACCCTGCTGGTATTCTATTAAGGTCCTTAGATAGTGCTCAGGCTTCCCCTCTCACTCATTTCACGTCTCGGCCCTTGGCGCATCATCCCGGACCGGTCCCTTGAAGGATCGTCCCCTCTTCTTCCGTCAATCCTTTGATTCGGTTACGCATCCCTGGACTGCCAGCTTCGACCTTCTCACATCTTGCTTGGCTCTTCGATCTTTTTATCGGCTCAATATGTTTCTTTGCGACATCCCCCTATGCCTTTCCTTGTACCTGTTTGATGCCCCTTTCACTTTCATCGTCCCTCTTGCGAGGTATCAAGGATGTACCCTGTTGCTGGCTTTTGGAAATTTTGTGATGAGGTGGGGTCCTGTTTCGGTCCTCGGGCTGACTTCTCCTCCTGCTCCTCCTTTAATGCCCTCACTCAGGTTCGGCCCCCAAGCAACTTACCCCCATATTGCGGTCGATTTCCCTCCCCTCTGTCTTCTTGTTTCTTCTTTTTCAAGAGGCATTTTATCCCAAGGATGCTAAGCACCCCGACGATTTTTCTTCTCTGATAACCTTCCACTCGCAGGAGTGGGGCTGGAGCATTTCCCAATCCTTCTTTCCCCGTGTCTTGTCGCGATTCACCCTCCATTGTTTCCTCAGGTCCTCCACCCCCCTTGGTGTCCTCCTCCCGAGGACGTTGCCTCGCCGCTGCCGTTTGCCTCCAATTTTAGCGGTACAGACCTCTTTCCCTCTCTGATCCCAACTAAGCATATTCTCGGCGTCGTTTCGTCTCGCTTACTTGATTCCCCATTTCATTCTTGTAATTAAATTGAACACCTTGATTGTCGG
>Ga0179593_1607380_pt1 | contig 12759 bp, 14 predicted proteins | sample CZODoug2_1_08_16_FD_185931 | JGI IMG/M metagenome (GOLD analysis project Ga0179593, IMG submission 185931) | Vadose zone soil fungal communities from Angelo Coast Range Reserve, California, USA - CZODoug2_1_08_16fungal (PacBio error correction) | ecosystem: Environmental > Terrestrial > Soil >... | reverse complement strand
TGTCTTAACCTGTTCTCCTCCTTCCTCCGTGGCACTCTAGCATTTTAGTGCTTTTTTATCATTTTTTGTTGCGCGTCCCCTACCGCGCGGTCGGTATGCTTTGCTTCGCAGGTTTAATTCATAGCCTTGATTGTGTCCGAACCTTGCCCCCCTTTTAGCGGTGACAAGTCGGATTTAGTACTTCCCCCCATTCCCTTCCCTCTCTCGCTTTTCAGCTACCTCCATTCAGTATTCCCGTATTACGGTTTTTCCTTCGAGCCCTCCTTCCTCCTTCCACCTGAAGAACTTCCTTCCGTCGCTCTTTTTGGGTTTTATTCTTGGCCTCGATTGAACCTTTGTTTTTCTGTGTTCAGCGCCTGCCTCGGCTTGTGCTTAGGACGCCCCCCCCCCCACCAACTCAGCGCCGCAGGTTTTTTCCTTGGGCACCTGTCTCTTAACTTAGCCTCCCCTTCCCCCCCCCTTAGGTCTTCAATCGGAGTATTTTCTTATTTTTTACGTTGAACTCGTTTTTTCCTCTTCTTAGCGGGTTGCTTTCCCTCAAGAGCCCTTTCCACCCCCCCAGTTTCCTCCCACCTACACGTTAGATTGCTTGCCCCTCTTTCGGCGTTTGTCAGCTATCAGATGCCCCCCCCCCCCCTCCTAACACTTCGGGGTGTGGCATTCGCCAACCAGTACCTCTCAATTTCTTTTTCCTGCGTTTTTTTTTGGCGTCAAGAGTTTTTCTCTCCCCCCCCCCCCTTTTTTCCCTCGTAGATTGCCCCCATGCGTGCTTCTTAACAGTGTTTGTTTTTTTTTCCCCTTCTTGACCCCCCATAAGTCGAAAGGCTTACACTCCCCTTTTTTCAACCTTTGAGATAACTCAGCACCCCCTAATCCCCCTTTGCTATTCCCCCCCCTTCGCGGCATCCCTAGAAAGCTGACGCCAAAACCTCTCTATGTGTATTGGGGGCAGTTCTCTTTTCGGGACCCAAACCCCAAACGCCCTGTTCTCGTGAGTCCTTAGTTTCAATTCCGCGGTTTTTATCTAAAGACACTCCCTCGTTTGTGTCTTCCTTCTGAAGCTCCAATCTTTGTCGCGTGGCCCATTCGCTCTCTTCTCCGCCCTCACGTTTCCAATCTCTCTCTTTCACTCTTTCGGTTTTTTTTTTGATGGGGGTGGGCTACCCCACTTCTTGGCTCCCTTTGAGTTCCCCCACAGCCCCTGATCCTTTTCTTTCCTTCCCTCACGGACGCCTGCTTCTAGCAAAACGCTGTCAGCGCTCCGGCGCGCCACATAGCCCCCCTCCTCGCTCAGAATTCCTTTCTGCCAGTTCCGGTGGACATGACTTATGAGCTGATCCGCGAACGCGCTCCATCTACGGCTTTTTCTCTGTACCTATCTCTGTGCTTGCTTGGTTTCTCCTTTTATGCTTTTTTTTTTCTTGGTGCATCTCACTACCCCATCCCCCTGCATTCCTGCTCCCAGTGGTACTTCCTTGGCTTCTTCTGGTCCCCTTTTTAATTCCTTGGAATGAGTAGGTGCCATTTTCATTTAGGCGTTTCCACGGAGGGACATCAGTAAGGGTCGAAGTGATGACTTTTTTCCCTGCGACCTTTTCCTTCAAGTTTATGAAGTTGGATCCCCCAGATGTGAGCGTTTTCCTTTTACAACCTGGGAGAAGCGGTGGACTCCCGTTGGCGGGCTAGTGCCCCTTCGCCGATCAATGACGTTAACTCAAATACCCTTGTCGATATTTCCTCTGGGTACCCCCTTTTTCTTTTCCCTCCACGCCTCTTTTTTGTGAAACCCGCATCACTCGCATCTCTTCCTGGCCACATTCCTTTTCCTTCTCCTATGACTTGGTTCCCTTACCCCCTGCTTTTTCCTGTTCTTTTTTCCCATCCTCAGAGACATTAGCTGCTTTACCCACTGCACCGCCTTGCCCTTTTTGTCCCCATGCGTCTACAACTTCTTTTTCCCCTTCTTTTCCACTAGCCACTTCGGTGGGTCTGCACAGTTTCCCCCGTGCCGCACAGAACTATTTTTTCTACCTTTTTCTAGCGATGCTGTTCCCGGCATGTTCTGTGCATGACAGGGGTTCTTTTTTTTTTACCTTTTGACGCCATGGAAGGGGGAACCCTTGTTTCCTTTTTTTCTCCCGAATTTTTTCCCGCTCATTCCGCGGGTTGCTCATCCCCTCATCAATTGTTCTCCGTATAGGGTACTGAGCGTCCTTTTGAAATGTTTCCCCCCCCTCCTGCTTTCGTGTTTCTTTTTTCGGGTTCAAACGCAAGCAGCCCCCGTTTTTTTCTCCCCTATTGTCCTCCCCTTTTTTCAATCTCCCAGGAGTTTCTCGTCTCCTGGTTTTTTTTTGCAACCTGCTCCCACAGTGTGCTCTTGTCGAAAGTTTTCCCCCTTCCGTTTTTTTTTCCCCCCCTTACCGACGCTCACCATCCCTAGTTGATCCCCCTTCCTCCCTTTTTATTTGCCGTGTCACTTTCTTTTCCCCCCCTATGATGTCCACTCGTGCCTCTCAGTCTTTTTTTTTCCTTCTCCCTTCCCTAGATTTGGCCGAGCAGATTACAGGAACCACCTCGGCAGCAGTTTTATGTCTTCTTTTTTTGCCCCCCAGAAAACAGCCCTCTCAGGTCAAACCCCCCGTCTATTGAGTTCAGATAACGGACCCAAATCAGCCGTTCTTTTTTTGTCTCTCGCGCGTCTCATCCTTCCAGTCTCAGTCCTTCATCATGTCTCGCGCTCCTTTCTCTCTCTTTGCTCTGCTAGCCCGATGTTCCAGCCCGTTTTCTCTTCGGCGCGACGAGGTTAAACTTCCTTCTTTTTTTTTGAAAACATCGGGTCGCGTCTGGAGACTGGCCCTCTCCCCCCTCAAGGGGTGCCATTCCTCTACCCTTTTTTGGATGGATTTTCCCCAATCTTTTTCCCTCCCCTTCCACAACTCCCCCTCTTGGGACTTCTTATTTCTCAGAGTATGTGACCCAATCTGAGCTTGGTCTTTGAGATCTCCCCCTGGACTTCATACTTTTTTTTGAGTCCCCCCGCGCCCGGAAACCGGCGGTTGGTTTCCTGACCCCCGCATCCTATAGCTCCTTTTGACCATGGGGGCTCTCTCCCTTTTGAGCTTTCCTTGGATAGCACCCGCTCCCTTATTGGTTTTTTTCTTCTCATCTTTGCGCGTTCGCCGAACCCGTGTTCCGCATTCGAACTTGATGTTTGAAAAGACAGTTCCTTTCCCCCCCTGCTCAAAGATCCTTGAGTTCCATTCGATTTTCCCCCTTCGCACCTTTTTTTTTTTTTTGACGTGCCAACTACTCCAATCATTCCTGGATGAGTTTTTGGTCCGCTGACAACGCCGCATGTGTTTTTCTTTTCGCGAAGGCTTGAACAAACTCTCGTTCTACCGGTTTCCAGCCTGAGGCAGGTTTAGGTTCACTTTTTTTTCCCTTTGTCTGGCTGTATTTTTTGCTTTCTTTCCCACTCTCATCCATACGACCACGTCTCCCTGCAACGATTCTTCTGGACCCACTCATCCTCCACTATTTTTTTCTCCCGAATGGGGTAACTTACCGCTGAATTGCAAGACGTTTCCAAGTTTTTTTCCCAACCCCCCCTTCTTGGTCTTGTTTGGTGGTACGGCCGCCCCCCGCCAGATAAAGATTCTTTCCTCCCCCTGAAGACCATGTTCCCATTTTCGTCCCCCCGCTATCACTCTCCCTCAGCGAGCCATGTAGCCGTTTCTTTTTCAACCCCTTTTTTGTCTTTTTCATTTTTTTTGAAATTCAGTCTTGGGTTCTGCCCTTTCACCATCCTTCTTTTCTGTGTCACCCCCTGGATCTTCTTTTCGCTAGATGACTTCCCTTTTCTCCATTACTGGATCAGCTTTTCCTCTCCAATTGGGAGCGATTTCTGTTTTGTCTGTCTTCCCAACTCACGGTCTATGTCTCGAAAATTTGCATTGGTTCGCCTCCTGCCGCGCGGCCCGGCAAGGACAACCATTTCCCTTCATCCTCTCGGCGAGCTCGTTGTTTCCTTACGGACTGCGAAACCGTCCCCCTAAATCCTATTTTTCTTTTTACTAACTAATCTGGTGGGGAGAAGAATGTCCTCCCGAAAGGGGCCGTCCGATGCGATCATGATTATGACTGATGTCTTTCTGGTTTGTTGCCGTCTTTACGCCTCCCCCTTGATTGCCCTTTTCGGCCAGGCCGAGGTTTTTCTATTCCTTTTTCTTGCTGCGTCTACCTTACCGACCAAGACGAAAATTAGAGTGAACGGATGAAAAATTAACCCCCTCCAGCGCGACTGCCGATCTTCCCAGCTTCATATTTTTCATTTTTAATCAACCTTCCTCTTTTTTCTTTCACCGTCGACCAAGTTATCGCCCCTCCCTGTCCTTTAAAATATCCCCACCCCACCCTTTTAAGAACTTTCCTGATAATGAGTACCCTGCAGCTTTTTCTAGGGAGCGTGTGATGGGCTTTATCGTTTTTGCCACAGTGCGTTCTCTTTCTTTTGAATAGAAGAAATATGGATAGGCTTGGACGTGCCCCCCCCCAACCTTCTGCAGACCCCCCACCACAAGTGACCAGAATCCCCCATCTTACGTTTTTCTTTTTTTTGGCTGACTGCACGTAGCAATCAGATATCCTAACATTTTAAGTATGCAACCATGTTTTCACGACTAGGATTGATTTTCTTTTTCTAAATTGACTCCCCTACGTTTGTTGGCTTGAAGTTTTGGCTTTCTGTCGTCCCAGATCCCGAACCTACCCCCTTCGAAAGTGTGGAAACCTTCAAGATTTTTTTTCACCGGTATGACGTCGTTTCTTTTTTTCAGCCTTCTGTCTCTCTTGACCTTTCCCTCCCAAAACTTCGGATTGTCCACTACGCCCCCCGCAAATCCGCCCCTAAATTTTTCACTATTTCTTCCTGTCTTGATTTGGCAGTCATAGGACCCACCGGGACTCGTTTGTCGGTAGGGCTTCTAGTTACTCCAATCTGCGTCGCCAGTTTTAGTTGTTTACATTCTCTTTTTTATGACAACATATCTTTCGAACCTGGGGACAGTCTATTTTGTCACGCGTTTGCACTAGAGGATAGCAGCTAAGCCCCCCGCCTGCTTCCATGTTGCTACCCTCCGCCAATCCCCAATGCTCCCCCCTTTCCCACCATGGACGGAGAGTCTGATTTTTCATGCAGAGGACCACACCCCCAAAAAATGATTGTCCCTAGACTTGTGTTTTTTTCTCCCGGAACCGTAGGAAATTCCCCGGTCTTTTATACGCCTCCCCCTTTCTCATTGTTACCCCATTTTCTCAAGCCTCTGTGTCATAAATCGTTCTTGTGTATTCGTTTTCAGCAACTTACCTTTGTTATCTTACTGATCCCTTGCCCCTTCTTACGTCATGGACGCCCTCTTTGATTTTTTTTGGCTACCATTTCCTCGAGTCGTCCCCTGGTTCTCGCTTATTCTGTCACGTGCCCCGCTTCCTCTGAGCACACCCCCCCTCTTACCTGGTATTTGTTGATCTCCTGCTTCCCTGTTATCCCAGAGGTAGCCTTCCCTTCTTGACCTAATGCGACTTAGGCTGTCCCCTCAAATTTTTTGTTATACGCGCTTTCCCCTCTCTTCTCTCCGTGTGTTCTTGTTTTCCGTTACTCTTTCCTCAATCACCTCTTTTGCTCGCGCGCCCACCGAGAACATCGCCCCCCCCCCCTGGCCCTTTGGTGAACTCTCCGCCTTAGTAAACTGCATGTTTATTGTTTATTTTTTTTGTTGTGTTACCGCTTGGGGCAAATCTTGTCCATTTTTCTAGGGAGGAAGTCCCTCACCGTTAGTCCTACGGGGACCTCCTGAAGCGTTCCCCTCTTTGATGTGTGCAACTGTTTCTTGTGTCAGTCTTTCTCGAAGTTGCTTCAATTTTGTGTCGTCTGACGGTTTTCTTCCCCCCCCCCAACCCCACGCGCCCACGCCACCCCCCCCCCCCCCCCCCCCTTCTTACACCCTATTTCTTCCGCACCCCACACCCCCGGACCCTACCCCGGCTCGCCCGGAAGCCGCCCCCCCCCCAAGCGCCCACCCCTACCCGCCACACATTGCTGTCTTCTTGGTATGTTATTTTTTTTTTTTCAACTTTTACTTGTTTATGTGCTTTTTGCGCAGCTGCTTTTTTTCCCACCCTCCTGCGCCGACAGCCTCGGCCTTTCGTTTCCCCTTCCCTTTTCCGATCTACCTAGGAAGTCAGGCCATTCCCCCCTCCTTTGCTTCCTGTTGACTCTTGCGTCAAACCGCTTTTCTGTGGCTCAAACTGTCACCTCTTTTTCCCCCCCTTCTCGGCAATGTCTGATATGTCTCCATATTTTTTTCTACAAACTCTTTATCTCTAGCTCCCCCTAGTACACTCCCCCCGGGGTTCCTCCAAGTCCCGCACTCCTCTCTACTTTCCTTGTTTTGTTTTTGAGCTTGCTTTGCCAATTCCCAGAGTGGTTCTATTTTTTTTTCGCGCTTGTTCCGTTGCCCCAAGTCTTTTGTGAAGACCCCCCCGTCTTTTCTCCTTCCGGACCTTTTGCAGATGGGGCCCCAGCCGTTTTTGAGCCAGCATCTTTTTTCGCAAGTTTTCCAACTTCCCGCGCCCTTGCGATTTTCTCCGTCATTGGGGTCCGCTGCCAGGAACTTTTTTTGAGTCGGCGCGTCTGGATGCGCAAGTTTTTTTTTTTTTTCCTGCCTTGTTTCAATCCTCCTTGGCGCGTTGTTGCCCATATTGGGTTTACCCTACGGCTCTCTTCCTCCCTTTCTTTTTCATTGAGTGTGTTGTGCCTGTCCTGGTCCCACTGCAGGGTCCCGCAAATTTTTTATCAAGCGCTCAGGTTGTTGCCCTTGATTAAATACGCTCACCAACCTGTTGACCCCACCAGTCCTCCCCCCCATCTTGCTGATCCGTCCGTGACTTCCCTCGCCCTACTTTCTTTCCCCCCCCCCTGCTTTTTTCCCACCCTCTTCCGTTGCATTCCTCCCCCACCCCGCACTTGCCCTTTGGCCTACAGGACAACCATCTTTCCTACTGTTTTTTCTGCACCCCCAATCCCCATCGGCGGTTCACACCCACGGACCCCTTCGAAACGAAAACTAGCTTCTCTTCGTAGAAGAGTTATGTCCTTTTCCGTCCATCCTCATGCAGTACGACTTCATTTTATCTCTCCTCTGGGTTTCGCGTCTCCCTAGCCTTCTGACTCGTCTTTTGTTTGCAGACTTTCTGTCGGTGTGCCAGGTTACCCTAAGATATCGGTCTTTTCCAACGAGTGTAGCGAGCGCTTATTGTACTCAAAACCTTTACGACTTTTTCCTTCCGCCGAACTAACCCTTTTAGGGGATCTGGAGGGATCGAGCCATTTGTGATTGGATTGGTGCTTTCTCGAAACCTCTTTGGGCCCCACTATTTAGACCTACGCGTCCGACCGAGTGTTTTTGAACTTGTCGTCCCCCCTTTTTCCTTCCCCTCAGGAGTGTCCCTTTTGCTTGCGTTTTCCCCCCCCCACGCGCAGCTACGGCTGTTTGTGCGCCGCGTTTCCCCCTACTCTCTCTCTCCCTGTTCTGTCGTCGCGTTATATGGGGATTTGGCCTTCTGCAAGAATGCCGCCTTGTTTCGTTTTCTTAGCTCTATCATCGCTTTTTTCTTTCACGACTTCGCCTTTCGTCACTTATGTTTCTCGGCCAACCCGTCCAGTGACTCCCCCTCCTACAGCTTACCCTCAGAGGGAAAGCTCCCTTTTGGCTCCTTTTTTCAACGAAAATCGTGCCTCCTTTTAGGTTGTGCTGTCGTTTGTGAGCACCCCATTCCTGAACATTTGGTTTGAGGTCCCTTTTTTAGGGGAATCGGTCTCCTCCAAACCTCGTCCCGTTGAAAGCTCGGTTTCTTTCAGTTGAAACTCCTTTTTTTTGCTTTCATTTTGGTATTGGCTGTATTTTTGAGTGCAAACAGCTCTCTAATCCCCCTTTTTGTCCACGTGCTTTATGAGACACCGCCCCCTCTGGCCCACTCCTGTCATTTTTCAGAGCAGCAATCCCTCTATGCCATTTCGATTTGCCTTGTGGTTTACCACCTTTTTCTTTCTGGTTTTTTTTTTGTGAGTTTCGTTCGGTAAGCCGAGGACATCGTCCTTAAGGCCCCCAGGTGTTTCACTTGAAAGACTTTTCTTATAGCCCGCCGGCCGGACTGCAGTAGAGGGCGCAAGCTTTTCTTTCTTTGACACGGCGGCTGACGCTTTTTACCCTTTTTTCCCAAGACGCCCTGAGTCCTGTGACTATTTATTTGTGAAGCTTCTTCGATGTGCGCTGATTCGCGGCTCATTCTCCCCGAGATTGTCCCCTCCCAAATTTAGCGCTAGATGGCATTCTTCAGCCTCTTCTTGTGAATTTTTACACCCTTGCCCTTGCCTCCGGCCCCCCCCCGTCCCACGACCGAAACACTCATTCATGGTCTTTTTCTTTGACTCCGCGGACCGAGCCCGTTTTTTTTTTTCTCCTCTCTCTCTTTATCCTCCTCGGTGTTTGGGACTCTTCTGTCTATACCCTGTTGCCATGCTCCGCGGGCCCCTACGATATGCTTAGGGTCTCCCCGTTTGGGTTCTGTCGTCCGCGCGGCCGTCAGTCGTTGCAAGGAGAAGGTCTATTCCCATCGTCTTTTTATTTGGTGCGTCTACGGCCGACATGAACCATTGTAGCGGACGTCTTCCATCTTCCAGCTCTAGAAGTTCTAAGCCGAGTTTCCCGGTCTCAGTCCTTTTTAAAGGTTCCTTTTTTCCTCATTGCAATCTACACACTCACGCCGTATTTCCCCTCTGGTCTTCCGGGGGGATAGCGTGGCCCTTGGACAGGTTCGCAACTTTTGTCACCGGTCGCTACTTCGGCTTGTTCGGCGTAGGCCGCCCAACCATGAGCCAATACGCTCCCGGTATTTGTCACCTTGTCTCGCAGGTTACTTCACCCATTTGCATTTTTCGCCATGCGGATCAGTTCAAGACTAGGATTCAGCTGAGCACCCCCGTGTTGTGTATTCTGAGTGTTCTTCTTTTTCCCCCCGCGCCAAAATACCCCGATCCCCTATGTGGAACCAAAAAGGCCCTGCTCCAACCGTTGTAGGAAGATTTTGGCGGAGTTAGAAGATGTCGAACTTTACAACCTTCGGGTTTCGAACAAAGACCAAACCACCCCCTCCACAGTCCCGCCGTAATTGCTTTTTCCTTCCGTCCATTCGATCTCTCAAACATTTTCTCTTTCTATTTGAGTTGTTTTTCCCCCCCGTGGTGTCCGATCGGTTTTCCGGTCCATTCTTTTTTTCCCCATAAGTTTTGTAACCAGGCGTTCCCCTCGTTGATGCCTCCCGGGAGAGAAGCGGTTCAGCGCAGGCGCATGTTTCCAGACGGCATACCCACCTCTGATCACTCCTTTGCCGCGCTAGGTCTTGGTAGTTCGGGACTGCCACAAACCCTGGTTTTCGTAAGTGGGGTTTGTCCCCCCTTCCAGATTACCAATAATCCCCCTCGATCTACTAAATGAACCTCCTTATCCCCCTTTTTCTCCAGCCTCGTGAGAATTCCCCCCCTTTACATAGTTTCTGGTCAATTCCCAGAATCAAATTGCTCGCGGGCGCATACCTTGCCAGTAGCTCCTCGCCCTATTTTATTTTGTTATTGTGTTTTTCAATTCCAAGTCGCTTCGCTTCCCCCTCTTTTTGTTTTAAACCACCTCTCACGCCTATCGTCGCTGACGACTTCTTCCCCCACAAAACTCTGAAAACTTCGGTTTTAGCTCTTCCCTTATACCCCAACCGTTTCCTTCCGCGACATGATCCGCCCGATTCCCTTGCCCCTGTATGTATGGCCATGAGATATACTCTTTTCACCCTCAGCGCTCACAAATCCCTTCTCTTGTTTTTTTTATGAAATCATTCTTTTTTGTGTTTTCGGTTTGGTTGTCTTGGTGACATCTCAACCCATTTCAAACTTTTTTCGATAAGAAGTGTTCCTTCAGTTTTCCAAAATTCTTTACTCAAATGTTAAGAGTCTTGCATGCAACGCCTTATTTTCTTGCCGGGACATCAGGAAAGGTTTTCCCTTTTTTTTCAACTGCCCCGTCCTGCGACTGGATGAAGTTGGGATCAAACTCTTTGCTTTGTTCTTCCTTTTTTCTTCCTGGCGAGCGGGACATGTGTTCAAAGGCGTCCCCGGACTCTCCCACATCCTCCCCCCCCCCACTCAATTTTTAACGCCCTTACCTCCTTTGTTCGATCTTTCCTCTTCCCCAACCAATGGCGGAACACCCCCCCCCTCCCTCCTTTCTTTGTGGTTTTTTTCACCAGCAGTCCCTGCTCCTCCAACCAGCGAATCGGTTTCGTCGCAACATCCCTTTTCTCCCTATGACGGAACACACTTCGGTTCTCGGTTCCGCGCACATTCCCTAGAGATTACCTGCTCTTCGATTTCGCCAAGTGTAGATCCGTCTTTCTGTCTTTCCCCCCAACCCCCTCATTCAGAAGAGTTCTCAACCCTCGTCCCTTTGTTTCCTGCACAGCACAGTCCCCCTCAATCTCCCCCTCCGTTGGTGTTGTTGCGCTCTATTCTTTTGATCCTTTCTGTGGACCCACCGCTGACCTCTTTTTCTCTTTTGCTCGGATCCCAGAATGTTTGCCCCTTGATTGATCTGACCCTTGCGAGATGGCCCAAGCGTCCCAGTTTTCTCCCCATTTCTTGGAGTTGAGAAATTACCCTCCCCCGCATCAATGTTTTTTCTTCCGTCATTTCTTTTAACTTTGCTCGGCCGCCGAGTCTTGTTTTTTCCGTTTCTGCGGGCCAAAATTCAATTTTGCCCGAGGGCCCTCGTCCCCAGCCCCACTAACGTGTACTGTTCTTTGGATGGGAGGGAAACGGTCCACTGCAGAGTTCCGTCATGCTCCGCGCTAGGTGAGACCGTGACCTTCAACCCTATTTGTGATTCCCCACTTTTCGACCCTTGATCCCGCAGGTGAACTATTCCCCCTTTTCCACTCCTTTGAGTCCATAGTTACCGTTTATCGTTGTTCCTTCGAGATTTGTCCCAGAGTGGCCAAGACTCAGTATTTTTTTTCCCCCTCAGGTATGGCATTGCACTGTATATTTTTGGAGATCCACCAACCCCGAGCTTAGAAGTCTCCCCCCCCAGCAAGTCTCTATTTGTTGCTCCCTTGGCCAAACCCAAGACAGTAGATTCTGTTGCGCTTTAGTTAAATCTATAAGCAATACAAGTAAGAATTTTCGTATGTTTCTCCTGTTTGTCTAGGTGGAGATTTTTTAACTTGAATCCACCCCCCGCAGTCTGGGTGGCTAGAGAGAAGGGGCAGCTACCCGATCCACGCTGACCCCTCATAGCGTTTTTTTTTTTTTTCACCTTTTCCGCGGAAGCTCGTGTCCTTTTAGACAACCCCGAACCTTGTCGTCTCCTCAATAGGGCATGTGCTTCTGGTATTTATTGCAATAAAGTTTCTTTCTGGCCTTGACCCTTGGGATGCGTCCGCGCTGGTCCAGGTTTTCAGATGAGTCAGTGTTCTACGAGATTTTCCGTCCCTTTGCTTAGCCAGACCCCACGCTACCTGCTTTGCCACGTCGTTTTTTCCCAGTCCGTCCCTTCCTTTACCTCCTTACATGGTGGGGAGTTAGCTTTTATATGGGTGAGGACTTCTTTCTCCCAATGTGTCCCCCTCCCTTGGTGACAATGGCTGTCGTCTTCTAGCCTGCGTGCCCCGCCCCCCCCCCCGGTTCCCTCGATTTTGTGAAAACGCCCTGAGTCGAAACGCTTGCCGCACCCTCACCACACCTTCCCCCCCTTTTGCCCCCCCCCCCCCAGGTTTCACTTTACGACTGCTTCCCCCCCCCCCAGTTACCCTGCCGACGAAACTTGCCCCGTTGTTGTTATCTTGTTTTTCTTCCCCAAGAAACCCTCACCCCCCCCCCCCCCCGCCCCCCCTGGCCCCACCAATTTAGGTTGTTCTTTTTTTTTAGTTCCCCCCCAGCTCTTGATGCTTTGTTTTTCGATGGCTGCTTCTACACTCGGCATACCTTTTCAGGCCCTTTTCCAGGTCTCCCCTACCCAGTTACTCCTTTTTGTCTTTAATTTTTGAGTATCAGAACCACCGATCTCTACGCCCCCCATGAGCTTGACTTTCTTCACCCCCTTTATGGAACCCCCTAGTATGACAATCTCTTTGCCTCCCTGGTTGCCTTTACCTCGCCCTCTAGACGGGCCAAAGTTCCGGCTTTTCTTGGATTGTTTGGATTGTTTTCCTTGCGAAAAGTCCCCCCTCCTGCCTCTTTCGTACCCACCTTGACGACCAGGCCCCTCGGCAATAGAGATCCTCCCTTCAAGAAGGCAGCATCATTTTGTCCTTTGTCGTGGAATTCGGCAATTGTGCGTTCCATTGCACACCCAGACTGGCCACATGTAGTTTTAGTCCTCCTTCTTTCTTTTCGTGGCTGTTACTTACTGTTCCGTTTCCAAAAATGGCGCGTTCTGTCTTTGCGTAGCAGCACCAATGTTTTAGTCATAGAAACCTTCGCATTGGGATCTTAAGTCCCCTTACCACCCCAAGCAAGCGACCTTCCAACGATCAGCGAATCAAAGGGCTTCGAATAGGAAACCCTCCGACCTTCAAAGGAAGAGGTCTCCCCCCGCGAGGAAGCCACGAGGACAAGAGACCCCCCCAGTAGGGAGAGCTTATATCTCCCCCGGG
>Ga0179593_1327690_pt1 | contig 12759 bp, 16 predicted proteins | sample CZODoug2_1_08_16_FD_185931 | JGI IMG/M metagenome (GOLD analysis project Ga0179593, IMG submission 185931) | Vadose zone soil fungal communities from Angelo Coast Range Reserve, California, USA - CZODoug2_1_08_16fungal (PacBio error correction) | ecosystem: Environmental > Terrestrial > Soil >... | reverse complement strand
GTCCGCTCCCCCCCCCCTCGCTCCTTCCTAAGACTCTTCGAGTCTTAGCCTATTACCAACCATTTTGTTTAGCCCACCGGATATTAGAGAGCACTTTCTCTATCGATTGAGGCAAACTGGGTTCCTGTCTGGTCTTTTTCCGTACGTTTTGAGGTCAGTCACCCTGGCTCATCGCCGTGGGCACGCTTAAGTTTCTTTATTTCTGTCCACGTTCCGCTCTTCCCCCGCGAATCGCGGACCACGCGTAACACCTCGATTTTTTAACTGAGTTCTTCGCCATTCGTTTTCCTGGTGCACGAGTATTCCCTGACTGGAACGAGATTCGTCGAGACCTTTTTAGGCATAGTATTACCTTAGAGTCACTTGCTTTTTTAGAGTTTAATATGATGTTTTTTTTTACCGTTTTTTGTTTTTGAGTATTTCTGTATAATCTAGTTTTCAGTGTCTTCCATCGATTGCACTGTTGGACCTTCTCCCCAGCAATCGCCTAGCTGTTTTTTTTCCACTGCTTTCCCCTCTCCCATTGTCTTATACGGACGCCCTCAAATTCCACCCATTCTTTGTGGGTACCTTTTCCTATTCACTTTATTTTTTACATCTTCTTGGAAAACTGCCCCCCGTCCCCCGCCATTTGTCATTGTCCCGTCTTTTTTCAATTCTCGACCCCTTGATCCCTCAATTTTTTTCTCTCCCGTTCCCCTCTTTTTTAGATTATCCTTTCTCGTAGTGCACGAAACTAGCCCTTTCCTTTCTCCGTGGTCCTTCACCCCCTCCTCCTTGCTTGATGTATACTTTTCCTGTCGTTGAATCAGCCTTTTCCCCTTTCCGCGCGAGCGTAACTGTTTCCATTTAACTTTTTGTTAGTTCCGCACTTACACGCACCGGTTTTTCCTCGCAAGAACCATTTCGTGAGAGCGCGTTCAAGGTCCTTTTTTTCTCGAGGCCCTTTCTTTTCCCCCACCACCCCCCTCCCTCCCTATTCAACGGCAGGACGGAACCTTTCCACGATTTTCCCCTCCATCAGATGTTCTGCCTTCCTCAGTTTGTTGTTCCCTTCAGCCATCCACCACCCCCCCTTTTCGCATTTACAACCCGTTTACTTGTTCCCGCACCCCGACACCCTTTGCTCTGAAGTCCCGCCCCCCTAAACTATTTGTCCGAAACTCGTCTCCCTATGATTTTCCCTCCATGAGATCACTAGTCCTGTTTTAGCGTTTAGTTGTTCCAAGCTGACCACGTAGTATACCATTTTTTAGGGCCTCCCGGACAATCTGCTCATCTTAGTGGTCCGTTCCCTGACCCCATCTGATATCCCCGGCCCAGGAACCGTTCGCCCTATTGTCCCCGTGTAACTGAGTCTTCCCGCCACCTGGGCATAACTTCTTGATGGGTTTTCTCCCTGTTGGTAGTTCCCCTTTAAGTCTCCGTTTTCAGAGCATCTCGAGGATGCCGAGGCGTCCACTAATTGCTTCGAAGCACGAACCACGAAAGGGGCTCAGCGACATCCTTCAACTTTTTAATGTGATTTAGTTAGACCTTGGACAAGATACCCCCCTCTTGAGGGTTTGAGTGCTTTCCTTTTGCGCGAGCACATTCTTTTTTTTTTTGCACGTGCTTTCCCGGTCATTGCAGATCGACTTTTCTCGACGGCAAACGGCGCGGGATGCACCCCGATTGTAGCCGCCTGTTTAAAATGGTACCCCTGTATTTTAAAGCCCCTCTGTCAACCTTTCACCCATTAATGCCAATTTTGCCGTTTTACCCGTTTTCGCCAACCCCGTCCGGTTTTATCTCTTAGGATTCTCTTCAAATTTCTTTTCCGCGCCCGACCCTTCACTGCCGCCTCCCTATACCGGCTACAACCCAATTTGAGCCCCTATCGATGATGACCCCACCCCCCTTTGTCTCGCACCTCCTCTTCAATTCCTATAACGAGTAGATCCTCACACTACCCCCAGGACTGGAACCGGATTTTTCCCTTCCCCCACTACATTCCAAGGGAATATCCTAACCTGTAAATGATGGAAACAACTTTTCAAGTGCCACCCCTTCTCATTTCCCACGTTTATTCCTGCTATCACTCACCACCCCCAGGACCGAGAATGAGCCGCTGACCCCCCAAGATCAATTCTCCCCTCTGATGCTCCTCCTGAAGTCGTTTCGTCCCCCCTTTTCGGACCCCCTTTCTAACTCCTGGACTTCTAGGAATGATCCTCATTTTTTAGCTGCCCTCTGTTCTTGACGATTCTCAGGATCGTTCCGTCCTTGGAGGCTGGGCAGTCGTGATAATACCGAGCGGAACATTCACTCCGCGTCCCAGAAATGCGGGCGTGAGTTCAATTCCCCCCACTGGTCCTTCCTTCTGCAGGCGTCCATAGTTAAATGCTGTCAGTTCTTTGTAATTCCCCTTCCAGTTTTCCTTTCCTTGCATCGCTTCCCCTTCTTATGGGCACCCCCCTGCCCCTCTCTTTCTCTATCCCCGTTGTTGTTGAGAGCTTGAAAACTCTGTCGCCTACACCTTTCGCGTATGCGGCTTTTCCTTGTAGAGAGTTCCTTTTTTTCTTCCTCCACTGCTAGCGCCTATTTCCCAGTTTTCACGCCGCGCCTCCTCTGTTTTATCGGCACTATTTAGTAAGATTTTCGCCGGGTTTCCCGCGCCTTGTTCAGTCCCCCTCCCCGTTCCTGGCATAATCTACCCTCACCCGCCCTATTTACTGGGCGCCGAAGCTCCTCTCGTTCGAAGTTAACAATCTCATCTCTTTTTTCGAGCCCCCCCAGTACTACCTTCTAAACCCCCCACAGCGAGAGACCTTCTTTCATTCCACTTCTTCATTCGTCTCTAGGATCTGCCGTTGTGGGAGGTTCTAAGGAAAAGTTTCTTTCCCTCTCGGTTTCCTCTAAGGCCAGCCCCCCAAATCACTTGCCTCCTTCTGATTTTAGTTTAGGTATGCTCCCCCCCCCCCCCTGCTCAATTTTTTCTTTTTCTTAGCGGAAGGAGATCTTTTGAGGTCTTGGCGAGGTATATTTGGTAATTCATCCCGCTTTCCTTATGTAGACTGATCGACTTTCTCCTTTCTTTCGTTTTTTTTCCACTAAAAGGCCTCTTCATGCGTAAATACGATCTACCTTTCTTATTAGCTAGACCCCTGACCCTCCCACGTCCTTCTCGTCGATGGTCTTCCTCTGTTCCTTTTTGTAACGTTCTACCGGCCCCTCGGTGACAGCCTTTTTCCAGCCGTACCTTTTCTATCGCATGACTGGACCCCTTAAAATCCGAATGTAACCAAGAGCTAGCCTCCTTTTTTTTCCCACCAGGGGCTTGTCGCGGGCAAGAGTGGGAGTCCCGTTCCCCCTCTCCCATGGTAGGGCCGTTCCGTCCTGGTCGGTGGCTCTTTATTTCTTCTGAAGAAAGTTAGAACCGGCCCCCTCTCCACATTGAAAAATGATCCTCACATTCCCCTCAAGCACCTGACTTTCACGAACCGAAGCTGCCCCTCTCATCCTCGTTCCCCCCCCTTCGCTACACTTCCCCTTTCCCCTCTCGCAATAGGCCCCCCGCTCTTTCTACTGGGACGGGTATCCCTTTCCTTTTCCTCCCCCAGGTTTAGTTTTCGCCTGGCGAGTCCAGTTTTTTACCTTCGCGCTTTGTTCACCCAAGTCACCGCATAGACTCCCCTCGATATCCTGCTTTTTCTTCCCTTTAGTGATTTACGCGATGAGTTGTTATCGGATTTTTTCCTGACCCCACTTTTCGGTTCTTGAGCTTTTGACCACCTTTCAGTTTCTCTCCTTTTACCAATGACTCTCCTCAACTAAGACCTGCAGCGGATCTGTGCCACTCCTTTCCAGCCTCTTCTCTATATGGTCCTCTTGCGGGTTTTTTTGGGCCACCGCTCGGGTGCGCTGTTCTTCCCGCCATGAGCCGGCAGCTGCCCCTTCATGATTATGAGATTCTCAGCAAAACTCCGGTTGCCTTCCCAAGAACCTCACCCCCCCCCCATTCTTTTCAACCGTCTCCTACACTTTTTCTTCGGGCCCGGTTTCGCCCCCAACACGCCAACCCTTTCTGTCACAACGACGCCTGAGTCTCCCTCCCTCCACCTCACGCAGGAGCTTTTTTCCGTCCGGGACAAAAGACCCTCTTGCAAACCCCAGTTCTTCCTTTTTTCTCATTACCAAGTTCTCTAATCCGAACCCCTCTCCTGGAGTGGTTCTTTTCTAAAAACTTGTTTTTATTTTGCATTTGAAACTTTTTTGCACCCAGTTCCCCCCCTAGTTACCGTTCGCATCCTGCTTTTCCCTTCACGGCAACCCGGCCCCCCTTATGGCATCCTTGTCCCCCACATAATTAACCGCATGAAGGCCACCCCATTTTGAGCGTTCGCCTCCAAGCCGCCTCTATCCCTTTTTCCCACCTGTCTGGGGTCTTCGAGGCGATGGTTCCGGCCAAAGTGAAGCCTTCCCGTCCCTACCCCCCCGTCCTGCCTCTGATTCTTTTTAACTAGACCCCACAAATTTTCGAGGAACATCGTGCCCCCAATTCTTGTACACTATTTGAAAAAAATTAGACCTACTCCAGCCCCCTTTTAGGCCTGCCGCGTCCCCCTTCTCTCTTGAATACCATTTAAAAAATCTCGATCCCCCTAGTTCCCCTCCTTTTTTATCGATGAACTCGTTTTTTTTTTCCCCACCATGAGCGCTTCCATCGCAGACCCATCCTTTCCTTCATACTCCCTTGACGGTTAACCCAAACTCCCTCCTGTTTTCCACCCTTTAAGTTTGAAAGATGATCTCTCTTTTTTTCAGATCATCCCTTTCCGTTGCGTCCCCCCCTTTTTGGCCCAGATTTTCCTCTTGCGGTATCAGATGAGCCACTCTTCCCTTTTTTCCACACATCTTTTCCCCATCCTTTTTTGTTGATAGTCTCTGTTTGTTTTGGCTCCTTATTTCACTCTCACCGCGACCTGATCCCCGAGATGGCCTATCCCAACTCGGGAGCGCCATGCTTTTCGCTTCACCTTGCTTACACGCTCCTTTGCACACTTTTTTCTACCCAGTCTGCCCCTTTGTGACAGGTCTCCGATTCAATGGACGCTTTTTGTATATTGCATGAGGCACTTATCCTTTTCCTCTGTTCTTCTCTCAGCGACATGGGTTCCTATTCTTACCTTTAATTTCCCCTCGATGTTGCGAGAATTTGTTTTTACTTTTCTTTTGATGAGGCTTAGAACTCTTTCATTCCTTGTCCCCTGGAATGGGGGGAAAGAGATTCCCTTACATTGTTATTTTTTCCCCGAGTGTTCATTCGAATTGTTTCCGCTCTTTCAGGATACTTTGCTGGGGTATTGCATAGTCATTGGTCTTTGGCCGGAAGATACCTTCGCCCTCCCTTCTAACCCCTGCAAGTCTATTTCCCAGGAATTCCTATTTTCACGGGCATGGTTCTTTTACATTTGCCGTCCATGGGCCCCCTTACTTTTTTTCCACTCTCCAAGGACAAATTCGACCGGCCCCACCCCTGGACATTTGCAATATTCATTTCCCCCTTTTTTTTTTCTCGACATTTCTAACCTGGTTTTTTGACCATCGACCTCCCTTTCCCTGTTCTCTCATTCGTATCTCCCCCATAACCCCCACTTTTAATGTTGTTGCGCAGTCGTGCTTTAACCCGTTTGCTTTTCTTCTTTTAGCAGTATGTATGAAAATCCTTTTCTGTTTGTTAACGGCCCTCTCCAGAAATTGATGCATTTTCGCGTTTGCTTTTGTTTCACGGGTTCCCCCTGTTTTTCGTCTCCCAAATTTGTTCTCTTAGTACTCCCCCATTGCCTCTTTCTGCTGTCAAGTGTCAGCGCCCCTCCCCCTATGGACCCCACCCCCAAACCTGGCTTTTGTTTAGCTCATTTTATTGTTTTATATTCTTTCCCCCATCCTTCCTTCTGCGTTAGCCTTCCACCTTCCGATTGTAGCCAGATGTCCCTCCTTTCCCCCGAGTCTCTAACAGACCTACCCCTTTTCGCAGGACTTTTTCACAAGGTGAGAATTTCCTCTTCTTCTCCGAAGTAAGAGAGCCTTAAGTACTCCCCCTCTTCTTTTCCTCAGATTTCTTTCTTTCAATAGAATCGATACCACTGATGCCACCCTTTCCCTGATCCCCCTCTTTTTCCGATTCTCCTCTGCTTCCTTTCGTAAAGAGTCCCCTTTTCGCTTTGTAAATTGTTCTCTATTCTTCCTCTCCAGTTCACTTCCTCTGAGTTTGGTTTTTTTTTTTCTCTGTCTTTATCTTTCGTTAGTCTCTCCTTTTCTTAGCGTCAGGGCTATTCCTGTCCCTGAACGTTTTCTAACTCCTCCGACACACTCACTCCCCCCCCCCCCCACCCACACCATGCCATTTCGAAATCCTGCATCCAGGGACCCTTTTTTTTTTAAATTTCCCGGTTTTTAGCTCAAAGGGTCCCCTAGACTCCTTTTTTTTCAGGAGCTTCCTAGAGCTCTTTTCGTCTTTATGTTGTGCATTTACCCGTACATGCCAATCTCAGGGTCGCGAGTGTAACGTCTTCGTCAATTACCCGCCTTGGTTATTTTCGACTGTTACCAGCGAAAATGTGTATCCCGTATTCTCCCAACTTTCTAGGCGTTTATTTTTCTTCCCTTCTTCGCCCCCTCCTGTTAGTACTTTCCGGCATCGAGGCGGTGAGGACCTCATCCTTATGCTTCTTCCCTTTCTAACCGCCAAGTTCGTGGTTTATTTCTCCCATAGCAAAGCCTACGCCCTTCTGCGCTAGAAATTTCCTGATTGGTTTCACCTTCCACAACTTTTTCTTTTCGATCACATTACCCCTTATTTCAGATCTGGGATGCCCTGCCAAACCTACGGCTCCATGCTCCGGGGCCCTCCTCCCCCCACGGCCTCGAATGCGTCTTTCCCCCCAGCACTGCTACCTTCTTCTCTTCTATATTTCTTTAGATTTTTTTTGCATTCCCCCCCGGAGGTGCATGTCTTTCTCACGACCCTGAGATTGAATGTTAGCGGACGTCTCCCTCTTTTCTCTCAGGAAAGATTCTCGAGTTCCCTTGCTTCTTCTTCTCGTTTTCACCAGAAGCCGTTGTTGGGTCTCCCTCGGAACCCTCCTTCCCCCCCTTGTGAACCAGCTCTCGTCCCCTTTCCCTGATCGGATGGATTCGAGTATTTCCCCTTTCCCCCCCCCGTGGGGTTATTTTCTTTCCGATTCTACTGCCCTGACACAAGCCGGAATAACCTTTTCTGTTTTGACCCATGATGCCTGCCATTCTTCTTTTTTTTCCCTTTCCCCAATTGTTGTGTCTGAGACATGCCCCAGACCCCGGGGCCCTCGCCCGCAATTCTGTTCCTTTCGTAGTCGTAATCCTTCACTTATCTCCCACTCCGGTCTCCTCCTACGGTTCCTCCTTCTCATTCGATATCCTCGATTTTAATTCCTCCTCTTTGCCGCAGGAGTAGAAGATCTGCTAGTCTCCTTCTTCCCATCACTAATTTCTCCCCGGATACCTTTTAATAAAATTATCGTTCCTTTACCGACGTCAAGTCTTCTAAGTGTAAATTTTTTCGGGCTCTCCCAATGGAAATTCATGTTTAATCCACCCTCTCTCGATTTCTTCCGGATCATTCTGGTCATATTTCTCCTTCGCTATTGGCGGTCGGCTGAGGGTCACTCCCTATCATAGCATTTCTCGACCATTCCTTTCCTTCCTTCCCGTGCATTAATGGTCCCCACACCAGTGTATTTCCGTGCTTTCACCCAGTAAACGTGGGTCCAGTCAACGGTGTCTCCAGATCTAGGATTGGCCAGGTTTGGCTCTAGACAGCCCTTTCCGGTTTTTGGTATCCTTTCATCGATCTTTTTGCAATCTTGGTGCTTCTCCGCCCGACCACCTAGGCCTTTCACTCGAGCTTAACCCCTTTTGGAGAACGTTCCCTTTTGTACCCTTCGGATTGCTTTTCACCTTTGATGTTTTTTCCTTGGTAAAATTCCCCTCAGAAGAGAGCTTTTTTTCGTCTTCTTCTGAATAGGTTCCCTTTGCGGCATGGAAGTTTTACCTCTATGTTTTTTCTTCCTTCATCACATTCGCTCACTCCCCCACTTATGGGCTCCTTTCGCACGTGTCGCGATGAAACCGCGATTTAGGTTTTCTTCTTCCGGTAAATTCGTTTTCGCCCCCCCGCTCCCGCCGACCTGCGTTCCCACCTTCCGCTTTCACGGCTCGTCACATTCTGCGAACGGGCCCAACAAGAAGACACCCCTGCCGCGCCCCAGCACTCACGCCTGTTTTCGTCCCCTTTTTTTTCATTCACTATTAATTCCCCCTCCGTCAAGGCGTCTTTATTTTAGTGTTCCTTCACTTTTTTCGTGTTTCCCGCCCGACAACGGCTTAGCCTGTTTTTGCTCAGTCTCCTTCCATATCTTTCGCTCGGTACACGCCCACGCTAGGACACATCTTTATCCATACCTTAATCTTTTTTCACCGTTTTTTTTTCTTTTTGCCGGCAGGCGTGGTTTCATGCATCCAACCTGTGCGTTTTTTCCTTAGATCCCTTACTGAATATGTCAGCTTACTATCTCTCCCTCATGATAGTTTTTTTCGGCCCTCGTTTTCGTCAAATCAATTATAATTTCCCCGAGCTCCCCTCTGTATCTCGCTAGCTCTTTTCTTTTTGGGCCCTTCGGGATTCCCTAATGTACCCGAGTCATTTCACCTTTTTCCTTCTTTTTTCCTCACGAGAACCCAACTTTTCAATCCATCCACCCCGCCCGGACCAGTCACTTTTCCAATAACCTAGTGCCCCTTCTGGCTCGGGCCCTTTTATCTCAAACGCCCTTTCTTTACGACGAACTTTTCTCTAGACCCTCCACTAAACACCATCCCGAGTTTTTTGTCTCTGCACACATGAGCAGATTGGTTAGATTCACGTCCACTTTCTATACTAACTCGATACGCTTTTTCCCCTCCCCCCGCTCTAACCTTGTTTTCTACAAGTTATGCAGGACAGAGTTGAAAGATTCTTCCACGCGTGTTGGCTGTCCATTCTGCGTATCTTCACGGTCACTCAGGCTCTTCCAGGACAGTGGGACCCCTCCTCTCACTCAGGGGTACTTCTTTCTATCACAATTCCTTTCATCTACTCAAGGACCCCCTCTTGATTGAGTCCGTTCCATTCCCGGATCTTTGTCTTCCGCATTGCGAATGTCCTTATGCATACCCTGCATCCCGCAGGATAATGACACTCTTTCCCCACAATTCCGAACATGACAGCAAGCTACTATCCACCCCTTCTCCTACCTAATACTAGTGCCCCCTTCATTCCCTCTCATATGTGTCCCCCCCCTCATTCTAGATAATACTCGTGACCAAACCATTCCTACGATGAACTGCTGCCAGCAAGCTCGTTCCTAACGCATTCTCCCCTCTCCTCACTTCTTTACCGTAACTCCCCTTTCTAGGCGCCCTTGTATGACCTGCGCACCCCTAACACCTTCCCCGACGGAGGTTCTACACCGCCTTTTGCCTTACAGCGTTCGAGAGAGCAGATTCTCATCGTTGGCGACTAACTTTTTTATTGCTCACCTCTTTCTCATTTTCTGCTATACCCTCTTCCGTTTCAGCACCCACCTCTCTTTCTACTTTTTTTACTCATGATTTTTGTTGTTGTGAGTGTTTTTTGCCGCTCCCCACCGTTCTGGAAATAAGATGTGAGTCCGGAGATGAGATCTCAACCCCTTTTCACTCCAACGTAATGGATATCCTCCGACAACTCCCTCTTTCACCCTTTTTTTCTTCGGATCCTTCTGGCCTTTCCGGGACTCCTTATCCAAGTTCGCCTGGATAATTGATGTTGCCGAGATTGTCACCTTCATCCTTGAACTATCCCTAATTTTCTGGGTGCCTCTCACTTTTCATCTATTCATTGTTGGCCCTCTGATTCCCTGAGAATTGCTTTTGCCCCTATTACCCTAGAAGTGCGGCCACGATTCTTGTCGAAATTTGCTTGTTCACGAGTCGAGAATTGCTGGACTCTTTTTCTAATGTGGTCTTCCCCAGGATACCGTCTCATCTTTTCTTCCATATCCATTCGGCCCTTTTTGTAACCACGCACCTCCTCACCTCTAATAGAATTTCCCCTCCGTATATGACGTTTGGCTCTTACTACTCCTAGCGCCATCCCTTCTCTCAAGGCTGGTCCCCCCGCTTTCTTCCTCTTGATTTGAAGAAGTCTTGCATGAGCCAGTCACCCTCCTTGTCAATTTATTTCAATCGTCTCACACATTTCCGACAGTTTGAGCTTTCTCCCCCCACGTGATCTTTTCTTCTTCTTCTCTCCTTTCTAGGTGTGACCTGCTAACCAGTAATGGCTTCCCCCTTTCGACACCCCTGGCACACACCTCCTTCGTTGCATGTGTCTGTGTATATCTCCATCTCATTCCGTTGACATATTTTTTTGCGCTCAACCGGGGGCCCAGATCCCTCCATGTGTTGCCCTATGCCCTTTGTTCAAGCTGGTTTGGAGTCTGCGTGTTTATTGCACGGTTCCTGCCCGCGATCCTGACTGAAGTGATTTGAATTTATGTGCAGCTACGCTGTCCAGATTGCTGCAGCGCAGCAATGAGCCTGCCCCCACCCCCACTCATAGAACTTTCCCAGGGTGCTTCGCTTTGAAGATTTCCGCAATCACGCTGTGTTGACGTTTCAATTTCATTGGAAGATAGCTGAACTGCCTTTCCTCGTCTCCCTCCCTCCCACTTTTTCTCCCGAACGCCGCCCACGCATTTGAAAATCTACGCTTCGAAACTTGACGTAATCTTCCATAAATGAACATACCGTCGTCCTCGAGTGTCGTGCGTTAACCCCTCCCCCACGGTGGCGTAACCAGGCTTGGGAACCTGTCAAGCCTGCGACTTCAGTGTGGCAGGCTTTCACCCTCCTTCAACATGTCTGGGCCTGTCCCGCCTCTCCATTATTGACCCCCTTTCCTCTCGTCCTAATGTTGGACGATTAGTTCCTTTCGTGCTAGTTGTCGCGCGGTTGGTCGTAGTCGTTTCCATGGTTTCGGCGATTTCACCCTGATTGTGGATACTTTGCTTTGATGACTGGCTGCCACCCCCTCCCTTTGGCCGTTTCCTTGATTCAGCCAGGCTATGTTCATTGCAGGTCGCGCAAGGGCCCCGAACGTGTCTAATGCTCTTTATAGACCAGAGCAAATGATTCGTTGCCTTTTCCAGTAATGACGATCGTCCCTCTTTTCGCTTCTACGGCGCGACCTCAACGCGGTTTCCGCGATAGACCCGGAACACTCTGAGCCAGGCAGTCCTTCAATCGGCTTAAGAGTCTTCGTCACGTTGACGTAAAAAGACATGTTTATGGGAAGCGCCTTCCCTAGGCCCCTTTGCCCTTACACCTCCCCCCGGCCTCCCCCCCCTCTAGCGCGCCGGGGAACAGTCGCCATTGAGCTGTGCTGATTCGTTGTCTCCAAATTCTCGCATAATAATCCGTCTCCCCGGATTTCAACGAAAGTACTTTTGGTTAAAATTCCGCCCGACCACCTATCGCCATATTCCAGACTTGTTCGGCCCCGTCGTTGCTTGAAGGACACGAGATTTCTTACCCTTTGAACCGGAGTCCGCCACCACGGACGCGGCTGCCTGCGCAAATAATGAAACCATCGCAAGGAAGATCTCTCGGATGAGTGCACCGTTTTGCCCCGCCCGGTGCCGTTACATTGCTTTTTCATAAGCTATACGAATGACATGCCCTCTGGTCTCCTCTTACAGCTTCGGCCCAGGAACATCTGCGTTGATTGACTGAGCGCACGGGAATGTGCGCGTTTTTTTTGCTTCCTCTCGCTTTCTTCGTTATAATTCCTCTACCTTTTCGGGCTTTTTTTGACCTCAGAGCCTCGTAGCAATTCGCGATGCGTCTGCGTACTTCGTTAGCCCGTAGATTGGGTCTGACTACCCGCACCGGTCCACCTCTTGCATCTGCCTTTTTCTTTCTGAACTCTTCCCCCCCCTCTGTCTATCCTCCTTCCTTTGTATTTTGAGTCGAGCTATGCGCCTTTAGTTGAGTCCTTTTTTTTCTCGATGCAAGGGAGTGAGGTCGAGATCATTCCCTCCGGTTACTCGCACGTTACCTTCCTCTTCCCGAATAGTCAGATGCACTTCGCGCCTGCGCTCTGAAAGAGATCCCCTTATTTTTTTTACGCCGCCCCAGATTCTGGCGCTTCTGCCTCCTCCCGTGCTCTCCTTTCACCCTCCTCACATCACAGTGATAACCTTTCCTGGGCGCTTGAAGCTACGCCGGCAAAAGATCTCTTTTGATAGACCAATGTTTAAGACACTTCTCACCACCCCAATCCTACGAGTCATCCCTCTGAATTCGTTAACTTCTCTATATAGCTCCGTTGTTTGCTCGTCTCCCGTGCAAATTGATTTAATTCCATTTCCTCCCCCTCCCCCGGCAGAAATAAGGGCACTTGACTTTTTTGGCCCGGGTCGGCCTCTGTACCCTTTGTTTTACCCACCCGTAAAGGGATGTCAGACGGCGGTATTCGGATTCTATTCATTGGCCCCTGCCCTCCTATTTATCTGTGTATCCGGTCAGCGCTCAATGCTGCTAACCCTTTTCTTTTTCGAGTCGCACGCACGCCCTAAAAATCGCTTCACCTTTTGGCTTTGGGCGTGACCGCGTAACGTGACTCTCCCTCCATAAGCCTGCATGATAGAGGACTGA
>Ga0179593_1724314_pt1 | contig 12760 bp, 15 predicted proteins | sample CZODoug2_1_08_16_FD_185931 | JGI IMG/M metagenome (GOLD analysis project Ga0179593, IMG submission 185931) | Vadose zone soil fungal communities from Angelo Coast Range Reserve, California, USA - CZODoug2_1_08_16fungal (PacBio error correction) | ecosystem: Environmental > Terrestrial > Soil >... | reverse complement strand
TTTCCTTTTGTAACCATTAAATTCCCTTACCCTTTTCTTCTCCCGTGATGTCCTTTTACGAAAAATCGACCCTTTTCCCTTGATTAAGGTATTCCCACTGGATTCATTTAATATGATTTGTTACGTCCCGGTCACTTCATACTCTCGAGCAGGAAGGCCCCGGCTGGAGCTGTGACGTTTTTTTGTGCCTACCTCGATATCAACTGTCCTTTTTCCGGAGAAGCTGTTCCCCCCCATACAATATTTTCTGCTTGCTTCAGCCGCCGACCCCCTTCTTCCTTTCCTGGTTCTTTGGTTTTTTTCCCCACACCCTTTTTCCTAACCCTTTCCTTAAAGGTGACTTTCCAGTTGCAAAGATAGGCGAGTTCTTGTCAGCCGAACTGGCCATTCCTTTTGAGGACCTATGTCGGCCATTTTTTTTCTTATCCCTTTTTTTTTTTTCCACCCGTTTTTTCTAGCCGAACCTTCCTTCCCGGGTTGCTGAGGGCCTCACTTTTCTTAGAGGCGACCCTTCCATTTTGGTTCTTCCCCAAATTAGATGGTCTTCACTTTTGCCCCCTTTTCCTCAAGTGTCCGCTTTTCTGTCGCTTCAGTTCATCTTCTTTTATCAAAATGGTCCGAGTGATCCCACTGGGCCTGAATTTGTCTTCCTGGTGCAGCGATGGGACTTTTCCCCTCTCCTTTCGGTGGTCTTTTTGGTCAGATCTGACTGGAAACTAACAAGGCCTCCGGGTTTTTTCCCCCGATTTGGTCGGGCTCTAAGAAGGACCCCTCAGTGATCAGATAAACCTCTTTCTAGTCCTTCTCGGGCCTTGACTTATCCCCTAACCCTCCCTCCCCCTTTTCTTAAGCACTTGTATTTCGGGCGAAGTCGAGGTCTTCCTTTCGTGACCTTCTAGTTTGCGAAAGACTTCTTTTTCTTTATGCACCTGATTTGCCTGAGGGAAATGTACCCCTTGTCGCCCATCCCCCTGTACATTAGTCATTTCTTTTGAGGCTGCGTTTAGCTTGGAACATCATTGTTTCTCTTCCGATCTATTCGCTTCCCCCTCAGGTGGTTCCCTTTCCCCTGAAGCCCGGCTGGAACCGCTGTGATGTCCTCCAATTTTTCAGGAGCATCGCGTGACCTCCCCTTTGAAAGCTGTGTCCCATAGTTTTTGCTTTGAACCCCCCCCCTCTCCCTAACGGTGATATCCTTTACATCTTTCCGACCCCTTTTGTGCACTCGCTATCACCGGTTTGACCCCGAGCGCCTTGCCGCAGTCGGCTTTGTCTCGAATTTTTTTGAGAGGTTATTTCGAGGTGAGCTGCCCTCTTTTTGTATAATTTCCCCCTCGGGTTCGGCATTTTACCCTTGTCACATTTGGCTGGAACCATTTTTTTCTCCCGGCTTCGGCAAATTCCCCCCTTTTTATCCATAGACGGGTATACCCGTGTTTCAACTTTCCTTCTGCCTCCCACGTTTCTTTTGTCGGCAGCCCTCCTTCTTTCTCGATTCCCCCCCCCGCGCGGCAACCCCCTTCAGGGAATCCGCGAACTCCCTTTTGTCAATAAGAGCCCTCTTTCCAGGACATCGTACCTCTTCCCCCCCCCAACCCTTTATAAGCCCTGGCGTTCTTTTTTCAGAGGGACCTTGCTCTTGGGCCCTTATGACTCCACGGACTTCCTCTCTTTCCTTTCGAGTCCCTACTTCGTACTTCTTCGAATTCCCGTCCCCCTCTTGTTCTGATGCTCACATCCTGAGTGTCGTGCCTTGCTTTTTGAGGAATCTTCTGTCCGCGTCCCTGAAGTGGTACTTGTGTTGTCCAACGGATTTTTTGAGGAGAACTTTTCAACCCCTTTCCTCTTCCACATCTCTTTTTTTTTCCCCCTCCTTGTGTGCGAGTCTCTTGTTATTCCCCTTTAATCATTTCTCTCACAATTCCTCTTTGGCCATCCATGGTTTTTTCAGGCCTCATCGGGGAGGTTCTTTCCTTGATGATTCGCAATCCTTATCGAAAAGTCTTTGGTCATGTAATCCATCAGCCTTTTCTCCCCCCCCAGGGTGACCTTAGCGATTAACACCCAAAGCCCACGTTTAAGTAAGCTCAAGTCTCAGCACGTCCGTGTTTTTCCCTTTTCCCGCAATTTTTTCTTGGATCTAGAGATTTCTTTTCCTTTCGCCGAACGGCGATTATGCCCTTTGCGTAATGACCGGAGATATTTTTTGATAAAACGGTTTCCTTAGCTCCCTCCTCCCTCCCAACTGGAGGAGGCCTTCCCTTTCCTTGACGGGTATCCTCCCTTTATTTGCTTTTCCGAGGACACACAGTTTCCCCCGCGACAAGTTTCATTTACCGTCCAGATTCCTGCTAGGTCTCCTGTCAACGTTATTCCCATACGGTCCCTCCCTTCGTGGTAGAGTGGTTTCCTTTCTCCCACGTGTGAGTCATCTCTATCTGGTGCGCTGCCGTCGACGATGTTTTTTTGGCAAAGGCGCATTCCCTGTTTCAACCTTACATTTTCTTTGCACTGATTTTCCTCCCCTGATAATGGTTTTCTTCCCTACTCCTTATCCCGTTGTGTTCGTCCCCTCTCCCGTTCGTTGTTAATTAGCCCCTTTTCTCGACCTGCCCTTTTTACGCGATGCTCTTGCTTCTGTATGTCACATCTTCATGTCCTACACCCCCTATAGTGGTTTTCGATCAGGGGTCCCTTCCCTTTTCCGACCCAAATGCTCCTTTTTTGCTGAGACCAACTTCTCTTTCGTACCATTCAGGAATCCCTTTTTTTCATTGGACGATTTTGCTGGCTATTTCCAAGGCCCCTCATTTCTTGGAGCCTTCCGCATTGCACCTTTCCTTTAGCCAAATTAGAATGGGGTTCCCTCTCGAGTTGCCGTCAGTTTGGTTCTTTCTTTCGTCTTTTTCTTGATCCTCCTTTGGATCCCTTTTTTCTTTCCCCTCCAGTGCCATATGTACCCGGTTTGATTCCTACTTTTTCTTCCCGTCATCATTTCCAAGGACCCTTTGATTGAGATTTTTTCCCTTTTTCACACGCTTCACAAAATTTTTTTTAATGATTCCGTTTCCCCCCCCATTTCCCTAGATAACTGGCACATCAGGATACCTGAAAAGTCTTTTACTTTGGATTTTTTTGTATACCAAAAACCCCTCCCCTATGGAGTAGACTATCTCTTTCGGCCCTCGCCCAACCTCTTTACGAAGGTTCTTCCAGACTGGTAAGTCTAATGTTTCAGTAGAGATGGGTACGTACTTTCCACTCTGCTTGACCTCCCCCGCGACTTTGCCCCGAACAATTACGAGCAAATGATTCAAGGTCGTAGACGGTGTGGAATTACAACCTGATACCTTTTTTTCTGGTCGGTTGCAGACTTCACCAGAGAGGGCGTATGGTACTTTGTATGAAGAGTAGTTTTTTATAGACCGTATGGTTTTTGGGTTGGGGTTGTGTGTTTTGTTGGGTGTGTTATCTTTTTTTGTGTTTTTTTTTTTTTTTTTTTTTTTTTTTTTTTTTTTTTTTTGTTTAGTTTCTCCGGTCTTTTGCTTCCGTTACGTCTTTTCTACCACCTCAACTTGCAGGAAGTCTTCACCGCGAGAACCACTCCTCCCGATTCCCTTGAAGCCGGAGTCGTCCTTTTTTTTCTAAAGGAATGCCATTCAGTTTCATCGCCATTCATAACCCTTCTTCCGTAAGGTACCGGGTCCACCTCCTTCTATACCCAGTCCAGTTGTGGTTGTTACGCTCCTTCCTTGACCCTTTTGGATCTCCCCCCTCTCTCCACGTCCTTTCCCTTTGAGTAAGCCTCCCTTTTTTTCCTGTTCGTTATATGAGGCTGTTCTAGCCCCTCGATTCCCCTGTTGATTTCTCGATGCAGTTGTTTGATCAAGGTGACCGACCTTTTCCCTTCCATACTCAACATGACTTCTTTCTTGAGTTTCCATCCAAGAGCTGGTGGTCTTCTGACCCGCAGACCCACTTGAACTCGCGGTCGGGTTTGGTTTCCCACCCCCACGTGCCCCCCCTTTTTCTTTCCTTGTTTCCTTTTCAACGCTAGTTCTTTCCTTTTCACGTGAAAATTAGGCAATTGGACTTTTTTATCCGACGTCCGAGGTTACACTCGAACGTCTCCACTTTCTTCCTCCTTTTTCCCCCTCATGTAATTTTTTTTCTGAGGGCCGCCCAAGTTTTGGATAGAGTGAGACCCGTTTTCCCCCTTTTGTCCCTGACTACAACACCAGCAGAGGTTACCTGACGATTACTTTCCCTCATTCGATCCTGATTATCCCTTTCCATTTTTCCCCTTGCGTTGTCCCGCAAAACTCTGAATTTTTTGTCATGCTATCTCAATCTCAGGTTAAACCCCCACTCTTCTGGTAGATGATCCCCCGGAATTCTCCTCCGGTTTGGCAGCTTGCTTTCGACCGAAGGAGACAGGAAGAGACTAGAATGAGGCCGATTTTCAGTGAGCTTCCCTCTTTGGATCGAAAGCAGAATTCCCTTCCCTAACCGGACTCCCCCTTCCTCCCCCTCGTCCGCTTTTTTTACTCGAGACCAGGTCGTTTTCGGCTGTCCTTAGTTCGCCATTTCCCTTTTTCTCTCCTGATTCCCCTCTCTTTACCTCCGTCCTGTCTCCTTCCCCCTCCCACGTTACCAAGCAATTTATAAAGTGTCCGCGTCAGTTTTTTTTTTATGTTTTCGCCCGCCATTATGATTCAGCCAGTCCCCCTATGAACACCTTTTTTTCCCCTTGGCTCCCCTTTCCTTTACATGAAACCATTTTCTGAATCCCCCCCCATTCATTTCCATGGAGTCCCTTTTCTATCACGGCTTAATTCAACGACTTTGGCTCTCGACCTCTTCATGAGCTTTCCCGGTTCTTCTTTGCCCATCCGGTTCACCAGTGTGCACCCCCTCCCACCCCTTGCGGTGAAAAAACTGATGCGCCTTTGCTTTTTTAAGCACCCTGTCGTCGCCTTTTGGCATTCACCCCCTTTTTGAGAGCCGGAAATCCCCTCATAGAGGTTTTTTTCTCCTTCCATGAGCACCGCTGGTAACTTGTTCGGCCCTTCCAAGCCCTTGGACGGTCCCTTTTTTTTCTGGTTTTTTTGCGTGCGGAACTTTCCTTTTTCCTCCCAACTACGCGGTGATTCCAGTCAAGGCCTTTTACCCGGTCTTTCCTCGGATTTCCCCCCCTTCCCTTCTACGGCGCGCGTTTTGATCAATAAGTCCCCATAATCGGCATGCATCCGACACCCTAAGCGCCGTCTTAAGGCAACCTTCTCTCTGCCCACATCCCTGGCCCGATTTTCCTGAAGTCTTCCTCCCCTTTCCCGGGACCCCTTGGTCTCCGTTCATGGCTCACGCGGGTCTTCGCTCTTTTTCTGCTTTCTCCCCCGCACTCTTTTCTCCTCTGCTGTAATCAACTTCCCCCCTAGTGTCTGCCAGATTGAGAGGTCTCCCTTTCCCCCTGTCAATTTTCCGGATGACGCTTTTTTGCGCCCCCAACCCCCCCCTTTCGGTTTTTCCGTCGATACTTTCCTCCGTTGTTGTTTTTTCTCTCTCTTTCTCGCCGGTGGTCTTCCTTTTTTTCCCTCAAAATACCTCTTTTTTCTTTTTTGTAGCCACCAACTCCTTTGTTTCCCCTCCCTTAAATTTGTCGTAAGAAGTCTCTCTATCGGTGATTTCAACCCTTTTGTCTCGTTTTTAGGAAAGTTTCTTTTCGCTTAGCCCCCGCCTGTGTAGCCCCCTGCGGATTTTAGTTCACAAGTTTCCTCCTGTGCGCACTGCAGAGGTACCTCGCTGTTAGAAGCCAGGGCTTGTATTTATATACGGAAGGTTTTTGGGAGCCTCTAGTTAGGTACGTTTTTTGTCTGATTCTTCCCCCTCCTTTCCCTGGGGTATAATCTTCATCCTGCTTCGTGACTCAGACCCTCCGTTTTCAATTTTGGAGCCCGCTTGACCGGCCTTGCTTCACTTATGTGTCTTTTGAAGGAAGTTCTACGGCTGACCCATTTTTTACATGTCTTTGATCCGCGGGAGCTTCCCCTCACCCCCGGAAGAAGCCCCCCCCCCCCCCCGTATCAGAACTAACTAGTGGTCCTCCTTGTCTCTCAAAGGTTGAAGGCCTTTCGGCGCGTTTCTTTGCTCAGTTTTTTTCCCCCTTTTCCTCACTTGAGGTGCAACACCCTTCGCTGTCCCATTGCCCTGATATCCCCGAATTGGCCGTATCGCTCTGTTCCCTGCTTTTTTTTCTCTTCGCGATTCGCTCCATGTTTCTTCTTCTCTCAGCTTTTTTCCTTCCGTTGTGTGCCAAGGTCCCCAACGGAGTGTTCGTGTCAGACTCTCAGGGACCCTTGCCTCGACCCAATGATGTCCTAATACTTGTTTTTGAAAACCTAGCTCCTACCTTTCCTCGGAATCCATATGTTTTGTGGTCCAAGTTCTTTCCCCTTCTTGAGCAAGGTATCAGGGCCACCAGCCAGAAACACCCTCTTTTCCCCCCATTAGCACAGAATGGCACGCCGGTCTCTTTCCTGACTGGTTCTCCGAGGCCAGGAAGTTGGATACGCTCTCTCGGCTCTCTCAACTGATGTTTTTTCTCCCGACTCCACCCCACCGGAGGGCCTTCCTTCCGGTTTTCCCCATATGAACAGGACCCTTTTTCGACTGTACCGTTCACTCCTTAGGGACCCCCAATTGAGAACACACCTCCCCCAATAATTGAACTTTTCAGGGGGACAATCCTTTCATTTCGGCTATGTTGAAAGGAGGGTCGAACCGACCCCTCTTGTTTTTCCCCCTTACTTTTCTTTATTGAACACCTTTGACGGTTTTTTGTCCGGCTCCCAAAATGTCCCCCAGGTCGCTCATCCCGTCTCCCTCCTCCCTTCTCATTTTTTTTTCAGACTGGTCCCCCCTCGGGTGAGACGGCCGTTCGAGATCTTTTTCCCCCACGTCCTTACTCGGCAAATACGACCTCCCACATTCGATTTTCGGGCTGACCCCCGAGCGTACCCTGAAGGTGTTTCCCCTTCGCACCCCAAGACTCTTTCCCTCCCTCGATATTCCCTTTAAGGTGGTCGGCCCGGAGTCAGCTTTCCCACCCTGGGGGAATCGTAGACTCCAATTCTTTCCCTTCTTTCTGCTCCAGCTTTTTTCTCGTAAGGTCTCTCCATACCTTTCTAAGCCCGTCCCAGCTCTCCAAGCCTCTTCTAATGGAAGGTAGTCTTTGTCCTGCCACGTTTATCCCCCCTTCTTGCAAATACCCTTTTCTTTCTAAATTCCTTCGTACAGTTGCAACGTACTCCTCTATTTTCCCACCACGTTGGTGTTTTATTTGCCACTTCCCTTCATGACTTTTCCCCCCCTACGTTGAGTGGCCTATTATTGTTCTCTAAGATCGTGGATTCTTTTCAAGCCCAGAAGTTCCTGCAATTCTCCTTTTGCGTGTTTTCCTGCACTTTTCTTTTTTTCCTCCGGACGTTCCTTTTTAGCTTTTCCCCAAACGACATTCTCATATGCAAAACTACCGGCATTTTTCAAACATTGAAGCTCCGTCTTTTAGTCCCCACATCCTGCGTGGTTTCCGCCCCCTGAAAAACTTTCTTCACTCGCGGGCCTTCCTTGCTTTTTCTTGGGCGCCTGAGGATTAAACACTGGCGTTTCCGTGAAGGTCAGTGTTCTCGTCTGTTCGTTGAACTTTTGTGCTTGCACAATCGTCTTTCTTTCCTTTGTTGCCCCTTTCCCTCCTGTGATTTTTTCTGGTCCCCCACATATACGACAGTAATTTTCTCCCCAGGAAGGACCGTTACTGATAGCGCTCCGGTCTTTTCTTGGCTTTCCAAGTCGATATTAGACCTAGTTTGGCTACTTTTTCCTCTAGTTTTTTTTTCATCCAGTGACCCCCCTCTTCCCTTTTTTTCCTAGTTCCCGTGTCCCCTATTACTTTCTCTTCCGTCATTTCAGGTTTTCAAATTTCACTTCCTTTTCCCCCCTGAAAAATCCTGAATTTTTTGAAGTTGTATCTCCTGTAACTCAGGAGTTTCAATAGTTACTGCAGTTCGGGTTTTTTTGCAAACCGGACCCTGCCCTCCGCTGGAGTCACGAAACGATTCAGCAGTCGCAGCAGTGAGCTCTCCCAGCGGAGAGAAGCCGACCCTTTCTTCCTAACCCCCCCTCTAAGCTTTGGTTTGAGACTCGACCCCTCCCCTCGGGTTCCCTAATTTTTTCTTGCAATTCTGTAATGAGGTTCCTCCGGTATTTTTTGGCATGATGCCTTGCGCATATGTGACCTCTTAGCCCTTACAATTGTACAATTTCATCAAGTGGATCCTGGTCCCTTCCCCCTTCCCCGCAGTTTTAACATCTTATTTCCCCCTCAAGCATGTTCTCTCCCTTTTGACCAGATTAAAATCCTTTGTGCGGCAAGAAGCACAGTAACAAGCTCTTCTTTTTTTATGCCGACTAAACCTTTAAGTTCCTCAAGAATGTTGTGGCGCTCCCCCCCCCGGGCTCTCGAGTCTTCAGTCGAGCCAAGTAGACGTTTTTATATCAGCCTCCTGGTCCCTCCTTTGAACCGGTGACTTCTCTCTTTTTTTTGCAGGCCAAAATAGTGATCTCCCTCTCCCTCCCGAATGGCCTTCACCCCTCGAAGGACCTGGGCTGGTCTCCTATTCCCCCTGTTGATACCTTTTCGGACCCTCCTCCCTAGGAACTTCCTCTGACGGGAAATTTTTGTGTTGACCTTGCGGCTGCAACTTCGTCTCATCAAAGATTCCCCCTCAGTGCCTCCTAAGTTTCGAAGCTCGCGGCCCTTCTCCTCCCTGATCAATCAGTTCCCCCCTCATTCCGTTGCATGAAGTCCCGAACCTACGGTGTCCAATGGAACCGTTAGGAGAAGGGCCCCCCCCCCTCTCCACTTTCGTTGACTACTCTGCACTTGCTTAGACTTGAGGTTTTGTGGTTGACATCCGGCATGGCCTCCCCACTCGAGTAGGTCTCTATTCTGCGACTCCCCATGACTCTTACCGCCCTTCTTATCTTCTGTCCTTCTTCCCCCGTCCAGAGTGTTTTCTGCTTCTCTTCGGTCTTTATCCTCCCCGCCGTCCCAATTCCTCGTCCTCTGGAATGGTTTGCGACAAACCAAGACCCATCGGATTGTGAGTGAAACCACGTTTTTCCTCCCCTCTTTTCTCGTTTTGGTTGTTTCCTCCGTTTTCTTCATCCGATTTTTTTTTTTCCCATTCCTATTTCGTTTCCTTTCCCTTGAACTGACGCGTCCTCTCTTTCTCTTCAGGGGACGACACTCTGGATTATGTTTTACAGCAATCTGTATTCTTGCGGTAAAGTTTCCTTTTTTTCCCTCCTTTTCCTGCTAGAACCTGTAGGCCCTTTTCTGTCCCCCCCAAGCGGCTCCCGGTCGCCCTCTTCAATGTCCCTCAGTAGTTTCCCACTAACGCAGGGCTTTAGAGATAGATACGGAATATTTCCCATTTTTGACAACCCCGGCGATCTTTTTTGATTGTCAACGCGCGCCGTTTTTACTCCTCCTTCCCAGTCTGGAAGCCCCCCTAAACGATGGGAGGTCTCTGGACTGACGGGACCTTTTTTTGGAATCTCTCACTTTGTCAGATTCCTTTTTTTTCACGAGTCGTTTGATTGCCCCGACCCCGACCCTCCCTATAATTCCGTGACATTGCAGCTAAAAACGCGTTTCCGCTTGTGCTCTACAAAACCCCGAAGCCCCCTGGACCCTCCCTTTTCCGTTCGCAATCCCTCTTCCCGTGTGTTACATGTGATCCGCGGAGGTGACACCTGGTTTCTCTATTGATGAATCAAAGTTCGTGGTCTACCGTCATGAGTGGCATTTTTTTTCCGTTGTGTTCGCAACCTTTTCCCGTCTTCTTCGTCACCGATCTTTTTCCCTCGGATTTTCTGCTCACAATCGGCGTTTCCCCTTGATGCTCCAGGACCCCCCACTGGCTTTTTTCTGTTGGTCAGAGCTTGGCTCCACCCCCCTTTCTATGGCTCAACCTAGCTGTGCCCCCTTCCCTTGATCCACTTGCTTTTTCTGCCGAAGTGTCGTTGTGCCCTCAGAAGGTCGCCCTTCTCCATTCCTCAGGTCTACTAAATACCGGCTTGTTCGCCTTCCACGAATTGCAGCTCTAATTTTTGGTTCTTTGGCGCCCCCCCTTTTTAGATTTTTTCGTTAGGTACTTTTCTCCTCTTCTTTCCTTACTGGCTGGTTTTTTTCCCCCCCCCTCAGCCCTTCCTTAACCATTAGTCATTACTTCGGTTTTGCCAGTCATCAATTTTTTAAAGGCCGAATCTCTTTCCCCCTTTTTTTTAACATTGAGACCCCCTTTCAAAATTCTCCCTTTTCCTGTGCGGACTCTTTTCCCCTTTCGTTCAGCTCCTCCTGCAATGGATCGACATATCGTTTCTTATCTGCCCACTCTTTATCTCGCTTTTTTTCACCAAAACATGGCCAAAACGTAAGGTCGCACATATCACGACCTTGGCGGACCCTCCCCTTCTATCCCGGCGCTATCGATTTTTTTTTTTTTTCTGGTTTCTGCGTGAGAGGGGTTTCGTCGGCAACTTCCCCATTAAAAGTTTCTTTTCGTGCTGAACCAAATCAATTTCCGAGGAGTTGCAGCCCCCAGCGAGCACTGCCTTCTTTAATAATCCCCAAAAGCTTTGAATGTTAATGTGTTCTTTCGTTCAGCCATAGACCCCCCCTGATTCTTTGGGGGGGATCTCTACGGGATTTGCCCATTTTTTTCCTGTTTCTCGTGTTTCTAGAGTTTTTAGCTCCTTGAGCGCGTTCCCGGCTAGAGTCATCAACGGGAGGAACGAGATACAGACACACATTAATTCAGCTTTACGACAGGAGTCAGGTATCGTATTTGCCTTCATCCCATCACGTTTATAGAACTCGCCTTTTTGATTTTCATCCTCCTCTTTTCTTTTTTTTTTGAGATCTCTCCCCCTTTCTTCACCCCCTTACCTTCCCTTTTTCCTTGAAATTTATCACGTTGAGTGGCGATCTGTTCTACCGAGCGCTTGGCCCAAGTCAGCCAAGACTTTTTTGCGGTCCGGTCACGTGATTTTCTTGTCTACAGGCTGTCCTCCCAGACCGGAGACCGTCTCTCCACCCAAAGGCAGGATCCATGAAGATGTAGATGTCCCCCCCTCGAGTTTTCTACGATTCCTCCTTCCTTCGGCTTCCGCTTTTGATCTCTGCTTATTCAACACCGTCGCGTTTCCCCGTGAAGGTCAGGGGTGCTCGTTTTTGAAACTTTTTTTGATAGCACTTTCCCCCCGGCACTTGGACTTTTCTGTTGCCGAGTTGATTAGTGTTTCCCCCCCATCCGTCCTTCCCATTGGATGCCCCCTTATGCTCCCTTCATGTAAGCTTTTTTTTTTTTGTGGTTCTGAGGGCCCTCCAAGTCGGTTCTCTTCTGAACCTCACCTTTTTGTAGTTCTACCCCCGTTCAAGCGAGATGGTCTTCGATAATATTTGATTTGTCCTTCATTTTCCGGAACTTTTCCCCTGAAACCTGCTTCCTTTTGTCAGCTGGTTCCTTCCCTACGAACTCCTGCGTTTACTAGGGACCGGCACTCTCAAGTTCGGGGGGCTTAGACGGGCAAACCTGTACCCCCGGTTCCTCTCTCCACGAGCCAGCAGTGTCAGTCATTCGTTGCTCAGGAAGCGACCCCTTTCATTACATCACCCCCCGCGACCATCTTTCCACTACTCCCTCCCCCGTCTCTGGTTTTTTGATAACTATCGTCGTGCAATTGTGGAGGTTCTCCACTGGTATGGAGGGCTTATGCAGGATGCCTTGCTTCTTTCCCTTCTTGTCCTCCCACTTCTTCCCCCTTCCTTCCCAATTTCCTCAAGTTGATGTCCTCGTCCGCTAGGTGCTAGGTTTTCTCCTCGGATAGGAAAATAAGTGCGTTTCAAGCCATTCTTTTATGACCATCCGTTTTTTGGATCCTCCTTTTCCCATGAACCCTTTCTGAGCTCCCATCAAGCTCAAGGGAGATTTCCTCCCCTTCCTTCCTTGCGAGGAATTACCGGATCTTGTGGCGCCCACCCTTTTTTCTCTCGAGCTTCCCTCCTCACGGTGCCATTCCACTCCCCCGCAGTCATCCTTGGTTTGTCCTCAAGCGGATAATTCCCCCTGAAACCGTCCAATCGACGTTTCGCGCGAATTTTTTCCTTAACTTTTCTTCCTTCATCCACTCGGCCACGAGGTTAGATCTTGTCAAGTAGGTGAGACTGGAGGATTCTTCACCTCCTCGGTCCCGATTTTCAGTTTCTTTTATTGTACGTGCGGACTTACGTTTTTTTTTGCTCATCAACCCCTTTTCCGGTGTACCCGTAAAGTAAGGTCTCTCACAAGGTTTACGGAGTTTTTTAAGCCGGAGGTTTGGCGCGTTGATCTTCTGTCCCAAACTTTTTTTTCGGGCATCCGCCCGACCCCCTTTCAATCGCGTTTCGGCGAAGTCCCCTCTCTGATCGCCAACCCCCCATGGCAACTTTTTACTCTTTTCTTCGTCGCTTTTTTTCTGTCCATTCCGGCTTACCCCCGGCTTTTTCTGCGTCTTTTGTCCTCGTCATGCACTGCGCTTCTTCTTTTTATTACCGCAGCTTCGATTTGTATGTTCCTTTGATGAGCTTTTTTCTTGCTTTCCCCCTTTTGAGACACCCTCCTTCTTGTGAGGGATCCATTGTTACCCGGGCTGATAA
>Ga0179593_1608749_pt1 | contig 12760 bp, 19 predicted proteins | sample CZODoug2_1_08_16_FD_185931 | JGI IMG/M metagenome (GOLD analysis project Ga0179593, IMG submission 185931) | Vadose zone soil fungal communities from Angelo Coast Range Reserve, California, USA - CZODoug2_1_08_16fungal (PacBio error correction) | ecosystem: Environmental > Terrestrial > Soil >... | reverse complement strand
TTCTACGGGACAAATGCTATACGCCCCCCCCCCCCCCTCTTTTTTCTCAGTGCCCTCACTCTTTCCCCCATCCTTACATCGCGGCGGTCATGTGGTCCTCCTCCTTCCCCCCTTTGATGATGTGTTGTAAGCAGGACAGGTGGCTTCTTTTTTTTTTGTCAGGGCGATCGTGTCGCCAGCGCGGCTTCTTTGCAAAACAATGGGAAAGAGTCTTTTTTTTTTTTTCTTCGGTCAGGCGGGTTTCTTCCAATTGGTTTCGGGTCCCTTCCCCGCGATCTTTTTTGTGGCTCTCGGCCGGTCCCCCCTTTTTGCCGAGCCCGAAACGGCGTCCCTTTTTTTCCCTCCGCTTCGAGGAGATGCAGTTGTTCTCTTTTCCTTCCTGCTGATATCTGGCGGTGGCCTCTCGTAAAAAACGACATAATTTGTTATTTTTAACGATATGCTGTGCCCTTTTTGTGGGGGAAAAAAACGGTTTTTTATATAGTCGTCACTAGCCTTCTCCTCATCTTTGGGTTCGAGCCGTCCCTTCGTGTACAATCGGTTTTGTTATTGTTCCTTTTTTGCACTGACGGCGCCTCCCATTTTCGGTGGCGGCAACTTCCTAGCGTCGAACCGTGCTTCGTCCCCCCCCCCTGCGTCCTGGCGCGGCGTCCCTACCCTGCCACACCGCTGCAATAAGCACTGACCCCCCCTCCCCTCGGCCTTTACTGCTTCATGCTCCCCCCCCCCCCTTTCAGTTATGCAACGATGTCGGCCTTCCTTGCCATTCCGGCGTTCGCGCCTCTCTTCCTCTTCTCGTCCCCCCTGTGGCCACGAGCCAAGCCAGATGCCCCGCGACATTCGCTTTTTTTTTCCCCCCCCAAATACCACGGAGCGCTGTCCCCGCGATAATGCTTGGACTTGCCTCTTTGAGAAACCATATCGTCCATTGTTCCGGAATAGAGGGTTCCTTTGTGAGGTGCCGAGACCCCTCTTCCCCTTCAATGGTACTTAATGTTCCAACCCCTAGGTTCTTTTTCCCTCGCGCCGTTCGTCCCCCCCCCCCTTTGTAAAGAAGCTTTTCCCTCTTCATTCAGGAGAGTTTCCACCTGTATCTTTTCCTCAGTCACCTCCCGTCTGTCGCGATAACGGTGTTGTGTCTTGTAAATGGAAGAAGCTTCTCCGTTTCTCCAGCTGTCGTTGTGCCAATGGGACTGCACTTTCTTTCAGGCTTTTAGGGGGTGAGGAGGACCCGGCGACACGTTCTTTTTCCTCCGAACGGCCTCCCAACACATCCCCCCACAAATCGCTCGCACCGGCTAACCACACAGTTTTTCTTTGCACCACGGCCACTGGCTTCTTTTCTTTGGCACACCTGGGCCATCGTCGAGCGGTACATGTTGTGTCCCTCCCAGTGCCATTGTGATTCCTTCCCCGCCCCCTTGATATTTTCCCAGGTCGGTGCACAATGCGGCAACTTTTTCCAGCACGGAGGCCTTAGTTCACGAACGCCTCCTTTTTTTCTGAATGGGCCGCCTTCTTCGGAACGACCAAATTTCCGTGATACATCCCCCTCCCTTCTTAGTGCGTCCCGCGGCCCTCCCTCTTTCGACCCGTTTTTCCTTTCAGCAGGGTTCTAGCGAACCGTGAAAGGGCTGTCCAAATGCTCCTTAAAGTCCTATTTTTCCTATTGCTCCCCTCCGATTCGAACTGACGAAGCTGTCGCCCCTTCCTAAAGTAGGCAACCGAGGCCGTCTTCCCGCTAAAATATTTCCGACCAGTGCTTCCCGCAGGTAACACCTGCTGGCACCCCCCCCAGGTTTTCTCACCACTCTATTCCTTTCAAGCCTTCAATTCTCACCCGAGTTACACCTTCTCCTACCCCCCCCAGCTCTCCTCTCACTTCTCCTGTAGCCCTCCCCCCGTGCCTATCTCTCCAGCTGACCCCTCCCTCGTCACCACTATCAAACACTCCTCTATCCATTCCCCCCCTCCACTCTACCGCATCCTTCTGCCACTGAACCCCTACCCTCCATGTAAACCCAACCTCACACCTCACCTACCTCTTCCCCCCTCCTCTTTGTTCGTCTTCATCCTTCAATCCCCCCCATTTAATCCGCACCCTACTCCGTTTGTTCTGATCCGATCCCACTTGTTTCGACCCTTACCCCTTCTTAGCCCACCCCCCACCCACCTGGCCCCTCCTCCCTTCACCCCCCCTCTGCTCTCCACCCCACAACGCCCCTCGCCTCACCCGGTTCCCAGCCCTCCCATCCCAAAACTACCGCCCCAACCTTCTCTTCGGAGTTTGCCTCCCCTCGCCCCTGACCGTCTTTTGCTCCAGCCACCTGTCGCTATGGCCGCCTGGTCCGCCTCCTCTCTCCCCTTTCCTTTTGCCGCCCCTCAGCCTACAGCCAAACCAGCGGGACCAGCCGCCGAATCTATTCTTTTGGTTTTCTACCTCTCAACAGCCACGTACGGATATTGCCGCTTCCGAGTGCCTCCTCCTTTTTGCTCCAGGATTAGTGTAGCTGGCCCGTTTTCGAACTCCACTGAAGAGCAATCTTCCTTCCTTCAATTCTTCCCAGTGACAAGTATTGTCTCTCTTCCAGGAAGCGTTTTTCGCCCCAGCACCTCTTTTTCCTCCTTCCCCCAGTCGAAATGCGGATTTTCATATAATAGTGGATAGCTTTTTTTTTTCTCCACTTAGAATTACCCGTATTTCTTTCGTCTTCTGCATCGGCGGCCACCCCCCCTCGAAAACGTTTTTGATTTATCCGCAAGAAGTTTTGAGAATCCCCCGGTTTGTCTTTTTTCCCGGCACGCTGTTATGCTCCCCATCCAATGGGATGTTCTCGACCCGACATCACCCCTTCCGACTCCCCCACAATGTACCCCCTTAGAAAAGATGCGCGTTGGCGCCAAGCTCTCCCTTCTGACGGAGTTTCTCAAATCCCAACCAGGTATTCTCCCGTGATTCTTCTTGCTCTCTTTTTTAAAGAGCCGGTGGGTGCAGTTCCTCCCGTCCCCCCCCCCTTCCTTTCTCCCGCCTTTGCAGCAGAACTTTTCACTGTGTCGTTAGCACGCTTCCCCCCCCCCCTCACGAGGCTCCAACGTATAGCGCCCCTGCCTTCTTGTTCCCTTATCCTAAAACACTCGCTGAATTTTTTTTCAAACGCTCTTTACAAAATTTCCCTTCCCTTAGCGATGTTGACTACCAGGCGAGAGAGCTTGAGTTTTCCCGTGAATGTTTTCACCTTTCCTCACGCCATTACTCACCTGAAAAGGCCGAATTTTCTTTTCTTTTTCTCCCTAGGTCTGTTCTGACTGTCAATTATCGCCCGCGCTTCCCCGTTTTCCGTGGCAGCGCGAAGTCTCGGGGCATCCTAGCGGAAGGCTGGGCCTCTTTTCCACCCAGAAAAAACCCCTGTCCAGAAGGACAGGCCTGGCCTCTCCTTTGCGGCGGACGACCCTTTTGAGGCCGACCATCAATTCCTCTCCTCTCCTTGAAGAAGCAAAGGCAGCGAGGCGCCGATAATACTTCTTTTTCAGCAGTGATGGCTTTTCGAGACGGCCTTTTTGCAAAGGCTTCCAGGATCCCCATAGGCACCCACTCCACCGATATAAGGTCCTTTTGCCACAGCAAAAAATAGTTTCATGTGCGATCGCCTCGGTCTCCCTCCCCCCCCCTTCTTTACACGCCGGGAAGGAGGCCGGCTCGAACCAATATCTCTTTTTTCCCTACTAGAGATCCTACCCTCCGTTCTCCGGCCGGGCAGCATATCGGACCCCCCCTGCAAAGAATGTTCCCTTCCCCACACCGAAAAGATCTTTTTCGTCACTGAGAGACGCACTTCCCTCTTTCCGCGGCAAGACCTCTTTTCTCCGTTCTGGCAGCGCCAAAAACCCCCCAGTGAAAGGAAGAGATCCCCTTCCCCCCTCTAGAGAGACCTGCTAAACCCCCTTTTGCGCCTCTTCCCCCCGACCGCCGGCAAAAACCCCTCTACATGTGAGAAATGACATTCTCCCGGGACGCGACTGTCTCTCTACGATCGAAAGGACCAATACCCCCCTTCCGAACTACTGCCTTTCCCTCTTTATCAGCAAAGGGACCGATTGTCAATTGAGAACGAAGCGATTCCAGGATGAGGGCGGGCGATGTGTCTGCATAGCCCAAATCGGTTGACACCGGTAGAGAAGTTTCCCCTCCGGCCCCCTTCTTTTCCTTACTCTCGTGTGTTGTTGTCTCCTTTTTGCTCAATGATAAGGCACGGTTTCAACCCCCTTACACTATCCCCGACCCAGAATTTACATTTCCTGCGTTTTTTCAAGTTGACGGCTGGGCCTCTCTCTCTCTCGTCCCTGAAGGCGGTCTGCTTCTCTGTCTTTTTGACCGGCGTCGTGCGCTATTATTCGAAAGAGAGAATGGGCCTTTCCCCCTTTCCTGAGAATGGCAATTGGGGGAAGGAGGTGGCGGGTCCTTTTTTCCGATCTTTTTTCTTTTTTGGTGTTATCCTTTCACGTGGGAGCGTGGTTTTGTGCCCCCTTTTTCGGATAGAAGGGTAGGGAAGCATCCCCTTTCGCTTCCGCGGACATTTATGAGCTTTTGGCTTTTAAAGTACGACATTCTTTCCTTCCCTATTTGTTCCCCTCATTCTTTCTTGCGACCGAAAGTAGGGCTCGTAGTTCATAGCCTTTTCCTTCAGAATTTTGTTTTTAGGACGAATTGCATTCTTCTTCTTTTGTATTTTTGTCGACCTCTTTCGAGAGAACTCAGAACTATTTTTGACGGTTTTTCCCCGGGACCATGAGAGTCGTCACCAGTGATTGGGAAGATGATCCTTTTTTTCGGCGACGCCTTCCTTTCGACCATAATTCCAATGAAACGCACCTCATCTGGAGTCCATTGAATTTACGGTCTTCTCTCACGGTCTCCCCTTTCCCCTTGATGTCGCTCATCCCTGATCCGGCTTCTTCCCTGCTTAGAGGCCTTTCGGCCCCTTCCCTCTCCCAGTCCTCTTTCCCTTCTCAGATGCCCCTCTCCCCTTTTTCAAAGCAAATTACCTTTTTCCTCCGCGTCGAGCGGGCTCTGTCGTTGCAGAACAGACCTCGTTGTCTTTTCCTCCACCTTCTTTCCGAATAGGGGGTCCCCTTTTCGTGAGGTCCCTGGGAACCTGAATGTTCAACCCCCGCTCTCTCCAGCTTTCCCCCCTCTCTTAGTCGAATGCCCGCTTAAAGTCGTTTCCAGCGGAACGGCCCCCCCACAAAAAATTCAGGTTCCCTTAACAAAAGAAGTCACCCCCACGAGTGTGGCGCGATAACTTTTCTTTTTTTGTAACTTTCCGTCCTAACGAGCCAGATTGTAGAGTTTTCTCCCGTGGCTGAGGAACAGGCGCTCCCTTTTTTCTCGACAATGCTTTAGGCTCAAACGGGTAAGGGACCTTCCCCACACCACGACTTTTCCCCCGCCAAATCGTCCGAACCCTATAACCAAAAGTTGGAGGCCCCCCCCCCCCCGGACCCTGCTATGCGAAGCATGCGCCAACTGAGCATAGTTATATCTTTTTTCTATAGGCTTTTTGACCATTTGAGGTAGGGCGTTCCATCCAGTGAGTTACTCTAGATAGATCCGGTCGGGCCAACCCAGGAGGCTAAATCCCTTTTCTTTCCTCCTAAGGAAGCCGTCCGCACCGGTTCGATCTTTTTCCTGCCGAAGAAGACCCCGACCAACCCCTCTTGCTAAGGTGATTCATCCCCCAGATAGCCCCTCCCCTGCAGACGCTCTGACCCGGAGGACTTGCCAGAAGCGGTTTTAAATCCCAGGGCGAGGGAAATTCTCCTCCACTTCCTAGGCGCCCATCATCTGCTCTTCGGTGACGATCCTAACTTTGCTTTCCCCGAAGCTGGTCGGACATTTTCATAGCGGCACGCTCCCTCTTCTCTCCGTGGTGATTTCCCCGCGTCAGAAGGTATCCCCTTCACGTTACCGGTCCAGGTGTCCGGTTGGTATACCTCTCCTACCCCCCCCCTCCACGGATCGGTCCTTTATTCTGGACGCGGCAGTGCACCTCCCATCACTCTCCTGCCCAGATTCGTCCCTTTCAGAAATAGTCACCCTTCTGAATGGGACCCGGCAAGTGTAGGAGAAATTCATAGGCCTCGTTTTCCCCCCTCTGCTGGCAGTCTCTCTCCCTCGGAATTTCCCCCTATAATATCCTTCTAGCTGGTGTGATGGACCCCATCGGTATTTGTCTTCATCGAGGCCCCCTCTCCACGAAACATCGTACGGGCGGCTCTGATCATTTCTCCGGCGTTGTGGGTCCGCTGTCTCTCCCGACTGTGATATTTTTCGGTCTAAACCAGTATCCCTTTTGTGGGCCCCCTACCGGAAAATCCCCCACGTCCATGGTCGACTCTATCCCCCCGCTCGTCCTCTCTCCTTTTGGCGCATGATTCGCAGAAGTCTCATCAAAAACAGTATCTAAAACTGTTACCTTTCTTCTGATAGATTGGTTTAACGGGTTCTGATGTCTGGGTGACTTTTTTCTTCTCCTTTTCTCGTAACACCTTCCTTCCTCCTTGCCGAAAGCCCTTTCTTGGACTAGACAAGTGTTTCCTTTCTGCCACATTACCAACATCACGATTCCCCCCCCCCCCCCAACCCTTATCGCGCCAAACGTAGTTTCTTTTTCTCTACAGCGTTTCCACCGTTACTGAATTGTCTTACCGTGCCTCTTCCCCTTTTTGGAACTTCTCCCCGGCGATGTTTCCGACCCCAAACATAAGTTCAAGTGACTTTTCTGTGCACCTCCGCCCAATCCCCGACTATTCCGGGTCCCCCCTTCGAATTTGGCTATGTTTTATAACGTCTTTTTTATTATCGACGAGCGCACGAGCTTTTTTCCCCTCCGAGTCGCGGGGCAGTCGTGCCGTCCCCTAGCGGGAAGGATGGGTCGCTTCAAAACCCCCCCTTTTCCCTTGTTGCGTCTGGCAGACCCGGCGACGAAGGATCGTCTGTGAAGACCTCAAGTTGCACCTGCGCCGTTTCCCCCATCTAAGGCAGGAGCGGCGTCCTTCAGTGCTGATTGCCGCAGGGATTCGGACGACGCGACGACGCGGAAAGGATAACCCAAAACGGTTGTTCCTTTCCGGTTTTTCCGCCACCAAATCGGGCGGCGCCTTTCCCCCTCTCAACTAGTCAGCACGTCAACCAAACCGATGGGACACGCGTGCCTTTTTCCCACAAAGCTGCTCCTCCTAGGACGAAGAGTTCTCCGGCCGGTTGCAGCCTATCTTTCCCCCCCACTAGGCAGGTTAGTAGTAAGTCAGTTTTTGTAAAAGACGCCAACTCCCTTCCTCTCCGAGCCTCCACTAATGAATGCGGCTCTATTGCGTCTCTCTTACAGAAGCCGTTTCCACCGCCGAAAACTTTCCTTTTCCTTGAAGAAAACCCAACATCAACACCCCAGACCTACCGCCGACCTTGAAAAGAAGGCCCCAGGAGAACATTCGTACTGTAGCAATGCCTTTCTCGAGGTAGCCCCTTTCCCATTTCTGTAGAAGAACGATCGCCCTCCCTCGGCAGGAAAGCCTTCGCCTCAGGAGCGAGCCCCCTTCAGATTGTCGCTTGCTCCTTCAACTGCGCCCGCCGCCTCCCCCCTGTCTTTCTTCCTCGCAAAATCGGTTTTCCTTTTAGTCAGTTCTCCGTCTGCATCTATATCTTTTCCCTTTTCTAGATGCATTGCAGGTCTTACCCTCCCGGTTTCAACCGATTTTTCTGAAGCACCTCATCCCCCCCTCTTTTTCGAAGTTGCGGCTGGGCCTCCACCATCGCACTTTGCTGATGGCGCTCCCTTTCCTTTGGGTTGTTTATGGTTTTCCCTCTCCGGTGCCCCCCCCCCTAAAGTGGCATTGTAACCTCCTGTCGCCTGGGGTTGGGCTTCTCGGGCGGGTTTCTCGGCGCTTATTTTTCTTTGTTTCTTTCCCCCCCTCGATCTTTGTGATGCTTTTTTCTCCTGTCAATTGGGACTTTACCCGAAACGGGGATTTTTTTCCTTTTCGGATATACGAAGGGCTTGCTCGACCCATTATGCGGATATATGTTCGGTGGCGCTTTTTCCCTCCTTTCTTATCTAACCGCCTCTCCCCCCTTCCCAGGAAGGAGAAAGAGTCTTTATCTTAGTACTAGCCTTTGGGTGCTTCTTTGGAGACCTGCCGGTTCTCTTGTTTGTTACTACGAGTGACGCTGCATGACCCTTTTTGGTGCGCAACGGGTCCCGTCGTACCCTTGCTGGGACATCGCGGCGAGAACGGTCGCCCCCTGAAAGACCCATATACGGCGCAGGCCCTCCTTCGATGGCCAGGCGCAGTTTTGCCCCTTTCCCTATTTCCCGCCGATCAGGAGTTCTTTCACAATGTCATGCTCGAAGGCATCCCCCCTTTTTCCCTGTTGGCACGAGCCCATGCCCCCTCTCCCGAGACCTCTCCTTCTTGCCCCCCTACCAACGGACCGCGCGGCGCGAGGCGCTTTTTTCTCGCCATAGGGAGAAAAATAGCCCCCCCTTCTTCTCCAGCTTGGGGAATGATGAGGAAGTTCTGCGGGGTGACGAGAACAGTTCCTCTCCCTGAATGTTTCAACCTCCTCCGCGGGGAGTCGGGCACAGCGCCTCTTTTTTTCCAATTTTGTAAAGTGCTTTTCCAACAGAACAATTCAGGAGATAACCTCTATGGACAAAACCGAATCTTTCATCGATCCCGGTTTTTTCTTCTTTTTTAAATGGCAGGCATCTCTTCCTCTTGTCGAGGCCCAATTTTTTTTCCCCCATGCGGAGAGGAGCGGTCTTGTAAGGTAGAAAATTTTCCTTTATAGAACGGCCCACAGAATACCGTTAAACCATCTCGAAGCCAACGGCAACCCTTTTTTTTTGATTTGAACCCCAGGACTTATTCGCCTAAGCAGGCGCCACTCCTTCATCGGTACCAAGTTTTCCTCCCAATTTGGACCTTTTTTTCCCAAGACCCTATACTGTCCCCAAGGTCTTTAATCCCTTTTAAACACGGGGAATGCGGAGATGATTTCCCGCCGTAACCGGTTCTTTGATTTGGGGAAGCGTCTTGTCCTACTTTCCACAAATACCGCCTCCGGTGATACACCCCCGTAGGCACTTCTCTTGCCCGCGGCCAGCTTTGGAAGGAGGACTTTTTGTGCTAGTTGCCAAAATATTCCTTTCTTCGAACCTCATTTCCCACCTTTCCTAATGCGCCCCCTATATTAGGGCCTTCCCAGGTGGCTGACGACGATGCGACCAAGGAAAAGTATGCCGGCCTCTATCAATAGAATTCGTGGCGGATGTGACCCTCCCTTCTTTCCGGTTACCAACCACCATGGAGGCTTTCCCCCAAAAAACCTCCCTAACCAGGACTTTACTATTCTACACCTATCAACGTACATCCAACTTCCCCGCCTCAACCCAGGTCGCTCCCGTTCCGATCTAACCCCCATTCCTCCAAATTATCCCCCTTCAAGTTCCCTTCCAATGCTTGATGAATCTCTCTATCTCTCTCCTACGCTTTCCTACACCTCCCTATCCCTCAGCCTCCACCGTTTCCCTTCCCCCCCCCGCCGCGGGCGCCCCCCCCCGATGCCCCCCTCCCCTAACTAGTATCTTCATGCTCCCACCTGGGCTCCTTGACAATCCAGCTAAACACTGTCTTCCCCCCACACCTGCTCCTCTACTTCTTCCCCGCTTCCCCATACCATACTCCTGGCCACACGTTACACAGACCCTTCTGTCCTCCTTGTTACCCCTCTGGGGCTCACATCACAACAGTGGTCTTCGTCCCGGCTTCCCCCCCTCGATAATCCACCATTTTATTCAAGCACCCCAAAGCCCTTCGTCCGTTCGACCCCGCCCCCCCCAGCTCCTCTTCACTTCTTCAACAAAGCTTCACTCCCCGCTACTCTACTCACTCTGCATACCATTCCACCCACCACCCACATCCACCCCCCCCTACCCCACGTTCCCTCCCAACCACAAGTCCTTCCTCCAACCACCAGGTACCCGCATCCACCCTGCCCCCGCACTACCCATCTACCGTTGACTTCCCTCCGTTATTGCTCCCAGCCCCTACGTCCCACATCCCGACCCCCAAGGCCCGCCCCCCATAACGTGGGCTCCCCTCGTTCTCCCTATCCCCCCAACCGCCCCCCGTACCCCCCCCCCACACACTTCTTCATATCACACCTTTCACCATCTGGCCTTCCCACTACCCCTCATACTTCCCAAGTCACTCCCACAATTTTACCGTTCCCCCCATCCCCTCCCACCGCTACGTACCCCGCAGTGATCTCAGTCCCCCCTCTTCCTCTCCTATTATTCACACAACCTCCCCTCGCCCTTTCACGATCTCACGTCTGCCATCCACCTCTCCTCCTCAGCCTCTCTGCCCCACTACCCCGTTTCCCTCATCAGCCCCTACCCCTTCCGCCCCCCCCGCCTCCTGACGCCCCTAGCTCTCCGCTTGCGCCCATCCCATTCCATGTTCAACCCCACTTCTTCTACCGGGGCCTGTTTCTCACCTTCCCATACCCCCCCCCTGTTATCACCCCTACAACTATCCTCCCTTTCACCCACTCAACCCCCCGATCTTTTTTTATACCCCAACCCCCCATTCTCCCCACCCCTTTCCCCACCTCTTTCATTCCCGCGCCACCGCGACACACTTCCCCTCGAACGGACTGCGGCCCCGCCCCCCCCTGCTTCTGCCATCTACCTTTCCTCCCCTACAAACTACCACCCCCATTAACCCCTTTTCTCAGCTCCCCCCCCTTTCTTTCACTTGCCTACATGCCTCACCCTCATCCCTCTTCTCCCCGTGCCCTAGTAAAACCTCTCACTTCCCCCCAAGTACCAAACTCGCCCATGGGCACGGCGCCACGCTCCATAACAACCCCGCTTCCGTCACCCCCCACAGCGTCCCTACGATTCACTTGTATCCCTCTCCCCCTCTGATCCCCCCTACACGTAACCATCCTATGCACACCAGACCCGACCTCCTTCGAACAGCATGTTTTCCCTGCGGAACAACTACGTTTAGGACCATAGAGCTCTTCTCGAAGTTTTGCTTGTCGAAAAGCTTCTTCCAAGTTAGACCCTCCAAGCAAATATTTTCATGGAGACTAGAATTCCTCTTTCGCAATTATGGGTATCCTTAAGACAGAACAAGATTTTGCGTTCATAAGTCACCCCCCGTCCTTCTTTTTTGACGCCATATAACTTTTTCTGGGTGATGGATCCCCCTCTTCCGGTATTTGTTCGTTCGTGATTATGCATAGTCTTTCTCCCGTTGCCTTCGTTCCGCCGTAGGATAATTCGTGCTGGAGCAGCCAACGGTCTGGGTATCCCGACCCTTTATGCTTTTCCACAGATCCCGGGCTGTTTCCTCCCGCCCCACAATTCTAATAAAACACTCACGTGAGCAGGTGGCCCGTACCTGAAGAAGAAGGTGTCCCACCAGTATCTCAAACTGTTTTCCGTTCTTTAGGAGAGATATTATATGTGGTGGGTGCCTTCTCCCCGTTCTCGCGTCCCACACATTTCCCCTCCCTCTCCTCCAGACAACCTTTCCTTCTACAAGCTGGATCTTTCTCCAGATGAATGAATTTTCTTGGGTAGACCACCCCTTCTTTTTTTTTTTGAATTATGTTGTTCCCTCCCCCTCGACTTGAATGTCCTGCACGGAAAACGCTCTTTACAAAACTTACTCTTCACGGAGCGATGTTGCCCGACCCCTTTCTCTGAGCGGAGTTTTTTTTTCCCATTTTCACAGTGAAGTTGGATAACGGTTCTCCTTTTTATACTAATCTATTCCCCCTCCTACCCAGGCACCGCCTCATTGTTTTATCCCCCTCTTCTGCCGCTCCACCGCCCCTTATAGCCCCGCGTCCCTTTTTTACTTTGCGTGCCTCCTTCGGTTACGCGGGTTCCCCCCCCTAGAGGGAGGCTTTGTGGACAACTTTGGACACACAATGGACGAGAAGAGTTCTTCCGCGGCGAACGTCCTTCTTTCCAATGAGGACGAAAATAAAGGTGGCCCTTCCCCTCTGCATGAATGCCAACCTGCGTAGCGGCGCGTTTCAGTGCTTGATTCCGTCCCTGGATGGCGACCGGCGACCTCTTTTCCGAGAAACAGGTCCCCCCAAGCAAGGTTACCTAAGTTTTCAGGTTGCGCCCCCTGTAGGCGCTTCCTTGCTTACTCTTCTCACGCCAATAACACTTTTCGGCTCGAACCAAAGTGCTCTCCTCCGTAGATAATACCACTTTCGCCGCCCTTTTTAGCACCGGTTAAAAATAAATTTTTCTCTCCCCAAAGAATGTCCTTCCCGCGCCACCGACTCTAGTCCCTCCCCAGAATGTCAGCGCCTTAGCCGCTCCTCATTTCTCCGACCCCGCGCGAAGCTCCTTTCTGAGCAAAACCCTCCAACGTGACCCACCGTGGAGGACACCAGCCTCACCCCCCTCTTCCTTTCCAATGGACGAGACCGACCTCCGGAACACCATTCTCGAGAACAGTGTTAGCCTTTATTTTTTCTCCTAGCAAGGTGTAGACCTTGGCGCACGATCGCCCGGGCCCCCCCCCAAAACAGCCGCCTCCTTTCCCGCCTTCAGGACGCCGCAATAAGACCCCCCCTGTCGCTGAACTGCAATGCGACGCCGTCTCTACATAGGGAGGAGATCATTTTTTCCTTCTTGTAAAACGGGACGTACTTTCTTTCCAATGC
>Ga0179593_1437491_pt1 | contig 12760 bp, 10 predicted proteins | sample CZODoug2_1_08_16_FD_185931 | JGI IMG/M metagenome (GOLD analysis project Ga0179593, IMG submission 185931) | Vadose zone soil fungal communities from Angelo Coast Range Reserve, California, USA - CZODoug2_1_08_16fungal (PacBio error correction) | ecosystem: Environmental > Terrestrial > Soil >... | reverse complement strand
TTTTTTATTTTGGTGGTGCAAACCTTCGTTTATAGACAAAAGATGCCTGACTTTTTGTACTCGGCGGTTTCGAGCAATTGAGACTTCGTCTGATAAAGTATACTTTTTGAAGTAAGAAAGGCAAGCCCGGCATACCGTTTTTTCATATGAAGCCACGACCCTCTTTGTGCAAGAGCAATGAAAAGGATCAGCCGCGCGTCTTTTTTCCATAGCAAAAATTTACCCACGAACTCACGTCGCTCGATAGGAAGTTGTATACGCTAATCTATATAGGTTTTAGCTAGACGAACTAAAAGATTTGCCATTGCCGCTTTGAACACAGCGTTTAGTTCCCCTCCCCCCACCCAGACCCCGCCGGACTAACTTTATTAAGAACCATTCCGCAGAGAACCCAAGCCCCTCTTAATTCTTTTTTCATGAGTTTAGGGGCGGACGATTTATGCTGTTTAAGATGGAGTTTCCGGACGGACCGTCAAACATTCTTGGTCCTCTGTTCCTTTCCTACGCCCGATTCATTTCCCCCCACCCCTTTCTTGCTGTAGAAAAACCAAATTAAAGCGGGACCATTTTGCTAAGATATTAATAAAACGCTACAAAGTAAGGTGTGTCAAATCCCTGACCTTCGCACCCCCTTTGAAGAATCGAGGAATTTATGTCTATGTCAGTTTTGGTTTTTTTGACGCCCGATTTATCCATTTTTCTATGACTCCTTTTTCCTTCGGAGACTTGTTGAGGGTGTGGTAGTTTCCGCTATCCTTTTAGCACCCCGTTTTGTGGGCGATTTTTTTCATCGGTCGTCCGTTGCTTTAACCATTTACTGGCGTCAAGGGTGTGTATACCCTTTCGTTCTGATACTACCGACCATGGCGTTCTAATACAGCGATTCAAAAAACCAAGAGAGGCATTTCATCAATGTCGGTAGGCTGATCTACCATCAGACAGGTCCTTGAGGTCGACGGCCACTCTGGGCCCGTATCTTTGATGAGTCCCCCGGGATCGTGTGTTACCCCTGTCAAAAATGTCAACGACCCGGGGTGCATTCCCCCGATATTTACTTTCGGCCATGTTGTAAGGTGTTGGGTTCCCAGTTCTGTGCACATATTCGTTTCTTTTGGTGTGGCTCCCTTTTATGTTTTCTCGTCAGGATTCCGGTACAGTGTGGTGTTTTTTTCTGTTGCCTGTATGAACGGTTTACCCCAGCAACCGATTGAGATTGACTTCTCCCCGTGGGCGGTTTCATCTCCCTTTTTTTTTTCCCAGGAGTTATGTGTACCTTTTAGTACGATTAACTTCGTCTGTCGCAAAGTGTCTCACAGTAGGCTTTTTTCCTGGGAATGAACTTCGCATTCCGATCTCTTATATCTGCCTGTAGACACGCTATGAGAAGGGAGTACGCTTTTAGTTTGGCAGTGTTTCTACGACCCCGGCCTCCAAAGGTAGAGGTAGGACTTGGCTCGTGTGAAGGCACGGTGCGTCCTTTTTCTTCTCTTAGCCTCCCGAGAATTCCCTGCGGGTTGGGCGCTTCTCGTTACCCCCCCCACCCTGTCTGTTTCACCCTTTCATGAGGGGTATTGACAGCTTTGTTGTTAGAGTAACCTCCTTGTTCCACCGGCGGGTTCTGAAACAGTGTGTCAGCACTTCCCTTAGATGGCTTTGCCCTGGGGGGTCCTGCGTCTATTCCCTGGGACCGGAGGGCGGTCTTAGGATGCTGTGGGTTCTGTCTCTTCTCTTCTTTATCCGAAGTGAATATATAATTGTCCCCCCAATACCACTCCTGTTGTTTGTTTTTTTTGTTGAGAGTATTCTTTGCCCCCCATGCTCCTCTGCTTATGCTTTCATCCCCCTCCCAGATCCTGAGCTCGTAGTCCCCCAGGGTTCCACTCCTTTTGCTGCTAATTTTCCTACCCTTGCGTACTGCACCCCCTAACCTGGGTCCTTTCCCCTTGCCGGGGGCGTTTTGCTTTTTGACCCCCCTTCGCATCAGATGACTTTTTCGTCCTTGAAAGTGTTCCCCCCGAGAAGGCAGAGATGCAGAGAAGGTTTTTGTTTTCCTAGGCAATTTACGATTTGGCATGTGCTCTGTATTCCATTGCGACTGGTGAGGGTTAGGAGTTCTGACGCCTTCCACCCTCCGTTGTTCATAACAGCACCCCCTTCCCTTGATAAGATAGTGTCTCCATCTAGATAACAGTGGTTCGTTCCATGCTCTACTATCCCCGAGAGATCTTCTTATCTGTACTAACGCCCATACCTCCTGACTGGACGTAGATGGACGTGCCAGGGAATGCCCCTTTGGGCAGTAGTTTTGGTCTTCACCTGTTTTTTACCAGATAGGGCCAATGTCCAACCACTCTGTCCTACTCTCCCATAAGATAGAACTCCCAGGAAGTCACCTCTTTTACACTTTCATTTTCATGAGCCTGTAGACTTTTCTTAACAGGCAAAGAATCAGTTTTGGTCCCATCATGTTCCTCCGAAGCTGGGGCCCTATATCCGGAAGTGCTGGTGAGACCGCTTACATTGTTCAGCCCTGGTGCCCCCTTGGAAACTTTCCCCTTTTTTTTTGTGTCCGTGAGGAGATCCTCTACCCGTCTGAGGTCCACCTGCGCGAGTGAAAAGCTTGTTCTCAGTGGCGCTTCTACCCTGGTTTGCCAGCCTGTGGTTATTCATGTAACGCAGTCTCCCCCCCCACAAGAAGAGGCATAAAGTCTAACATGGTTCTTTTTAGTTGACTCCCGGGCGGTTTCTCTCATAGCTTTTTTTTTTTGTTGCCTAGTCTTCCTGCGCTAAGGCTTCATGGCGCGAGCTTTGGTTCCACCTGTCTTTTGAACAGACCTTGCGAAATGTTTTTTTCGATTTTTGTGAGGGTGAGACCCCCCTCCCTTTAGCGAGGGCCGAGTCCCCAAGCCCTGTTAGCGGCGTTCCAAAGACCCTTCGGTGGACCAAGTTCACCCTCCGGCGGTAGGTTTGGTATCCAAGGCCCCGAGTTTTTTTGTTTCCCCTTGCACTCATCTCTATTCTTTTTGGCTTTATGTCGGTTGCGATTCTGTACCCGGACGTTTTCTTTCAGCCTTCCTTCTTTCCTCCAGATGGGTGTGACCGCGAATCAGCTGAGGTCCGTGTCTTTTCTTTCCCCTTTGACGGAGGGTGCCTTCTAGTTATGGACAGTTGACCTGTTTCCTTGAAGGAACGCCTTTTTACTCCTCGTGTCCTTATCTAGAAATTCCGGTACGCCAAGGCGCAGAACACCCGTGGAAGGCTTTCACTGTTCTGATCCCATCTCCCATCCTAACCTCTGTCCAGACAGGCTCTCCTTCTTCTCCACATTCTTGCTGTGGCCCTGCACCGCACTGATATTTCGGTGTTGTTTGAGTCGTTATCCTTTTCTTGCTTATGAACCGAATTCTTGACGGGGGACGCCCGCCTGTTCCTATTTCTGACCGAGTTGTTTCTCATGAGAGACTTACAAGGAGGACGGAGTCCATTTCCTCCCTCTTTCAGGATATTTTAGTTTTATCATAACTCCCAAGTACGAGTTTTTTTTTGTAACTTCTCCTGGTTGGTTTTTTATAGTTGGATGTGACTACGGTCCATTGTATAGGCGCTTCTTTAGCACACATGATCTCTCCTTGACTCCATTTTCGAAGATCAGTGTAAGCCTCGCTTCGAGGCTGGATGCCCAAGACAGTTAGATGTGCTGTTGGGCCATTCCCCTCCAGCCCTCAGCCAAAGAACCGCAGAGGTGTCCATTTTCTTTCCTATGGTCCCCGCCTGGCACAGTTTAAGAGTGAAAAGGATATCCGGTTGGTTTTCAACTTAGTCATGCCTGAGGCGCCCCCCGGGAGGGGACCAGACCTGACCTTTCGTCTACTAGTGGTTCCTGAGGCTTTCATTCTTAGTTCCAAGGGCTCCGTTCTTACCATGTTGGCCTCCCCTTTTTTTTTTTCACTTTTTTCTTGCTCTCTTCCCACCGTTGCCTCTAGAGGTCTCTTTTTTTTCGAGGTACGTACTAAGAATGGTTTACGACACCACCCGAGTCCTCCCCTTAGTTTTTGTGACGAAGTGCAGCCCTCCCCAGGTTAGGTTTCCGTTGTTGGTAGAACTCGAGACAGAAGCCTGCATGTACCCTATAGTAATGGTCTATGAGATGATTACCCACTGGTAGCGACCACTTTGCTGATTTCTGCCCTCCTCGTTAATGGGCTGGCACTCTGTAATTCCTTTAACTCCTTGTCAGTTTCTTTCCCCAAATCTCTTGTTCGAAACGGGGTTAACCACACAGGCTTTCGCAACAACACTTGCTGCTCCTCAACTAATGTCTTGACCTCCTTTTTTTCACTCTCGTGAGGTCCCGGAGTGCCACCGTTTGATTAGTTCATCCCTTGAGCCCGAGAAAGTGCGGCTTTGAGAGGCGTGGTTTGCTTCCACTCGCGGACGCGCGGCGTAATCGCGGGGTGACCAGGGAGCTCGTGACCAGAGGGAGTGGTCATTTGGGTTCTGTCTACGTCGTTTGGTTGTGCTCACTTTCGATGAGAACCAGGTCCGTCCCGGTGTGGCTTTGCATACTTACGCTCCCCCCTCATCTTGGCGATTTTCTCCGAATGGCGATATGGTTTCCCCTCGGTTTAGGATTTTTTTCTGAACCTCCCCCTTGCGTAGGTCCGGGAGCGGCTGGTGTTCCTTTGTTCTCCGGAAATAACAGCAGTGTCCCGGTCACTGTTGACCCACTGCGTAAGACAGGGTGCCGATGGGTGTCTTTGAGGTCTTTGGAACCCCCCCCTTAATCTGTTTTTTTTTGACCCTCGGGCTTGTTTTTCCCATACTCGCTCGTTTTAAGATTTGGGGTGTTTTTCCCCCCAACGGACGGCACTTTCTGTTTTGCTAGAGTTATCGTGTCGTGAGTAACTTCTTTTTTTTTCTTCCCTATCCGGGAGGTGAATTGGAAACTCCAGCCGAAAGACCCCAGCAGATCTGTCGGTTCCCCTCTGTACACCGCTTGCTTCTTTGCATCGTACTCTAATGACTTCAGATTCACTAAGTTTTGGCTGCCGGACCAGTTCACAGAGCTTTCTACCCTTTGTCGTTGTTTTCCTTCCGTGAGCTAATAAGATGTAGTCTGTTGGAGGTGAATCCATCTTCTCGTCCTGGCCGTCTATTCAAGCCTTCCCTACACGAGAGAGACGTTCCCTTGCATGCCTTGTGTTCCTTCCCCCGCCCCTGTTGATTCTTTTCTTTTCGCGTGGTATATGATGCTTGCAGTCATGCGGGTAGTCGAAACCTCACTTGTCTTGACCCCCGTTAAAAGGGGGAATTTTCCTTTGTGGCGGCTGTCAGACGTCCGAGCACATTGTGGCTTTTCTTCTGATACAAAACCTGTTCCCCTAAGCCCCTTCGCTGTCTCCCCTTAGTCCCGCATTCCCTGATAGCGCCTGTTGCCCCCCGATGGTACTTTTGCGCCCTCTGGTCCCCTAAAGTGTTCCCCACCTTTTTACTTCCATCCCCTTTTTGGTTTTGCCTAGAGATGCCTTGTTCCTCTTCCTCTCAGTGCTACATCCACCCTCGAGTCGTTCGCACGCTCATCTGAACTGGCTTGATCGCACCTCGATGTAATTGTTTCCCCACCCCCTTTCCTACTCCTCCCCCTTCCGCGCAGGTCTGATTGCCCCACCATCCCATACCTAAAGCTAATGGGCGACCCTGGACGTTTTTTCGTTGCGAAGATGATGGCCTTCCCCTTTTTTTTTACGACCCGTCCTTCAGACTGTCCCTCCAGTGCTCGATTGGAATTCTGTGGTCCGTTTTTTTGCTTAGAGCATGTCAGACCGTTTGTGACTTTTTGTACCCACGGCCCTATCTGATGTATGTCTTTTTTGTCTTTTTCCCCCTCTTGTGCTTTTGACCTGTGCCCCTGGGCTTTTGGTTCTTTGATGTCGGCCGAGACCTTCACCCCCGCGTATTGCGGTACGCTGACCTCCCACCATTGAAGCGCTTCAAACGGTGTGTTGATTCGCCCAGGCTGAAGCACTTTTATTCAGTTGGTTTTGTCCCGTGGGGAACCTGCTTCTTGGTGTCACAAAGACCCCCCACGCTTTATGGATAATGCCTGACGCCAGTGAAGAAAACCCTCCCCCTATCCCCTACTGTTTTAAAGTACTTTAGAACACTATTTCGTGATTGACCCCAGATAAGTGTTCTGGTTGACCCCCCTCTTGGTCCCCCACCCGATGTTGGGCAGTTCCACTCCTTTCAGAGGAGCTTTTCTCGAGCAGAATTTATTTCCCCCTTAAGTCGTGGCTGCCTTGCTTTTTGCACCCGCCATCATACCGATGTCGACGCAGTGGACGCGAATTTCTTTTTGGAAGACAGGAAGAGAAGGTTTAATTTCTGCGGCTTAAGTGCCCCCCTTTTTGGCGCCTTTACAAACGGTTTTTGCCGCCGGCCATCACCCCTTGGCTCTTGTTGCATAGGCGAGTTTCTTGGTGTCCTAAATTGTCACGGCGTACCCCTATTTTGCTCATCCGTCAGGGTTCGTTTTCCCTGTGACTTGTGGCGCGCACGGTTCTGTTAACAAGAAGTCGTTACTTTGAACCCTGCCTGTGACGTGGCAGTGAGGACCGAGATTCCCGGATGAGAGATGGTACACTTGTTTTTTAAGCCCGATACTCCGTTCCCGTTCGGCCGTGTATGAAGACGCGTCCTGACTTTCCCCCCACGTCGCGCCTGCAGGGACCCTTCTTTTTATCTGTGGGTTCTCGGTCCTAGACCCCCACCGGGTTCCCTGAGCCCCCCAGCCTGCTTCCACCACGGCGAAAACAGTTCCGTTCAGTCCCTCGCCCCTGCCCGTAATAGATTGCCTCGTCATGTTTACTTCCCCTTTTTGGCCATGACCCTGTGCCGTCAAGGAAGGCCGACGATTTCCCCAGGTGTCTTTCGGCCATCAAGGCCGGGGTCCCCGGCCTTGCTGGGTTTTTTCATCACTCTCCAATAAGTGGATTTACAGTTCGTCTTCCTTCCCTTCCCCGTCAACGGTGTTTTTTTAAATCTTTCCGGATCCTAGACTGGGAGTGACGATATATTAGTTTTGTCTGCGTTTGTTCTATTCTTTTCTGCTGCAGCCAGCAGCATTGGCGTTTTGAGCTTTTACGTTTAGTCTTGGCGCCTACAGGCTCTCCCGTACGTTCATGTCATCCTAACCGACGAACGACTGGATCTTTTCCGAGCTCTTTCTCTCTTTTCCCCCCAGGCCTTTTCGCTAGTCCTTTACTTTTGTCGAGAACTCACTTACAGGTGTCCCATGTCTTTCTCCCAGGTTGGTGGTCGGCTTTGAGACAAGATTTTGACTTCATTCGCTATCGCACTCGAGTGCGAGCTTCCAGTTCACCTTAAGTTTTTCGAGACGCAGGCGCCCCCAAATTGGCAGGGACCCCTTCAGATCATGTTCACCCCCCCCCCCCAGACGAAGTGAGATATCGTCTGTCTATCATGAAACAGAGTCAAGCTTACGTTGCGCTGTGGTTTTTCCTTTTGAGAATAGGGGGATCCTTAGGGCTGCCCGATTTTTTTTTCATTCAAATTTCTTGCGGTCTGCTTTTGGAAGCTACCCGGAGGAGACACTTGTATAGCGACGCTCTAGGATGAGGTTTAAGTGCTTCAAAAATTCGTCCTGTTCAACCAATTCTAATGTTCCGACCTCCTGACGCCCGTGGATATCTGATGTGGTTTGCGTTTTTCGCGCGCTTGTGTGTTGTCATCGTTGCCCCCCCCCCCCCCACCGAGTCCCCAGATTTCCCCGACCGTGCCCAGTTTTTTTTTTTTTGGATAGCTTTTTCATTCTGACCAAGGCAGAGTCAGGCCTACGTTCTCAGTTTTTTTTTGTTTGTAGCGTTTCTGAGGTGGTTTTTTCTCTTTTAGGTTCCAACCGCAGGTTTACGCAATTAGCGTGGTCCCAGGGTTTCTTTTTCCTACGGTCAATCGACAGTTCGGCTTGCATTTCCACCTTTTCTCCCCCCTTTTACAGATTTTGCATTTTTGTCTGTTCCCCCCAAGGGGACAAAATTTCCACGTAAGTTGCGAGGCACCATGCTATTTGAGAAAACTCGACCCCACTGTGACTGAGGAACCTTTTTTCCTGCTGTTTCGGGTCAGTAATTTTGTCGTGAAGTCGACAATTTTCCAGACTCAGTAGTTGTGCGCCTTCTTCAGGGTCCTGTGTTCCCTGTTTTGTCCTCGGTTTTTTTTTGGCTTTACTCAATAGCGTCTAGCCGAGACAAAAAAGAGGGTACTTCGGTTTTTTTTTTTTTCGTGAGCGACAATGTCAGAGGAAATCCCGCTCCCCCCCGAGCTTTCTGTCGGTTTTCTGTTTTCTCTAGCCTGCAAAGTTCTGACCTAGTGTCTTTCGTTTAGCCGCATGTACTTTTTTCAGTTGTTGCTGTCTGATGACAGCGGTTTGCACTTACCAATGCCTTCTGGCCCTCGAAAGGCCCGGTGACAAAGGGTCTCTATTGCTTCTTCAAATGATTTTGGAGAACTTGGAGTTCGGCTCTTACCCCCCACCCTCTATCTAAGGGGTTACCTATTCTTTTTTTTTTAAGACGTTTTCCACGACCCCCCAGTGGGACCCTTTGCTTTTCTATCTTCGAACGCCCGTATATGTGGAGTGGTGGTTTTTCTGAACCTGTATAGCTTTGGCTCGTTTTGTAACCATACGATCCTTTCCACGGCTTTTGAGGGTGGTCAAGTGTATAGTTACAAGTCCCTATTTCGTCATGTAGTTCTATTCTGTAGAGACGACATCTGATGTAAGAGTAGGGTTCGCCCCCCCTAAGAATCTTCGGATTGTGGTGACCTACGAGTTTGGCACGGATTTCCCTCCCCGGCCGTAATGAGAGGCAGCTATAGAAGAGTGAATGAAGGTCCGTCCCTTGACTGTCCTAGAGGTTGCTCGTTCTTTTTTTGCTCTTGCATTGCCGTCTCCTGGCTTTTTCTTTTGCGTTTATCTTCCACCATGTGTTTCCCGAATGACGCCCGTTATTTGATTGTTGGTCTGGTTTTCATAGCCGGCCTACTTGACGGTCTTGGGATTTCTGGATACCACCCTTTGGGAATTTTTCGCGAACTGATTCGTGAGACTTTTCTTCCCCCCCCAGTAGAACGGCTCCTCTTTCTGAGATAGATGATTTGTTCTCTTCCGCGTCCCTTACTGACATTCCCCCTTTTTCCCTTTAATCACCTGAACTTGATTCTTCTTGTTGTGATCCATTCAGTTAGCCGTTTGGCGGCGATTTGTCTCCTTCCATGCCCCCCACCTTTTTCCCGCTGCCGCTATTCCGATCGGGCATCGTGCGCTTTTCCGTAGATCGTACCTTCTTATGGTCCCACAAGTTTTATCAGATCCCCTTTCGCCTTCCTTGCTGACCCTTCCCTCCCCCTGTTTTCCCGGCTCTTTTTTTTTTGTGCCTGAATTGACTTGGTCCCTCTAAAAAGCGCCGGAGCCTTCCCCCGTGCCCGCCTTTTCACCAAGGAACGGACGGGCTTCGTCGCAGTTTTTTGGTTCTGCAGGCTTCTCCCCCCCCCCTGTTAACACCGCACGCTGGTACGACTTCCACTGCCTCGAAATCTTTGGTATGCGTCTCTATACCACTATTTGCTGAGTGCCGCCTCACTTTTTTCCCGGATGTGATTCATCCGTTCCCGTAATTTTGTTTTTTCCCAAGTGGTATCTGATGGAGGACTGATATCCGCTCCCTTGCCTTGAAGAAAGCTGGAATATTTTTTTGCTGGTGCCCCTTGCCCCTCGCGTTGTTTTGAATGACCCCACCCGTATGTACACCGGGCTCCCAAGCGCTTAGAGAACGTGCAACCAGGTTCAAGAGACGGTGGCACCCAGACTGTCTGTCAATGTCCCCTTGGCTGATTTTTTCCAGTACCCCCCCGTATTGCTGTAACTTCGTTTAAGCATTTTTTGAGATCAGGTCGAGAGCTTTCTGCTGTAGAGGCTGGATCGCCCCAGCCCTTCCTTCATGTGTTTCTTTTCCTGGACTACGGATTCCCCTTTTTTCTCCGGAATGACAGGATAGTATTTTAAGGTTTCGGCTCAACCCCCGGGGTGCTTTTTTAGTTTAATTTCCCCCGCCTCTGAAACCACCCCGTATCTGGCCCACAGCGGGACTAGATGGCTGGCTCTCTATGGCTGTAGCGACTAAACTGCTTGTGTGCCTAACTCGTTTTTTTTTCTGCTGTTCCTTTGGAAACCCCTCCATCCATTTCGTTAAGCGCCTTTTGGTGAGAAGCTACAGATGTCCGCCTGACATTTTAATGTCCCCTTTTTTGGTGTAAGTGTGGAATGAATCTTTCTGCTGGATATTCCCTCCCTGGTTACCCCGGATTGTCCCGTCCGTTTTTGGGAAGAGCAACCCCGGCCCCCGGCTTACGTTTGCGAAAAGCCCAGTTCGGTCGCCCATCCCCCTCATAACGGTTCTCATTCTGGTCGAGTTTTCCCTGTAATCTACTCCCTAGGTGTGTTGTCTGGCTCCCTCACATGTTCTGAATTTCCTTCTACAACGCCACGGAAGGGTGTGGCGCGGAGTATGTTAATCTCCGGCCCTGTCGTCCTCTGTTTTGCGCCTATCGTGAGCATTGTTGCTGCCGCGTGTTCCCCTGGCGCTGAAAGGTCGCCGTTTTCCCCCTGCTTCCACACGATCGATGAGTTCTCACCATCGCTGTGGGCGATTCCGCTGAAGCGTCACACGGTACCCTTTTTTTTCTACCTTTTTTGTCTCCGCCCCACCCACCGGATTTTTTTCCTGTTTCTTTCCGTTTTGGCTAGAGATAGATGAACCAGTCTTTTTTGCATTTGTAGGGCAGATCCCTGCTGGCTTTCTTTCGCCGCACGAGCTGAAAGGGAAGCTTTTTTTTAGAACTGACGCAGTTTTTTGATTTATATATTATTGTCCCCCCATCCTCCCCCCCCTGTGTCCTTTTTTTTGGCCTCGAGACCCTTTCCATCCAGCTCGTGGTTAATTTCGTGAAAGCAACCACCTTTGCCTTTTGATTTGCTCCGGAGGTGCCCTTTTCAACGCAGCCTGGGGACAAACGGTAATTCAACGTTTTTCCCTACCCACGTCCGCCTCCCAGAACCTTGCCCTCTGTTTTGCCGAATCAGCCTCCTCGTAAACCCTTCAGACGGAGACTGCCGATTTTTTTGAACCTTTTTGCAAGCGCTTCGTAAGGCAAACCCTAGTCCTGTTTTGACGTCCTCTGATCGAGAGAAGGGCGATCGAAACTTTATCCCCCCCTTTCTTTAGCCATGATCCTGGTATGTTCTTTGGTGAAGAGGCATGCTGTCCTTCGTTTGTTATGTGCTAGATTTTCGGCATATTTCCACTACCGTCTTTTTTAATCTTACAAACCTAGAACTTAGACGGAGTTCCCGAGCGATTTATTGTTCAGGCTTGTCTGACAATCTCCTACCTCTCGCCCCCGTTATTGTAAAGCACCGTATCTCGGTTCTCCTTCCAAAGCCTTGAGATACCGGTCCCTGCTACACCCCCCCGTAGCAAGGCCGACTCTGCCCGAGACACTTTTTTTCCTTTTTTCTGGATATTTTTTTAGTAGATTTTCCACCGGGGATTCCTGCAGACAGGACGCACGGACTACGTTTTTTCTGCCCCCCCGAGTTTTAGTATGGCCTCGCCACCGTATTGCATTTCCGACCCCTTTTTTTCTCTTGCTTTGCAACAGCGAAGTCGAGATCGTCCCGCCACCAGTGCGCTGCTCAATTTTTTTGAAACGCGTTCAGTTTCCCCCTTCGGGAAGCATGGTCGGTTTCCTGACTGATTTTTTGTTTTTCGGCAGCCGCTGCCAGCATTCTGGTTTTCCGTCTTTGGTTTTGCAGCGTCCCGAGAGCACCAGGTGCGGCCGTGTTCCGACCTACCTGCACCCCCTCAAAGATGGTCTCTGCAGGTGGTCTTAGAGAGAAAGAGCTCTTCGGCTGCTAGAAGGAGGATGAGGGATAAGGGGTTCCGTTGTCCTTCTCCTCCCTTACCACTTTTTTATTTAGTTTGGTTTGGTCGCATTCAGCTTTTTTCGTAACTCCCCCCGGCACTTCCCTTCCGTAAGTGGTCTTTCACGATGGGGTCCTGGCCTGTTACCTTGCATGGTGCAAGAATTTTTTTTTGGATCCCCCCTCTCTTTCTAGGTGTCCCGCATTTGTCGTTTGTTCCTTTAGGCAGTGTCGAATCCTTGTCAGTTTTCATGCGACCCCTAGTGTTGGTCTTTTGGCCCTTGAGGAATTGGGACCCCCTTTCACATTTTCTATTTCCTTTTTTGGCATTTTGTTCCCGGCGTCCTTCTCGGTTTTCCATGCTGTCTGGTCTTTCGTCTCCCTGAGTCCGAAGTGCCTAGCTTTGACCCGTCGCCTTCCACCCAGTTCGTCAATCGGGTTAGAAAGATTGGACTCCCCCCTATTTTTTTCTTTCCTCCCCCCCCAGTGGACACGCTTCTTCCTTCCTTCAGTAATGGCGCATCGAATTGACAGGCCTTCCCGTTCACCTGCGTTCCTTTTCTTGGATCTTACTGTGGTGTGGATCTTGACCCGTACATGTGCCTTCCTTTCCTTTTGCGGGGCCGAAGTCAAGGACGGAGTTTTTTGTATCTATGATCCCCCCCCTGTGCAGTTTTCGTTCGTCCCTTCTGGTAAGTGCACTATGCCCTTCTCGCTGGATCTTCTCTTTTGGTTTTTCCTTTTCGTCGCTTTTCTCGA
>Ga0179593_1287722_pt1 | contig 12760 bp, 12 predicted proteins | sample CZODoug2_1_08_16_FD_185931 | JGI IMG/M metagenome (GOLD analysis project Ga0179593, IMG submission 185931) | Vadose zone soil fungal communities from Angelo Coast Range Reserve, California, USA - CZODoug2_1_08_16fungal (PacBio error correction) | ecosystem: Environmental > Terrestrial > Soil >... | reverse complement strand
TTCTTGCGGACCCTTTTCCGTTCCCTATGCAGGCTCCAACGCGGAAGGCCGGGCGTCCCCCGGCGGTCTCTTCTTTTCCGTGGCCAGACGCTCTCGCGGCTTGCCGTTTTTTTCGCCTCTTCTCTGCGCAGGCCGGGTCGCTTGCCCCCACTCCCTTGCCCGCGCCCGCCCTGCAACCGGACGTTTCACCTCTACGATTTTCTTGCCTAGCTCGAGAAGCTTTTTTGCCAGCCGTAGCTCTGACTTCTTTGCCATCTACCCTACTAGCGACATCCAGCTGCGTTTAAAGCCCCTTCTTCTACGTCTCTTTCTTTCTGTTTTTGGATTCTGGTAGGCCATGGGTCACGCGGGGTGTTCCCCACTGTGCGCCCCTGTATAGAGGCTTCGCGTTTAGTCCAGCGGTTCAGGTTGACGCTTTGTCTTCTTTCCTGGAAGGTCCCCGAGTTCTTGGGTCGGCTAAGGTTTTTCTTCGTCCACCGCCTTCCATCCTGTCTTCGAGCCAATTTCGGTCTCCGTTCTTGAATGGCCCGCACTTTGCGGGGGCCCGCGTATTTTTCGCTGTTTTTTTGTTCTTCCTCTTCCGTACAATTTTTGCATTTTATGCCGATCTCTAGGGCGGTTTCCCTCTCCCCGGTCTCGTCCCCACAGGCAATTTCCTTTTTCACCTCCTGCCTCTTGAAGCATCTGTTTTTTTTTTTTTTTTTTTTTTCCGCTCCCCCCGGCCTGTCCATCAAAGCCGTAGCCGCGCCTCCCCCCGGGCGTCGGAGGTTCCTTCGCTCTCTGGAACGCTGGATCCCTCTTTTTTGTTAGCAGCCCCACGCGACAAATGGAACTTCTCGACCTCCTTTTCCCGGTGCTTCTTGAGCGTTTCCGCCCCTTGAGTTGATTCTCTCACTTTTGGTGTCTGAGGTCTTAGAGTGACTTCGACGGATTCCGTGCGGGGCTGCTCCGCCTACAGTGTCTGGCCCCCCCCTTTCAGCTCGGGGTTTTCCTGTTTTGATTTAGGTTCCCCCAGGACTTTTAATCTCCCTTTTTTTTTTTTTTCTCGGATCCCCTCCTTACGATTTGCACACAGGGAACCCTTGCTGTCGTTTTCCCCTGCTTGGTTTCTCAGTCGGCTTCAAGTTAACGACTCCCGCTGTGGAAGCGGCCAGCGTTGGACCCCTAATCATAACCTGATACCGTGACTTTTTCTCCGTAGATCCCCACTTTATTCTCCAGCGATTCACTTCCTTCAGCTTTTGTTGAAGAGGCTTTTCGAGCGTGCTTTTGTTTGTTGTCTTCCGAAGGAAGTTTATTCACATCCATCTTTGCGATAACCCATCACGCGTTCACCTTTAGAAGGAGGACTGTCTTTTTTTTGATTTGTTTCTTAAGTTATCTTCGCTGCTTTCTCCCCTGATTAAATTTCAAGGAGGTTGTCGCGACTGTTTCGGCGGCTTGCGCGTTAGCGACGAGGACCTCGCTCTTTCACCCCGGCAGCCCGTGTTCATCTCTTTTCGTTGTCCCATGTGTGGAAAGGAGAACCCCACCCCCGCCTATGACGATTTGGCTTCCACCATAGGGCGTCCCTCCTGCGCTTCATATCTCTTTTCGCTGTTTTTTTCAGCCCTGAATGGCATCAGGGTTTGTTTTTTGGTAACCTAAAAACCCTACCTCTCCCCCCTCAGAGATTCCCACCCTGTCTCCCTTCCGGCGTCGGCTTTTTCTCCCGCACTGCTTAGTCCTCCCGTCCCAACGGTCGCTTGTCACTCCCCTGAGGCCGCAGAATTATTTGACGATCGCCTCTTTTCTTTTCGCGCTGGTTTCCTTAGACGAGTACTCTGCAGCCGATCTTTTAGGTCTATACCAACTGCGTGAGGGTCTTCTTTCCCACGTTCGAGCATCTACCGGCGGGCCGCTCTTGTTCCAGAGAGCAAATGCCTTTCAGTTCATTTTGTGGTGCGGCCTCGTTTTTTTTACTATCGTTCTGTCCCATCCTGTTTTTTGAATACTGCCCTGCACAACGGCAACTTCCAGGCGATCCTTTCTGCTCTTTTGTTTTTGCCAGACGACGGAGCCTTTCCCTCCCGGCTGTTTTGTTCACGTGCTCCCTGCCGGATTACACATTACGGTTGGTCCTTCCAGAGGATGTTTCACTCTTTTTTGGTGGAGTACCCGTCTTATAAGGGTATTTTTCCCGGTTTCAGCCTTGCTTCCAGAACCCCTCTTTTTAATTTTTTAGGAGCCGGTTCACCTCCCTCTTTTGCCCGGCTCCAGGACGGCGACATTTTTTTTTTGACTTTTGAAACAGGCTCTGCCGCTTTTCGAGATTTTTTTGACTTGTTCCCTGATGCGGGCACATCCGTGCCACGTCCTGCAAGGTGAATGCGACTTCCCTTTTCCGATACTCCCCCCTTTTTTTTGCGCGTTTTCTTCTGATTCGAAGTGAACTTGTTTAAGTTTCCCTCCCGCACCTTGTACCGTGTTGATGTTCCGTCCCTTATTCCGGGGACAACCTTCCCCCTTTATGGGCATGGGTCTTTCTCCTTACCCGATGATGGACTTCCGAGGAGTTTGACTCATTGGTTTTATCCTGCCCCTCCTCACTAGACGTTTGTCCGATGTCCTTCCTCGTCGAGCAAGGACGAACTCTCTTCCTTCCGAATGTCTTTTTTTTTTTTTTCATCTTTCTACACCGCCCCCATTTGGCTCTCGTCAGGTCATGAGGTCTTTTTCTTAGCAGTTACCTCTTTCTCTTTTCCTCATATGATTTTTTCGCGGCGCTTTTTGAGCGCTCCGGCGACGAGGCCCGACCACCCCCGGCGTTTTCGGACGGTCGGTTTGAGTCTCTCCTAAGGTTCACCAGATCGTACGTCCACCCCCTTCAATCCGTTTGCCTCAAGCCCCCTGCCCGAAGATGGCTTCCGGTCGCGATGGCTCCCGGCCCGTCCCTTGTTGACATCCAGGAAGCAAGGACGCACTGCTCGGCCGTAATCACGTTACTCTTTTTCGACTCTTAGTGATCCTTTTATGCACTTTCACACTCAATTTTTTTTTGTGTTAGAGATATCCTAACTGTGACCATTCCCGCTTCCCCCAGAAAGTTTTCCCCCCCCCCCTCCGAACAGACTGCCCTTCCTCTGACTCCCCCCCGGTCCCTACAATTTCCCCCGTACCTTTCGAGTTACCTCACGTTTCAATCGATTCGTTCTGGCAGGACCCTTACAAACGTCCGCCCCTCTTGCTCCCTCTTCTCCTCCCGCATTCTTCCTCCCTTCGGATTTTATGGAGGGTTTTCCCCCGTTCTCCCCTCGAAACTTTTGAGCCGACGACTTCTTGATCGATATAGCCATTTTCTGCGGGCTAGCTCATCCACTTTTTCTTTTTTGCTTTCACTTTCTTTTTGAAGGGTTTAGTCGGAGCCACTTTTGCCTGCTTTCCCCTGAGTAAGCGCGCTCAGGCTTTTTCTCCATTCCCCAGGACTCCTTTTCTCGTTTTATTGTCTGGCCCCCATCTTAAGCCCACGTGCTAAAGGTTTTGCCATATATGCGTTTTCTATCCGACATATCGCCCCTTTCCTCAGCATAAGTGCGACTTTTCCCTTCCCTCCTACGCCTGACCCTACTCCTACAAACAGGCCCTGCTTCGTGTTTATGGGGAAATTCTCATCCTCCCCTCCGGCGTTCGAGTTTCTGCGGCTGGTTGCTCGGCCCTTTTTCCCGTAACGGCTGAGCTTTTCCCCTTTTTTTCTGCCGGGTCCTATTTGACAGCGTTCCAAGTTTAATCGTTATCGTATCTCTATCCCCTTTCAAAGATCATTTTAGGCGCACTTTTTGGTTTGACTCGGCCTGGGTGGGGCGGGTGGGTCTGGGCGTTCTTCGGTACCAGTCCAGTAGGGATAAAAATATTGAACCTATCGCACTTCTTTTTTTTTTTCTTTCATCTATTTGGTGTTTGTGAGAGACTCGCCTTCCGAACTTTCTGTGGCCTTCTTAAACGACCGCCAATCTTCAATGCGCGACCCGGAATTGTTCTGGCTCATAGTCAGTTTCGTCTTGAGGAACTGGATGCCGTGCACCCTTCCCCTAGCAGCGCCTGCGGGGGTTTTTTCCCGGAGATAAGCGCTCTTTCTTTCGCTTTTGCTGTTCTTTTTTTGGCCACCCAGCAAAGCGATTCCGTGAGGAGGAGTAAGGAGGACGGGTTTTTCTTACTGCGATGTCTGATTCCTATTTTTTTTTTCTTCGTTCCGACGTTAGAATGTTAGATGGCGGTGTCTCTTGGTCAGGGGTCTGGCCCTTTCCTTTTTTTAAAACAGCTAAAGTCCTCCCTTCCTTGTGGGTTTTTTTTTGCGATCTTAGAGAGAGATCGTCGGCTCGCGACTCTTTTCATCGTATCTCGACAATGCACATCCCGCCGTACCCATTTTTTAAAGTGGTCTTTTGATCCCTTTTTTCTTCTTATTGTACTCCTTGCCGCTCTCTCGTAAGCAGTCTTTCTTTTTTCACCTCGGTTTTTTTGCTATTGGGTCGCCCCCTATGTTCAATGGGAATTCTTTCTCAGCGGGGTTTTTTTTGTCCGCTCCTGGTCTGTCTTCGCTTTTCCTGCGTTTCTAAAGACGTGTCTGATTTTGATCGCTCGCTACGCCTGAATCATGTTTTTGTACACCCCTGGACTTTCCGCTATTGTTCCGCTGCTTTTTCTTTTTGCTTTGGGGAGTGTTGTCTTCTTGTCATTCTTTTTTTTCTCCTTATCCTAAATGCACAGGCTTTTCTCAGAACTTACTGATCCCTTTTCCCCTGCTGATGGTTACTGGGAGCTGCATGTTCGTGAGTATTTGCAGGTTCGGGCGTAGACCTTTTGGCTTTCTAGAATCGTCGTTGGTTTGTTTTTTTTTTTTTGTTTTTGTTTGTGTGGATGGACGGCCCCAAGGGGTGACGCGGGCAGTGCTTCTCGAGAGGTTTCCTTTCGTTACCGTAGCGGTTTTATTTGTTGGTATGTCATCTTAAGTCTCCGCCCGCCGCTCCCTTATTGAGCCCCCACTTGGACTGAAGCCGAGGTTTGGCTCGCTCAGTGACAGATGTTTTCATTCTTCAATTTGGAAACGAACCTTTTTTGACGTTTCTTGTTTAGCATCTTAACCCTTCGTAAGGATCTGGACTTTTCCTGATTTGAGACGACTGAAGGTTCCCTTGGCTCCCTGCAGGAGCGTCTTTTTTTTTGACTTCGTCCCTGCCTGACTGTTCATTCCACGCAGCCGCCTAGGTTTTGTACAAGCGGTCTCATTTCCCCACCTAGTGCCGGTCTTTTCAGGTTTTCTTCGTTAAAGACGGCACCCCCTCGTTTTATTTGAAGGGAGAGTTCGACCGGACCCAGCGCTTCTGACTAGGTCTTCGCCAGAAGATTTTTAGCTCGGAAGTTACGGTTTCTTTCGTTCTTCATTTTGCAAGACTTGGGCGTTAAGTAGCACGTTTAAGACTCTTTCCGTACTAGAGGTTTTTCACTGTAAAGCGCGCCCTTGAGACCTCCTGAGCCCGGCAACTTCGTGCTTCCAGAACGAATTTTGGATCTGATTTCCCTTCTTCATGGTTTCTTTTTATTTTTTTTTTTCCACTGACCTTCATTGAATTTGTCCCTCTTACTAGGTTTCACCCACTAGAACTCCCAGCCGTGGGAGTGTTCGTTTGACCCTGAGGACTTGTCCCTTGCCCCCTTTGCACTTAAGAAGTCCTCCTTCCCCGTGCTCTCACTGAGGGTTCCAGAACGGAGATTTCCCGCTGATTTTTCGTTTTGCGTGAAGACTCTTTAGGAGAAGCCGGTTTTATTTTTTTGTAACAAAATTTGGCCTACCGGCGCCCCTTCATTAAAGGACCTTTTTTCCTGATAACTTTCCGCGCCCTATACGTCCGGTTCGCCTCCTTTCTTTGGAAGATACTCCCGCATATGTTCTCGCCTCCCCGATCGCTTGACGTAACCCTTTCTTTCTTCACGTTTCTTTCAGCTCCGTCCATTTCCTTGCTGTCCTTTCCTTTTTCTCCGGACGCCCCCCCTGGTTACGCGCGCACTTCGGACCTCTTCAGGCTTCTTGGCCCTTGCCTGCCAGTTTTCTTTCCTTCCCATGTTTAGTAGCCCAAAATCCCCCCAACACCACCCCACCTGTCAAACCAAACCCCAAAAAAACCACCCACCCCCCCCCAACACAAAGCCCCCCCCAACACCCAAACTACCAACAAACCCTAACCGAGGGCGGCCGCCTGTGTGCCGCGTGTCCCACCCCCCCCCCTACCCACCCCCCCCCCACCCCCCCCTCCAATAACAACAAACACCTATCCCCCATGTTGTCTGCACTTCAGGGGAGAACCCACCCCCCACACCACCCCCAACCCCACAAAAAAACCCCAGCACCCCCCCCCCACACCCCCCAACACCCACCCACCCCAACCCCCACCCAATCCCCCAACAAAAACCCCAACAAAAACCCCACCCCCACCCAACCCCACACCCACACATTTGGTTTTGTTTGTACAGGCCGGTTCCTATCCTCTTGTTAAGAGCTTCCTTGGTTTGCTGGGTTTCGGCCCCCTGCCGTTCCCTTCACAACAGCGTGCCCTCCCCCTACGTATATGAGGCTGCCGGCCCGCCTGTGATGTTTTTACTCGCCGTTCTTTTTTTCTTGGGTATGAAGTACTTGTTTTTTTTTTTTCCCAGCTCTCGAGCCCGTTCTGGAGGCTGTTGCGCCTTTTCTCAGTTTGTCGGCAAATGCGCTCACCCCATTTTTTAACACCCCTGCACCACGCTTCTTCTTCCATCAGGAGTGGCTCCCCTCTTAAGTCGCCGTTCTCCCCCGATGATCAAACCAGGTCCCCTTTCTTTCGCGTTTTCTTCTTTCGTTTCGCTTCCAAATCGGCTTAAGGACTGGGTCGCTCCCCCCATAGCCAGGTCTGGACTACGCTACCAGGACCTTTTTCATATGCTTCTTTCTTTGGCGACCCCGTTTTCAGTCGCGTTACCTTTTCCGGATGAGGCTTGACGGTCCTTGACGTTTCCGTTTTAGACCTCGTTCCTGGGCCGTTGTTTGCTGCTGCTCGATCCAAAGGTCTGGGCTCCCAAGAAGATCTTGGTTTTGTTTTGTTTTTCTCTCGTCTCACAATATCTTTTACTAATCCCCCCTCTTTCTTTTTGTTTTTTTGACCTTCCTCCGATTGACACCCGCGTCCCCCGATTTCTTTTTATCCATTTTTTTTCCAAAGTATCGCGATGCACTAAAAGCCCCCCCCCCTTCCCGGATTTCAGAAGTCCCGCTCCGGTTACAGCCGGCCCCTACCCTTCCCCCCCCTCCGGACCCATCGACTCAAAATTATGTGATGGAGATCACCCATCCTGAAGGGCCTCCTTTGATTTCTGGCTTGCCTTTTCCGCGGTTGAGTTTCCCCATCCAGGAAGAGCCCCTCTCTTTTTAATCTTTGCAGAGAGCCTACCTCTCCAGTCTTTGGTCGTATGATAATTTTTATCGACTGGAAGCTCCCCTTCGTCGGCTTTGTCCCCACGTTCCTTCTGCTTCTACTGCGGTTTTACTGGACCTGTTGAGGAATTCTTTCCTCGAATCTCTTTACTCCCCCTTTTAAATATTAGTTTAACTGATAATCGTCCTCGCTGATTTTACACACTGGAATGTTACAAACGCGTGACCCTTCAAGAGCTGGCCCACCCAGATACTTTTTCGTCGGAATGCCGCGGCTCTCCTTAGAGTCCCCTTTGTTTGCCACAGCCCGGGCATGTCTTGCCTTTTGGGGGTTTCCCTTCATTTCCCATAAAAGCTCACGACCTCTCTCTTAAGGCATCCCCCATGGCCCCCCCCCAATTACGGTGGTAATTCCAATCCCTAGTATAGTGAGAGCATTAAAGAACATCCTTTCATAGGAGTTGATTTTTTTCATTTTTCCGTCAAGCCCAGACTTTTTTTTAAGATCTGGAATCTCGATTTCTAGTCCTGGTTGCTAGTTATTCGTCAGATGTAGGTCGCAAAAGTTCGTGGAGGTACTTTATCCGCGTCCTTGTTCTCTCCCCCCTCGTGGCCTTCATCTGAGATCCCGATCTCGACTCTTGATTTAATTTGACCCATTCCTTCTGATATTTCCGACAGGGACATGCTAGCGGTTTCCTCACCCATTTGCCCCCTCCTTCGACTCCACCTTTCAACAGGCCGGGCCGTGATCCCGCGACCGGCTGCTTTCCTACCGACCGGTAGCTTTAGCCGTCCTCTTCCTGCTCTCTTTTTGTTATTTTTTCTTTCCGATTTTCCCCTTGCAGTGGTCCCCTTTCTTTTCTTCCCCCCGATGTTCTCCCCCAGGTGATGCTTTTCGGATTCCCGTTTTGTGGCCGAAACCAAGATTTATCCCGTCCTTTAAGTTCCGTCCCCCTTTCCCCCCAGCCAGCACAATCCTGGCCATGCGGATTCGTTTTTCCCAGCATCCTTGTACCGGAGTTAGGCGCCAGGTTGATCGTCCTCCTTCTGAAACCTTGTTCCCCGACTGAAGGCCATGCTCCTTTGCACTTCATCCTGCTTTCGTCGCATACGTGCAAGTGCCTTCATTCGCCACCCCATTCCCGTTTAAGGCCTCATCCAGGCTTTTCGTCTTCAGTTTCGACGCCTTGTCCGTCCGTTTTTTTCTTCCATGACTGAAAAGCACAGGTGTGCCTTATGGAAGAATTCCTGTATGGTTGACAAATCACGATGGGACCTCTTTGCTCTTCTTCCCCCACCCTGCAGCTAATTCTTTCTAAGCAGAATTTTTTATAAATGCCCAGGAATGAATATCACCCTCAGAATTTTAATTGGCAGGCAGACCTCGTCCCTGGCCAGGAGGCCGAAGGTGGTTTTTTTCCATAGTACTCCCCTGGGTTTAGATGGAAAGAGAAGATTCCCACAACCTATTTATTCCTCTACGGATCTGCTTAGACTTGCGGCCTATCTCTCTCTGACTGACTATTAATGTTTTTATTTTTCTAGCCACTTACTATTCCCCCCCGAATAAAAAAAGGATTAGTACTTTTTTCGGTTACTTTTTCATACCATCCCCCCCCATAGAGTCAAAATTTCCTCCTTGGCAGCGCCCTCCGAACTACTCTTTTCTCCGGACATTTACCCTTTTTGTCTCCCTTTACCGCAGCCGGCCGAACGCGTCCCGCCACTCCTCACTTGAGAGGTGTTCAGTAATTCTTAATAAGTCCCGTCGATCTGTATTCCCTTTCTATCTTTTACACTCCATTGGGCTTGGTTGATCTTGCGTTAGCCAGTGTGAATTGTTTTCCCCCGCCCCTCCCCTAGAAAAATCCCCCTCCACGGAAGACGAACGTACCTTCCACTATCGGTCCGGTCCGGGAATTTTTGACACCCCCTGCGCTGTTCCCCCATCAAAGTTTTTTCGAGGGTTTCGGCTTCGGACCCCCCCTCGATCCGAGGCCCGCCCTTGCGCTCCAGCCTCAGAGTCCTGCGATAATTATCAGTACGTCTGCGTTTGCGACCCCGAAGACATGTACCCACTGCTTTGCCGAAGGACCTTCCCCAGCTCCTATATCCCTTTTTTTTATTCTTTCCGTCCCAGACGTTTCTCCCTCGTCGCTGTTTCTCCCGGAGTGCTGCCTCGCCGGTTCGTATTTTTTCTTCTTCTAGAGGCTCCTTTTCGTTCCTCAGGCCGCCGATCCCCCCTTCCTGAGTGGTTGGGTTTCGTTTTTCGCCGCCCTCGCCTCCACCGTTCAACCCCTGCGAACATTCACTCTCCTGCACGTCTACTAGCCACCTCTTCGGCCCCCGCCTGTTTAGTCAGATGCCGAGAGGACGGCATTTTTCCTTTTTTTAATTTTTTACAAACGTCCTTTGACAATCTTGTTGGTTCCCTCTCCCTTCCCTTCCGACATGGTGGCTGGCGTGCTTTTGGCCTTGTAACCCGGCACGCCGGCGTTCGTCTCCTTTTTCTTTTTACCTTAATGTCCTTTGCAGTTCGTTTTCTTCAGGATTCCCGTTAAACTGGCAAAGATAATGATTCCTGGCGAGACACTTCTCGGTGGTGTCCTGCTTGTGGCGTGTTTTTTTTGGCCCTGTGCCCAGACTTTCGGTCTTCTTCAAATCGTTTTTCCCCTCTGTTTTGTTGTGGTTCTCTCTTTAGCCTTTTCCTAGTTTCATGATCTTTCCGACCCTGTTTTGCCGGGTTCCTTTCTCCATCCCCCAGTCAGACACAGGGTTTTTTTCTCCTTTCCCTGACCATGTCCTCTTTGCCGTTCTTGTCTCCTCTTTACGGGACACATTCCCCTTCTATGAATCTTCGCTTTCGCTTTCCGACGCTGTTTTTTTGAAGGCTGTAAAGACCGCCTCCCGATACTAAGGAATGTCTGCCTCTTTTTGCCCGAACACCCCCGCGATTGTCAGCGGCTTTTTGGCGCTTTCTTCTCAGTCCTGGCGGGGAGTTTTTCCTTACTCTGAATTTTTTTTCAGACTTTTCTGTTCGTTCCTTCGATGGTCCAAGGTGTTTCTTCTGTAGGCCGTCGATAACGCTCTTCGTCCTTTTTCGAGGAGGCGAGCCTGACTTCCCTCCTTCCCTCCCCCCTCCCCGAATTTCTCCCTTCTTCACTCGCCCTGTCCTCGACCGGGTCCCTGCGGGATCTGTTACGGAACCCCCAGAGGCCTTCCGATCGATACGTTTGTCCCCCCTTTGTTGCGCAATTCCTGGCTCGGGAGCGTCTTTCAATTTATATCGCCAGGTCAGGATTTTTCCGTTTTTACTGTCGCCTTTCCTTTTCACCGACTTGTCCTCTTTCATGCACTTTGCAGAGGCATCCTTCCTCGGTTCGTTAATAGGACGAATAAGTGAGGCCGGATGATCTCCTCTGATATTCCTGGTCGCTTTACGGTTCTTGGGGTCTCTGGCTCTTCCTTTTTCGACTGTTCACCTTTTCTAGAGTATCAGTCCTTCCCAAACAAGGACACTTGCGTTTTCTTCTTTAGACAGCCCCTTTAAGCTTCGTTCCGTGATTTACGCCGGGCGTTGACCGCGCTCTCTTCCAGGTATGCCTTTCTTTCAATCGAGGGTGCGTTAGGTTGTGCTGGCAACGTGGATTGACCCTTTGTCCTCTCTCTTTAACCTTCTTGAGATGCCTGCTACTTCGGAGTACGGCCTGCCTGTATTGGTTGAACCTTCTCAGCTTTTTTTTTCTCTCCAAATTTAGTTCCTTCCGTATGACGAAGAGCGTTTTCTGGACTCTTAGTTGTCCTTCCCCCCATATTTTTTATCCCCCCATTTTTTTTAGCTCTCTGGCACCCCCCCTTCCTTTTTTCGATGGCTTTCTTTTCTTAGACGACTCCCCGGCTCCCCTCCTTCCGTATATTTTTAAGTCTACAGTCCCAGGGAGCAGTACATTGTTTCAATCTGTCAGAAGTTACCCCTCGTTTCCCTGCTAAGTATCCCCTTCCCCTTTATTATAATTTTAGCCGAGGTTCCGGGACGGCAAACACTTGGACCGGTGTAGGGGGTCTCACTTTGACCAAAGTCCAAATCTCTATCGTACGGTCAGCATCATCTCAGTTGTCGACTGGAGTTTTCGCGAGTTCTGTTGTCCGGATTCAGACGCCGTAAGAGCAACTATTGATTTCGTACCTTGATAGGGTGCCCGGTGTTTTGAAGTGCCTCTCCCCTGTCTCCATTAGCGTTCCCTTCGGTGATGGACCAGTTTTTGGCTTTCATGGAGGTTCCCTTTCCTCTTTCGAGGGGTTTTAGAGGGGCCACCTACCCTTTCCTTCGTCCTTCGTACTGGTTCCGCTCCACCATCATCACTGGTCCCTAGTGAGGAAAGAGACTTCCCTTTCCACTTGCAGGCCCGCCGTCCCTCTTCCGGGCTTCTCTGGCCCCGTTCGTTCGGAGGGGGAACGTGAGAGGCAGTTTTTTTTAGCCGTCCCTCAGCGTCGCTGCAGTTTGTATGGTTCCCCCCCGCATTTCGGGTTCGTTCTCCCCGAGAGCTCCCGTTCACGCTTTAGCCCCGGAGTTCTAGAGAAACTCTGACAGTAGGGTTCGAGGAAGTTTTCAAGCTTACCAAATATGTCTAGTCCCTCCTCGAGGATCGTCCTTTTCCTTTAAAAACACTTTTTTTAAATGTTTATCCCTACGAGTCCAGCTCCCCAGGAATGGGATCCCTCCCTCAAATTAAAGGGGTCCAGTCCATATTCGCGGTTTGGTTTTTTACTAGTTTTCCTAGTCCTCTTTCGGTGCCTTTTGGCCTTTTTCCCGAATTCATTTTAAGTAGTTGTAGGACTCCGGCAAGAGCTGTCCTCCTTTACTATTTTGATTCGCCTTACTCACTGAAAATGCTTTTTTTTTTCCACTCTCACCTATGGACATCTTCGAAGTAGATGAGACCGTCTTGCAAGGGATATTGGGGTAAAAGGCAGTTGTCCCGTTTGTATGCTTTTGTAATTTTCTTGTGATTAACACTTTCCGTTCTGAACTTTATGTCCTCTCTCTTTGGTTCCAGTTGCTCACCCGGTTTCATCCTTCACGCCACCGTCAACTGAGTTCATGCATGCCCTAGTGGTAGAAGATATTCCCAGTTTTAATTTAGCAACAAGACGCAACTGTACAAGACCATTTTCCTGGATGGTCTCCTCCCTGCTCGGAGCTAGGAAGGCCCTCTTGGCTCTGGTCCCTGACTCTTTCATTACAGCGAAACGGCCTACTCAATCCTGGTCCTCGTCAGGCTGAATTTGATTAATTGTGAGGTTTTAAGACATTTG
>Ga0179593_1200514_pt1 | contig 12760 bp, 10 predicted proteins | sample CZODoug2_1_08_16_FD_185931 | JGI IMG/M metagenome (GOLD analysis project Ga0179593, IMG submission 185931) | Vadose zone soil fungal communities from Angelo Coast Range Reserve, California, USA - CZODoug2_1_08_16fungal (PacBio error correction) | ecosystem: Environmental > Terrestrial > Soil >... | reverse complement strand
CACGCGGAAGGTTATAAATTTTTTCTTCCCCCAGATAGTTTTTGGAAGGGTCTATCGCCTCCTTTTTTTTACTTAAGGTAATAGTGCCCCCCCCCCTTCTTCCCTCCTTCCCATATACGGTAGAGCAGGGTTTTGCGCGGAATTCGCGCCTTCGGTCTTTTTTCTCGGAAGATATCAGACGTGTTTTTTGTCGTCGAACGGCCACTCATTAAACTCTCGGGAGAGCGTCAGTTTCTCCTTCATTCGGTCAAGCACGGCGCTTATGCTCTTTCCTGTCCACGGCGCTGCTTGAGAGACGACCTCGGGTTTCGCGTGCGGCCGAGCTCTAATTCGCTGTCGCGTCTCTCTTGGATGGTATTGTTGTTATTCGTGCGCCATCCGTTTTAGTTAACCCCCACGTTTAACCCCTCTCTGGCTTCCCTGAGTTAGATCCCCCTGCGGTGGTCGTATCGAGGTCCCTCTTTCGATTTTCCGCCGTTCGTTGGCACTTTTTTTTCGAGGTAGATATGATCTAGTTTTTTTGTGCTTTTTCCCTTCTGGTTATAGATGGCACCGCGCACCTCACATACTACCCCAATATCGGCAGAACAACTTTCTTTCCCCCCTTCGGAAACTTGAGTCTGGCGAGACGGCGTTCCGTTTTTCGCCTGTTTCCGCTGAGATTTTTTCCACGCCCTTTTACTTTCCTTCTCCTTAAGTATAGATTTCCCGCGATTTTCCGCAGTTCTTGTCTCACGCGTCCTCTTAGAGAGAGAAACGTTGGAGTCCTTTTTCTGTACGGTCGTCAAGTGGACGACCCGTCCCCTTCTCTGTGTAAATGAATGAAGGCATTGTAAAGTCCTACTCCCACCTGTTTGCCGAAAGGGATGACCGTCGGTCCCTCTCCTATGCCCCTGAAGTCCTTTGGCCCCAGACCCGGCCCTTGCCGAGCCGCCCTACCATGTCTCCTGGTTTTTCTCCCAAAGCATGTTTTTGTTGGTTAAGCTCATGAGTCCTGTGGTTGGCGATAGGTTTTAACAAACTCCGTTTTTATCGGATCACCTGACGGTTATTTTCCCAAGGACTCCCCTCCCCATTTTTTTGGGCAAGGGCCCTCTCTGCCCATCGTCGAGAGCCGTATGGCGTCATTTTCTTCTTCCAGTGAAACTACTTTATTCCCCCCTTTTCCTATGTTTAATGTTAGAATGATTTCCGTCGCTTAGTTTCTGCCCCAAGTTCCCGCTCCCCTCTTCCCAAGTCAGTGCGCCCCATTCCAGTTGTACACGCCGTCACAGGGTTTCGAACTTTCCTCCCGTCTTCGTTCTGGGCTCCTTTCCTAAAGTGTGTTTTGCTCCTGTTTCTTCGTTTAAGACGTTGTTTGCGCGTGTGCTCAGTGTCCCCCGGTAATCGTTCGAGTACCTCTTTTCTCTCCGGCGACCACTTGGGTAAGTTCTTTGAAGTTTCCTATCTGGTCTATCCTGATAACTTGTATTCCTCACCCCTCTCCTCGATGTTAGGAAGATCGTCGTCCTCCGATCGCACGAAGCCATGTACTGTTCACCCCTTTTCTCTGGACCCTTTTTTGTTCCTATTTTCCCCCAGTCCCTCCGGTGCTGTGGCGGCTCCTTCGTCACCAAAGAGATAAAACCGTTGTCTCCGCTTCATGTCCATGACAATTCCGGGGATGGTAAGAAAATCTTGTTTGTATCCCCGCAACTTTTTCTCTTCTTCCTTTTTTTAGCCCCCTTCCTTTCTTTTATTTCCGATCGGATTCGCGTTAGTACAACTTTCTGTTACAAGATGAAAGCTCCCTCCCATTGACGCAACCTCACCTGTTCTCTTCAAGTCCCTGCCCCATATCTTTCCTGCTCGTCGATACTCGTGAATCCGTCCGCCTTCTTTTACCTGGCGCCTCCCTTACCGCCATTATAAAGATAAGTTCTTTCTCCTTACAAATCCAAGGCTTTCTTCCAAGACCTTCTATCGGCCCTCTAACAGTGCCGCCACCCCCCTTTGTTTTTAGACCCCCGCATTATCCAGGTCTAGAGACTAGGCTGCGATCAGTTCTTCGGATGGCCCCCCGTGCTCACAGAAATTTCTAGTCTTCTCCTGAAGGGTGTTACTTTCTTCCCTGGCGCTTTTTCTGCACCCGTGACCGAACTGCGTGGAGTCCCACCGAAATTGCCCCCTTACGCCATGGACCGACTGTTCTCCTGTGCTCTCTGGTCCGTTCCCCTCCAGCCTTCCTATTGTTCGTAATGGCTCTGTGTCCCAGGGGTGTTCCAGTTCCCATGGCCCCTACCCCCGTCGGTTACACATCACGACCCCCAATCCTCATCTCGGCCGGGCCGAAATAGCACCCCGTGTACTTTCCTTCCCACGGTCCTAGCGATCGAGGGTGCGTCCATTCCTCCTTCCCCTTTTTACACCAGATCATTTTTCGAGCTTCCTTTTGAGTCTCGGGCTTCCTTGGTCGTGTCCCATGCTTGTGAGCATCACAGCTTGACGAAAAATGCGGAGCCTGAAAAGGCAGCTGAGAAGGTTTCCTTCTAAGCGTGTTCCTTCTGTTCGGCAGCCCTCCCTGCTAATAGAGAGACGCGGACGCCTGGCGCCTGTCTTTTCGAGTCCACCCTCCCTCTCGGTGCGTGTTCCCCTGTACATTTGGTAGGCGCACCTATCTTCCCATGCATTGTTTTTTTTTAGCTTTGTTTCCCCTAACCACATGCCCCGCGCTCCCGATCGGGCGTTGTGCTCCCCCTCTTGTTTGCCTCAGTCTGATGAAGATTTACTGCCTCCCTCCGACCCTCGACGGTCGCTCCAAAACGTCCCTGCAGCGGGTACGGCATCCTAGTTTTCTTCCCCTTTTTCCCCCAGAATGGTCCCTCCTTCCTTCAGACTCGAGCCCCTGTTTTTTGCGGGTTCTCCCTGCTTTCTCCCCTGCCGCCCTGAAAGAACCGAGTCTGAGGTCTCCGTGGATTGTGCCTGACAGTTTAATTTTCGGTACTTTCGGGCCCGGTAGATAGTTTTGGATGTTCTTGCTGTTGGTCTCCTGTTTTAGGGGCCCTTCCTTCCGCCTCTACTTGGAACTGGGACCTCCCCCTCTCACGGCAAACATGGAAAATTTGGCGGTCACCAGGACTCAGCTTTTTTTGAGACACCCTGAGACCCTCTTGACTGGTCGAGATTTTGAGTTCGTATTCTCCCCCTTCCCCCTGGGGCAGGCGATTTCAGTATTCTGCAGGGGTGCGCCTAGTAAGTACTGTAGGCTTTCTATTGCTTTTTCAATTTAGAGATCAGCTCTTAACCTCTTCCCCCCTCACTTTTCCTTTTTTTTCGGTTTCCCTTTTGTGATGTTCCTTCCCTTCCTTTCTCCTTTTGACCTTCCCCCTCTTATTTCTTGTCTACCTGACTTGCCGGGCCAGACGAGAGTCCCTTTTCTCTTGCTTATTGGCCTTTTTTTTTGCATTGACTTGTCTCGTGTATGACGTGCCTCTCCTTTTACCCCCGCCCCATTGGCATGTGCTGTAGTAATGTGGGCGGTTCCTATGTTCGCTGCGGCCTCCTTCCTCAATGACTTTTTTTTATCTCCTTTTCTCCTGTTGCTTCTTACGCCGAGCGGTGCCGGTTCACCCCCCTCCCTTCCGTTTTCTGACCCGACCATTACATTCAAGCTCACCTTTTCTCTTTTTGTTTTGACCGGTTAGACGACGGAGTTCAGTTTCTGGGCCATCTGAAACCTGTTACTTTTTCTTTATGTGCTGCCCTTTTCGTCCTTCCTCGCTGAGGGCCAGTCAACTCCCTCCCCTATCTCCCACATTCGACGCCGTTGTGTGTGTCCGACAAGTGCGATATCCCCGCCCCCTCCCGTGATTCCTCTTCCATGTGTTTTCGTTCCGTCGATCGGCCAGTCTCCAGTCCTCTTTTTTTGAGCTCAATCACGAGTCTCTTCCTTGCCCCCTTGGCCTGTCCCCGACTAGCATTCTGAGGGATTTTCGAAAATCTCTTGGCGGTGAGTTGTTTTGGTCCCTTTTTTGGCTTCTTCTGAATGGGGCTTGGGCGCGTTTGGCAGCTACGCGCTTCCCTTCCCTTCTGGTCATCGTCAAAAATTTGGAACCTTCCTCCATTGCCGTGCCTTTCCCACAAGGTCCAATGAGACCATACCTTCTCCTGGGCGAAGTGGCGCTCGTGGCATGCACCCCCCCCTCTTCCGGAACTTAACATGTTTTTCGTTGACTCGTCCCCATTTGCACCTATCGCCACCCCTTCCTCTTTGTCGCGTCCCCAAACAGGGTCCCCACGTCTCCTCCATCGATTTTTCTGTCGGCTAGTGCCTTTCCTTGGATTGGTGTCCTTACTGCTAGTTCGCGCTGTCTCTTAGTAGGCTCCTTTCTCCCCTTTTTATGGGCAATAGTTTTGACTTTGGGCCCTTCCTGACTAGAGATGAACGCCTTTTTTGACGGGGCTTGTAAGACCCTTTACTTTTCTCTACCCCCCAGCTTTCTCATTCGCGACGACCCCTTCCTCCCCCTTCTTTTGCTGGCTATGCCCCTGATCCTCTGATAGGAGTCTATGATCTTCGCCGTGGGCAGCTCTCAAGAATGGTCTGCCCTCAGTACTTCCTTCCGGGCCCCCATTCCGTTTTTCATAGAGTGCTCATAGTTTTCCTTCATTTTGCTTTGGATCGTGAATTTCGCCTATATACTGGGCGGGACCCTTGCACTTTAAAAGTCCCCCCCGTTCTCTGTCCTTGCCAAGAGTTTTTTTTGGTCTTCGTTGCCCATCGCGAGGTAAAACTACGGTTTTTTTTATATTTTTTTGCCCCACCGGCAGTTGTCATACTGTCCTCTCCCAGGGCATCCTTTTTCTTTGCACGTTTTGTACCCCAGGTCGACTCTTCTTTTTGCGTTAATACACCCCCCTTCCCCCCCCCTCCCCTATATGATATCGTCCTTGGCTTATGGTTATAGTCGCGCACTCTCCACGATGCGTCGACGTCACGCTCCTGGCCGTGCGTTGGTCCATTACCTCGTTTCTCTCCTGTTCCTGCCGGTTTCGACGCTCCTCTCCTATTTCTTTGCTACGAAGGTAGTTTCCATGTTGCTCCAAAAACTTTTGCTGTCTGATCGGGACTCCATCTTCCTCTCCTTATTCCATTTTACGCTCCCTGTTCGTTGTTTTCGTTAGCTTTCCCTTTGGTTTAGAATTGGACAGCTCCCTCGGGTGGTCTATGAGAGATTTTCCCCTTGCAATGCGGCGACCACAATCTATTTGGGCCTCCCCCACGATTTTGTCCCATTGTTGATTCCTCTTTCTTGTTTCCTTTCCCCCCTTTTTTGTTTTGCTAGGTTTTCTTCCTGCAGGGAGTTTCCAAAGAGGTTTTGGCCCGCTAATTGTTTCCTCGCGTTATTTCTGGACTTCCTTGCAGATAGATTGTGTGGCAATGTGTCCTGTTCACAATTGACTTTCCAGTTCGCTCTCCGTCTAACCTCCTGGGTGCAGCGGAATCCTAATTAGATTGGGCGTTTAGTTAAGCTCAGACCCATCCGGTGGTTTTTTTCAGCCAATCGGATCTCAACCTCTCTTTGGGCACTCCCTTCGGCGGCGCGTGCGAAATTCATTGCCTGCCTTTACCCCTTGTTTTGACTGTCATTCCCCGCCTTGTTAGTGGCGCGTGACTCGTCCTCGTCCCATCTGTTCTGAGTTTAGCTTCGACGAATGCCACCTTTCAAGCACTGTTCTATAGCGTTCCTCTTTCGGCTGCTGCAGGTATTGTTTGGTTTATATTGCCCAGCCGTTCGTCAGAAACTCAACCCCCCTTTCAACCGTTGTAGAGCCAGGTCCCTCCGATAGCGCTTGTGATGAACGTGGTAAGTCTCTCTGTGGTTTCGAGTGGACCTTCCCTAATCTTTAGGCATTAGAGTATAAAAGTTTGGTTTCGTCCCGGTGATTTTTTATGTCCTTTTCTTCCCTCAACCCCTTCCCCTCGTCCGTAACAAAGTCCACACCGCTGTTTCTTCCTCTTCTCCTTCTGGATGCGGAGGGCCATGTCTTGGTCGGCTTTCCCGATGATATTAGAACGTTTTTTTTTATCCGAAAGATAGATCCTTTCCCTCTTTTCGTCGGAGGACGGATAGTAATCCGAGGTGGTCGAGTCCGGTTCTAAGGCAGTCCCCATTTGGAAAATGCGCTTCTATGATATTGCTTCCCTTTTTTCCCGTCGTTTCCCGTCCCGTTTTCCCCCTGGAAACGGTGGTGTTTTTTGTTTAGTTAATCCTAAGATCCCGGGAGACGCCGGGAAGGAGTAGGTCTCCATGCTTCCACGGCCGGCAGAGGCCTTCCCTCCCCTCCCGCTTTTTTGCTGTCCTTCTGGTTGTTTGGTGTTTTCCTTCATGGTCCGAGAATAGGTGTGGGGCGATCGTTCAGGGGGAACACCGCTGTTTGATGGCGGATCCCGCCGGGTCACCCTTTTCTGCCAGCCCCTCCGGCTTGTTTTTTTTTCAGGCCCCTTTTTTCGAGCTATTCCCACTTCTCCCGTATCCGTTCTTCTCCCCTTTCTGTGGGAACGGACGATCCCTGCGAATTTCGTGCGATGTGTCGCTGTGTCGAATGACGTGGTTTCCGAGTTAGCTGCCAACGATCCCGACCTTTTTTTTGGATGCCAAGGTCAGTTAACCCTTTTACCGCCAAGAGTTTTCTGAAATCTGAAAGTTTTATCTTCACTGTTTTCCGTGCGTTTCGTTGGCCCTGTGTTTTTCAACCCTACTTCTCCCTTTCCCGTTTCCGCTCGACTACGAGCTACCTTTTTAGGTCTGTCTACGTTCTTAGGAGTGATACCCAGATAAACGTGTTTCTCCACACACGTCGCGTTGGCGCTTCTTTTTGCCGCGCTTTTCTTCCTTTCCCCCGCTGTAATGGCTTTCCCCCAAGTTCCCGATGGCCCCAGCCCCCTGAAAAACGGTCTTGCGTGTTCCCCCAAAGCTACCCCGTTTTCTCGCGTACTGGACTGATCGGGGCTGTCAGACCCTTCCCCCCATTTTTTTTTGTTTGAACCGGCATGCCCCCCGACCTCCCTTTTCTTTTCCCCCCACTGCTGGGTACGATCCTTTTGTTACCAATCCTTTCAGCAGCTTTCCCTCTCCCTCCCCTTTTACGCCTTGCCCTTCCGTGTGCCTTTCTCGGCGGCGTGCCCTGATCCTCAAAATTAGCGCCCGTCAGATCATCCCCCCTTTCATCAAGGAACCTTTCTTCACGCGTCCCCTCGTGCCCGTTCAAAGACACTCCTCAAGAAACTCCGCCTTTAGTGCTCCCGCGCACCAAAGTAGTATATAATTCGCTCTGGTCCTCCATTGCTCCGATAGAATAGGAGTTGTATACGTCTTTATTTCCTTTCTCAGGGCTTATTCCATTTGCGCACGTCTCGCCGCTTGTTCCTCGCGAACATGCGCTTGTTTGCGATCGTTGAAAGTTGGTGATCATTCCCCCCCTGAAATATTCCCCGATGTATCGCTTGGGAAGAGGCCCCGTTTCTCCTTGTGCTCTCCTTTTCTTCCCGGGGAAAAGAACCGAGTCCCTTCTTTGCTATGATTTCCTTTTCCCAGTTCTCCCTTTTTTTCTATCTTCGCTTTTAAAGAATTGGGAAGTTCACACGTCGATAAAATCCGCCCTATCTCATCTCTGGGCAGTAACCTTATTCCCCTTAAGGAAGTAAAATGCGTCCCCCTTCCTCGCGTGATCGAGGTCTGGCTTCCCGGTTTAGCTATTTTCGAACACGATATTTTGTAAAGAGAGATTCTTTTCGGTTCGGGCGGTAGTTTTGAGCTCTGGATACTTCTTTCCCAAAGGCGGATTACGCCCTTTCATTTTCCTTTTGGGACGCTTTTTCCTAGGACGTTCTTTCGGTAGTCTACTATTTCTATCTGAGATTTTCAACTGATGCGTGACTCCAGGTCTTTCACTCTCCCTGCCCTAAATTTTGTCGTTCAGGTCTCATGGGTTTGTTTTTCCCTCTATTCCTTGATGACTGTTTGTTTGTGTTTGAGAGTTTAGACCTGAGAAGAAAACCCCTCCTCCCGCACCGATAGGGAGGGTGATTCCCCCTCTTCCAGGATGCCTGGAACGGTTCCGGTAATTTCCTCCCTATTAGTTCGAGTAGTCCGCTGTCCGCCCCTCTTTTTCCTAAACCAAGTCCAGATCTTTCTGCCTCCGAGCATTTTAGGATTCTTACTCCTACATCTACAACGACCTGACGAAATACGCCTCCAAGGTGTTTTTTCGAGCTTGTTCGCAAGCTTTACCCGCTCTTTTCGCTGGACTCACATTCCTTTTCCTCGTGCCAGCTATTTCATTCCATGTTACCGGCTTCATATAGCTATGAAATTGGACTCTTTTGTGTTAGATGGTTTCTTTATCCTGGTAGGGGACTTTCTTAACCGCCGGACGCCCTGGAATACAATCTGCACTGCCCCCTTTTTTGGTTGGTCCCCGGAATCCATTCCACTCCCCCATGACTCCCAACGGCGGGCCATGGCGCCCTCTGTTGGATTAGGACCCTTGGTACTTCCACTTTGAGTTCCCCCTATCCCCGCTAGTTTTTCGAAGCGGATACCCAACTGCGTGTTCGTGTGCTTTCTTCCCTCAAGTGCAGAGACAGAACCTACTCGAAATGATCGACTCCAATATGAGCTCCGCCTTTTTCTTCCCCTCGTGTCCGGACTTAATGGTTTTTTTTCCCCTGGCTGATGCGTGAATCTGTCCCTGAATTTTCCTTTACGTAAATGAAGTTATTCCTTGGTCCGCTTTTCCTTCTCTAACCAGTTTTCTTCATCTGACGGGAAAGCCGTATTCTCAGTTGTTCTGAACAACCTCCTTTTTTCGGTCTGCTTTCTTTTTCTTAGGGTTGTCATCTTCTCGTGATGAGTAAATTGGTGGCTCGAAGATTTATCGAAGCCACCCCTTTCCTTGTTTGGTCTATATTATCCCCCTGGTCTTTGGCCATGCGGTGGTTCATCAAAAGACATTGCCTGTTGACATACCCGCGTAGGTTCCTGAAAATTTCGTCTCCCCCTTTTCTGGACGTTTTTTTACGGCGACGCTTTGCATGTGATGTGCCTCGTACCCCCCCCTTACTCGTTCAGTCCCCATTATAGGGAGTGACCTTGGTCTCTTGGCGACGAAACTTGTTCTTCCCCCAAAGTCGAGATTTGGTTTTAACTCAAGGTATCCCCGATCCGTGCTCCTGACCATGACCTCCCCTTGGTTTTATGGACGTTCGAGTGTACTTTTCCCCTCTGTAGGGTTTTTAGTCCCGCCTGTGTTCCAAAACGTCTCTCCTGCACGGGTCCTCTTTCCCCGACAGCTAATTTCCGGATTTTCGAAAAACTTGGTTTGTTGGTCCTTTTGTTTTGGATTCAGGGCATGCGGGCTTTTTGGCAGCTCTAGAGTGAACGTCATTTGCGCCGTCCACTCTTGCCAGCCACGGGTTCAAGCTAGTCCTTTGACCGTACACGCCCCTCGCCTTTTTTGCAGTGTTGTTCTATTCCTGGCACCTACACCAAATGTACTGCTGCCGAACTGTCCCCGGAGGGGATCACTCGCGGTCCCCATATGTTGCTTCCGTGTTCCCTACCCCTATATTACCCCCCGATTCTCGCTGCCGCAGCCAAACCGGCGTTTTTTTCCACCTCCGGATGGCGGAGTCTCTGCCGGCCTGGAGAGGTCTCCGCCATCCTTTTTTCCTGGTCTCTGTGGATTCTATGTTTCATTCCCCCCCCCTTTTTTTTTTTTTTTCCACTGGTGTGTCGAGGTGTTGGAGGAGGAATTCCCTTTCCTTTCGAACGCCCGCAGGGGGTTTTTCACTCAGTACCGGTTTCTCTTCTTCCTTTGACCCTACGCAGCTACTTTATTCTCGTTTTCCATAGATCCCCTGTCTCCTTTCACTCGTTGTCGGGCCTTCTATGCTCCGGGGTGTCTTTTAAGTCCCGCCCATCAGTCTCAGAACATGTCTCCTGCCTTACGTGGACATCCCTTTTTCGTTAGGCTGGGTGTTTTGTTTTTTACCCGCGTTTGGAGTTCTCTTTGACGTTTTCGCCAATTATATGGGTGGAAAGACAAGTCTCTGGCGTTATCATACTTACCCCTCTGTCGTTACCATGCCCAACCCTGTAGTATTCCACAATTCATGTTGCATCTTTCTTATTTCTGCACCCCATTAGCTTCGGCGTTGGCCTGGGGTTTGGTCCCCGTTAGACTTTACTTTTTTGGTCGCGTCTATATAACCCCCAGGACCCGACCGGTCAGAAGACTATTCTCCCCTATGAAAGATTTCCCGGCACTTAACCCCTTCTTTCTGGAGTCGTGCGAGTTTGTAAGTCCTTCATCCGAAGGCAGGATTGCCGTACCTTTGGGTAACAAGTGCGCTGTTTTCCTTCGAAGACCTTTAATTCCTTTCTTGAGTTTCCTTTTTCCCGTTTACCCCCCTCTTCGGGATTTTCTCTCGTTGCCTATCCGCCCTTCTCGTTTTCTTTTGATGTGATTCAGCCTTCCACCCCGTCTTTTAGACTGTAGGGATCTTGAATTTTTCTTTGTACTATTTTTCCGTCTCGCATTGCTTTACGTAGTCGTCTGGAGTGAACGGCCAGGCCGCCTTACCCCAATTCGGTGCCTGACAACCCCCCCTTTTTCCCGGTCGCTGAGATCTATCTTTGGTTACTACCCAGTCACTTGTTTTTTTTTTTCTCGCGATTCTTCCCGTCCGGTGATCCAATGCGGTTGAGGACCACCGATTTCAGATGCGGCCTTTGTCTCAACACTCGTCTTCCTCAGAGTGCTTCCTGTTCATCTATAACCACATCCTCTACCCCTCCCCTCCCCCCCGTCGAAAGCATGGGGTGTCGCGGACTTCCGCCTGTACCAGTATTCTGTGGTCTTTAGGCTTCAGAACCCCGTTTTTGGTTTCCCTGAAACTTGGAGGACAAACCCCGGACCTAGTGTTGGCAAACGTCCCCATCCGTTCTTGAGGCTTCCTTTCTCAGGACAGGCCCTTGTCGTGTCCCCCTTCCTCTTCTACTCCTTTCCGGCAAGGCGCGTGTTCCCCTTTCCGAAAATACTTTTTTTCTCGTGCTTGCGACCTTTATCCATTTCCCGCACTGAGATTTCCTGTGTACGATCGTGTTTTCTTTCTGGGTTTTTGGATCTTTTTATCTGTAGTCGACCCGATCACATTTCATTCAGAACTCTGCGCGGACGTAGAGAGTTCAGAACTGAGTTTTACCTTGTTCCGTGGGTTTAATGAGTTCGCCAAGATTACATTTTCCGCTGGGCAGTATATTAACTTCTGATTGTTGTTACATGTGGTGGCCCCGTTGCCCCGCCCCTATAGACTCGCCTCCCCACGGCCTTGATCAGAATAAACTTACGGTCAATAGATTCTATTGGCCACGTCTGAGTACCCTAGTTGTGGTGGTCCTTCCCGATTTTCTGGCTTCCCTCCTCCTTCTGATTCATGCCAGATCTCGTTTTTTGTTATACTTTCCCCTGTCCTTCTATCCCCCCCTCTCGTCCTATTCAGTTCGCGTGTGAGTAGATCCGTCGTCGACAGCGCCTTTTTTGGTCGAGCCAGTAGCTAACCTCTGATAACTCCTTCCCCTTCTCTTTCAGTCTGGTCCTCTTCTCGGGCATTTTTCAAACAGTTATTTTAGCGAAGCAAAGTCAGAACTTGGTAACGTCTCCTCATCCCTTATAGTCAGGTCGTTAGGAACCCTCCGACTTTCATTCTACTCTTCGAAAGGCACGGTCTTTTTGAACTGACCCCTGAACGTTTAGGCCTTATGGTTTGTAGGTGCTGGCGTAATATCTTAATCGGGTTGTCTATATTCGGGTTTTTTACCACCCCCCTTCTCTTGATCCCCCCTCAGGTTGCCAGTTCGGACTCTCCTTTTGGTTGTCCACGAAGATAGCTCCCACTTGAGTTTCATAGCGCCTTATTCCTCATCTTTCTGAATGTTGGGTCCACTTACTTCTGTTCCTTTGTTTGGATATGTTTTAGCGTCATGTTGTTCGCTTGCGCGTGCCTCGCCCGCTTTTCCCGCCCAGCCCCTTCTACTACTTTTTTTTTTGCCCGCCTGCTCTTCCGTTGTGCACCCCCACATTATTACAAACCCTACCCAAGATTTTGAAAATCTCCTCCCCCTGTTTTCCCCTAGCCTTTTCACGATTCCCCCTTTGCCCAGAGTTTGCCGGGCGTTGTTGACCATTTTTTTTCCCTCCCCCCTTCCCACCCGTGTAATCAGTTTTTTTTTAAGGGTCCGATCGACAGATTCGCCTCCCCATTGGCAGGGGATGTGTTTCCCTTCCAGGGGCTGAGATCCCCTTCTCACCCAAACTCTTCGGCTGTCGGGCTTCCGAGTCTCGTCTTTCCCCCCTAGTCCTATCGTGCACGTTACCCTTAAAAGAATGTCCCTCGCTTTCCTACTTCCTATGGCCCGCCTAGAAGACTGAGGCGACGGTTCCTCGTCCCCCCTCACGCTGTGACCTTTGTGGCGGTCCGAGGGTCATTCTGACACCCTTTTGATCCTGTCTCATTAATATGGATTTTCGACCTGCACCTTACCGTTGTGGCGGCGGATCCCGGCCCTCCTGTCGTGGACCGGACGTTTTTTTCTTGTCTTTTTTTTTGTTGAGCTACCCACCGCGCGGTGCCGCCAAGGGATTTCAACAGTGCCTTTCCCCTGGTTCGGCGGCACCATCACCGATTTTGTTGATTTTCTTGCCGTTGCCGTTATCG
>Ga0179593_1440814_pt1 | contig 12761 bp, 12 predicted proteins | sample CZODoug2_1_08_16_FD_185931 | JGI IMG/M metagenome (GOLD analysis project Ga0179593, IMG submission 185931) | Vadose zone soil fungal communities from Angelo Coast Range Reserve, California, USA - CZODoug2_1_08_16fungal (PacBio error correction) | ecosystem: Environmental > Terrestrial > Soil >... | reverse complement strand
TTTTCTGTTACCCCGAAAATTACTTCTTCTTTTCAGACTTCTTCGCTTTTTTCGAGGAATGACCTCGACCGGCCTTGCCCGAGCCCCAAGTCTTTAAAATCGAGCGTACCGTTCCCCCAAGGAACTCCCTCAGTTTTGTTCCTACAATTCTTGCACCCATTCTGGAGCTTGTCTTCATCGGTTCTCTTCTTTTAGGAAGGCCTTGGTTCCTTCCCTCCGGTCACGCGGTTTTTCCCGAACACACCCTTTCTTTAGGCGCACTTTCCACCAATAGCATTGTTCCAATGAAGTCTATAAGAGCTCGGGTGTCGCGCCCCTATGTAACCAATCTGCTCACTCTATCGTTGTAAATTATTTTTTATTTTTCTTTCTTATCCGCAAGACGTGCCACAGCGCTTTGTGGCTCCTGAGACGGCGCGCCCCGCCTCTCACTCGGCGTCGTCTACCTTTAAAGCTTGCCTTCTCGCCGCCCCTATCTGTTCCTTAGCCTCTTTATAACCCCCAACCTTTGCGCGATAGTTGTGCTCTGCCCCGAACAGTCGTCCATGTTTGGTCTCGCTGAGCATCTACTTCGTGCACTTCTCCACGCCCAATTCTCGGCCGGTTTCTTGAACCTGTTTCTTCCCCCCTCCCCTTTTGCCCGATGAACGGATCGGTTTTTCTTCCTGATTGCGACGGATCTTGTAACGGGGTTCATTCCACGGTTATTTTCTGTTTTCTTCTTACACTACAATGCTGCTTGCAATTCAGGCCGCGGTGTTTTTCCGCCTTTTCTTAGAACCTTTTAACCCGGAGATTTTTCAGGGCCGTTTTGGTTCAGGTCCGGGTTTTTTCATCCCTTGGAGGCTCTTGAATCGAGAGCAGCCGTGCTCCTTTCCCCGTGCGAATATATCTCCGAGGATCGACGTGTACGGATCTTCTGAAACACTTTCCCAGCAGCCTCCTCCCCCCAAAAGTCCGGTCTCGGTTCTGCGTTGACCCGCTTTTGTTTCCGTGTTCTCTTTATCGGCTCTTGGTCTCCACCTTTCCCGAGGCGTTTTGCTTTCTCGAAGTACGTCGGTTCGACCGTTCACCTTTGAAGGGCTCTTTCCTTTTCGGTTCCCCGGTAGTGCACAGTCTGCGACCTTTTCTGGTCTTCGTCAGGCCACGTGGTAGCTTTCTTCATCTTTTGCGATTCTGTCGGTCCTCCTCCTTTTTCTCTCCCCCCACACCCCTACGTTTTCGTTACCCCTTAAAAGAAAGTCTAGCCGCGGCTTCCCGCGTTGTTCCGTGATCCGTCCTTCCTCACTCGTTTTTCAAGTGCCGTGACTCACCTGCAGAGATTCGTTACCGTTCCCCTTGTTTCGAGTTCGACCTCTTCGGCTGCCTTTTATCCCCTTGAGGGAAACGTCTTTCCTCTGCGCCATCAGAACCATTTCTAAACCTTCATGATGGTTCCCGTTCTCCTGAATCCTTTTCGCGACTATTTTGGCTTTTTTTGAGTCAGTTTCATTCTTCCCTTGATATGGATTTTTCGCTTCAGTTGCCGGATGCTCCGCGCAAAGTCACTTTTCAGACAGAGTGATGTTCTCCTCTCCACTCCTTCCTTGATAATTTATGGTTTCCTGACTCCCTCTGTAGAATGTCGGTTTTTCCGGATTGCTGCGGAAAGACTTTGTAGACATTGCTCGACTTCGCGAATCCTCCGCTAAAGCATCCACAGTTGCATAATGCTCCGTGCAGTCTCTGCGTCCCCCCCACCGGTATACTTGCGTCTAGGTCGTGTCCCATTGCAGTCTTCGCTTTTTTCATTTTTAATCGTTCCCGTCTACGATTTTCTTTATCATCCCTTTTTTTTTTAGATCGTCTCGGCCCCCCCCCCCCTCTTTCTAATGAGCGAATTGTTTCCCCAGCCCTATCCGCAGTCTTCCCTTCTGAGAGCTTCTCGCGAGCGTTTTCTAGTGTCTTTGCATTTTAGGTTTCTCGATTCTTCCTGTCTCTTCCGTTATGTCCCAAACTCTTTGATCGGCTCTACCCCCTTCGAACAGCACTCTGACCTGGGTGGGGGCACCTTTTACTTACTGATCCATCTTTCGCTTTCTCCCGGAACTGATAGTTGAACCAGGCTTTAGCCTTCTCTTTGATACTTCCCGCGTCGAGCAACTGACGGAAAGAGTAAATATGATTCAGAGTGCCCCGATGGCGCCCATTCTCCCTCCCCCTTCAAACTTCTGCTTTTTTTTCTCTTTCGGTGCTTTCTATTTATCCTCGTGCCCGCATATCTTAGTGCGAAGGATGTTCCTGTTCCCAACTTTTCCCTTCTTCTTACCTTCTGACGATTGTTTTCTGCCCGCGCCCGTTTTTTCCCCAACGAGTTGGCGTTCTTTTCCTTTACGGCCCACCGGAAGACGGTCAGGACTTCTTTTCGATTGGCAAATCTTCGTACCTGCGCTAGTGGTTGGCGATAACACTGTCATTGGATAGATAGACCCCCCTATTTTCGAACCCCTTTCCTTTCTCTGAGGAGCAGCACGTTGCGGAGACTCCTTTTCTTTCTCACCCTCCCCCTGCTCGATGGATCCCCCTTTCGTCTCAAAGATTCAGCCGACTCTCCCTTCTAAGAAGCCAGATAGGGCCATTTTGTCTCCCGCTAGAACGGATGCGACAGCTTCCCTCATGAGAGGCCCACTCCTCTTTCCCCCAATCTGAGTAGAGCAGTGGCGCTTTGTTCCTTTTGAGCCTCTTCCTTTTTAACGAGATCTTTTTCCTATCCCTTGGGAGATAGAACTGTTGGGTGACGACTCATTCTTTTCTTAGGCTTTCCCTGCTTCCTTTTGCAACCCCGTCCTTTTTCTGGATTAAGGCCCCTCCACCCGTTCATGACAATTCCGGGGGAAAGGGTTCGTACGCCCCCGCGGCAGATCCCTTCCAGTGTCTTTACAGAAAGCACCAATTCTCCATGTCCAACTCCCCCCTATTAACAGGGAAACTTCATGCTGTCAGAGTCCTCTCCCCCCGCTATTTCCCATCGCATCTCGTTTGGTTTTTCTTTGAGTAACGTGAGTTGCCCCTCATTGGTCGCCCACTGACCCTTCCTAGTCCTGCCGGCGTGATTCGACCTCCTACGCCATCGCTACTGTTATTTGCAGGAACCCTTTTAGCTCAGCCTTTTTTCTTCTGACGATCATCCTTCCTCCTGCGGCGAGAGGGCAAGGGTCGGTAAAGTCTTTTTTCTGCGTGACTTGAAGCTCCCCCATAGCGTGCTCGGAATACTGCTTGGAGGCTTTCCTTTCCACTCGAGCTCCTCTTTCAAAACCTTCTCGGTGAGCAGATTGACGTGGACCGCACACGCTGTTTGGCTCCATTTTGCTTCTTTTTTTTTAGTTTCTCTGCGGACCACGTTTTCTTTCCCAGCTTTTACTTGCCGCCCCCCCCAGCCGTTCAGGCCTTCATTCCAGGATAGCATTCTATTCCTCCCATCGCCCATCCAGACTTGTTGTGCCGAAGTGCGAGCCGCTACAATGAGGTCCTTTAAATTGCCTTTCCATTATTGTTTTCCCACTAAGTCCTCCGTCTTCTCGCCCCAATCTTCTATTGTTGCCATGGGGGAAACCCCCTAATTGTGTTTTTTTGTTTTTTTTTTTTTACTCGGTACTCCCTGGATCTTCATCTTCCCACTTTATCGAGTTACTTCCCTCTTCCTCCTGAAATCGGGTCCCGCTTCTTTTTCTGTTTTAGGTCTTTGACGACCGCGCTCCGTGAGTGCCTTTCAAGCGCTTGACCCTCGCTTCCCCCTATTAGAGGGGCTCCTGTTTCTTCCCCCCCCCATGGGCGAGTGTTTAGTAGTCGATGCCGTCCCGTGCTTTTACTTTTGTGGTCCCCTTCTCCCCAAGTTCTGCCCTTGAGACAACCGGTAGCCCTCTCCTACCAAACTCCCCACCAATTTTCGCAGTTTTCCTTTCCTCTCCGGTCCAAGACTAAACGGTTTTTCTCAAGAGGTCAACAATAGGTAAAGCGATCCAGTTTTTTTTGTTTCTTATATTTTTCTCCCTCCAGCGTCTCACGAGCCAGTCTTTTTTTTGGAGTTGCACGAGCGCCGCCTCCAGTCATGGGCCTTTCCGCAACAACTGCTTTCCTTCTATTCCTACGTTTTTTCTCCGTGATTTCCGCTCCACTTCTTTCCTGATCTTTTTTTTTAGCCAACGAACACGGCTGCTCGAGTCCCCTTGACAGTCCTGAATCTTTGCGTGCAAGTTTATGCGTCCTCATTCCCTAGGACCTCTTTCCCATTTCGTCAAACTTCACGCGACGATGAACGTTTATTTGGATCCGATGACCTGATACTGTGCCCCGTTTGGGCAAATTCCTTTTGCATGATGGGACTGGGACGTGGGCTGCCCCTCCATTTCGCTTATTCTCGCCTCCCCTTTTTTTTGGTTGCACTTTTTCTCTCCCCTTCCCCAAGGAGAGTGGAAGGGCATGTTTTTTGGCATGTCCTATTGTTTTGCCAATCTCGCGGATTATCTTCTCCTTTCGCGTCCCGACGTTCTCCTTGAAACAAAGTGGATCATCTCCGGTCCAAGATCGCGTGAATTGTCAAATTCGTCCAAAGGACCTCCTCTTCCCCCGTGCCCCCCTCGCCTTCCTCGTTGTGGGGTCTTATTTAGTCCGCTACCGGATTTTTCGTAATGTTCATTTCCGATTATTTGTGCCACGTTCACATTCTGCGGTGCGATTTCTTCAATTATAAGTCCGTCTCATTATGTTCAGCTGTGTCAGAGTCCACTTTTTTTTTTATGGCCGTTCTCCAGCGCTTCGCGCCGTCCTTTAGCGTGCCTTTCTCGCTTCCCCCGTAGTTTCTCCTCTTTTTAGATTCGAATCGAGAATTCTTTTATCCCAAACCCCTATTGCTGTGATTTTTTCAAAGTCTTGCTCCCCTCTGTCTTCCCCCGCTTTTCAGTGATCCTTCTCGCCCCCACTGACGTTCAACCTTTTCCCCCCAACGTACAATGCACTGCCTGAGTTTTTCTTCAGGTTCGCTTCTCCGGCTCTGGTAGTCTGCGGGCTCTTTTCCTCCTCTCTCCCTCCAACCCCCCCCCCCCCTCCCCCCCCCCCCCCCCCCATCACAAAGTTTTATATTACTTTTTACTATGGCTCTGCATCCTGTTCGAGTCTGGCGGATGCATCTTTTCTCCCCCGAGTAATTTGGAAGTAGTTTCTTTTATAAGATTCAGGAGTTCCATGGAACCTTTTTTCCCTGACGATCCAGGAGGTCTCCCCTAAAGCCTAGGTGCCCCATCTGAGTTTTCCCTCCTGCCCTATTTCCTCGGCGTTGATGTTAGGAGCTGTGCGTTGAAATCGAGGAGATCTTTGTCGCTGTTTTTCCTTCCTCTCCCCACCTCAACCCGCCGCCTCAGCAACGAGTCCTTTTTCGACCTTCCGCCACTGTCTTTCTCTGAGTGAGGCCAAGGGCCGCGCTCCGACGATGGGTTCCCCTCCAGAGTATCCCTTTTTTCCTCCTGTTTTTTTTTCTCTTGTAGATCTAGCGCCCCTCTCACTTCTCTTTCAGACGGACCGAGGCTTGGTCCCCCCTCCCCGAAGGAAGGGATCGTAAGTAGACTTTTAGTCTGGAGGGAATTTTTCGTCTGATCTCTCTTTTTCCGGTCGTCCACCTCTCTGACGCTCAATAAGTCTCCGCCTCCTTAAGCAGGTTATTCTTCTCCCGTCGTGTTGCACCATTCATTTCCCCCTCTTCTTACGTCGCCTTGATCGTCTTTTCCCCCCCCAGGTTGCTGGAGTGAACATTACGACACGTCGCTAAACATACGTCCCTCGTCATGACCGCCTCCTAGATGCTCCGCCCCCCTTCTCTCCCTTTTTTGATTCCGAATCACGATTACCCCCGATATTCCTACATACTGGTGATGGCATCGAGAGTCATGAATTATCCAGAATCTTCTTCGCTCAGTTTGATTTCCCCCTATCTTTCCCAAATCTCCTTTCCTTTGGTCCCCCTAGGCTTTTTCTTCCCTTTTCAACTTCGTTGCGGGACGGGCCCCCGTGAGGAACCGGACTTCTTGAAGCTTGTGCGCCAGTTTCCTGGACGTGTTTCGATTTTTTTACCAGCATTCGGCTCGGCCTTTTCCCCAACGATGCTCTTTTCTTCCCTTTTTCCTATTCGGAGCCAAGTACGGTCATGGAGCTTCCCCATATGCCACCTCCCATGTTTCGCTTTATAACCACGTTTTTTCTCCCCCCGTCGGTCGACGACTATCTTTCCCTAAGAACTTCCCCCCCCCAGACCAACCCTAATAGGGGTTCACGTTGGTGCAAAACCCAGATAATTCATTATTTCTTCCAAATCTTTCCCTGCGGACTCCCTGTATCATCCTCCACAACTCTCCCCTTCGCTTTGTCCCCTTTTCTCTTCTTTGTAATTTGATTGACCAGTTACGTTTTTCGTTCTCTTCCGGATGCCCCTTTTGCGTCCGACGCCCGTCCCTTGTCGATTCGTGCATGCACCCACCCCCCCATGAAGGATTGGACACAGTAAATGGTAAGTTAACCCCCCCCCTCTGCCACCATTTTACTTTGAATTTTTTCTCCTTCGCGCGCCCCCCCACTTTCCTCTTTCCCCTCCTCACCAACGGTTACAGAACATCCACTTCGCCAGTGTTTCCCCCCAACCCTCTCCCCCTTTATCACCTCTCCTTCGCCTAGTAAGACGCCCCCCTCTTACCCCCCCCCCCCCCACCCCCCCATTCATAGTCCGCTCCCGAAACTGCGGGCTCGTCCTTGCGTAGCATAAACTCCACGTCCCCCCGCATCGCCTGTCTGGGAGCTCCCTCTACGCTCTCCGAGTTCTTGCAGAGCCGCCCCCACCGTAAGAAGGTGGTTGGCTGATATTCGGAGAATTTTGCTTTTCCTATCTCAAGGCAGAAGTTTTTCTCCTTTCGTTCCTTAGTTTCCCTCATCCTCCCCCCTGAGTTTTTCTCTCCTGCGGAGGAATGGTGGAGTGCTCAATTTACTCCCTTCGCAGATGTTTCCCTCGTTGCTCTCCTCCACCGGTGAGATGTCCCCCCTCTTCCCCTTTGCTATGGTTTTATTTTTCCCTTTTTTTTGTTTTCGGTTAAATCGAGAGGGAAACTCCTTCCCCCCCCAAGTTCCTTACTCCCTTTGATCGCACTGATCTCCCAACCCCTCCTTTGCCCTCCTTGCGAAGGCGACCTTCGGCATTCGTCTGACCCGTTCCTTACTGCTTAATCTATTGCGCATCCGTTCTCGACCCTGGATTCTTCTCAATACAAATCCGCTCAATATTCGCCTTCTTTCCCCTTTCGGTCTAGCCTTTCTCTTTTTTTCTCCCTACTTTTTTGATGTCTCTTCCAGATTATTTCCCCTGGCAGGAATTTCGCGCTCATACGCTTTCTTCCGAGTTGAGACTCGAATCTTAGCGCTTGACCCCCGGCGATCGATTTGCAAGTACGCCGCGAGGCTGGCGCTGCTCACCTGATTGACAACACCCTTGGGCGAGGGTACTTTTCTTCCCAAGGCTACGATAAGTGATGTCTGCAGGGCCTTTCTTTCCCTTCACGTTCTCGATTGGAAACCCCTGTTCGCCCTGGTTAACCCTCCACCAAATCGCCCATCAAATTCTCGTCGGCCCTTCGTGTTTTGTAGCGCCCTCCTCCCCCTCTTTTCACAGGCGTGTTAAATATGGAGTTTCCCTGAACCTCTTATCAGTCTAGCTTTCGGCCTTTGCTGTGCGACCCCTCTCCTCCTCCCCCCCTCGCCGCGGCCTTTGAACGAACACTTGTGCATTTTTCCTCTTTTCAAGACTTTTTTTTCCGGATCTACAAACTTTTCTCCTGATCTTTTTTGTTCGTTCTGGGTTCTAGGTCGACGCTCGAATGTCTTTCCCTTCTCTTTGTAAGTGTCACTTTTTTCCCTATGTAAATCGAGTTCCCTTCCTTTTTCCCGTGCACCTCCGTCTGCGTGAAGAAGGGGCGTTGACTGACGCGTCCTTCTCCTTTCACGGGGGCCAAATCTTGTTCTTAGGCTTGTGTTCTTTCTGTTCACGACATGGCGCGGGCACTCCTCTTTTGTTTTGGAGAGAGTTAGAACCCTTCTTTCCAATTGATTGACCAGGGACTGTTGGTTTTATAGCTTGTGTGCAAGATTCGAGATTGCCTTCGAGACCCCTCCCGGGTTCTTCAACCCCGTTCATATTCCGCGGATAGAAGTGACCTGCCGCTGTCCAACCACGTTCATCCAAGTCCCTCCCTATTTTTCCCCCCAACTGCACACTTTCCCTTTTCCCCTTTGAGGTTCCTCCCGACCCGACTTGTCCCTTCCTGCTTTCGTTCTCGGCTACGTGAGTGTGGCTGTTTTACACGGACGATTTTTTTTTTTTTCATTCTTCCGTCCCCTTTCCAATTTGTTCGCGACGTTTTTAATGAAAAGAGCCTTGTCCGGGTCGGCGTGTCCCCTCACGGGTGTTTGCGACACTTTGATCCTAGACTAGCACTTGCTGGTTTCTTAGAGAGCCTTCCCCCATTTTCCCCATTTCGAAGTCTTGGCCCCGCTCCCCCCAAGACTTTCCTGCAGACGTCGGCTTCCCGCCGGGTTCCCCTTTCTTTTCCTCCCAACTCCCCGTTCCCTTCCGTCCTCGACCAAATGCCCGATAAGATTTCCCCTTCCTTCTCCCGTTCGTGTTGCGTTCTACTTCTGTGGCACCCACGCTTTGCGCGACATAACACCCTGGCTTGTTAAACCCATAAGATAGGTTTATTCGGTGATATAATTTCTGGCTTCGTTGTTTTCTCATCTCGTTGGCCGGCCGTCCCCTTCGCATGCTTATGTTTGCGTTTCGCGTCTTTGATCGACAGTTCCTAAGGAAAACTTGTGCCAGTACGACTTCTGTTCGCCGTCTCCGCGAGTTTCTCTCTGATGGTTCCCGACAATCCCCTCTTGTCCGACTACGTTTTCGGATTTTACGTTCGTCTCCGCCGGCTGCAAGCTAGAAAATTTTCTAACCTTCTTTCCTCCGCGTCTCCTTTTCCGTTTAACTCTCCGCCTCCTCCACCGCTTCCTCGCGAATTATATCTCTCCGGCTCCGTTTTTATGAGGTCTTTTAATTCTTTTCTCGATAAGGGGGAACGATCTATCTATTTTCAATAACTATACTTTTTTATCTAGACTCTCCGATTTGATCGTCCTGTTTGAATCGGCCTGGCCTTGGCCCCTCTTCCTTACGGATACTTTGGAGTGATTTTTTTTGCCTGATCTGTTAGTGACTCATGTTTTTTCTCTGCTGCTTCTTTTTAATTTCGACCCCGATCTTCTTTTTCAGCGGCGGTTGACTTCGTTCCCTCGGATTTTTACTCTTTCTGGGGCACACATCATGATAATTTAGTTCGCCCCCCCTTTTCTCCCGTCTTGTTGCACCGGGGGGCTTTTTCGCCCCTGCCTCTGCCGCTGGCGACCGCCCTCCTGCCAGCTAATCCCGCCGTAGTCTCCGGCTCCGCCCTTTTAAATCTTAGCTGCAACCTATGCATTTATCTTTTTTTTATTGCGATGTTTGCGTCCCCCGCGTTTTTGCCCCCCCATTTCACCCCACTGCTTCCCTCTCGTACTAACCTTTCAACTCCGGCTTCTCTTCTTCCTTTGGTCGGTGTGTTTCTCTGGGCGGGTAGGTGTGTATTAGATATTAGGGTTTTGTGTCTTCTTCTTTTCCCTAGTTCTTAACCCCTTCGGGCCTCTCGTCTCCCCGTGACTTGTTGCTTTGTCCCGTAGGAGGGTTTCTGATCAAAGGTCTTCTTCATCTCACCCAGCGTTTGAATTTTCTCCTCATGCTTTGAGGAGACGATAAGGACTGGGTGACTGCCTTTTGCCCAGCTCCAGCCCACTTTTCCCCGTTCATCCCACCACGATTACCAGAGGTCAGACTAACCTGATTAGAGCCCCAGCTCTGACCGTTGTCGCCTATTATCTAGGACAGCATTCCGACCCCATTTTCCGCCGTGGACTCCTTATCATCAACAATAGGAACACAAGATTTTCTTGCTTGTGCTGGTGTATGTAATTGCTGTCCTTGTACCGAGTTTTCCGCGATCTTTCTATTAGGGAGATAGCTTTCCCCCTGTGGTTGCCCCCTCTCCTGTTTTTGACTCCGATCTGAGCTTGACTCTGGACCCCGTCGACCTGTTCCTTCCCCCAACAGTTTTCCTTTTGGTATAAGGGTCTGAATGAGAGAGTACCCCCCTCGGAGATAATGCGCAGAAGTGTAGGTTAAGACCCCTCCCACGCACTCCAGTCCCATTCCCCTTTGCCCCCCCGGGGCCATTCTACTTCCTCATCTTAGCGCCGTCTCATTCATCGGTGATGTGTCATAAATGTTAAAGGCTTTGTTCCTTTTTTATCCTCCCACATTGCAACTTCCATTTTTTTTTCCCCCCCCCCCCCCCCCCCCTTTTTTCCCCCTCGTACTTTTTTTCTTTTTACCGAGCATTGTGACGGTTCTTGGACTGACAGCACCTCTCGCGTTCTCAGTTTTTCTCTTTGCGATCTTCCTCTGACTCGCTCTTGGCTGCTGCTACCCCCCATGCGCAGGTGTTCGAACTAGATTTGCGTCTGTTGTCAAGTCTCCTCCATCTCTTGGCTCGCTCCGTGGCTTTTTTCCCTTTGGCCTCAGCTCCAGATTTCCAACGAGTGCGCAGAGGTTAAAATTGAGGACGCCCCGGTTGCTTTAGTAACTTTTCTTCTCTGGTGTCAGTTTCTCACTTCGGCACGTTTTTTCCCCTCGAGTTATTTTCAGAAGCCCCCCCGCCGGTGGCCGCTTTGACCCAAATGTGTGAGCATTGTCACTGAAATCTCGGCTTGTACCTTGCGGTGCTCTCCTCCATTCCTTGCACTTTTTCGCGGTCTTCCTTTCCCTAACCCGCTCTAAATGCGACCCTCCTTTTTCTTCTTGCGGTTCCTCGCCCCCTTTCCTCCTCTTTTACTATTGTTTGGTTGAGAGAGAAAAACACCAAGGTCGGGCCCTGCCTTTTCTCTTCCTACTTCTTTGCTGCAGACCTTTCGAACGGAGTTGCAGATCCCCGAGATTGAAATTCGGCTTATTCAAGTAAGACTTCCGCCTGCGCAAGGGCACCCTCTGGTCTTGCTTTCTTCCTTGTGCAATTTTTTTTTTTTGCTTGATTGCGGCCCTTCCGGTTTGGCGTCGCCACGGTCCACGCTCCCCTTTTCCCTCAAAACGTGAGGTCGTGAAACCACCCCCTCTCAAAATTTTTCACAGCTTGGCTCGAGCACGCGGCTCACGGCTTATTTGGGAAACCCCCCCTTGGCTTTTCCCCCCCCGAATTCTTCAGAGGAGCCGTTTTTTGTATGTGCGACGTCGCAGAATAAGAGTTCTACGGGCTTCTCCCCTGCTTGTTTCCTTCCCCTGAGCTTCGTCCCGGAGGATCCGTCCTGCATAACCCTTCTTGCGCGATTTGCTGACTCTGTCAAAGAACAGTCTTTGCTTCCGTAGTCGTTGCACTCAAGTTTAGCTCTATTTTTACGTTTGCCCCTTTTGCGCGACGCCCCCCCCCTCTTCCGCCCATTGGACCGGCGTCCACGACTCCCCCTCTGCCTGATGACTTCTTGGGGTCTCTGCCGTGCGAATGTGAGAAATTTCAATATTTGACGAGTACTTGTTATTTTTTCTGTAACCGACACTGTCTGTCGGCTTTCTTTCCACGCGGTTGGGGCGCGGATCTTCCCTTAATCACCACAGGAGATGCCCGGTGGGTTTTTCAGGTATACTTGAGAAGTCTGAACTCAGTGAATCAGTATCTCAAGTCGGGCGTCGGCCCCACGGCATCTATCCCGGTCTTGATGACTGAACTCTCCTTCAACATTCCCTCATCCATTAACACCTCCTATCAACAGCCCTCCCCGCGTATTTTCAATTGTGGGCTTCGATTTTTTTCCTTCTTTCCGTACATTCTTTCTCGATATCGGATATGGTGTGTAAAGCCTGTTGGCGATTCTCTCTTTTCGATCCTTCCTTAGACCTTTTTCCGCGAACTTTTTTGTTTGCCAGAGAGTTGGTTCGAATGTTCCCCTCCGGCGGCATTCTTTTAACCCGGTAATTAGCTGATACATTAGCGGAACTTGTTAGAGATACCTGGTGCTATTAGAGCCCGAATTCCTTTTATTGCCCCACCCTAGGCCGTAGTACTCTGGCAAACAAGCCCTCCAGCAGCCTTGCCTGCGGATGCTCGCTGTTCCGTCCTAAGACTCAGTTGTCCCCCACCTTTTCGACTCTCCCCCAATTTCCCCTTATTTAATACCTTTGTTCGCCTTCTAATTCTGCGCTGTACTGTCTGATGCTCATCGTCCCCATAGCAATCACCAGTACGTTAGGTATACTTGCCCCGGATCATGGTCGCTCCGCTTCGGATCCCTGCTTCCGGCTGCTTCGCTGGACTCTTGGTGTAGAAGTCTTTTCATTCCCGAAATCTTCCAATTGGCAAGCGGATTTTTACCGACTTTTATTGATCCATCCTCTGTTGCCCCTCTCCCCCCTCTCCGAAATCCTTCTTTTCTTAGAGGAAGGGGTCTCGCCGGATTACCTGCGGGTTTCGTTGTCGCCTCGATCTCTCTATCCCTCTCACCCCTCCACTTCCCTCTCTCCATCAACCTCGCTCCTTTGGGGTTGGGTCCTCACCCTGCTTGACGCCCCGTTCCCTGGAGGATTTATCTGCGTGCTTTTTTTTCCTGAGCGGGGGCCGCGACCC
>Ga0179593_1675285_pt1 | contig 12762 bp, 9 predicted proteins | sample CZODoug2_1_08_16_FD_185931 | JGI IMG/M metagenome (GOLD analysis project Ga0179593, IMG submission 185931) | Vadose zone soil fungal communities from Angelo Coast Range Reserve, California, USA - CZODoug2_1_08_16fungal (PacBio error correction) | ecosystem: Environmental > Terrestrial > Soil >... | reverse complement strand
GATAACTCGATTTCCTCTATCGTCTTTTGCCCTTATCGTGCAAACGATATTTGATCGGTTCCGGTTATCCCCCATTAGAGCTCTCCGAGTTTTCCCCTGAACTGACACGCCTTCACCCCACACTCTTTTGAAAACTTTGCCTTTCCTTCATTCAGCCCCCGCTCCCTATCCGAGAAGTTCCCCTGAAAAATCCGTCCCCCCGTCCCCCTGGTTCCCCGGGCAAACTCATCCCTTTCTTTTCCCTCTCACCCCCGATTTGATTCAGTGCACAGATTATGACCGCATTTAGAATGGCGGCAGGGGCGGCCCACTTTGGACCCGGCGACATCCCGTCCATAGGATTAAAATTAGTGATTCATCGCGGAACGTCCAACTTACGCTTCCACGGGCCCCATGAACCCTCAATCTTTGCAACCAAGAGCCACACGTGGCACAAAGCGGATCCCGGGGAACCCCGAGAAAGCTACCGGACCCGTGCCCGCCTTGGACACTAGGGTGCTTCTTTGTATTAATATTTCCCTCCAAGTATTTTACCCAATTCTTACTTAAGTTCGAAAACTAAGGCCCTTCCCTCTTCACCCTCCCTTAGACTTTATAAATCAGACCTTCCCGGGAGATTTTCGCTCTCACCCAGTCACATTTTTTAAAGTGCCTTTTTTTAAGTCTCGATTAAAACCGTTGAAGGAATTTACAAGCTCCCCTTAATGGTGCCTCCGTAAACATTGGGGCCCCTCGAGGCTTGGTGACTTTGCCTTGCAGTTTTTTCCTTTTCTCGGCCGGTTCGGGAGGGTTGTTTTGAATCTCGCCGCCTCAACATTGAAGGGCTTTTTTGCTTTATTGATTTGCGTTAACGCCCCAAAGCCCTGGTCTCCTGTGCGTCTCTCAATTCCCCTCTCACAACCCCTCCCCATCTCCGGTCCGGTGCTTTTCACCACTCAGGTGCGCCTACCTCCCGGGAGCGGCGTCATTTCGCTCGATTTTTAGTTTAAACCATGGCTGCTTATTGTCATTACCCCCCCTGTGATCCACCCCCAGCTACGCCTCCCTCACGACCCTAATCTGGAATTCCTGAGGATAAATTTTCTGTCAAGCGAAAAAACGGCCAACGTGTTTCTTCCCCTCTGATTTTAGGGTGCTTATTTTTCATTATTAGGCTCTTCGGATTTTCCCAGCGTTTCAAAAATTTCCCTTCCAATAATCTCACTGGGGTCCCTTTGTTTCTCTTTTTCATGAAACATATTTCCCCAAGGTTTTTTAATTCGGTTAAGATTCTCCATACTCTCATCTATGCAATGTTCCGTCTAAAAATTTTTACACATTCCTCCCCGCATAAACAATTCAGATCCCCCCATCTACCCCCCTTTCGTGTTGTAAGGGTACCCCCTAGGGCCCCCCCTTCGACCCCAACCTTGGAACGTTGGGCAAAGTCAACTTCGTTTTGCTTAACCCCCCCCCAAAGTGCCTCTCGGGAAATTTCCCTTTTATTCGAATCACGTCGGGGGTGTCCTCTTAACCTTAGACAGCCCATGTCCCCCCCCTTCTGTTTAAATTAAAATCTGGTCAAGTCTTCCACCCTATATCTTCTTAGAATAAATGGTGACACCCCTCCTTCTCGGAAAAACCAGTTAACACACTCCCCGAAACCCCAATGAGTCCCCGTCCACCTTTCTCCTATGATAAGACCGGATTCCCGAGTAAAATTTCCCATGTCCCCTTGGTTCATCCCTTTCAAATCCTGCAAGTTTGTAAATAGCTTCCTTTCACTTCTTTTGGCTGTCCCCTTCTTACCTTTGATTTCGTGAACCGATGTTGGCTAAGGTAGGTCTTAAACCTCCTAAAGCTTTATGCTCTCGTTTCTTCCCGGCTTAGGTTTTTTCCCCTCCTCTTCTTTTTCCACTCCGTTGGTTGAGACTCTTCCTCAGAGCCAAAACAGTTTCTTTTCTTCCAGACACCGGGCTCTTCGCTTTTCCAAATACTCCCCGTCTCCCACCCCTTTGTCGATTTGGCTAGCGGGGGTGACCCGTGTCAAGCAAACCACTTTGTTTCAGCTTCTTTCTCCCAGCCTTGATATTGAGGGAGCAGGCCTTACTGAAAAACCCTGGTTCTGTGACTGTCGCCATTAAATGATTTCTTCCCGTCGCCTTGGACTGTGGCCTTGGTGTCGTTTTTCTCTTTTCCCTTTTTGGAGAGTTCTGACTACGCTACCCTTGGCATAAGACCACTCGTGTTCTTCCTTCCTACGATGGCACCGACCCGACTTTAATTCTGCACCCTCCGGCCGCACAGTGGCATCGCCCCGCCCCGTCTTTCTGTCGATTGACTCCCATTTCGCCTGGCCCTTGGAACTGTACTGCCGCCCCCCAATTCGACCTTACCTCTTTCTTTTCCTTGGCAACCACAGGCCCTGCCGTGGCTCTTGGACCCACCCGCACCTAGCTGGGGATTCCATGTGCTCTTCTTTTATAGTTTTGTTGGCGGCTTTTGCAGTTTGCGGAAACCCCTGTTTCCCTTTATGGTGTTCTTGAGATGTCCAGGCCAGATGTACCGCACTCGGGCCCCCACCCCATTGCTGCAACCCGTCGCCTGATTAGATCACCTAAACTGGGAACGTCATCTGATGGCGATTTGTTTCAGCGCCTTTGCGTTAAACGCCGAGCCCCTATCCGTATATATTTTTGCCCACTAAATAGACGGTCCTTTTTCAAACATTTTGGTTTTTTATTGCGACCGTCCGTTGCCTTCTCTGGCCAGCTAGTCTTCTCCGCCTCCTTACCTTAGGGGATGGCCCAAGGCGTTGTGTCGTGGCCCCACCAGATTGCTTCCCGCGCCATTCGATTCGTACCTGGCCTCTTGTTATGCCTTCTCCTTTTAGTCCAGCCCCCCCAGCGCCGTCCTTCCCGTTTTTCCTTAACCCCAGTAAATCGGCCTTTTTTTTTGTTGCCCGATCAACTATTCAAGTGGTCGCTTAAGACCAGGACCGAACCCAGGTTCGGTCCCCAGAACGCATCCCCGCTGGAGCAGATAGTAACAAATGAAAGGTGTAAACTCTCAACCCGGCGGGGAGGGGAAGCTTGCGATGGGTCCCATGCATCGGGAACGCTGAGGAGTATTCCCTATTGACCGCGGAGGGCACAAAAGGTTGGGCTTCCGTATCCTCTTAAGCAGGTTACCTGGAGCGGCTTTTGAAGCTCTAGGCGCTGTTCTTGCCGAGACTTTAGGAATCTAAGCGACTGACCCTCCCGAAGAGCTTTCTACACTACGGCGTGACCCCACATTTAACCCCACAATTTCAAGGGGACTTTTTTTGCCCCTTAAATCGAGTCTCCCCCCGGTGTCGTCAAACATTTCCCCCCCCCTCCCTAGTGTCATTGGTGGATGGCTGGTGAGTACTCTTGTCGTTGTCCTTGAACATGCAATCGTTCGCTCCCGCGATTTAGCTCCTACCGCTGGTTCCTAGCCTAAGGTAACACTGTGTTTTTTGATCAAGGGGGGGTGCAGGACGGCCTCTCGGGGCGGCATCAGTCGGCCACTGGACCCATCCGGGGTTGACCCATTGGAGTTATAGGGGTATTCATGACCGGGGGACAATTTCCCCTTCTTTTGAAAGGGCATCTCTATAGGGGGTTTTCTTTGCCCTTTTCTTTAATTCCGGTCTTGATGACCCGTTCAGTGTACAGAGCGGACCACCCCCACCCCATTCCCCGAATGGCTCAGGAGGACATGCGTTTAATGAACCTAGCTTAGCTCTTTGGCCTCTGAATGCCGTATGACGGAAGAGGTCTTCATTGCCTCGTGCCCCCGTGTAACCTCCTAGTTCCGGTTCAGAAGAGTTTTTTCTTCCCCACCCGACTCTTTGCTCCGATTTTTCCTTTTCTGGTGTTGGATGACAAGTTTGACGACTCGTCCATTGCGTTAAGGAAGAATCAGAGGAGGTTCGAGAGATTTTTTCCTAAGATTTCTGGAGCTTTGTCCTTGAGGGTGAGGTGACTGCCCCCCGTGTCCCGACTTTAACCCTGGCCCCCTAAGAACCACCGGCTTCATGTTTTCGTTTAGGAGTATTTTTTATTTTTATGTTCTTGATTACTGTCGTGCCAACCTTTTTTCTATGACTTGCTGAACGTATGGACGAAAGCCCGTCCTCATTTGTCTTCAATCATTTTTTGTGGACACAACCACTTAAGAATTACAATATTTTAACCCCCTCTAGTCAGCGCTTTTCCGCTCAAGCATAGTGAAGTTCGGGGATTCTAACAATGAGCGCTGAGCGTTCCCCCCCCCCCTTTTCGTGCCTCTTGAGGTTCAGGGACATCCGTCTTGCCGTGTGCAATCCCAATGCGCGGTTCCCTCAGTAATTGACCCCCTTTTCCCTTGTACGAGCGAGCAGAGTTGCATGTACCGTCCCCAAAGGTTTCCGAACAAGACGGTATCGATGTCTTTTCTTTCTGTCCGACCGCGATTCCCCCCCTTAGGGGGAGCAATAGGGCCCACTGTCCGGGCTGTTGCGTTCTTTCCGGGATTGCCCAGCCTTTCAACCACGGCTTTTTAAACATCAAGACCATTTCTATAAAGGATGTCGACGGGAAGATTAGGATGAAGGATGGCTTACACGCCTGGAGCTAGGCCTTCCACGTGCCCGGGTTTCCCCTCCAACTGTTTGGCCGGCGTCCTTCACCTTGAAAATTGCCTTTTCAGCGCTGCTGAGAGGGCTTATTTCCGCCACCAGAAAGGAGTTTTAAGAAATGAAACGAATGAAAGAGCGGTGCGGACGCCTTTTCCGATGTGATATGTAGGTATTTCTCCGGAGACCTCTTCTGACCATTTTTTACGATCAATGTTTCCGGACCCAGCTGGAGCGGCTCAATCCTGTTTAATGTCCGGGTTCGGTTACCCCCCCATTTTCTCTACCATAATAAACCTGTTGTTTGGAGAGTAAGATCTGAAATAGCATCCAGAGACCATGTCCTTTCAAACTCATCTCCGCTGTACTTTCCACTGCCGCCGATTCTCCATGGACGACCCTGGATAAATTAATCTTCACATTTCGTCTTCGCCACTTATTGACTTCTGGTGGAATTTCGTGATGTGTTTCCTAGTCTAGCCAGTGTTTCTCAGCGCGTTGTTTTGAAATACAGGGAGCAAAAATGACCCCCCCCCCCAGTTCTGTTACCCCACTAGCCCAGTCGGCCTCTTCCAGTCTTTACATTCCCCAATGAAATTAGGTTGCACGTAGCGCTTTTTTTCCCCGGAAATTGCGCATTCGTGAGACCCAATACAGTGTTTTCGGTTCTTCTTTCCAATCGATTCAGGAGAATGAAACCAATTCCCTCCTTGTTTACTTCTGATCCCACTGACATTCCCCTCTCCAGATTCTCCCCGTCAGGCATCTGGCTTCGGTGTTATCGCGTTTGAACAGATCCGTTGCGAGCTTCCCCCCTTCTTGTCTTTTTTTTGAGTAAGCTTCCACATACAGCCTTCTTCCCAGCTCACCTTTAGTCTAGTCCCTTCAGATCCATGAGGCATAAGCTCCCCCCCCATTTCCCCCCCCCTCAAGAGAGTGCCGTAGTGTGAGCTTTTCTTTAAATTCGGATTTCGGACACATCGCTTTTACGGCTTCATGCTTGTTTGTGAAAGTCCCACCCCGGTTGAAGCAGCTTGGAACTTCCCCGCTTGTACCAGCAGGAAGTACCGACTTGGTCCGCAACCTTGCACGCCTTTGTGACGCGGCCCCTGATTCCCCTAGCTGGCCCAAGTATTTCGAACAACCACCGTGTTTTTCCTCCGTGTGCAGCGATGGTATTATCCCGGACTCCCTGCCCGGCCCAGCACGCTTCATTCCGACATTCGGCGCCCCCTCTCGTTCGGCTGCCCTCCCCCCTTTCCCGTTCTTTCGCAATGGCATCCCCACCTTTCCGCTTTTCGTCGGAAGTCAAGCTCACTGTGCTTCGCGTTCTTTTAATTCCCCATCGGCCCGTCGCCTTGAGTGTCGTAGCCCTTTTTTTCCCCTCAAGACCCCCCCTTTCTTGTCCAGTCTTACTTCCCTTTCTTTGTTCCTGACCCCGCCCTCTTTTCTATGTTTCTGGATAACACAATTTGAGCCACTTTCAGAATTTTCGGGCCTTCTAGTGACACGCTCGCCGCCCAAGTAATTTTTTCTTCCCACGACGCAATCCGCAAGCTCCCAGCGTTTCTTTTTCTAGTCCCTTCCGAAGAACTACTCTCCCATTTCCAACGCATCCCTCGGTCAGCTTACCCCCATGTCTTGATCTGTGTTACTGAAACCTCACTTTCTCCTCCCCTGCAGAATTCCTGCGTCCGGTGAACCCCCGTTCCCCAACTTGACTTTTTGACCCCTATTTTTTCGACCCCAGGGTCTTTCGCAAAGCGTTCCGGGCGCCGGCACCTGTCGTTTTAACCCCCTACTCTTTCCCCCGGCGCCCACTTTTTCCCCAACGCCTGACTAAGGCGCACCTCTTTTTTCGGTGCGCCGTCCCGGTTCTTTAATGATTTTGTTCCATGTTTTCTTTCCGACCCCCCCTCATATCGGTCAATTCCTGCCGTCCATAGTACACGCAATTCTCTTAGCGCCGTTGACTCTCCCTTCGACCGGATACCCCTTGACTCGTCCTTGGTTTCCAGTAGGTAATCAACAGCTCGAAGCCGAAATTTTCCGTGCACGACATGTCCGACTTTTGAATCGTGATTCTCCTTCCCCCGAGGCCTTTTGAATTCGTCCATCAGTTCATTTGGTAACCGCGGGGTGTACATTGTACTCCTTTGCCTGGTTGGGGTCTGCGTCAGCTTCCGTCGCGGTTTAAGGGTATGTCGACTTTCGCACTTTATTCGGTACGGTCTCGTTCAAGTTCAAAAAAAATTGCTTTTTTTTTAGAACTTTATGCGTTTTTCAAACTCACATTTCCCTGCAAATTTTTCACTCACCCTTCTTTGTTTCCGTCCCTTACTTTTTGTTGGGCGCGTTTTTCCGCTCGATTTTTTTCGCTACCTCCGGGTGCATTGTTTTTTTTTCCAAACTCCTTCCCCCCTGGAGTCTGTCCCCTTCTGGCCTCACACTCCTTCTGGAACGATTACTTCCCCATTACAGGATTAACTGGACCCCCCCCTGTCGGTGCCGTTTCTCCGATTATATTTGCGTGTCTTTACGGAAGCGGCTTCAGGCGCTGAACCCCCCCCCCCCCAAATTTCATCCTTTTAGTTCTCTACAGCTCCATACGGGCTCACTTGTTTTTCTTCTCTGTTTAGGACTCTCCTAATCTTCCCCCGCGCCAGCTTTTTCCGCCCAACCCCCCGTTTTGGCCCAGATTTCTAGATCCATAATTCCTCCACCATACTTTTTTTTTTCAGGGTTCCCAAGTTTAGCCACCACTGGGGCCCATGTTCTGAGCAAGCCTTCTTTTCGGACGTCGTGTCGCAATTCCCGTTCCTTCCAAATTTGCCGATTGGTTTCACTCTTCAGTTCTGGGTTCGGGCAGCTGCCATGCCTACGGGCCGCCACAGGACCTGGGCCCCCCGTCGTATCGGATCATCGTCTTGTTTCCAGTTTCGCCTCCCCTAAGATCTGATATATCAATTTCGCATCCCCTTCCCAGCCCAATGAACCGAAACAAAATGCCTCCCCGTGCCATAGCCGCTGCTAAGTCTTCCCATTCCTCTTTTTTCCCCAGTCACCCTACATTTGTCCCCCCTTTCTAATGAATTCCCATCGCTTCCACGGGGGCTCCCCTGCTCTTCCACACATGGCTTGTTTCCCCCTGCTTTCCCCTGTCTGATCTAAATGCCACACCAGACCCCCCGAGTTGGTCCCCCGTTCCGTTCCGAAACAGTACTTTTGAAAGTCCTAGCCTCCCTCCTTTTGTCCGAGGGCTTTTATTCTATCGTTGGTGTTGTTTGCGTTAGAGATAACTCAGGGGGCCCCCCCCCTTTTTAAGTGAAAACGGGAGTTCTCCAAAATATATCGGCTTACCCCCACTTTCTTTTAGTGATCGCTTCTTTACCTTTCCCTTGACACTCAACCATTCTTTTTTAAGATCGGCTGTTCGCTTTGGCGGGGAAGCGTCCCCCCGACACCTGGGGATGTCCTTTTCTCTAAGTACTGTTTTCCTCGCGAGTGTGTCCCTTGGTGCTCCCCTTGTTTGAACTGGGGTTGAGAGCCCCTTGATTTGATGCTCTTCCCTTTGCCCCTCGCGAAGAGTCCCGACTTGACGATGAATTCCTTAAACCGCTGGGGCATTCGGCGTAATTGGCACCGATCTGCCCGGTGATTTTCTTTTCCCGAGACGTTCCCGCATTTCATTTTGCGAATCCCCTCCGAACTTTACGTTTGAAGTCCCACCCTTCAAAGTAAATTTGCTTTACGTGGGGCCACTTGGCGTTCCACGAGTTGTGATTTTCTTTTAATTATCATGGTCTCTTTTCCTTGGGGGTGCGTGGAAGTCTGCTGCCCCGATGCCGATTTAGCTTTCAAGTCGGAGTTCAGTAAACGAATTCAAAAGTGAGCCCAGGATGCGAACTGCGCGAGAATACTTTTCCGATTTGACTTGAGATTTGGGACATCGCGTTCCCCCCTTTCCCCGAGAGCTCTCACTCTAGAAAGCAATTCCATTAGACCCCCCTTTCCGTTTGAACACTCACCATTTTGTTCTTGACATAACATTCTTTTTAGTCGATTCCCAGATTCGGGTTCCTGAAGGCCAGCATGGACGACTCTCCCCTTTTTCCAGTGTGAGCCCCCTATTTTTTCGCCCGGTACGAGCAACTGGCGAATTTTTCCCTTCGGTAATCTTATCTGCGTTAGGCTGTTTATTTTTCCCCCAGGAACTATTAAGGACTTTTTGAGTGGGATAACGTCTCCGCACATTCGGTTTTTTTCGTCCGTTCCCCAATTCCAGCCTAAAGTGCGCGATCTCGGACCAGACCTGCCCCCGTTAGCCGCGGCGGCCCTTTTCCCCCCTCTGCGGGACAGATTAGTCCCCGAAACGGTCCCCCCACTTGGGTACAACGGGTTGTCTTTCCTGACGACTGTGACAATCTCGGCCCGTCTTCCCCTATTCGTCGGAACTTGCAGCGTGAGCCTTAAATGTGCGGCTGTGACGTTTAAGCCGGGACCCAGTTTCCTTCTCATTTCTTGGGAGACTCGACCCTCGGACCCAGGAACGCTCTTTCGTAATCCCAGTCAGGACGTCAGTTTCTTACCGTCGCTGGTCCACGCGCCCCCACTGTCCCCCAGTCCACCTTCCATGGTTTCAGGCTCGCGAAGGATCTGGTGTTTTGTGTCTTCAGTTTCCCCCCCCTTGTGCGCTGGGGCGCCTCTGCGTTTTCCTTTGCCGACATCTCTCTTTCGCGATGAGACGGCCCCACCTGCGCCCTAGCAGTGATTTTCCTCCTTTTTTTTGTTCAACGGGGTTTTTTACTCCTAACGCCGCCTGCCCAATTCCGGTGCAGAAAGTTCCCTCATGGGACCCGTTAAGGGGATGCTTTCCCCTTTTTTATCAGGGATTTTAGTCCTTTTTTACCTTGTTTTTTTAGCCGCTGAGGGCGGTTTTTTCCGACCGGGCTGTGTAGAAACTTTTTCTTCCTTTTTCGTCTTCGTGATAAACGCGGTCTTTCACCCGTCTCGCGTTCGTGAAAATTTTTCTTGAACTCGATCCCCCGGAAGAATCCGAAGGAGATCACTAATCCCCCCAGGCGCATTTGTGGATCGGGAAGTTCTACTCACCAGCTCGATTGGCCACCCTGGTATGAGATTTCCCGAAGCGAATCACTTCCCCCCTCGTGAACGGATTATTTCTCGCGGGTGGTTTTTTTAACAAGGCTTGTGTTTTACTTTTAGAACGTCATTGACTGTCCCCTAGAAGTGCTTTCGCCCCGATTGTTGATTGTGGATTCGATTCGTAGTTGCAGTACTCCCTCCTCTCCTCTGTCCCACTTCGTTATACGGCGCGGAATCCCTCTGTTCTCAATTTTTCTAAGTTCTTGGGACCTCCCCCCCCCCTTTTTTTTGGAACCTGGCTTCCTGTTTTGAATTTGATGACCTTCTGTGAAGCCCCTTCAGTTTGATTGCTTCGTTCGCATGCGGTTGATTACATCAAGGCGCCTGACTCATCAAACTTCAAGGACCCAGCCTATTTTTTGAAGAGAATTCTGCCCCCTCCCCCTGCCGATTTTTGTTACGAAAAACCTGCTGCTTTGCTTGGCCGATTCCTTTGCCTTAGGGACGTTTTTTGTCCATCACGGCGCTTGTTTCAGCGTATTCCGAATCCCGATTGCCTGGAGACCGTTCCTGCTCTGTTTTTCTCTGATGAAGATGTACGTTTCTTTCCATGCGGCCCGGGTTCTTCCCCTCGGGTCAAACTGCAGACGGACTTGTGGGCGCAGGAGTGTTTGTCCTTACTTTTCCCAGCGAACACCGGGCAACTTTTCTTATCGCTCCCTTTTCCCTTTCTTTGTTTTTTCATTATCACCCTTCTAGCCTCCCTCTCGCTGGGCGCTTTTTTACTGCGCGCCTATCTATGACGAGACGTGCTTCTCCGTATCCTGTCCCCCGACCAGGTGACAGGTAGACCTTCACCCCTCTTCCATTGTCTTTCGTTTTGTATCTGAGATATTCCACTCTTTGTACAAGTTTTTGACGCACTGTTCTGTTGTCTCACGCCCAGTTCACCGCTCCGAAGACAACCACCTTGTGTGCCGCCCTCCTTCCTGGGGTGGATCCTTTTCTTTTCCTTACCCCCCGTTTTTCGCAAGACCAGACGAAAGTCTTTTAACTCCAATTCCCCCCCCGTGGAACCTCGGAACGGTACTCTTTTTCCATCCCCCGCTGCTACGCGCAGTTTTCCGTTCCTTATGATGTACAGTTGACTTGCTCTTAAATCGGCGCTTCTTTCCCCGGGCTGTTGGGTCGTACTTTTCTAGTTCCGTGGCTTTCTATTTCATTGACAGGTGGACCTTTCCTAATGCGTCTTGCGATGCAGCCTCTGCTATGACACATGTCTCCGCCTGTCCCGAGCCCTTCTCTTCCTATTTCTCGTTGAGCTAGACGTGTAGATTTCGGCCGAGTGATTGCTTGAGTCGAGAGTGCCATCATGTGATTTTTGACCAAACAGTACTGTCGGTGTCAGTTCCCCCCCCCCCCCCAATTTTTTTTTTCTTTATCGGGGGTCGGGTCCTCGAAACTGGATTTCACCGCTCTTTGCTCCTCCCAGGACGGGTTCAGAGATTTTCACTTTTTTCAGGTGCGGGGTTTTTTTTCCACAGCGCCTCTATGAATCCTCGTTCACCTTTTCATTCCCCAAAGTATAGAATTGTGGCGCCCCCCTTGTACCACCGTTCTCCATCAAGTTCAGTTTTGTGTTTTTTCTTTACGTCACATCCCAAGACCCCTTTGAGCCCAACCTTTCGCCCCCCTGATGCTGCATTTTGAAGAACTTCTTTCGGTAAGGTCCCGTGTTTTTTTCCCCCTAGTCAACGGTCTCCCCTTCCAATTCGGTTTTTTGTTTTTTCGTTCTCATTTCATTCAGCCCCCACCCCTACTTTTCTGGTTAACACTTTAGGAAGGGGCCACCTCAACCCTTTTTCAGCCCCAACCTCGACCCAGTCCTCTTTTTTCGGTTTCGGCCCCCCTAGTTCCCTGTTGCAGTGCTTTTTTTCGGTCTTTTTTCCCCGGCCGGGCGATGCACACTCGCCCCTTAACCCCTGGCCCCCTCCTCGGTTTTTTTTAATTCCCTTTCCCCTTTACAGGTGTTTTTCACCCGCACACCTCCTGCCGGCAAAGATGATCCCGTCTTCTGGGACCTTTTTCCCCCGCCCCATCCACTGGCGGTTGTTGACTTCCCACACCCTTCTCCCCCTTTTTTTTTTTTTTCCCTCACAGGCCTCCCTCTTTTTTTCTTGAGCTGGCAAGTGTACGGGAGAGCCCTAATTGTGGTCCCTTGTCTCGAGTCTTTTTTTCTCTCTTACCCGCATGTTCTGAAGAAGTCTACCGACCCTCTTGGGACTTTTTTTGCATCCTCTATATACCTCTTTCTGACTTGTTTTTTTCAAGATCCCCATTCTCTTTTCCCCCCCGATTTTCCACGTTTCCCCCGATTCCCGTCCAAGCCCCTTCCCCTCTTAGGGGCAGGCGCCAGGTTTCTGACGTCTCTACCCTAGGTTTACGATTCATGATTCTGAGGGTACACCGTATTTAGGGTCTTGTTTTTTTTTCCCCCTTAATCGTCCCCCTTTTTCCCCGGGTGCAAATGAGTCGTCTGAAGGGTACCTCCCCCTCCCCCCTTGAGTGAACCAGAGGTCTTTCCCTTCTGTTCTTGCTCACCACGCCAAAGTCTTTCTTTTCTTTTCGATCCCACTTCTATGCTCCTATTGCCAGAGTGTCGTTTCCCTCTCGGTCCTAGTTGTTGCGATGCAGCCTTATCTTCGGGCATAACCTTTTTTTTCTAAGAGGTTTCCCCGGAATTGGACCCTCAACTGTTGATTAATCCTAGACTGAACATTTTAACGACTTCTTCCAGGTGAGAGCGACAACGCTTCTATATTTTCTCCCTTCTTGGATTCTTTTCCTTCAAGCCGCCATCGCCGGCATTTCGAGCGTTCTTTCTGATTGTCAGTAGATTTTTTTTCCCTTCGCGCAGTTCAACCCACCCCTTGCCTCTCTCCGTTTGTAGCCATTGGCCATACTTCGACCGCCACCTTCGCGTTTTTTTTTTTTTTTTCTGACTGCGGACCCGCCGTTTTGGCCGACAGCTGTTCTGA
>Ga0179593_1658592_pt1 | contig 12762 bp, 17 predicted proteins | sample CZODoug2_1_08_16_FD_185931 | JGI IMG/M metagenome (GOLD analysis project Ga0179593, IMG submission 185931) | Vadose zone soil fungal communities from Angelo Coast Range Reserve, California, USA - CZODoug2_1_08_16fungal (PacBio error correction) | ecosystem: Environmental > Terrestrial > Soil >... | reverse complement strand
CCCCCTGCATTTTTCTTTGCTATTGAAGGGCACCGAGGAACCTTTAGTTGTGTTCCGGCGCTTGTTCCGGTCTTGGGCTGTCCCCAAACCAACCCACCAACCCCACACCCCCCCCCAAAACAAAAACCACCCAAAAAAAACAACAACCCCAAACCCCCACCCCCCCCCCCCCCACAAAAAAAACCACAAAAAAACCCACACAACCCCAAAACAAAACCCCCCCCCCCCCCCCAACCCCGTTTTTTTCCCTGCTTTGTGCCATCTCTTTTTTTTTTTTGTTTTTTTTTTTGTTTTTTTTTCATTTTTCGGTTCCGTTTTTTTCTGTCAGCTTCTTTAAGCAAGCCAGCTTCTGCCTGGCGCCCACGGCTCGACCCATCATCTTTTGATTGCCGATATTTTTTTTTTCTCCCCTCACCTTTTTTTCTACACCGCCGACGTCCCCGGCTTGTTGGTTTATTTCCGATATTTACGGCTGCGTTCAAATCCCCTTTCATAGGCAAAAATTGATTTGCTCTCTTTTTTTTTTTTACGTCATCTGGCACCCACTGTATTCCCGACGTACCCGTCAGCACCGCCGATTTTTTTTTTTGTTTTTTCTTGGCGTCTCCCCCGTCAAGCATATTTCAGTTTGTTTGGCGGCTTCGGCCTCGACTGTTCCTGTCTTTTCGGTCATCGGCTCGATTTTTTTTCCCCCCCCGTTTTCTGTTTCCTTTTCGGCCTCAAGCTAGAATGTTTTTGCCGGCCGCGAATTACGGTCGCCCTGGAACATTTGCCATCCTCCTCTTTTTCTTGGATTTTTTGATATCCCCTGATACCGAACCCGCTTTCGCCCCCTCGCCGTTTTCTCGAACTTTCCCCTGCCCCCCTCAGCTCTGCTTTTTTTTTAAGCCCTTTTTTTCTTTTTTTTTCCCCAAACGTTAACCCCCCAACTCCCTGACCCTATGGTGGTTGTCGTGAACAAACCTCCCCATTTCTCCCGAACTGCTTCTTTCCCTGGCGTCTCGGGCGGGCCAAAACCCTTACCGGCTCTCTTTTATTTAGATTTTGGGACTCTTAATGTGTCTACAATTCCCTGCTGGTTGTTTTCCCCCCGGAACGTGGGCCCTACCCCCCAACCCCCCTGTCCACTTTCTTTTTTTTTTTCGATGGATCTTTAGTCGCTTGGCACCCGCCACCCGCACCAATGCCGAGCTTTCTGTTTGCGCCACAAGGTGTGTCCCCCTCCTTTTTTCTTTTCACGGACGTTTACGTTACCGTTTTCCTCGAGCCGCGCCATTCCATCCGCTTACTTTTGCCGTAGGTTCAAGGGGGACAAGATTCGGGGCCTGTTTTCTTTAACGCCGACCAGTGTCGCTTCGTTTTCCCCCCATGTTTTTTGAGTGGTCTTACTCTCACCTCGCGTTTCCTGATTCCCCGCTTTTTTTTTTTCCTTTCCGCCCTTTTTGTGTCCTTTCGTTTCCTTCCACTTCTTCGTTTCGATCCAGACATTCCCCTTGCTCTGCCGAAAACCCCCATACGTCCACGTTTGTTTTTTTTCCCCTTGTTGACTTGGCCTGCACACCATTTGGAACGTTTAAACCCAGTCAGGCCCGGCGCTTATTTTTGCCGTTTGACTTTTCTAAGCCTTCACTTCCACGTCTTGTTTTTTTTTTAAGGGGCATCGTATTTGACGTCTTTACCTTTTTGCACCTGGATTTCCAGGCACCGTCATCTTTCGCCCATTTGGCTCCGAACACACCCCCCTCCCTTCTTTGTTTTTCAATTTCCCACCCCAGGTGCCCTCGATGCCCATTTTTCACCCTTTTCCTTTCGTCAAGCCCCCTTTCGTTTTTGCGATTGGTGGGTATCATCCTCCGCTGTTTTTCTCCAGCGAGTCGGTATTTTCGCTTCATTTTTCTCCGGCCGCGTCAGCCCCTTTCCCTTTTTTTTTTTTTTTTCAATTTTCCACGCTCATCGCCCCGCTGCTTCCGGCTCCCTTCCAATCCTTCCGCTTTTTTTTCCCTGACCTGTTTTGCTACGCCGTACTTTTCCGCGCCCGGTCTCGCGACTTCCGCTGACCCTCCCCCTTTTGCTGTCACCTTACTTTTTGGCTTCAATGAACGCGCTATTTTTTTGTGGTCTTGGCCAACGGGTTCTTTGTCCCACATTTTCGGTTTTCGACGGCTATCATCCCTGGGCATCAGCCCCGATGTTTTTTTGCACATGTTATTTACCTTTTCTTTCCTCTTTTCTCGAGTACACCCCAGTGCCTTCGCCCATTTGGTTCTGGTCGTGGACTGTTGGATCCCCCACCCGCCGTTTTCCTTTCTTCGTCGTTTCTGTACCCGTTTTTTTTTTTCCGACGCGACTCGGCGGTATGGGCTCCTTTTCCGGAGGACTTTTTTAGTATTTCTCTGCCGTTGCGCAGGCGGCAGGGTTCCCGCGGGCTTTTTTTTTTTTTTTACAGTCTTTTTTTCTCCGGCCGGGTACCCCTGGCTTGGTTTTCCCCTGTCTTCTCTTTTTTTGCGCCCTACGTTTTGGTCCATTGTGTGTTGTCCCTTAATCTCCGCCGGTGTTTCTTTCCAAGATTTTCTCAAACTTGCCTCTTGTACTCTTTCTTTTTCGCCCCCGAAGATTACAGCTCTTATCCGTCTAGTAGGGGCCGCCCGTGGGACCACGGTGACATTTTTTTCGACCTTTTCCTAGCTCCACATCTGGTTACCTTTCTGGAGGTCCCACTGCGTGACCCCGTGTCCCCATGCATAGCCGGATTCGGACCTTTTTCCAATTTTTCTGCTTTTTAGAGATTCTTTTCTTCCCCATCTTTTTCATGTGATCCCCTGTTTCGTGATGGTTTCCCCCTCTTTTATTTTTTCTTTTCGGTTTCTTGTTGCCGACTTTTGGTCTTGTCGGGGGGGGGGCCTTTTTGGGAGTCCTTTTTGTGGAGTTCGTCTCGTCTGATTACTCCGTCCTTTCTTTTCCCGTTCGGTGGAACCCTCATCCAAACTCATCTTTGTTAATGACTTTTATGTTTTCTGGCTTGTCCTTTGTTTTTCACCTCATTATTTAACGGGGGAATCTCCCCAGTCCTGGAGTCATTCAGTCTGTTTTCCCTTTTTAGCTCTGCGTGATCGCTTTCCGTTTTGGCTCATCGTGGCCCTCTGTTTTCCCTTGTCTCGCCTATCCAACCCAACTGCTTTCTTATCTCCTTATATTTCATCAACTCTTTTTTGATAGAATCTTCCTCCCATTTTTCTTTTTCCGGAGTGCGATGAGACTTTATGGAAAGTAGACCAGTAGCATCGTGTGCTACGCGTTATCACTGACCCCCAGTTCCCTAGAGGCGTTTTCACTTACTACGCTCGCCTCTCTTTTTACCCCCCCCCCCAACCGCGGCTTAGGCTTGAAGGTCGTCCCTCTCCAACTTCGCTGCGCTAAACCCCCTTCCACTTTTCTCCTTTTCTCTTCCCTTTTCCTCTTTTGCGACTGCCGTTAAAGCGGCCCCACCTTCCCCGCCAGCTTCCCCCCCTAGTAGGTCCTCACCCGCCTTCTCCCATGTCTCCGGCCCCGCCCCCCCCCGATGTTGTTTTTTTTCTTTTCAAGATCATGTACCCCCTTTTTTTGTTTTCGCGCGGCTTGATTCCGAGTCCCCGACCTGAGCCCCCCGAGGTGATTTTTTTTTTTTTGTTGACGAGGAATTTTCTCTTCCACCGCTTTCCTCCTTCTTTTCATCTATTGATTTTCCCTTTTTGTTTTTTTCGACCTTTCCTTTTTCCCCCCCTTGTGCCCCTTGCCGGTCGCCCTCGGTTTTTCCGCATGATTTTCTTGAAGATGATTTTTCTCTGGCCCTTTTTTTTTTCATCTTCGTTTGAACCCTTAGTCCTTGCCTTGGCACGTCCTTCTTGAAATATTATCCATCCCAGTCTCTGCCCCGAGCGGACCTCCTTTTTTTTTTTTTGAGTTTTAGCCCAAACCCCCCCCTTTTTTTTTTCCGTCCAGTCTTTGGGCCTCCCGATATTTTTTTGTTTTTTTTCAACCGCTTTTACCAGGCGGGCTTGGTTTCCTCCCTTTTCACCATAGGGGACCTCGTTTTTCGACGGGTCACTTTGGTCGTGTATTTATCAAACGCGACTGTTTTTTCCGCTTTTGGGCGGCCCTCTTTTTTTGGGCGGACCCCCGACGACTCGTCGTTGGATGTTTGGCGGTTTCACCCTTCCCACGACCCCCCCCCCTGTCCATGGTCCAAAGTCTCAATTCCTTTGCGCACTGCTGCGGTGAGATTAACCTCCCTCGCCAAAACACCCATTATTGTCTGTCTTTCTTTCTGCCCTTTTCCTCTTCCTAATTTTTTTCCCCCCACGGTACTCTTTTTCCCCCCAGCTTTTTCTTTTCCGTTATACATTGTTACCGTGGACCCAGTCCATTCTGTTGACGCTACCTTTCTGCCGTCGCGATCCTTGGCGATCAAAAAGTCGATGATTTGTTGGGTTTTGCCTTTCCTTGATGTTCGGTTCCCCCAAAACCCCCCCAACCTTTTTCCCTTTTGGTCTGCCAGAGAGTTCTTCCTTTTCCCTTTTCCTCGCGCTTTTTTTTTGAACCTCCCACGATGAGGGATCCTTTTTTAACTCCCGCGAATTCCTCGACCCCGTTCCCGACGGTTCCTACTGGCTTTCCACCCCCCACATTTCTCCGCCATTTCGCCCTTCTTTCCGACTCTGTGGCCTGTTTGACCTTTTTTGCCTACCCCCTGGCTCCCTTTCCCCTTTTTTCCCCCTTGGGTGGCCTCCGTTGTTTGATTCAAAAAATAGTTTCTGGATTCACCTTTGCGGTGGGCTGTTCATTCCCGGTGTCCACCTCTTTTGTGATCGTAATGACTACTTTGCCCCCTTGCCTCCCTGTCCCATGCCAGGTCACCTTAAGCCCTTTGATCTCCCAGTTTTCGGCCCTGAGAATTTCCCCTTTATCTTCTTTTTTTCAAACTGTAATTCCCTGGCCCACGCTGATGCCACCCTTGCCGTTGCAAGCTTTTTTTTGTTCGGGCACTTTGTTCCACGCTCCTTTTGTTCCGGCGTTCGTTTCTTAGATTCCCTCAAGTATTTTTGCGCAGGACCCCCCCTTCCGTTTTTTCTTTTCTTCTCATTCTTCGTCGTCAGGTTTCTGTCCGTCCTGACTCGTTTTTTGGCCGAGGGTATTTCTCTTTTTTCCCCGTTCATCGTCTTCTGGTGTCTCTGGAAAAACTTTTTTTTTTCATTTTCATTTTGATTCGGGGCCTGCCCACCGTCAGTTCTTCTTTTCTCGGGCTCAGCTTCAGTTGCCGAGATTGGACCTCCTGGCTTTGTTCTTCGAGGTATCCTAAGTGGGATTAAAGAACCAAACTACTTAGGAAATTAGAGTCCCCAAAAATTGTTTCAGGGTGATCTAGCCATTCTTTGGTATTAAAAAATTCAGCTCGACCCCATTGTCTTCGTTGGCTTTGCCCAGCTTCTTTTTTTCCATGTCTGATCTATCACGCGGGTGCATTTTTGTTCTGACACACTCGCTGCCTGAAAATTTTTGTTTTTTTCCCAGTGAGCCAGTGTCTCCTTCGTCAGGCCAGCCCTCTGCTTAAGTACCTGCATTTCGGCGCTTTGGTTTTTCTTGCCTTCGGCGGGTTATCTCTTCTCCCGTCTAAGGCCTTCCGGTTTTTCATCTCATTTTGGTCCTTTCGGTTTCTCCCGTTTTTACCGTGGAGCACTGTAGCTTTTCTGCTTTTTTTCCCCTTCTCGAATTTGTGTATGCGACCTTTTCTCCCTTGTGTTAGTTTTTGGCTGTGTGTTTTCCCAGGGCTTGGGCGGCTTGTACCCCGTGAGAAATTCACGTCCTTCCGTGATTTTTCCCAAACCCCTTGGATTTCCCCTTATTGGCGTTTCCTCCCTCACAGTTCTAGCTTTTATTTTTGGCTTGAGCTCGATTCTCTTTCACGTTCACCAACCCGATGAAGATCTTGTCTTTTTTGATCCCTCCCTCTTTTCCATTCGCTTTTTTACCCTTATTTCCGATTCCAGTTTTCCCTGCTTGTGAAGCCGGGGTGGATGTCCCAGCCGAGCCACCTCTAAAAACGCCGCTTTTTTTTCCGAGAGGGGTCGTGTCGGGAGATAAACGTTTCCGGATCCAGCTCGGTTGTCCTGCCCCCCGTGCTTTCTTCCGATGATTTTCCACTTGACCTTCAATATTCTCCCCCCCTCGTGATTTGAGCCACCCAATGGCTACCCCAGATTACGGAGTCACGCATGCGGTGTCGTCCTTTATGTTGAGAGATCTTCCTTCTTCCCCTTTCATTTCCGAACGAGTTTTGTTTTGTGTTTCGGCGTTTCTGCCGGGTATGGCTTCTTTGATTGAGCGCTTTTCCTGCGTGACCATTTTCCTTTTTTTTAGATTGTTGGCCTCCGCCCGGGAGAGACCTTGTGCCCTCTTCGACTCACAGCGCCGCGTCCCCGTTTTCTTTGCCGGCCAACTCGGCCTTGCTTCCCGTGCTGTCCTGACTTTAATTCTCTTTTCCTTCTTAGTTTTTGCGTTTTCTCTGTCTTTTAAATCACGTATCGGAGCTCTTTTTCTTTTCCTTTCTAACACACTTTTCTTGCGGCGCTGTCTGATGGCTGTCAGGCCCAGCGCTTCCCTGGTTTTCATGCTCACCCCATCTTAAAAACGTCAACGGCGCTGGCGCTTGCCCGTGCGTGCCGCTGCTTCTCTCACCCGGTCTTTTGACCCCTCCTCTCGTAGGGGTCACTTTTCCCCAGAATTCCGAGCCCCAAGCTGCACGACTCGCTTTTTTTTCCCAGTTCTATATTCTGGCCTGGTTTTTCCATTCAAGGTCTCACGGCATTAGCAAAAGGCGCTTTCACTTTTGACGTCTCCTGGCCCCCTCGCCTAAACGCCCGTTTTCCGCGCCATTTTCCGCGGCGGTTCATTTTTGCGGGTTCCCTTGCCCCCTTTTTTTTCAAAGCCTTACATGGGCCCTTGCGCTTTCCTCTTTTACGTTAAGCTCTGGTACGTGTCACTCTTTTTTTCTTTTGTTTCTTACGATCCAGCTTCTCCATTTCAACCGTGTTACGCCGGACGCGCACTCGTCTCCCCTTGTACAATCGGTAAGACCTTTCTCGGACCTTTTGGCCTTCAATCCCCCCCTGATGCTTTTTTTTTTCTCCCCCAGGTCACCTTTCCTTTTCGGTTTTCGCCCCGCGCTCCCATCGTCCCTCCAAGGGACTATTCTCTATCCACGTCACCCCACCCGGTCTTTTTTTGCGGACCCCACAAGGACCCCTTCCCCCCCTTTTATTCAAGTCTTCTCTTCACCTGTTTTGTCTCGTGCTTGCTTTTTCAAAGTTTCACTTGATCACCCTGTCGTCGAGTTTTGACCTGTCTTGATTCGACACCTCTCTGCCTTCGCTCCCTACCCCCCCGGCCCCTGTGCTTGCTTACAACAAAACCCCCCCGACCCTTTTTTTTTGGCCCGTTTTTCCCGCTTTCGGCATGGATATTTTTCCTGTGTGGCCCCCTCCCACCCAATTGCCGTCCAGCTTTCTGAGATTTTTTTTGGCCAGGGCTTTTTTGAACCGTCTTCTTTTTCGTGAAGTGGTTCCGATGGATCGTTATCCAGCTATTTTCTTAGTACCGCGTTTTTGACCTCGCCCATTACTTTCCTGCTTCTCCGCGTCGAACGTGGGGGTGGTATTTTTTTTTCTTGCGATACAACCTCGCCGCCCAGGTTTCTCGTACCCACAAGTCGCGTTATTTTTTCCCTTGGGAGGTGACTTTTTAATCGTATCTCAAATACGTTGCGCCCACGTCCTTTCGTCTTTTACTTTTTGTCCCGTCTACAAAATCCCTTTGCATCTGTCCGCCCGATGGCCTGCTTTTCCTGCGACCCCCCCCCAACCCCCCCCGTCACCCGTCCAGCTGCAAGTTGTCCGGTTCCTTCCTGTTCGTTTTTTTTTTTTTTTTTTTTTGCAGTTACGTGTTTCCCCCCCAGCTTCAATTTTCCTCCCTTGCCCCTCTGCCTTTTTTAAGGGCTTTGCCTTATTTTCCAAGGCCAAGTCGGTCTTTGACCGTTTCGCCTGTGTCACCGGCGGGCCGTTCGGTTGCCCTCCCGCACTGTCTTTTCCCCTAACATCATTGCCCTTTGCAAAAACCTTCATCCCTGTGATACAGTTAGTTTGCCCCTTTTCCCTCCTTCAGCACGGCGAAGTTTTCGTTATTCGCTTATTTGTTTTGATGGATTTCCCATCGTTCCTTCCGCGAGCGTTCGAGTCTTCGACTTTTTCTTTTTTGACGGAGAGGTCAATTCAGAAAGACTGTCCCGCGCGTTTCGTTCCCCCGAGTTTCTCGCTTGCCCCCCTCCATTTTTTTTTTTTTACAGCAGGCCCTGGGCCCGATCAAATCTGTGCCTTTTTCGCCCACAGGACTTTTTCACCCCCACCGACGGAGTCTTCCAATTTTACCTTTTTCCGCCTTCCGGACACTTCCCCATGATGGGTCTCGGCTTCACCAACCTTTCTCCTTCCCTTTCCTTGTCCACCTGCGTGTGCCCACCCTTGCGTACGGCAAGAACTCCAGGTTTTCCGCCCAAGATTTTGCGGGGGTTCCCCCACACCATATGCTCTCGCTTTCGGACTGACACGAGAGAAGTTTCTTTACTTTGGATTCCCCTCCCCCAGGTCCCCGAAAGTTCACGTCTTCTAGCATCCTTTGCCTTCGGTGACAGCAGCCGTGTAGTTCTCGTCCGTTGCTTGGGCTTGTTCACTTTTTTGACGTCTGAAACCTCTTCGTAATGTCCGGTGTGTTGCTTTTTTCCTTGCCCAACCCCTCGGTTCCGCCTACCAGCGCGTCTTTGTTTCTAGAGACGGGTTCTTTTATTTTTTTCCGTTTTCGATTTTCGCGGCGATACTGTTTTAAAACTTCCGGGTTTTTCTTTTGCATTACGCCGTTTCAAGTTCGGCACCTTTTTTTTTATACCCGAAACATTGAGGTCCTCTCAAAATACAACCTACCCGCTCTTTTTTTTTGCATCCGGCTTCGGGGGGTTTTTTTCGTTTACCCGGGGTGTGTCCCCTGTTTTTCTTGCTTACTACTCTAGTGCCGGGCGGTTTTTCCCCCCAGTCCGGGACCCCGAGAAATGCCCGTTTCGCTGTTTCTCTTGGGACTCCTGCTTTTCATCGGTTCCGTCTCCCCTCTTCGCGGCCTCGTGATGCTGTTCCCTCCCCAGGTCGGGGGTGTGGCTGCCCCCCTTTTTCTTTGGCGGGTTTTTTTCTTTGGTGGTGCGTCGGCCTTCGCGACCCCTGGTTGGGTAACATTCTCACGCGTACCCTTTTTTTTCCTTTTTTTTCTTCGTTTTTTTTTCGTTTCTGTTTCGCTTGGGTCCCGGCGGAAGTCCTGCCTTTTCCTTTGTTTTCCCGCGGGACTTGTCTGCGTTCCGGTCGCGCCTGTTTTCCCTCGCTTTTTCCCTATACGGGGCGCTGGGCCGTTTTTCTGCCCGACCGGTCGCATCGCCCTACACCCCCCACCCTGGCCCTCTTTTTCTCTACTTTTTTTTGTGTTTTTCTTGAGATTCCTCAATCGAAACAGTTGTTTTTTATTTTTCTTTTTCGGGTCGGTTTCGTCTTTTCGCACTTCGCGCGCTTTTTTGGACGCAGTCGTGGCCCTCTTTTCCAGTTTTTCATCGTGGTCCTTGCCTCGGCTAGTTACTTTTTTGTTACTTTGTTCCTGTTGGACTCCGGGAGAGAACCGCGGACCCTGATGCCTCGCGGAAACCCGCCCCCGGTCGGTTCTTTTGAGCGAAAAGTTTTTTCCCACCGCGTTTTTTTTTTTCCGATTTTGCTGAAGCCTCTGCCCCAACCACACCTTCAGTCCCCCTCGCCCCTTTTCGGCGGCTTCTGACCCATGCCGCGCTGAGCCGGCCATCCCTTCCTTGAGCCGAATGCCTTTCGAGTTAATTTTCTTCCTTCCTCCCGGCGTCACCACGGACGTTTGGGAACACTCGCGGCTTTTGGTTTCCGCATGGTTCGTGTGGTTTTGTCACGTTCTTCACTCCGGCCTTCCCATTGAGGCAAACTTTCCTCTTCCCCGGTTTGCAATCAGCCAGCCTTTGCGTCGTCACACCCTCGCCCGGCAGCCCCCTCCTTTGCTTTCTTCTTGTGGGCGGCCTCGGGGTCTTTTTTCAGTGTGAAAAACACGACCCCATTGAACTATCTTTTCCCCTCGCACTGTACGGGATAATGCCCAGACGTTAAAGCCCGACTTAGCCCTCCGCGCTCCTGAGAGGAGCACCTGAACCCGGCGGCGGTTGTGTGTGTTGTCGGCACCGCGGTTTTTTCCCTCTCCGGACCAGTCTCGGCTTGGTTGGCCCCCCCTTTTTGCATTTGGGACCGGGTTTCACACGGACCCGCAAGTTTAGCTTCCTCGTTTTGCACTTCCCAATCCAACCAACTCTCGTCCCTTTTGTTTTTCGTTAGGATACTGTCGCATTGCTCGACGACGGCCTTTTGGGTCTTTTTTAGTTTTGTCGTTTTTCCAACCCCCCCACCAGTGGGCCGACAGTGTATTCGCTTCTCCCGATGCCTCGATTTTTCATTACCTTTTTCTCCCCTCACAAACAACACCCTTTCATTGATGTCCTTTTTGGTTCCCCGTTTCGACGAGTTTTTACCTTCCTTGCGTGGCCACCAGCTGATCTTTTTTTTGCCGGCAGAGGCCTGCGTTGTTTGTGTACCGTTGACTGCCTTTTTCATCCATCTTCCCTGCCGTTGATGGTGGAGGCGTCGTTTCAGCTTTTTGTTTTAGTTTTGGCCTCGGCGTTGGCCGCCGGGCACATTTTTTTGTTAAAACAAGGCCGTCCGCCCCTCTTATTTCCCCTGAGGATGCATTTGGCGAGCTTTTTTTTTTTTTTGAATCCTTACACCTTCTTGCCTGATTTTTTTTTGAGGATGAATCTTTTTTTGGATTCCCGAGAATACTTGTCCCTGTTTCCTTGGGACCTACTAAACCTACCATCGCCCCCCGACCTCTTTTTTTTTGACGACGCGTCTTTCATGGGACCCATGTTTGCCTAAATTGGCCACCCAGTTGTGGTAGTTTGTGGGCCTTTGGTCCTTTGAGTGGCTGAGGCCAAATGTTTTATTGACTTCGGTGCCTTCTGCCTCGTGCATCCCGATGGCTCCTGTCAAATACGACTTTCCCCACCCTGCTCATCAGGCCTTCTTTTCACTCTCGTCACAACTTCGGCATGTCCTCCTAGGCCGGATGGTTTCCACTTCCTCTGCCCCGTTTCCTTTGTGCCCCCGGGCACTCCCCACTTGCGCAGTCAGTTGGGACGGTAGTTTTTTTTTGGTTGACCCCCCCGCACGCCTGTGATGTTTGGTTCGTCTGTTTTCCCTTGCCGTATTGTGCCGGCGAACCCGGACCCTGGAACATCTCATATCCCTCTCCCGGTTGCGCGTCAGCTTTCGGGTTTTGACGCGCTCGCTTCCTTCACCCTCTCGTTCATCTCGCTGGTGGTCTCTTTTTTTGATTTTTCCTTGATCGGCCTTTGAAAGAAAGTTCTTTCGTCCTTGTTCGGTGATTTTTCAGGCCCGGCTTTCTTTCTTATTTTTTTCTTCCCTGGCGCGTTTTTCTTTTGCCTCCTTTTCTTACGGTAGATCGGTCGGACCCCTGCGAAACAATGCGTTTTGGTTCACGCGGTTTTTTGCCCGTGGCCCCGCAAAATATTCCAGGTAGCATTTCGTATTCTTCGATTGACCATCACCATGCGGGACTTATGTTGTTTTTGCAATTTGTTTTTTTTTTCTTCCCCTCTTTCTCCCCTTTTTTTTTGGTGCAGTTCGGCCCAGCTTTGCTTTTCCCGCCTTCCAAAGCCCTTCTTTTTTCCCGTCCTCGCGGTCTTTTTTCCCGGGTTCCTGACTTCGGTTGGCGATGTAACCGGTCCTTTTTTCGTGGTCATCTACTTTGTTCTCCCATCCCCTGTTTTCTTAGGCTTTTGTTTCTCTCCGGCCGCGGTAGAATGCCCTGCTCCAGGCGCTGATTGTGGACGGGTCCCCCTCCTCTTTTTATGCATTGCCCCCCGTGATTTTGCTTTCCGGGGCTGCCTGGGAATGTTTCGCAGTTCAACTATGTCAGTCCTGCTTTTTCCTCTTACTTCCTTTTCGAATTTTCCCAACAAACACGTTTTCTGATCGTTTTTTTTGTCGCGGTCTTTCTTCCCGGTTTCAGCTTTCTTTTTCTAATTCTCGACCTTTCCAAACCACACGATGGACCTCCCCCTTGATCACGTCCTCTTTTGACGCTCTTGCCGTTTCCCTTCATGATTGTTTTCTGCGGCGGGGTTTTTTAAGACGCCTTCCCCCAAACCCCGGTTGGCTGGTTCGAGGGGACGGCGTCGTTGATCAATTTTGGCCGTTGAGTAACAGTCTAGGGCGGGGCAACTAGCTCTTTTCCGTTATTAGTTCCTTTGTATCGTGAATAACTGGTACCCTCCCCTTTTCGAAGATCCCCGAGTGTTTGAGCGTTGGTGTTGGGCCGAGGCTTTCCTCGAATTCTCCCATCCCCCTGACTTTTGAGGGATTTCTTCTGGTCCTTGAGCGCCGGAGGCCCCCTTGTTGCTTTTTTTGGAAGGCCTCCTTACAGTATGTTAGTTTTAAGATTGTAATGAGGGGCCACTGGACCTTTTGCCTGGCGTTTCTTTTTCTTGCTGGCCAGCATCCATCGTGCTAATTTTTTTCGGGCGTGCTGCAATTTTGTCTCCTCTTGCGATGC